>Ga0255125_1000471_pt1 | contig 12558 bp, 9 predicted proteins | sample Law_Cont_RepC_8d_FD_188557 | JGI IMG/M metagenome (GOLD analysis project Ga0255125, IMG submission 188557) | Freshwater microbial communities from St. Lawrence River, New York, United States - Law_Cont_RepC_8d | ecosystem: Environmental > Aquatic > Freshwater > River | place: USA: New York...
ATGGCTTCCAACAAGGCGGATTGAACCTTGGGTGCGGCGCGGTTGATTTCGTCAGCCAGCAGTAGATTGGTAAAAATCGGACCTTTATTGACGCGAAAATCGTTGGTGCGTTGATCGAGAATTTCGGACCCGAGGATATCCGATGGGAGCAGGTCGATAGTGAACTGGACCCGGGCGAAGTGGAGGCTGATGGATTTGGCAAGGCAGGAGACCAACAAGGTTTTGGCCAAGCCGGGGACTCCTTCGAGGAGGAGGTGACCGCTGGTCAACAGGGCGATGAGGATGCGCTCGACCACCACATCTTGACCGACGACCACTGTGCCGATGCGTTTTCGCACCCCCTCCAAGAAATCGACCACATTTTGCGGTGCCGCAAGGCTGGCGGGGCTTGAGGAAGGCATTTTTGCTCCAGTCACTGATAAAAGCTGGGTGGTGGGGGAGTTGTGGAATATCAAGCAACCACAGCGGCGGGCAATAAGAGCGAGGTGCAAAAAAGTTTACCGGAAACCCGAGCAGCACGATCTAGAAATAGATAGCCAGAGAGAGAGAGAGAGTCAGCTATCAGAAAAATGCACCCGGAGGGATTCGAACCCCCAACCCTCGGTTCCGAAGACCGATGCTCTGTCCAGTTGAGCTACGGGTGCGTGTAAGCTAGCAAATCCCTAAGAAAACCCGTGATTTAGACTATTCCAAAGCTATGCTGATCGTAACCACTAGTTATTCAAGTTGCAACATATTTGGGCCGTATGGTCACTATGTAATGTGTGGAAAACCAGTTTTCCAAAAAATTCGTGGGGCGGCCAGAAAAGATTGAAGCATTTGCCACCGTTGGCCACTTCGGCATCATGATCCACCGAGCCCTGATCTTCCATGTTGGATTGACCGGCGAGGATGAAGACCTTGATCGGTTTTGCTTCCAAGCCGCCGGCGTTGAGGAAGGCGATGGTGAGGAGTGTGATAAAGCGTTTTATGGTTTTTTCCATGCCTGTTGTTTATTTCTGTAACGCCAGTGTGGCTTCTGCAAATGCCTTGGCCATCTGGAAAAATAACTTTGCACTGCCAAAATAGAGGTAACCGCCACTGAAAGTGCCTTTGAATCAATGCTAGGCATTTGCTTTTTGAAGGATGGTGCTGAGGTTGGTTACGAGTAGTTCGGAGCGCAAAGGTTAGTTAATGAGTTCAGCAAGCGGTCCGGCATGAGAGATGCCATTTTGCTTCAGAACAAGATCTTCGTTACCGTAATATTTTATCGGGTTACCGTGGGTGTTGAGCAAGGTAGTCCACCAGTCTCCGATTGTGCGACAGCCTTTATCACCGTATTTTGGGTAGCGTATATAGCGCCCAGGGATCTTCAGTTTACCGCTACAACCGCCGACGATAACATACGGCCATTCTAAACAATCTCCGTGATGTTTATTTGAAGAGTCGCTCAGGTAAATAATCATGGTGTTGTCAAGCATGGACCCATTTCCCTCTGGAACGGCCTTCAGCTTCTTCGCCATATTGGCAATCAAGCCCATATGATGTGCTCGAATAATATCATTACATTCGCTTTGATTTTTCCCATTGCTGCCTTCGTCGTGTCCGATTCCATGAATATTATTTGTTAAGCCGAGAGCTTTGTACGCGGTATTTGGGTTATCCAGGCGAATTGTGACGCAATTAGTGAGACCGGCAATCAAAGAAGCTGCAGCCAGATCACAATGTGCTTCTTGACGCACTTCCTCAACTTTAGATGAGAACTTGCTGGTGAATTGCGGTGCGCAATCCTTGATTTTACTTTTCATACCCACCAATTTACTTTGTCGAACTTGGAGCTCTTCAAATGCATTGAGATACGCCTCCATCTTCGCTTTTTCTGACGAAGGTATGGCCTTTTCAACTTTCTTGATATCATCGATCATAAAATCAAAAAGATTTTTCTGTATCAAAAATCTTTTTTCTCCTTCTTTGGAAGCGGAAACGGCCGAACCAAATAGCTGCTCAAAGGCCACGTCGGGACTTCCCTGAAAGGGGAGTTCTTTCCCGGGCCCAACGGCCGAGATGCCTGGATACATTGTTCCCCCATACGCTTGAGATCCCCAATATGAGCGAAGGGCCAATCCTACATGATTAAAAGGGGCTGGATACAATTTGGCCAATTCTGCGTCGGCGGTGGCCCACATGGGGCTGGGCGCACTCTGTTCACCTGAAGACATAAACACGCCCAACATGCCAAAATTACTGGTGTGACCACCTTGACACATTTTCCCCGACAGACCCTGCACGATTGAGAGTTGATTTTTATAGGGTTCCAGAGCGCTCATTGAAGGAGGCAATGTCGCATTAGTAAGCGACGCATTCAGCGCATTACTTCCGTTAGCCTTGAATTCTTGGGGAGTAATGGCCTCAGGCCAAATGCCGCTGTTCTTTACCACAAAAACAAAGCGACTGGGCAAGGCCTTAGCATTACCATTGGCGTTATTTTCCACGGCTTCTAAAAGCGGAGCGAGAAGGAAGCTTCCGGCTCCCAGAGAAAGACCTTTACAAAAATTGCGTCGAGAATTTGACATAGCGTTCACCTTGTGAAATTAAAGTGTTTTGCGGTAAAGAAAAGAATCGGAGGTAAGCAAAGAGACCAGAAGCGCCTTGAAGCTTCCGCCACTTTCCAAGTAAGCTTTGTCGGCTGCCATTAGGGTCACAGAGTCCGAGAGCATCTCATTGCGTCCCATGTAATAGCGAAATACGTGTCGAATCATTGACTGCCTTACCCTGTCTGAATGGGCTAGCTTTTTGATTAATTCCAAGGCATCCTTCACCTCGCCGTCTAGGCCTTTTTCGCCGGTTCCTGTTATGGCGCCAGTGGCATTCACTGGCTTGCCGGGGTATTTGTCATTCACCTTGGGCAATTTGTCGAGTGCTTCCTCGGTGCGGTACCGTCCAAAATCATCATATACCTCAAAAGGATGTCCCAAGGGGTTCATCTGCTCATGGCAACGCCAGCATTCTTGTTTTTCCGTGACGGCAAGTCTTTCTCTCAGGGTTTTGTGATGGTCGACCGGTATGGTGGCATCGACGGTAATCGGGACATCAAGAACCACGCCGGCCAACAAGCGTTCCCTGACCCATTTACCACGACGAATGGGATCGGTGTGATCATTGAGTGAATAGGCAATTAACCAGGCGGGATGCGTAAGCATGCCCGCCCGATTGGGTCTTTTGTATGGCTGCGGTAGGAGGAAATTCTGCTCGTCATCTCCTAGGTCGTAGACCATGGGCATTTTACTGTAGAGAGGATGCATTGCTTGACTAATTTCCTTGCTGGTGCTTTTGGGCTGGTCTGTGCGTACGGCATTTGCCATGTTTTTAATCTCTTCAGCACTTCCACTAAAATTACGGTCAAATTCATGTAAATAATATTTCAGATTGAGCTCTTTCCAGTTTTTCAGTCCCAGAGATTTCAATAGCTCCTTTGCTTTTTTTTCTGGAATATTTTTGTTATCGATCAGCGATTTGTTTTGCTCGTAGAAATCAAAGACAGTATTTCTGAAGGTCTGGCGATTAAGTATAAAATATTCATCGGATAGCAATAGCTGCCTGAAAACATGCTTATCTTTTTCGAGGATATTCATCACGAAAAAATCAGCGTCTCTCTCATAAATGCGTGGGTAGTTTTCCCCGTAATAGTGAAACCCTCCTGACCTGTTTTCATCCTTAAATATTTTATGCGCTTGATTGTAGCCGAAGAATTCCTGGAAAAAGCGCAGTATTCTTGGCTTATCGATGGATTCGTCCGCGAGCATCCGAGAGACCTGCTCGTGTACATCGTCTTTAGTTTTCAGCTTTCCAGATTCGGCGGCCAGAACGAGCGTGCTGTCAGGGCGACTATCAGTTAAGGCATATGCAATCGAATAGGCGAGTTCGGTGGGCGACAACATCCGACGACCAGAAGAATCTTCGCCGCCAAGACCAATTTCAAGTCGGTAAACCGATTCTGGGTGCAGCATGACGGCCATAAGAATGAGCCTGAGGGCTTCCGCATTGCCGCCTTCTTTGTGGGAGCCTTGATATAACCCGAGGTATTTATCTATTTCATCCGGGGTGGGATCGCGAAATACAACTCGCTTAAAGTGCCGCGAAACTGCCGTTCTCAATTGGTCTGGTGTGGGAGATTTAGTCGCGAGGTCCCTTATCGTCTGATCCTTTTTCATGAGTTGATCCACGCAGTAGCCAGCGTTCGCCATCAAAACATCCACCACGGCCGAATCAGCGAATAGGAGATTCGCGTAATCCCTAATTCCCTTCTTGTCATCAAGAAGAAATGGCTGCCTGATGTGAGTGACGTCAACACCATAGCTTGATTTCACATTATCGAAAACTTTTTCGCTCATTCTCCATAAGCGAGCAGGCGAAAATGGTTTAGTCTTTATTTCACCACTGAATAATTTTTGATGATTAACAAGGTTTCCGTAATTGGGGCTTTCAAGTTTGTGATAAAGGCTCGCTACGTTTCCGGATTTATTCAACTCGGCATTAATCCAGTCTACCACCTTGCTGATTTCGCTTGCTGTGGGCTGTTTTTTTTCTTTCGCTGGCGGCATTTCGGACAACACCAATTGGTTGAGTACCGAATTCCAAAGGTCGATGTCTTTGCCTTTGGCCAACTCCGCGCTAATTACATTCAGCGTTACATCTCCCTTCGATTTTTTTGCGCCATGACAGGAAGTGCAATAGGTGCTGAGAAACGGCATAACGACTGCTTTGTAGGTTTCTTCGTCAGCCACGACACTGATCGGTTTTGCTTCCAAGCCGCCGGCGGTGAGTAGGGCAATGGCGATAGTGAGGAGTGTGATGGTGCGTTTCATGGTTTTTCCAATGCCTGTTGTTTATTTCTGTAACGCCAGTGTGGCCTCGGCAAATGCCTTGCCCATCTGCGCGAAGATCTTCGCACTGCCCAAATAGTGATAACCGCCATTGGAAGAGCCTTTAAGGGCCTCCTTGTCTTTGGGCGAAAGGACTTCCTCCAAGGCGAGATCGAGTTTCTTCTGGTCTGCTTTGGTGATACCCTCGATCCGCAGATCTATAGCGGCATAATGTTCAGGAGATTTAAGGTCATATTGGTCATTGGCATAGGCCGCCAATACATTCTTCCCCTTCTTCAAATACTTGATCTGTTCTTTTCCGAGGACGATGGAGCCGTATTGCGGCCTGTCCTGCCACCAGATGTAGGTGTGTATTTTTTTTCCGTTCAAATAAATATGGAATCCTTGTCTCGCCAAAACCGCGAGGCGATACGAATCGCAGTTGAGGTCTTCAACTTCAAACGTTGTTCGCATCAGAAGGAATTCGCCATCTCCCCATTTTGAGGGGGATTTGTCCAAGGTGATTCCGCTATGTTTCCAGACGCCCTTTCCGATGGGGGCCTTGCCGGATGTCCATTTGCTGTCATCGAAGTCGGGCATGTACCAATTTTCCATCCCGGCTGGCAGCGTGATGTCACGGAATCGCCTGCCGTCATATTTTTCAATCTTGTCCTTCTTCTCAGTGGCATCAATGGTAGCGAAGCGCCAGATTCGGTTCTCTGGAGATTTGCCAACTGGCTTCCAGTAATTCTCCCATTTCCATTCCCTGTCGAGCGTGCCATCTGCCTTCAATTGATGCGCCGTAGCGATGATATTGTTGTATTCGCCCTGCTTGGGCTGTGCGGCGGCAATGGTATCATCCCAGAAAGGAGCGGTCTCAACGGCAACCACATTGCCCTTGAACTCTGGCATGGCGGCCGGTGCGGCCATGGCCTTACGGAAATTCACATTTTTGCTCTCACCGTCGACTCCCAGCACGCCGATCACGAATGGCATCTTCGGGACTGATAGATCTTTGCGAACATCACGAATGAACTTGGCCAGCAAGTCTGAATAAACATCGTATTTTCCAGGTTGGTCGGGGCCGGGGTAGGTAGTCCCATCGACCAGATCGTTAAAACCCTGAAGCCAGACAAAACCGGCCACTTCATAGCCAGCCTTCTCGTCATATTCCGGGCAGACCCGCTTGGGATCTGCCAGTACTTTTTTAACATGTTCGATCATCATTCGGTAAAACACACCCGAGGCGGCATCCTTTTCATCCTGCCATTTTTTCCGGTCTTCGGCTTTAGGAATCCCGTGGGCACCCTGGGGATGCTTGTCCCACAATTCCTGGATCTCCTTAGGCAGCTTGTATTGCCCGGCACTGGGTGGACGGAATTCGGTGTTGAGTGACCTGCCACCCCAGGCGGTCTTGATAATCAGGATCGGCTCCTTCAGCTCTTTCTCCATATAGATGCCGAAGGTGAACTCGGGACCGATCTTGCCACCATCCTTGGTGGGTTGATCTCCTCGTGCTCCAAAGCCGGCGGTCAATTTACCTAGCCCCTCACCATTTGCACTGCCATCATAAGGACCGGTCAAATAGGACATCCAGACTTTGTCACAAACCCGAGGGGTTCCATCGGGATTGCGCATTTCCTTTAGAATGGGCGCCGTAAGCGGATCCTTGCCGATATAGTCAAAAGTGCGTACCTCCGCATGCCCCTCCATGTTGGACTGTCCGGCGAGGATGAAGACCTTCAGTGGACTCGCTTCGGCGTTGGCAGCGGCAAAGAGTGTCGTGATGAATAATGTGGCGATGTGTTTCATTTTGATGTGCCTAAAGGTGTTCTGTTTCATTTTTGTTACTTGTTTGTGTTTGTTTCAGTAATTCCGGGCGACTAAACCTAAGGTCACCGGAATGTGCCCAAACTAACATTGTTTGGGGTGGTGTCAACGCCATGCATGGTTTCTGGTCAGGCAAGCAACGCTTAATTTACAAACAAGAGAGACGATATTAGCCAATGAATGCTGGTTTTGGCCCGATATCCGGATAGTGGTCCTGCCGCTGGTGAAGCGGTCACCCGGTTACCCTGATTGCCTGACCACCCTTCGGTGCTCCGGTTGCTTCCCAGCAGAGCCGTATTCTTCGAAAGGAGAACAGATTGTAGGTCAAACGGTTCAGGCAAATGGGGGCCAAGACCGACAGAGGAAGGTTTAAAATTATCCAGTGGTACTCAGAATGGGGTCTGGACAGGCGAAGTGGACAACCAGAAACCGAGTCCGGAAGCTGTGGCACTTTGAGGTGCCAAGGTGCATTTTAACCCAGGATGTGACGTTTGAACCTTAGGTCAAATGGCTGGGAAAAGGCCAATAATCGGGGCAAATGTTTGGATCTTTGAATGGTAGAATGGAATATTGACGATAAAGCGATCAGACAATGAGGCAGCAGATGAAGCTTTCGTCCTTAGATGAAGCTTTCGTCCTTGTACAAGAAAGCATGGCTTTGGGTCGTTGTTGGCAGCGTGGTATATTCACTTCTTTGGAGGTGGTCTTACTCAGATTATTTGATGCAAGCGTCCCTCTATTCACTGTGTAAGCCGGAAAAAATTGACTCCCTGAAAAAGCGGCTTGAGGATAATCCGGAACTGATCTGGAGTAAATTTAGCTTGGATGATATAGATGTTTCCCTAGTCCACTGGGTTTGCAGGTACCATAATCTGGAAGGCATCCAATACCTGAAAACTCTGGACGCCGACTTCAGTCAGGAAACAGCCTTTAAAGGTGACACACCACTGGCGATCCTGAGCAAATTCTTTTATCCTAATAGCCTGGAAACTATTCACGAGATCCTTGAATCCAAGTTCGTGTGTGAAAAAGCGATCCTCAGGCCGAACCGATTTGGGACAACTCCCATCATGTTGTCTGTCAGCTATTGTCAGCCGCGAATTCTGAAAGAATATCTGGATATCCTCCAGCGGAAGGGGTTGAAGGTTGACAAAGATGCACTCCTGCAATTGGCGGTGGGAGAACTCAGCGATAATAAAGATGGTTGTGAAATGGTTGCCTTACTGGTAGCCGAAGGCGCCAGGCCGCTTGAAAAAAACAAGGAAGGAAAGTCTGCTTTGGATATTGCCCGTGAAGCCAAAAAGAATGATTTCGTGGAAATAATGACAAAAAATGCCAAATGAATAGGAACTTGAATAATAGACAGCTCCGGAAAAATAGCTGGCGCCAAGCACCTCCAATACAAAAAAGGGTAAGAAGTGCAATTGGCCTAGAAGGAGACTGGACAGGCACTGCCCATTTGGAAGGGGCCTGATTTCAAGTTGATTTTGGTGCCTTTGATTTGGCGAGCTAGCTGGGGGAGCGGCAGGTTGCTAGTGTAGCAAAGGGACGAGGTGGGCACCGCACAGGCAGAGTACTTGGTACCAATGGGAAGCCTCATGCCAGCAAATATTTTCATGGCGAAAATGTTGAATGTTCTCTTTATTGGTCGCGAACTTAATTTAAAGTATAAATCTATAAAATAAATAACTTATCGATCAGGCTTTCAATCAGCTTGCCTTCCTCTGTCAGATCGTACTTCTCATCAAAACCAGCCTTGGCTAACTGACAAGTCAGACGGTCACCCAAGATACGTATCTGGGGCCGGGTTAAATGGATTTTACCGGAATTCTCATTAATTAGAGGAATGGAGATAGCGGGATCCTCCTTTGCGATTGTCCTAAGAATGTCCAATTCTTGAGCCGAGAATTCAAATGGATAATCAGCTTCTGTATCCATTTTTTCAACGGCCTTGCTCGAATGGAATTAACAGGACCATTGCAACCTTACTTTACCCTTTCATATCCCATAACCAAACCCAGCTAACTTTGCCACTAGCAGGGGTCTGGGGATGGGTAGCAGGTTGTGAAAGTGGCAAGGGAATTGCTTTGGAAAAGTTGAACGCCCCCTTTTGGGGTTTTGGAAAGGCAAGGTATGAATGTTCATGAGCGGATTGAAGGGGCCCAGAAGCTGATAGCCGTATTCGGCTATTGGCCATCCTTTCACGATGCCGCGGTTTTATGGTTGAGGATGGACCGAAGACCGGTTCGGGAGGATGTTTATGGGCCAACCTTGGAAATGATGGTTCACACCTTTGAAATCACCAGCGAGGTCGGCAGGGATGGGGCGTTTGTCCTTTGGCATCATGTGTTAGTGGATCTTCGTTTTCATTTTATGGATCTCGTGAAACTAAAGGATTTCAATCATCAAAATGCCCTTTACGGCATCCATTTTAAAGATATTGGAGTCAATCAATGGGAGATGGCTGATTTTGAAATATCCCTCGAGGGAGCTTGGGGTTTGGGTGGGTCTTTTCTATGCAAGGCGGCTGAAGTGGTGGATGTGACTCCCTGCGACAAGAATTGGGAATCCGCATGATGCCAAAAGAATGGCTTCGGTACGCCGCAAAGCATTTCCAATTATAGGCTTAAGTATCGGCACTCATAGCTACTAGGCACATGAAGGACCATGATCGAAAACCGATACTCTGCCCTGTTGAGCTATGGGTGCTTGTGATTTAGAAAACACTGACAATAGACATTTGACAAGAAAAGTAGCCAATAAATCCAAGGAAATCTCTATGCAATAAAAAATATCTAAAGATTTTTATTTATTTTTTTGCAATAAAAATAAATCACGATTGGAGTTGCGTTTTTGGGGCTGGCAATCGTATTAGACAGTACCTTGCTTGAAGCAATAGTCCTTTTTCATTGGGCGTTTGTTAGCTAGGAAATTAAAAAAGGGAGATTTTTCATGTCTGAAGGCAAAGCCGAAGATAATCAACAGGTTGAAATGCAAGTTCACGATAAAGATGCCCATGCGGCCTATGCCAACTTCGCCCGCGTGACCGCCACGCCCGAAGAGGTGATTGTTGATTTCGCGCTGAATCCCAATCCTTTTGCCCAAGGTAAGCAAGAAATCAATGTTAACAACCGCTTGATCATGAACTTTTACACGGCCAAGCGTTTGCTGAGCGCGCTTGCCATGACCATCCAGCGCCATGAGCAAAGCTTTGGGTCGATTGAGCTCGACATTCGCAAGCGTGTGAGCCTGCCAGTCCCCCCCAGGTGATTTCGGGGCTGAATTCAGTCATCAAAAGGCCTGTCGGGGGTTTAACCCGGCAGGCTTTTTTGTTTGAAAAGCTTTGTTTGGTGCGAAAAATGCTGATTTGGCGGTTGCATTCAGGGGAATGGGCAGTCAGAATATGGAAACCTGCCTAGTGCAATCAGTTGATGAATTGTGGCGAGCAGCCACCCCTCGACCCGGCTGATGTTTGTTCAAGTGATTTTCACCCGATTTCATTTGGGTTGATTGAAACTTACAGACATCCCCGCCTGCCGGAATGAGTGACCGGGGTTTTGCCCCTGAAAGGAGACCGGACCATGGCCATCCACCTTCTTGCCGTGCTTGGGTTGCTGATTCCAACCTTTGGGGCTGAGAATCCTCCTGCCGCATCTGCCGCAACGGCACCTATTCCCAAATTGGCTATTCCTGCTGGCAAAAAAGTGACCAAGGTTGAGGCTTATCCGTCTAGCCTGAAATTGCTTGGGCTGGATGATCGGGCCCAATTGCTTTTGACCGGAACCCTGGATGATGGTTCGCTGGTAGACCTCACCCATTATGCCACTTTCATTGCAGACAATGGTTCGGTGGTGAAAACCCAAGCGGGGGGGCGCGTGCAGCCCTTGGGTAACGGATCAGCAACCGTGGTTGCCAGCCACGGCGGGATGCAGGCAAAAATCCCGGTGCAGGTGACCTCTTGCGAGGCGCCGGTGCCCATCAACTTCACCAACCAAGTGGTTCCGATCTTTACCAAGCTGAGTTGCAATGGTGGCGGTTGCCATGGAAAAAGTGGCGGACAAAATGGTTTTAGACTGTCTTTGTTGGGATTTGAACCGGACATCGATTATGCCAGCCTGGCCCGGGAGGAAAGGAACCGACGGGTTCAGGTCACCTCACCCGACACCAGCCTTCTGTTAACCAAGGGCGTTGGTGCGGTGGCGCACGGCGGCGGTCGGAAGATGGAAATTGACAGCGATGAGTACCGGCTGGTGCGGCGCTGGATCGCCAGCGGGATGCCGTGGGGCCAACCTGAAGACGCAACGCTGGCCGATGTGATTGTGTACCCGACCAACCGAGTCCTTCAGGCCGGGGCGACCCAACAATTTGTGGTGATGGCAAAATATTCCGATGGAAGGTTTGAGGACATCACCCGTCGGGCCCAATATGAATCGAACGCGACCGATATTGCGACCGTGGACGGAACGGCGCTTGTGCGGGCTGGCCTGTCTTCTGGCGAAGCCACTGTCATGGTGCGGTACCAGGACCGGGTGGCGACATTCCGGGCCACTGTCCCCCTAGCGAAACCGTCTCCAGCTTGGGAGTTTGCTGGCAAAACATTGGTGGACACGCACACGGCAGCCAAGTGGCGGGAACTGGGCCTGGCCCCAAGCGCCAACTCGACCGATGCTGTGTTTTTGCGGCGTGTTTCGCTGGATTTGACCGGTACGCTTCCCAGCGTTGATGTGGTCCAGCAGTTTTTGGCGGACAAGGATCCGGCCAAGCGAGACAAGTTGATTGACCGGCTGGTGGACTCTGCTGAATACGCCTATTTCTTTGCCGGCAAGTGGGCTGACATTTTGAAGGTGAAGCGGGGCGGTGACGCGAACAAGGCCAGCGGGACCTTCGCATTCCATGCCTGGCTGCGTGACGCGATGGCAAACGACATGCCCTACAACGAATTGGCGCGGGCGGTGCTGGCAGGCGCTGGTGATGAAACCACACACCCACCGGTCTTTTGGACATTGAACCAGCAAGGGGTGGAGCAATTTGTGGATGACACCGCCCAGGTGTTTTTGGGCCTGCGGTTGACCTGCGCCCAGTGCCACCACCATCCGTATGAGAAATGGAGCCAGGATGATTATTGGGGCTTGGCCAATTTCTTCTCCCGCATTGGCAAGAAAGAAATACCGCTTGGCGCCAATGCGGCTAACCAGGACCAAAAGCGAACTCTGGTGATTGCCAATCCAACTGGGAATGTGAACAACAAGCGCACCAGCAAACCGGCACCTTTCAAGGCGCTGGACACCCCCGCTGTGACCATTGAGACAGGTGATGACCCCCGCCAGGCATTGGCTGACTGGTTGACTTCTGACACCAACCCGTTTTTCGCGAAAGCAATCGCCAACCGGTTGTGGGCGCATTTTTTCAACAGGGGACTGGTTGACCCGCTGGATGACATGCGACTGACCAATCCCCCCAGCAACCCTGCCCTTCTGGAGGCACTTGCCAAGGATTTTGTGGCGAACAAGTATTCGGTGAAGCACCTTGTGAAAACCATGGTGAAAAGCAGGACCTACCAACTTTCGGCAGAGCCGAACGAATACAACTTGAACGACAAGCAAAACCATGCGCGGTACTATCCGCGTCGTCAACCGGCGGAAGTGCTGTATGACGCAATTTGCCAAGTGACCGGTTCGCCTTCGGCCTTTGGCGGATTGCCCACCGACCAAAAATCTCCCCGGCGTGCAACCATGCTGCCGGACGAGTCTTTCAGCACCTATTTTCTGGATGTATTTGGCAAGCCCCAGCGGATTAGCGCCTGCGAATGTGAGCGTGGGGGTGATGCCAATTTGGCGCAGGCCCTGCACTTATTGAACTCGGACGAAATTCAGAACATGCTTACCCG
>Ga0255125_1000472_pt1 | contig 12552 bp, 9 predicted proteins | sample Law_Cont_RepC_8d_FD_188557 | JGI IMG/M metagenome (GOLD analysis project Ga0255125, IMG submission 188557) | Freshwater microbial communities from St. Lawrence River, New York, United States - Law_Cont_RepC_8d | ecosystem: Environmental > Aquatic > Freshwater > River | place: USA: New York...
GTTGCCGCGCCCCTGCCCTTTGCCCACAACTTCAGAGGGTGATCGATATTCGAGGTGGATCTGACAGTTGGCGAAGCTTTCCCGTGTCTGGATGGAGCCCGTACGCGGCGTGATCACAAATATGCCTTCCGCTACCTTCCATGCGGCAGAATCGTCTGGCATTTTGCCGTTCACTTGTTTCCATGCCGACAGGTCTTTGCCATCGAATAAGACAATTGCATCGGAAGGGGCTTTTCCGATTTCGGGCGGTGTTACGACAGGTGGCCGGGGCCTGTCCATGGAGTGCTGCCTGAATTTTCCGTCGGGCGTGAGGGTGACAACACTAGGCCCGCGTTTAATAGACCAGATGTCTCCGGTTTGGCGGGCAATCCATGGGCCAACGGTTTCCGCCCATAGCTTGCCGTGCTCTTTCTGTCCCTTGGCACTGAAGTGGACGCCTTTGCCTTTGTTATCGCGAAAATCGCCCACCAACTGATCTGTATCGGGGCCGGGTAATGCCAGACTGCGGCCTACGGCTTCCTGTGCCGAGCGGATATCGTCTGATTTTTGGTCATTTGGGGTATGGTAACTAGCGCGGGCCACGAACCACGGGGTTTCCCGACCACCATCGCGCCATGAGGCGCGGATGATTTCTTCCAGAAGCCGCCGGTATTCTGTACCGGGCAATGTGCGCGACGGATCTGCCTGATTCGCATCCGATTCACCCTGATGCCACACAATGGCGCGCACGCCTGCCGGCCCGGCGCGTTCTAGGCGATCTGCCAGGTTCCGGTACAACCGACCAGTCGATTCAAATTGCCCTGTGCCAGCCAGCCGCACGTTTCCGGTAAGTGTGGGCGGTTGGCTGAATGTCACGCCTGTGGGAGTCCATTCCCGCACGCTTGTGGCACCCACGGCAACGGGGAAGAAGCCAACGGGCACGCCAAGGCGTTCAGCCAGCAAATCTCCCATGGGTGGAATGAAGCTGCCGCCGCTACCAGATGCACCTGTTTGTGGGTCTTGTGCCACGCGCCATGCGGTACCGTCGCAGGCGACCACGCGATCAGTTGTTGGCTTCAGCAAGGCTTCCGCGTGGTTGGCGGCGTTGGATTGGCCTGCGATAATGAAGAGTTCACCCACACCCATCTGTTGAACGGCTGTTTCGCTCACGACGGCGCCCGCTTTTTTCAGGCGTATTTCAAACCGATACCAGCCGCCTGCGGGGGCTTCCAGTTCGGTGGCGAAAGCGGAGACGCGTGGATCGAAGGGTAGGGGCTTCCAGTTTCCGGGGAGTTTACCTCCGGTGAAGCGAGCCTCGAGGCTATCGGCAGCCGATGCTGCACCATCGATGCGCCCGCGGATGCCGATACGGCCTTTGTCTTTGGTATCGCGCTGAAACACTTGGTGTTCGACAGGGCATTCCAGAGTCAGCCGGGGTTGCAGCAAGGCGAGCAGGGCACAGGCAATCAGCATGGTGGATCTCCGAGTGCGGCGGGATCGGTAAGCCCCAGCAGCGCGAGGAATTCTGCGCCCTGACGGTAGTGAGCCAATAGGCCTGCCGTGGGGCGTGATGTCAGCATATGAGCCAGGTACAGGGCTTCGACACTGGCGAGCCCGCCTTCCGGATCGGTGCCGAGTTTTGAACACCGCGGGTAGGCGGTGGGGTAGCCGGGAAGAGATCGGCGGGTGAGGTGCTGGTAGTGCGTGGCCATTGAACCAGCATGCCGCCACGAGGCATCGAGGAGGATGAGCGGCTTGCCCGCATCGGCTGCGGAAAGGGGAGGCCCATCCGGATGGAGAAGGACGGCGCCTTCCGGGTCGGGCAGTTTTTGGGCTGGATAACCAAAAATACGCACCGCGGGGTGACCGCGCAATGGCCAGACAGTGCAGCGGTCTTTCCGCTCCTTGCGGCTGCGGAGAATGATGGTGGGGAAGTCCATACACATGGTGTAGAAGCAAGAGGGCGAAGAGGCCACCAAGTGGACTTCCCGAGAAAAGTGGACCCTTGTTGAAGGGGCGTACACAAAACGGTAATAGGCGAATCCAACAAATCGAAATACATTCAATATTGAGGAATGCCTGATGGATGTTGTCGTGTTTCTGGTACCGGACTCTGCGGAATTGTTGTTGGAAGAGCCAGGCGAAGGCATATTCCATGATGGCCCGCTGCTTTCCCAGACCGTTCCTTTGCTGCGCGAATCGATGCACGATATGGAATGTTTTTACGTGCCATTAACGACGGGTATGTCTGGGATTTGGCATCGCTAGCCCTATCGCGTAAAGTCCATCCGGCCTGCATCTGCACCCAATTTCTGTCAACACCTGCCTTGGACCAGTCGATTTGGTTTGCCAAAAGCAGCTCATTGTGGATTTTCTTGCAGATGCGAGGTTGAGACGGGCGGTTGTTGTTCCCGCGGGAATCCATGGTATATTTTTTAACCCATTTTACCTTGACAATTACACTTCACAGGCCAATACTGTAAATGTAATTCATTTTCACCAGTGGTCCTAGCCATGAGCCATTTATCAAATCAAGAAGGTGCTCAACTCTTCTCCGGCCAAAGTGTCCGGCGTAAACAGTTGCGTACCCGGTTTGGTGGGGAAGGCTTGGGCATTTTTCAGGAATAACCATCCTGTTGCAATGCGCGCCAAGGCCCCGCCAAAGTCAAGTTTGGCGGGGCCTTCTGCTTTTATGTGGCAAATTGGATAGTCCAAGAAACCGCTCCTTCTATGGAGCTATGCCAAGGGCATATTAAGTGAAATTGCCACGTATTTAAACGCATTTTAGGTTCCGCGAATCAATTTCTGATTTTCTGGAGCGCACATTACTAATGGTACCGCCTGCCGGTACTGTGGTATGGCACCTGTAGCTCAGTGGATAGAGCGCCGGTCTGCGAAGCCGGAGGTCGCAGGTTCAATTCCTGCCAGGTGCATTGACAGAGTAAAAAGAGTCAGGGAATGGTAGTTGAAAGGAGCGGTTTTTTCTCAAGGGCTGGCTGCAGGTTCGATACCTGCGGCGGATATGGAATTGTACCCGTAGCTCAGCGGATAGAGCACCGGTGTTCGAAACCGGGTGTCGGGGGTTCGAATCCCTCCGGGTGCATTGACAGGTTGAGAATTCATTTATTGATAAAGGCTAAATTCAAGTCTTGGGATCTGGTTCTATTTGAAAGGAACATGAAGATTCCGCCAGAAAGTACGTAGCCCCTTTTACTCAGTCGTGCGGGGCTTTTCGGTTACGGTTTGGACGTGTACCAACATAATGAGAGAAATCAAAAATCTTTATCACTCGTCGTCAGAGTCGTCTACTTCATCTTCTTCTTCTGGTTAATCGTCGCTTTCGTCATCCGCATCACTGTCATCCTGATCGTCGCCCTCATCATGCGGCTCATCTTCGGCGGCATCTTCTTCTGTGCCTTCGTCATTCTGTTCAGCGTCGATGTCTTCCTCTTCTTGCTCAACGTTGTCTTCCAATTCCTCATTTTGAATTGGTTCATCCGTCTCTTCGTCGGAAGTCTCATCAACCGAAACGCCTGCGCCTTTTTTTCGCATGGCATTTGATATCGCAGCGCCGGCGACTGCACCAACCACGGCTCCAGCAACTCCGGCTGCAAGTGCCTTTCCGGTTCCGCTTCCACGACTGCCAGAGGATTTTCCCTTTGTCGAACCGGTGGATCCTTGTGCCGATCCGGAAGATTCACCATCACCAGATCTGCCAGATGATGGCCCGCTTCCCTTTACGATGCCACCACTTACCCCTGTAAGACCAGTGAAGGCCGCAAGCGTGTGGACTGGGACCCATAATTCAAGACATACCAAGGTTCCGAACTCAACCGCGCCGGCCTGTAGCCGTTCAGAAAGGTCTGTGCCTGAAACGGTTTCCACAGGGCTTCCCGGTGTCAGTAAACGGAATTCACCACTGCCAAGGTTCAGTGCTGGAGATGATGGGCTAGCAACCGAACGAGTAGCTTGCTTCGCGGCGGGGGCTGGTCGGGAAGCGCCAAAGAAGCGCGAGCGAATACTCGACACCCGCATCCAAAACTCGTCAGCACGCTGTTCCAATTCAACTTTTATAGATCCACCAAAATCAAACAAAACCTTGTGGGCAAATTGGTTAGCGTCAAGGAACACGATCGTGATCCTATTCTTGGGAGGTGGCCCGAGTGCCGATACTCCCTTGACCGTATCGGAGGCCGCACCACCCGTAGCCTTAACCACACGACCACCAAATCCGCCAATTAATGTTCCGGCGAATTTAGCGGCACCGGCACCGATGGCAGCGCCAGTTTTAGCCATATTGGCCTGGTTCAGCATTTTTGGGGGAAATTCGCCAACGATCGGCTTCAAAACATCGCGAATCCGTTCAACCGGAAAACCAAGATCGCTATCAGACGTTTCACCGACGAAATATAGGCCTGTTTTCGCTAAAATGAATCGTCCTTCTGTTTTGCGGTGCAATTCTGGGTGTCCACCCTGATAGTGCGCGGGGTGGTCAATAAGTACGTCGCTCGGATCCAATCCATCGGGAAGTCTGGGTGGCGGAGCAGTTGCTGTGGCAGTCGTTATGGAAGTTGTAGCGATTGCAGAATTAGGCGAGGGAGGAGCCACAGGATTATTTACCGGTGCACTCGGGGTTGCACTAGAACCCATCAATCTACTCAATCCACCAAAAGCGGAACCAAAGGGACTGATTACACCGCCAGAGACTGGAACTGCTGGTGGTTTAATGGCAGGAGGCATGAGCGGAGGATGATTACTAGGTATAGCAAACGGAAACGGATCGGGGGTAGATGCTGGATTAGGGATAGCTGGCGGCGGTGGAATATTAACAAATGTTACCGCTGGGGGATTGGGTGCAATTGGTGCAGGCTGGTTTCCGGAAACAGCAAACAATCCATTGACTTTTGATGCGGGTGCCCAAGTGTTCATACCAGTTTTAGTGACCATATCATTGGGAAAAAGAAACCCATCAATGGCCAATTGGCGTAAGGCTTGAGGCGAAAACGGCCCAAAATTTTGACCGTTTCGCTGATAAAACCATTCGTCTGCCATAATAGTATCCTTAAAATACTAATAAATAATTAAGTAATAGTGTTGCGAATTCATGTAGCATTGTCATGAATACCAATCAAGCCAAAGCTGCATCAATTTAATAAAGTATCCTATGCGTTAATGATTGAATGCGCGGCAATGATAAGAATGGCTAAGCGCTCATGTGCCTTGTATTTTTATATTGTATGTGTTTTTGCAGTTAGAACAAAAACCAGTTGAATTTAAAATTGAACCTCTACTGATTGAAGTTGTAGTGGTTCCGGGCTCAATATGACTGCAATAATCACATTTTTTCTTGTACGTTATTCTCGTACCATCATTTCCGATAACTATTGATCCGCATAAGGCAATTGCTGACATTGAAGCCTACCTTCTTTCAATGGGTAACCTGAAGAATTTCCCTCATTTGTATTGCGACAATTATAAAAAAATAGGCCATTTTTTCTTTATTTTGTTTTGGGTTATGATTAAATTTTTGTTAACCCTTCAGCCGTATGCTGCGAAATATTTTAGGTGCGGATCTAAAACTATTGGCAAGACCCGTGCAGTATCTGTCAAGAAGCCCGCGGCCCAACCAATCAAAACCGAAGAGCCCCGGACGAAGTAAGGGGCCACGTGCCAAGTTTCAAAATATGAAGCCACATTCATGACCCTTCACCTTCACCTCAACCCGTGATTTTTTGCTGCAAGGACGGCAGTTGTTCTGAGCGGACATGGTTTTTTAAAGCATCGACAAGAACCTGCACAGGATTATGGCCTCTCATTTTGAGAGTGTGCATGATGGTCATGAAAATCGGCTGAGTTTGCGCCCCCGCATCGCTGCCATTTGAAAAAATGTTCTTGCAGATCAAAACAGCAAGATGGATAGCCCTCTCCCTGCCATTGTTATCAGGCGGCACTTCTTTGTAATCAAGGAATGTGACCAGTTCGTCTCGATGGCGCCTCAGTCTATTCCACAACCGTCGGACGTGTTTCTTTTCCCAGACATGGTTGATGAAATCGACCGGCCAGTTTCTGATTTTCACCTTCCGACTTATCATGACATCCGAAATTATGTCATTTTCTGCTTTTTTCAACCGCATTATGTTCATGATCAGTCGGTGCAATCTTCGATAAAACTCCGGCCAGTCGTTCCCGGGGTTGTGGCAATGCCGGGTTCGGTTCAGATCCGTTAAAAGGTGTGGCAGGTACTTCTGCTTCGCAAGGTAGGAAACCAAGTATTAGGCACCCCAGAAAACGGTCACCAATACATCGTTGAAAAATGTACAGTACAGCCGCCTTAGCACACTACCACCGCGCTTTGGGTCGATCAGGTAGTAGGCTGCGTTCTTGGTAGTCAGACACCGCAGCCAGTAAGTTTTTCCCTGTACTCGTCATCCTGTCTTATTAGCGTTAAGCACTACCTGATTCTGCATTTTAGACACAATGGCAAGCCTGCATTAGTCCGCTTTCGGTCACCTAAAAATTCAGATCTGCACACGGGGCAAATGGACTCCCATGTGCTGCATGGAAGCCTATTGAACATCTTTTCTAACTCTTCACAACTGCAGCAGACACGATTTTAATTGGCGTTGCCGTATGAGTTCCTTAACCATGCACAGCATACGGTGAAATGTCATGAATGTGGCTTCATATTTTGAAACTTGGCACGTGGCCCCTTACTTCGTGCGGGGCTCTTCGGTTTTGATTGGTTGGGCCGTGGGCTTTTTGACAGACACTACACTTTCATTGCCAATAGATTCAAATCGATATAATTTGATATAATGTTTAGTCAAATATTCTATTATTCGCGACGGAAAATTTATGGCATACGGCTAAAGGGTTACTCAAATTTATGTAACGGTTAATTACTTGCTACCACCCATTCCAGGAACCATGCTTACGACTTTTGAAAGCATGCTTGCTGGTGTTGTTGAATGCGCGGTGAACTGATCCCAACGGCTGAATTCTGCTTTAGAAATGGCCTCACATAGCATCAAAACACCTTCCATCTGCTGGCCGATTGGTGCGTCAGATATACCAAAAAGCAAAAGGTGCTTGTTAGGAAATCCATATTCAAAAACTATTTCTGTTCTATGTAAATCGTCTAATTCCATACCAGAAATCATTTGGCACGCAATCAGGTTAGAAATAATTATTCCTAAAGGTATTGCAGGTGATCCAAGCCCAACTGTTATCACCGTAATTCCTATGCCAAAAATTAAGCTCACCGTAAAAAAGATTATCCAAACTGCAAAAACAGGAAAGATTTTATCCCAACGAATCGATTGCCTAAGTGTTATTTTAGAATATTCAGTATGTCTAAATGGCAAAAATTGCCATGATGAAATTGTTCCTTTAAGAACAGATAGTAAATAAAACCAAGAGAATATTGAGGCTACAACCTTTCCACCTAACGTCTGTAGTGGTTTTAGATTGGAACCAATTTTAGTCCTTCCGCCAAAGTATTGCTCATGCAAAAATACAGCTGGTTTATTTTTCTCCGCGTCGTCTTGGCCAAGTGAATCGGCAGTAACCGAACTAATTGTATCGGCCATTTTTGACATGTTTTTCCAAATGTTTTTGGAAGTTAATGTCTCATTTGCGATTGGTGGATCTAATGGTGGGCCCTGAAAAAGCCCTTTGAAAGAATTTGCTGGCCTCCAGTCTGCCATGCCTTCTTTCCATAATGAGTCAGTCGGTTTTATTTCACCAGAGTTGGCAAATTGTTTTAATTGCTGGTCGGTGATTGGCCCAGTTTTTTGGCCATTCTTTGTGTAATACCATTGCGCGCTCATAACTGATCCCAATTACTTTGACAAGCTTTATTGTATGCAAATAAGCAACAATTGAATGACCAAAGTTAACTAAAAAGTTTTGCTTTGTATATATAATACGTCAAACTTTTGGACACACAAGCGCAAATCTTGTTGGTGAGCAAATTAGATTTAAAGTTTTTCGTGAGTTTATAAAGCATATTGTAGTGTTCCAATATGCTTCTGTAATAAATCTCGATGGGTCGACTGAGTAAAATAATTTACGTCCTATTTTTTCATCGAATTATTTAGCTTTTCAGCTGACTCACTAATTTTTTGAAATGTTTCTAATGCTTCTTTTTGCAAACGAGTATTTTTTGCTTCAGCAGACTCCCCACAACCTGCCAATGCTGAAGATACAGCGCCAATCACGCACAGGTTTAACAAATATTTCACTTCAAACTCCTTTAATAAAGACAATAACTTGTAAAAAATTCGGTCCTATTGGTATGCGACATAGGTATTCCAAATGGGCCAAATTTTCTCCACTTTCTATTGGCCCAGTTCTGGCAGTGGTATCGCAATGCATTTGGATGCGACATATTCGAGGCGACAGAGGTGCTTTTTTCGGTAAAATGTGGAAGTAAATTGACTTCCATTTGCCGGGGAATCGTCATGGCACCGCAACCTGAAGTTGCTTTCGAATCGCAACTGCAGAGCCTGATCGACCAGAAATCGGCGGGAAACAGTGCTGCAACTGAGTCTTTACTGGCCCACGCCGGCGATCGGCTCCTGCGCCTGACCCGTACCATGTTTCGTGGATTTCCAGCTTTGCGGCGGTGGGAAGAGACAGACGACGTCTTCCAAAACAGCATGATTCGCCTGTACCGCGCTTTGGCTGAAGTGAAGATTGAGTCGGTTAGGCACTTCTTCAATCTGGCTGCGGTTCAAATTCGACGCGAACTTCTTGACATGGCCAAAAAGCACTATGGCCCAGAAGGTATAGGTACCAACCACCATTCGGATGGCCATCCGGCCGACGACAAGGGAGGGGCTATTCACGACAAAGCAGCTGAACCCGGAGATCTGGGAGGCTGGACTGAGTTTCATGTCCAGGTTGGAAAACTTCCAGCAGAAGAACTGGAGATCGTCAACATACTTTACTACGAAGGTTTGACCCAAGAAGAGGCAGCCAAGGTTTTGGGAATTTCTTTCCGTACGCTCAAGCGACGTTGGCAATCGGCCAAGGTGAGGCTGCACGAGGGACTGAACCGTGATGAACGGGGATGAAGACCGTCTGTACGATATTTTATTGGAATGGGAAGAACTCTGGAAACAAGGGCACGATGTTCCTGTAGCAGAGCTTTGCCGAGAGTACCCGCATCTAGCTGATGACCTAGCCCGCCACATCAACGCGCTCAAGGTAACGTCTTGGCTTGACAAATCGGTTGCACATTCATTGGCTTCTGGAATTCCAAGTTTGAATGTTAGTGATAAATCGCGAATCCTTTCCGGGAGATATCGGCTGGATCTGTTGATCGCTGAAGGAGGCTTCGCCTACGTCTGGAAAGGGTATGACTTGGAACTTCACCGCGAAGTTGCTGTCAAGCTACCAAAGCCCGGTCGATTGAATTCCACGGATTTATTCATGGCTGAAGCGCGCCGAGTTGCGCGTCTTAAGCACCCCGGAATTGTTCCGGTGCATGATGTTTGTAGGGAAGAGGGTATCTGTTTTATTGTGTCCGAATTTGTGGAAGGCGGCAACCTGCGCGATCAGATTGTCCGCAAGCCGAATCCATCGCGGTCTCTTCAGTGGGTTGCCGACGTGGCTGAGGCTTTGCACTATGCTCATTCCAACGGCATTATCCACCGAGACATTAAGCCAGCAAACATTCTCATTGATCACCATGGCCGTGCTCTTCTGGCTGATTTTGGAATTGCGCGATCCCCTACCAAGTCTACAGCGTTCGCTCAGTCCGTTGGCACGCTGCCTTACATGCCTCGCGAGCAATTGGAAGGCAAAGATCCCGATGCCCGTAGCGATATTTACAGCTTGGGTGTGGTGCTGCACGAGTTGCTGACTGGGAAGCTTCCTTACTCATCAGACGACCCGATTGTGCTGCGCCGTGAAATTATCGAAGGGGCCAAAATAGGAAACCTTCCTGCCTCATCCCGCAGCATCGTCGCGAAAGCACGGAATCCAAACCCGATGGAACGCTATGCGAATGCCGCGATAATGGCAGCCGATCTGAAGCGGATCTTAGCTCGGTCGATGAGCCGTTGGGCCGTGGGCGGAACGTTGATTTCTTCACTGATGGTATTTGGGGTTGCTGGTTTTGTTTTGATGCCGAAAGCCGGCGTCCAACAAGAAACCGGAAATCCAAAATTGGATCCTGATTGGCTTGAAAATACCAGCAAGCTGCCGGCACTCGAACAAGTGCGGGCGGTGTCTGAAAAGCTCAGGGAATTGAATCCTCATTTTAATGGTGAATTGAAGCCGACGATCGATAACGACGTTGTGGTGGCTTTAGAATTCCTGACTGATGACATTACCGATATCTTGCCGGTGCAAGCATTCGTGGGCTTGAAATCGCTCATATGTGCTGGAACCTATACGACTAAGTCGAATGGCAGACTGGCTAACCTAGAATCGCTGAAGGGCATGAAACTGGAAAAACTGGCAATCAATTACAACGAGCAGATCAACGACTTGTCACCGTTGGCTGGTATGCCTTTGACATACTTTCAGTGTGGCCGGACAAATGTAGCCAGCCTAGGTCCGCTAAAGGATATGCCATTGGAGGTATTGATCTGTGGGTTCACGCACATATCTGACCTTTCTCCCTTGAAGGGCATGAGCCTTAAGGGATTGTATTGCGATCATACACGTGTATCCGATTTCTCGCCGCTCCATGGAATGCCGTTGGAGCAAGTCAGGTGCCAGGATACACCGCTTAAAAGTTTAGAGCCACTTCGGGGTGCACCCTTGGTGGGACTGGAATGCCATCGCACGGAAGTTGCCGATTTGGAACCGCTTCGTGGAATGAAGCAGCTATTCGCCTTGAACATTCTTTCCACAAAGGTCAAAGATTTATCGCCGCTGAAAGAAACACCAGGGTTGACATTACTTTGGTGTGATTTTGTGCCGAAGCGTGATGCCGAGGTGTTGCGCGCCGTAAAGTCTCTTGATCAGATCAACAGTAAGAGTGTGTCTGATTTTTGGAAAAAATTGGAAGGTAATAAGCATTAGGAATGTGGCGAAGGGTTCAGCTCAAGTGCCGGAATTTTCATGTTTCCTTATGGAAGTCGTTGACCGCCTTGGCTAAAAGCCACTTCGTGTGTATCTTTGGCTGCTAATACATTTAGGTTGTAATTGACAAGTTGTATTTGAAAAGCCTATTTGCCTGATTTGTGTTTGTTGGGGAGCGCCTTAGAAAATCTAGCAGCAGTCTAGTTGTAGCTGCGTATATATCAAAAATACACAAGGGCATCAAGTGCTGGACCTGCCACTGCAGGGCCTTGTGCGAATGCCCGATCTAAAATTTAAACCCAACCCGCCAACATTCCTCACCGTGTACCCAGGAAGATCGCCAGCTGCATCTCATTTGCTTGAGGCAAACAAATACTTAGAGACACGCCAATTGGGGGGCGTGTCGATGATGTATAGGGGGAATTATCGCCAAATGTCGAATCAACCTGCGATCGGTTCGATTCCCACCATTTGGATCAGGGAAACGTCTTCCCAGTTGGAATTTTTCGTGCCGGATGCTCCGTTGGGAGCGTACACGCGGACCGAACTGCGGCCGAGGAGAATCATCTCTGGTTGGCTGATTTCCAGTTTTTTGCCACAAGTTAGGACAATACGGAATGGGCGGAACGGTTCCGCAACAATATGCTCGCCTACTTTGCCAAACGCAATCATCGGTCGGGTTCCTTCAAAAGAGACGCAAAAGCGTCTCGGGACGCGGCAAAACTTCGTGTCGATGCCTGCGGGACTTAGGCAATCGAATAGGGTCTGGCCCATGCATCGGCGCACTTTCCGTGACCCATTTACTTATTGTATCGGATTTTGAACCCACTTGCACAGTTCGATCGCAATGACCGGGCACTTTTATTCACAATCGTAGCGGAACTTCCCCAATGAGACCGTACGGTCTATCCTAAGATCTCGGGCTAAGCGGCACATGTTCACGCCGCAGCTCCGTTGACACGGTGTGCCATGAGCGATGACCGCATCCTGATTTTCGACACGACGTTGCGTGATGGCGAGCAATCGCCCGGCGCCAGCATGAACCTTGGTGAAAAACTTCAGGTAGCGCATGCCCTGAAAGAGCTTGGTGTCGACATCATTGAAGCAGGGTTTCCCATTGCTTCACCGGGTGATTTCGAGGCCGTACAGGCCATTGCCCGCCAAGTGGTTGGCCCAGTCATCTGCGGATTGGCCCGTTGCAACCATGCCGATATCGACCGTGCAGGCGAAGCCCTGAAAGACAATCCTCGGCCCCGGATCCACGTATTTTTGGCGACATCCGCCATCCATCGCGAATTCAAACTGAAAATGGCGAAAGGCGAGATCATTCGCCGGGCTGTCGAAGGCGTAAAGCGCGCCAAAAGCCATGTGTCCGACGTTGAATTCAGCCCCGAAGATGCGGCCCGCACTGAACTCGATTTCCTGTCGGAAGTTGTGGCTGCTGTGGTGGAAGCTGGGGCTACTACCATCAACATCCCAGATACTGTTGGATATGCTGTGCCCGAGCAGTATGCCGCTTGCATTGCGCACTTGAAG
>Ga0255125_1000474_pt1 | contig 12546 bp, 12 predicted proteins | sample Law_Cont_RepC_8d_FD_188557 | JGI IMG/M metagenome (GOLD analysis project Ga0255125, IMG submission 188557) | Freshwater microbial communities from St. Lawrence River, New York, United States - Law_Cont_RepC_8d | ecosystem: Environmental > Aquatic > Freshwater > River | place: USA: New York...
TATAGTATGTATAATAAAACTAAGGATATGAGAAATGGTTAACAAAAAAGAATTAGCAAGAAAGTTATCAGAAAAAACTTTATTTTCAATAAAAGAAAGCTCACAAATGATCGATGTTCTTTTCGACTGCATTACAGAAGAACTTTCTTCAGGAAATGAAATTTCTATAGTTAATTTTGGAAAATTTACGCTATATAAGCAGAAGCCAAGACCTGTAAGAAATCCAAAGACAATGCAAGAAATGGTATTGGATGAATTTTTGTCTGTAAAGTTTAAGCCATCTACTTATATTAAAGATAAAGTAAAGAATAAATAAAATGGCAACCTCAAGCAAAAAATTAACAAAATATACTTCTGGCTCCACGATAGTAACTGCAGATGTTGCAAACTCTTGGTTTGGAGGCCTATATGGAAGTTATGAAGGCTCCCTATTAGATGCAGATGATCCAAGGCTAACAGGTCACGTTCACGACGGAGAGCCATACGATGGTCATGCAGGAAAGATTGATTTAGTTACTCATGTTAAGTCAAAGTTGCAGCACCAGAATCTTGCCGATAATGCTGTTGAGGTAAATAATGTTGCTGCAAAGCCAGATCAGGCAGATGCCATACCAGAAAGAGATATTGATGGAAATTATTACCTTGATTTAACTGCAGCATATGACTATACTGATGCTGCTGTTGCAGCTGTAGTCATTGGCTCTTCTCCTTTTGAAACTGCAGATACAAACTCAGATACAGTTGATGATGTAGTAAGGCAAGCCGATACAGACTATACCACAGGAATGGACTTTGTTTATGGATCATCAAAACTTGATGATATGAACGATGGAACAAAGGGCAATGAAAGATTACTTTTTGATAAATCAAAAGGTGCCTTTAGAGCAGGAAGCGTAGAGTCAACTCAATGGAATGATGGTAGCAGAGGTAATTACTCCGCAGCACTAGGTAGAAATACCACGGCGAGCGGAACCTCTTCATTTGCAGCTGGAGCAGAAAATACTGCATCAGGTCAAAACTCATTTGTTGCAGGAGCTTCAAATAGCACCTCAGCAAATAATTCTGCAGTATTTGGAAACTCAAATACAGTAGCATCTACCGGATCTCTTATTTCCGGAGAGGCTAATAATATTTCTGGAGGCTCTACCAACTTAGTGGGAGGAAGAGAGCATCTATCATCTGCAAATAACACTCTTATTACCGGAAAAGAAAATACAGTAGAGGGAGATTATAATGCAGTAACTGGCTATCTATCCGATGTAGATGACAATGGAAACATAGTATCTGGAACATTAAATAATGTTCGTGGAAATTATGGTGCGGCATTTGGCGAAGAAAATGCCATTAATAATGATGGTGCTGTAACATCTGATTCAACAGGCTCTCTTGTTTCTGGAAATAAGAATACAGTAAAAGCAAAATATACTGTTTCAGGCGGACAGCAGAATCTAACTAATTTTGGAGCAGATGGATCCGCAGTATTTGGAAAGGCCAATGGTGTCTTTGGACAAAACTCTCTTGTATTTGGATCGGAGGCTATATCAAAAGTTGCGGGAGAATTCTCTCATGCTTCTGGTAAATTCTCAATTGTTGGTGATGCACAAACAACAAGATATGTTGTAAGAGGAAGGCTTCTGAATCCATTTGGCCCACCAGGATTAGTATTATCATTAGATGGAACTGCCATTGGCCCAAACTATCAGATGGATTTAAATTCAGCTTATCATGTAAGTGTCATGCTAGTAGGAAAGCTTGCAGGTCCAGGATCACAGGAGGCTGGAGCATATAAATTAGAGGCTCTCGCATTAGGACCAACAACCGCTCCTCTTGTCGGGACTATGTCTGCACCGCTAATAACATACATTTCCAGAACCCCTTATTTTACGGCTGGTCCAGGCTATGTAAATGCAACTTTGACAGTAAGTGGTGCCGGAACAAATAGAATACAGGTAAATGTATCTGACGCACATCCTGCAGGGTTTTTTCCATCAAATTGGGTTGCCACAGTAACCCTAACTACTTGTAGATTTTAGGGGTTAATATGGCAATTGAAATTGACAATGATAATGACGAAATTAGAATTGATGGCTATGAATATGCCTTTACAAAAGTAAAAGTAAAAGATTATTATGTATCATCAGAGATTAGCCAAACTGGAAATTCAGCAGACCTTAGGCTAACAGATTCTGATGGCTATATAGACAATGTAACATTTACCGGCGGAACAAATGTAACTATAGTAAGAACTGATGCAAGCAAAATAACAATATCAGCCACTGCAAATGATACAAACACAACTTATGGTATTTCCGCAGAATCAAATGTTACTCCAAAGTCAGCAGACTTAAGACTTACCGGATCTGATGCATCGACTGACAACGTAACACTTGTTGGCGGTACAAACGTAACAATAACAAGAAATGATGCCAATACAATTACATTTTCAGCAACAGACATTGATACTAACACGAAATATTCTATTTCTGCAGAGAGCAGCCAGACTGGCAATTCAGCAGACATAAGACTAACAGATACAGATGGCTATACTGACAATGTTACAATTACCGGCGGAAGCAATGTTTCTATAGTTAGAAATAACGCAAATCAGCTAACCGTATCATCATCATATACTGGATTTGGAGCATTTACCGATGGCTATAATACGGCAAATGCAGACCAGGCTATTGACACAATAAACTTTAATGCAGGAGCCGGAATAAAACTTACTGTAAATCCGGCTACTGACACTTTGCTGATAGATAATGATGGAGTCAGAACATTCAATGGCTTTAATGGTGATATTTCTTATAATGCATTTGGCGCAATAACAGACGGGTATAACACTGCAATAGCAGATTGGCCTATGGATACCCTTAATGTTGCAGGAGGCACAGGTATATCTGTTGTTGTTGATGGCTATACCGACAGTCTAACGATTTCAAATACTGGCGTAAGGCAAAATGTTGCTGGAACAGGCATATCAGTATCTTCTGGAACTGGCAATGTAACGATAAATAACACTGGTGTTACACAGTTTAATGGTGCAACAGGAAATATATCCTATAACTCATTTGGAACAATATTTGACGGTTATAATACGGCAACCGCCGATCAGGCAAACGATACAATAACATTTATTGCTGGATCTGGAATAGGAGTTCTTGTTAACTCTCCAGGTGATAATCTAACTATTTCAAATACTGGGGTAACTCAGACAGTTGCAGGAACCGGCATTTCTGTTTCCTCTGGAACTGGCAATGTAACCATTGGAAATACTGGTGTTACTGCAATTACTCCAGGCACAGGAATTACAACATCAGGCTCTGGAAATATAACTGTAAATAACGATGGTGTTACAACATTCAATACCGTAAAAGGCGCAATAACATATAACTCCTTCGGAACCATATCCGATGGATATAATACTGCTACTGCTGACCAGGCAACTGATACAGTCACATTTATTGCAGGTACTGGAATTGGAGTTCTTGTAAATGGTCCGGGTGATAGCTTAACAATATCAAATACTGGTGTTACATCTCTTAATAGCGGCACTGGAGCACAGTATACCTATAGTACCTTTACAGATGGCACAACACCAACAACAGCAGGTCCTGGAAATACCACCATGACTTTGACTGGCTCAAACGGAATAAGGGTAACTACCAGTCCAAATACGGCAACCGTTTCGATGTCTCAGGTGTCCATAGTAAGAGGGACTGATGCAACCATAGGATTTGGAGCTACAACTTCGATACTAAGTACTAACGTTATACCCATAAGTACTACTATTGAGATACAGGGAGTAATTCTTCTTGCATTTTCAAATGCTGCAGCCGTCAATACTTACACTGTATCACTAACTACTGGATCTGGAACAATTGGAGCAAACACTTCAAAGGTAGCATTAGGATTCGCTGCTCATGCTGGCCCAACCGCAGGATCTCCAGGAGAAACAACGAAACAAGCGCCAAGCTTTACATATCCACAGCAGATTGGAAATACAAATGATCATACCCTTAGATTCTCTGGATTATTTCAGACTGACGGTACAACACCAAATAGTCTTATTATAAATATAAGAAATAATTGTACAAATGCAGGAGAAAATCTTGTTGTTTATACAAAATCATTTATGAAATATAACGTAATTTAATAAACTTTAGTATAATGAAAAACAGTGACAAAATTGAACTTATACCTAGGATGCCACGGAAATGCTGATAAGGACGGCTTTATTTATTGTTCTTCTAATAATAATCTGCTGCTAGATCTATCTACGGTTCCTGCTGAAAAGCAGCAAAAGCTAATGAATTTCTTAGATAGCGCAGCAGATCTTTTCTCTGGGCCAGTAGAAAATTATAACAAGGCATTTAATGTTATTAATTTTTTGCATCGAGATTTTGGTATATTTAGTTCAGATAAAATTTTAAAAATCCAGAAATTCTTTCAGATGCATAAAGAATGCGGAATTTACCTAGTGCTAATACCGGAGAAAAAATGAGTGACGAAATAGAAATTCCAAAAAACTCTTCTTATCTTGATAATAAAAAGCAAGAAGCAAAAATCAGATTCTCTGGAGTCATAGAAGAATATAAAAAGTTATTAGCCGACAAAACGCATCCTGACAACCAGACACAAGCCTATCATAACAATGTCAAATCAATTTTAACAAGGCTATTGACAACGGCTGACGAGTTGGATAAGGTAGTACCGGGTGAAGGAATATTCGGCCTCATTATTCTTTCCCTTCGCTCCTCGTTAAAAACGAGGGATGAGCTGGTAAAAAACGAGGTTAAGTTAAGAGAACTTGAAAGGGAGTTGAAAAAACTCAAGAGGTAAATATGGATAAAGATGTAGAGAGAGCAAGACACTTCTTCTTCATTCAAAAAATCCAAGTTGCAGAAATCAAAAAGACCCAGATTGGGTCTTTTGACGTATTTGACGTTTATCCAGAATTTGGAACAAAACTGTCTAAACTTGCAAAATCAATTGGAGATTTTGCACTTTACATGGGATCAATGAGCGAGCCAAACGGCGAGGTAAATTACCAAACGGGTTCCTACAAGATTTCGATCCAAAGAAGGGACGTTGACCAGATGCTCCTAAGTCAAGCCCTAGCCCTCCTGCCCGCTTCGGCCCTCTCCCCTATGGTGCTTGGCTGCACCGCGCTAGGCGGGCCGCTGGTAGTGGATCAAGGGGCTGTCCCCAATACCCTAGTGGCAGGTGCCCCCGGCGCAGGAAAGAGTACGCTTTTAAAGGTAATGGTTGAGTGCCTTTTGACATCTGGTGTTGCAGTAACAATAATTGACCCTAAAATTGTAGACTTCAATGAATTTAGCAAAAGACGGTCCTGTACGGTTGTTTCCGATCCTGATGATTTCGGAAGAACGCTTGATTCTATTATAGATAGGATGAATACAATTTATTCTCTTTTGAGCAAAAGAGGATATGTCTCTGCAGTCCAGAACAATATGATGAGTTCTCAGAAGATTTGCCCATATGCCTTAATTATTGATGAGTGGTCAGATGTTTACCTTTCTGACAAAAAGAATCTAAACAAGGTTCTTACAATTTCTCAAAAAGGTAGAGCCGCCGGAATCTCTGTTATCCTAGCAACACAGCGTCCATCATCATCGATTCTTCCAGGTCAAATTAAGGCAAACTTTACAGGAAGAATTGCAATGAGAGTTTCTTCAGATATGGAATCAAGAATTATTATGAATTCTTCTCTTGCAGCAAATATAACTGAGCCAGGAATGGCGTACTATATAGACCAGAGCTGTAGGCAACCCGTCTATTTTAGAGTTGCAAAGAATGATATTGCAAAAATTGAGCCACAGCAAAAGGGTACGTCATTTTGGTCAAATTTAATTTCAATATTTAAGTAATAAAATGAAAATTGCATCCAGAACAGACATAGCAAAGCAAGTAAAGATATTAGAGCTTGCATCACAATTTGGAATTCAGCTTGAATCAACTTCAGCAGGTAATTTTGATTACCGTTGTCGTTGCCCATCTGTAGATCATAAACATGGAAAAGAAAAGACATCTTCTTGCTATATAAACTCAAGAGATAATAATTTCTTTTGCTATGGATGCAATCAGGGGGTTTCATCAATTGACTTCTATATGTTTTGCACGGGCAAGACATTCTCAGAAGCAATGGTTGAAATGAGGTCTATGGTTAAAAATCCAGGAGCATATCAAGATGTAATAGAACAAAAAAGGGTTGCCTTTCCAATTCTTTTAAATACATCGGCAATAATTAGAGAGTTTCTTTCAAAGAACCCAAACCAAATAGATAATATGTCTGGACTATTGAGAAAAATAGATCGTATTTCTTTTGAAAGCTCAAAGGAAGATCCTGATAAAATAGAAAGGCTAAATGAAAAATTAAAAAAAATGCTGGAGTCAAAATGAAAACCGTAATTTGTGGCGATACCCACATAGGCGCTGTGTTTGGGTTAGGAAGAGCAAACGGATCTGGTGGAAACACCAGAGTTGATGATTACGAGCGTTCCTTAAATTTTATAATTGACTACTGCATTTCAAATAATGTTGAAGTATTTATTCAGACTGGAGATCTTTTTGAAGTAAGAAATCCAACCACTGAGCATATTCAGATTGCAGATCGTGCAATAAAAAGACTTTCTGATGCAAATATCTTTACTGTAGTCATAATGGGAAATCATGACTACAGAAAGACTGGAGATAGCTATACCAGCGCATTAGCAACAATGCAGGCAAACTCCTACAAGAATGTTAGAATTCTTCTTAAGCCAGAGTCAATAATTTATTCTAATAAAAATGGCGAATCTCAAGCCATGCTTCTTATTCCATACCGTGACAAAAGAATGTATGCCGGTACCGGAGCAAAAGAATGCACAGATCTTTTTAACTTGCAGTTAAAAGAAATGGCAGAGAGAGTACCAGATGATATCCCATCAATAGCCGTTGGTCACAATTTCTTCTTTGAAGGAAATTATTTTGACTATGGTGGACATGAAGTTCTTGTATCACCAGATTCCCTAAAAAATCTAAGTGGTGTGGTAATGGGCCACCATCATGAGTTTAGAAGGATTAGAAAGTCGGACCCAAAAGCTTATTATGTTGGCTCACTTGAAAAGACAAATTTTGGTGATGCAGATGTTGAGAAGTTCTTTTTAGTTTTTGATTCAGAAAAATCTGACTTTGAACAGGTCAAGATTCCAACCAGAGAACTATTTGATCTTTCTTTTGATCTTTCTGGATCTACAGCTTTTACTTATCTTCAAGATTATAGTGAGCAGATTAAAAAGTTCTCACTTGATGATAAAATTTGCAGAGCAAAAATTAAAATAAAAGATGGAACCCAAGCATTATTTTCAAGGGGTGAGATAGAGAAAACTCTTTATTCTGCTGGAGCATTCCATGTTTCAAAGATAATATGGGACGTTGAGCAGGTAAAGCTTGAGAAAGATAAAGAAATTCTTTCTCACAAAACAGACTATGAGGTGTTTCAGGCTTTTGCAAAAACCCAAGGTCTTAATGACGATTTCTTAAACAAGCTTCTAGAAGAAGCAAAAAAGATTATGGTGTAAAATGCTTCCAAAGAAACTAAAGTTAGAAAACTTCTTTTCTCACAAAGTAAGTGAAATAGATTTTTCACTTTTTAATTCTGCACTTTTAGTCGGCTCTGTTGATGGAGATTACTACAGATCAAATGGATCTGGAAAGTCTGCTATAATGGAATCAATCCTATGGTGTTTATATAACAAGTCCAGAGCAACAACAATGGACGATGTAATAACCTGGGGAGAAAATAAGTGTGAGGTTTCGTTGGAGTTTTCTCACGGTGACGGAACTTATCTTGTAAAGAGAGTTAGGCTAAGAAATACTTCTACTTCAACAGTGGATCTTTTTACTCTTGACTCAGAAGGAAAATGGAAGTCGCTATCTGGCTCAACATCAGGAGAAACAAATGACAGAATCGTCAATCTTTTAAAGATTGATTATAAAACATTTGTAAATTCAGCTTACTTTAGGCAGAATGATATCTCAGAATTTGCAACATCAGAAGCTTCAAAGAAAAAAGAAATCCTTAAGAGTATTGTAGATATTTCAAAATGGGACTCTTTTGAAAAAGAAGCAAAGAAAAAAGCAAAAGATGTTCAAACTGAAATTGTAAAATATCAGGCAAGATATGACTCTTTAAATGCGGAAGTTCAAGCTCTTATTGCTAGTGAAGCAGAGCTTTTGACTGCTACAAAGATACTTGAGACAAAGTCGAAAGAGAAAGAGGATCTGCAGGAGTCTGTAGAGGCACTTTCTGAAAAGTATCTTAAGATGAAAAATAACATTGATACTGCAAGCTGGGATAAAGCAATCGCAGAGATAGCCTCTCTAAAGGCATCCGGAAAGGATCTAAAGGCTAGATTTGATCAAGTATTACAATCTCTTACAAAAAGATTAGAGAGAAGCGATTCGTTAGTATCAAAGATAAGCCTACTTGAAAAAAAGATCAAAACACTATCTTTTGACCCAGATGTTGATCAAAAGATTGAGAGAATGTCAACAGAGTGGATTGAATATTCTGGATCAATTCAGCAATCAAAGATAAAGCTAAAAGAGCTTTCTGATGTTCATCTTCACACTGGAAAGTGTCATGTTTGCCTTCAGGAAGTGAATGAAGAAATTGCATCAAGATTGCACACAGAGCATCAGTCAAGTGTTGATTACTATACAAAAAAGAAGGCAAATGCAGAGAAAAGAATTCAGTACCTATCAGAACTAAAAAAAGAACTTGAGAAGCAAAAGGCAGACAACCTAGAAATAGAGAGGGGAAAAGAAGAGATTAAAAATCTTCTTTCTCAAAAAGAAATATTAAAAGAAGAAATCTCTGCTGGAGAAGAAGAAAAAGAAGATCTTTATTCAAGAATGGTAGAAGTAAAGAGAAAAATATCTGCAAATGAAGATATTTTAAATTCTCTAAAGAATGAAGATTTTCAAATCCTACATGATGATTTAAAGGCAGGAAAGGAAAAGCTTCAAGTCATTTCTAATGAAATACTGCAGGCAGGAATAAAAGTTGGCTCTCTTAGAGAGAAAACAGAGTCTTTATCGGCAAAGAAGATTGAGCTAAATGAACTAAAGAAATCTTTTGACTCAAAGAATGAGCAAATGGCAATCTTTGACAAGATGGTAAAAATGTTTGGAAAGAGTGGAATTCAAGCACTTCTTCTTGAGGCTGTAATTGAAGATCTTCAGAGAACAGCAAATAGAATTCTTTCTTCAATTTCTGATCAGTTTTCAATTTCTTTAGAAACACAGAGGGTTGGATCCGATGGTATTTCTACAGTAGAAACTCTTGACCTCAATGTAAAGAAAGATGGTGCTCTCTGCGGATTCTCCTCTCTCAGTGGTGGAGAACAATTTAGAATAGCTCTATCACTTAGAATCGCCCTGTCAGAAATTGCAACCCAACATGGCGGTTCTGCACTAGAGTTCTTGCTTCTTGACGAGATAAATTCACCTCTAGATAAAAGTGGCGTAGAGACTCTATTTGTAAATATAATAAAGCAGCTTGAAAACAAATACAAGATTTTGGTAATTACACATGATGACTCTCTAAAAGAAAGATTTGAGAATGTTCTAGATGTTTCAAAAATAAATGGAGATAGTTCTATTTCTTTTTACACTGGTAATATATCTGCTTAAGATATGGCAATCATTCTTACAGTAGTTCAAAGTACAAATCAAATTATATCAGGTATACCAGAGTATGTCGAGGTAGAGACAAATGTACCGTCAGTTGTATTTTATACATTTGATGGTATAGATCCAACAATAGAATCTGAGTTTTTAACCGGAACAAGGCTTTTGCTTCCGACCTCTGGAAACAGCGTTTTCTTGAAACTTGTAGCTATAGCCGGATCAGAATCTTCTGATGTATTTGAGCATGAGTGGGGAACCATTGTAAATGCAATAACAAGAAGATTTGAAGAAAATCAAGGAATAAATATCCTTCCTCCAAATGCAGAAGTAGTTGACTCACTTGCTGTGACTGAGTCAGGTAGTCCAGCAAGAGAGACATCAATAGAATTTGTTGACCTTGAAATGAAGGCAACAGATAGAGATAAATATAAAAAATTTGACGGAGGAAAAACTAGCTTAGATTTTATTAATTTTAGACTTGAAATTTTAATAAATGAACAGCCATATCAATCAAAAGTATCTACGGTAAACAACAATCTTGATTTTGATCCAAAGGCAGGACTAGTAATAATTGATGGGTCTACTCCAGAAAAAATGACAGCACAAGCTATAAAAATAATAAACAGGCCAACAGATACTATGGCACCAAGATCCGATTCCTATAATTTTAGAGTTGGGTTAGATTCTGTTCAAAGCAGCAATCTTGTAAGATATTTTATAAATCCAAAGACTGGAAAAATGGTCTTTTATTATTTTGATTCAAGAGAGTGCAGATGGATTCAATCTATTCAGCAGGTTACACCAAGGCCATTGGATCTCGGCCAACAAGTTGGCAATCCAAAGGTTTTTTCCTGGATTCAGGATCCAATTATGAGTAAAATATTCTAATGCAAGACCAAAATTCAACACCAAAAAAAATAAAACTTTCAGTATCATCAATCAAAACATACGAGGACTGTCCAAAGAAATATTGGTATGGCTATGTAGAGAAGCCACCAATAGAAAAGAAACCATGGGTCCATCTTGAGTTTGGATCATGTCTACACTTAGCACTTGAGAATTTTCATGAATTCTTAATGGAAAATCAGCTACCATCAACAGAGTATCCCGGCCTAATGAAGAAGTGCATGGAGGCTGCAATAAAAGACTTCAATCAGGAGCTTTTGGAGCCAGAATATAAAAACATGCAATTGATAATGCAGTCCTACTTAAATGACATAAAGACCAAGGGTCTCCCTAACGTTCTTTGGGTAGAAAAACCCTTCGAAATAACCATCGGAGATTTTTTTCTCAAAGGATTTATAGATAGGGTTGACCGCACCGGCCCCGGTGCTTATAAAGTAGTGGACTACAAGACGACGAAGAACCCCGCCTACCTCGACAGCTTTCAGTTGCTCGTTTATGCGATGGTTCTAAAGAATGAGCTTCCCGATCTAGAAAAGATTTCTGGAAGCTACACTCTTCTAAAGCATGATTGCAAAGAAAAGTCTTGGGAATTCACTATGAACGATTTGGAAAAATGTAAGGAGAAGATTTTAAAATATGGACACCTAATCCTAAAAGAAGATACTTGGCAGAAGAAGCCCTCAAAGCTCTGCGACTTCTGCGACTACAAAGAGCTTTGTATTAGCAACTGGTCTGATTAACTGATTCCTAGCCGATTAATAAAATAACCAAACGGAGAAAATATGAGCAATCACTTTGAAGGCAATGTAAAGCTTTACAATGAAGAATTTTATGTAAATACAGGCACAGGAGAAGGGCTTGATCGAGTTCTAAAGAAGATTGACCCACTTCTATTTAAGATGTCAAACTCATTGTTTATTCCAAATTATGCTCCAGAAGATGTAAAGCAGGAGCTTGCAATAATTGCAATAGAAGGCGTAAGGTCTTACGACTCTACAAAGAATGTTAAGCTAAGCACATTTCTTCACATTCACCTTCACAATAAGATAATTTCAAAAATTCGCAGCAAAAATAAGCTTTCAAATAATGCATTCTCTGTTTCTGAAAATGCTTCTTTGCCAGATACATGCGAGTGCGGCGGAGGATCATTTAAGTCCGAAATGAAAGATGGAGACGAGATTTCTCGTGAATGCACATCTTGTGACAAGGTATACAAGAAAGAAATTAGGACAGCAAAAAAGGAAGTTCTATTTTCTGAGATTGGAACAAGAATGAGTGCAAATCTTGATGAGGAAGTTCTCTTTATTGATTCGGTCGGAAATGAAGATGCAATATTTGGAAATATGAGGGCTGAGTCAGAAGCGCTAGAGGCTGAGGCATCAATAGCATCTATTTGTGATGGTCTTGATGATAAGACATCTCAGATCCTAAAACTCATCTCACTAGAGGACTATAGTATTAAGGACGCGGCAGAGGAGGTTGGACTCTCTCCTTGGGCTGCAAATCTAAGATTAAAGAATCTTTCTAGGAATAAAAAGATTCGTGATATGCTTCAGAAGTAATGGAACAAGATTATTTAAAATACTTAAATACAGAAAAAGAAATATCTCAATTTAAAATTGAGTATTTAAAAAAAATGCTTCACAAGGGTGATGCATCAACAAGGAGACTTCTTGCAATAGAGGAGGAATTTCTACAGATTCCTTTTGAAAATATTGCAGGAAGTCTCTCAGAGCTTTTGTCCGCTATAAAAATATTTAGAGACTCAAGAACCGCCTTTCACGATCTTTATCCAGATGATAAAAAAATAAAAAATAACGTCTTAAGTTTATTTCAAGATAAAGTTAAAGAAAAAATATTAGAAATAGATAATGGAATGAATGGACTAAAGATAAAGCAGGCAAGAGAAAGAGCAAGGGTTCTGACAATTCTTTTGTGTATTCA
>Ga0255125_1000475_pt1 | contig 12542 bp, 9 predicted proteins | sample Law_Cont_RepC_8d_FD_188557 | JGI IMG/M metagenome (GOLD analysis project Ga0255125, IMG submission 188557) | Freshwater microbial communities from St. Lawrence River, New York, United States - Law_Cont_RepC_8d | ecosystem: Environmental > Aquatic > Freshwater > River | place: USA: New York...
AGCCAAAAGCCAACCCGTGTTATTCATTCTTTGGGGAGGGCCGGCACGAAAACTAGCCGAGCCCATTTTGCGCGAACCCCATGGGGCCATTTTCTCGGCGCACCCTTCCCCTCTATCGGCTTACCGGGGATTTTTGGGTTCCAAACCGTTTTCGAAAGCCAACTCCTGGCTGACCCAAAGGGGGTTACCACCTGTGGATTGGAGCTTGGATTAAATTAAATTTTGGCGGACCTTCATAATCCGACAATTAATTTCGCCTCAATGCGGGTGAAGGCGGCGATGACGGCCTCGGCGTTTGCGGGGCGGTCTGCCACCTCTTTTGCCATCAGTTTGGCAACAGCTTGGGAAAAGGCTTGGGACAACTCAGGGCGGACCGTAGCAATCTGGGGAACCGGAGCCTCCAGGTGCTGAGAGTGAACTTGATCAGGGTTATCGCCTGGGTACGGCACCTTGCCTGCAGCGAACTGATAGAGAGTAATGCCCAAGGCGTACAGGTCGGCGCGACCATCGAGTGGCGGATCATTTGTAATCTGTTCTGGGGGCATGTAGTAGGGAGTGCCCAAAGCGAGGCGTTGCTCGCTGGCCCGGTGAGGATCTGTTTTGCCCCAAATAGCAAGGCCCAAATCGCCCACCAAGATGGAGCCATCTTCCAGCATGAATAGATTAGCGGGCTTGATATCCCGATGGATAACCCCTTTTTTATGCAAATAGGCCAGTGCTTCGGCCGTTTGGATTGCAATTCGCGCCAACTCGGCCTCGCTCATTGGTTTGGAGCGTTTGACCACTCTTGGATCGCGGTCCATGGAAGGGACGGGAAGGTATTCCAAAGCGCAGTAGGGGAATGGTGTTGAGCCCGCATCGAGAACTTGAAGCAGACGGGGGTGACGAAGCTTGGCCCAGCTCTTGGCCAAAGCGAGGAACATGTCACTCTCGGAAGCATGACGGGCAGCCCGATTGGGCATGATCTTGAGGGCGACCATACGATCTGCGCCGGTTTGGCGAGCCTTGAAAACCAAAGAGGTGCTGCCTTGGCCAATCCTTTCCAGCAACTCGTAACCGGGTATCCCTTGTCCTAATACATCGTCGAGGCTGGCAAGGAGCCTTTGGGCCTGATTTGTGGTGATCAGGCCTCGAAGGCGCAGCCTTTGGAGCAGGTGGGCCGGGCCTGGGGGATCCCCCTCTTTTGGTGAAGCGAGGTGAGCCTCATCCTTGTCAATGAGCAAATGACGGACCAGAAAATCTGCCAAGCGCTGCTCTTCCAAGGCGGCAGGGGAAGTTTTTGGCTGGCTGGGATTTGCCTTTTCAGGCTTGGGAGATTTCATGCAACTGTAATTCCAATAAAGCACAGGACTGGGAAGGCGGTTGTTACATCTTGTGAGAATTGGGTGAAAAGGAAGGAATTTGGGGTTATTTAAAGGATTAATCAGTGGCGCCTGCTTGCGCACCCCAGTGGCCAACTGCTATGATAAAGGTAGAACTTCGGTCGGGATACGGGTGGGAATTGTTTCCGCGCCTTGAGGCCTTTTCCGCGGTATCAGGCAACCCACCCGGGCCTTGAAATGGCCCGCTTCAAATGCCGGTCTTGGCCCCCCAAGCCATGTTCGGCTAGCGGAGCGGATCTCACAGCATCGCTGGGGGACCGTGAATGACCGCTCTTGTGAGTCCATTGGAAGCAAGTGTTTTAGTTTTAAATCGTCATTTTATGGCGCTTCAGGTGGTTTCGTGCAAAAGGGCGTTTACCCTTTTATGCAAAGAAGCTGCCGAGGTTGTCCATCCGGAAGATGGGCAGTTTACTACTTATGACTTCAAAACATGGCGTGAGGTGAGTGAGTACCGATCTCGGCACTTTAGCCAGGCGGATGACGATTGGATTCGCACCGTGAGCAGCGTGATTCAAGTGCCGCGTGTCATTCGTCTTATTGGGTTTGACCGCATGCCTCGGCAGGCGATCAAATTCAACCGTCGTAACATTTTTGCGCGTGATGGAAACCTTTGCCAGTATTGCGGTAAGCGTTTCCCGACTAGCGAACTGAGTTTGGACCATGTGTTGCCGCGAAGTCAGGGCGGGGGCAGCTCGTGGGAGAACATTGTGTGTGCCTGTGTGGCGTGCAATGTTCGTAAGGGAGGCAGAACGCCCAAACAGGCTAGTATGGCTTTGATTCGCAGGCCTGAAAAACCGAAGCGTAGCCCGATGCTTAATCAAAAACTGACCAACTCGAAGTATGAGTCGTGGAAAACATTCTTGGAAAATGCCTACTGGTCGGTTGAATTGACCTAACGCATTCGGTTTTGATGGTGCATGGCTCGTTTAGCCACTGTCAATTATGCGAAAAATCATGGGAAATGGCCCAAGGGATTTGTTCCCTTGGGCCATTTTTGGTTTTTAGATGGTAAACGACCTGATTCAACTGGTTTGGGAACTCAGCTTTTTGCCTTCAGCAAGAATTGCATCCCTATCGTCGACTTCGACGCCATCGAGCACGGAATTGTCGATGTAAATCCGTTGTTTTCCCGGGCGCCACTCGGGCCCCAAAACATCGACCACGGTTGGGTGAACCTTATTTTTTTCAGGCGAGACGAAATAGCCATGCACCTCGACGGCGTGCCTTAAATATTCAGGGTAACGGCACAACATGGCATGCAGTCCGTGCAACCTGTAGTGGGGCACAGACGAGAAGAGGTGATGCGGGAGGTGGTAGTCCATTCCGACGGGGAAGACAGCGTAGCGAAGTAGCGGGTTGACCTCAAAAACGCGGGTGTTTGATATCCAGCCCCGGCCACCGTTTCCGTGCTGGACAATCTGACGCATCATCATGAAAGAACTGAACGAGGTGAAAATGGGCACCACCCAGAGAGCTACATAATAAATAGGCCCCCGCCAGTCACCCAGCACTGCCCACAGGGTGAAGGCGCCCCAAATGAGCATGATCTCGCTGATACGAATGGCCATGGAAATGGCTGGAGTGATAGGCGGATGCAAACGCGCACCGGTGAAGCAATTGGCGGGCAGATTGGGGAAAATGAGCCAGGCCAAAACCGCCAGCACTGCCGGGGACAAGGCGAGCCAGCGAACCCAATCCAGACCCTGAAACAGCATGGGCACATAGAGACCCAAGCCAATGAGTGCGACATTGCCAAACACCATGGCGATGCCCAGGTTGACTGCGGTGTAGTTGGGAACCACACCTGGCCTGAGGTAGGGGCTATCGCCTGACCCGGTTGCACTGAACTGTGCCCTTACCAGAACAAACTTGAGGACATTGGGAATCCAGAACTGGCTGAGCAAAAAGGTGGCAAAACGCTGTTTGCTGATTGGAAAATTCAGCCAGTGGCCACTTTTGCGCATTTGGAAGAGATCTGGATCGCGGTCTGGGTCGTTGACAAACTGGTGATGGGCCAGGTGCTGTAACCGGAACAGGTGGGTATTGCTATACATTGGAAACATGCAGAAGATATCACTAATTATCTCGTTTAGCTTACGATTTTTGAACAGAATAAAATGCGAGCCCTCGTGGCCCAGGCCAGTGAGTTGGTGCTGATTGGCACCCATACAAATGACAGCAAGGACATAAACCGGAATACACCAAGCCCAATGGAGGCCCCAATCGGCGTGGTTGCGATAAAACAGGACCGCACCTGCAAAAACAAAAATAATCAAGAACCACGCTCGGGCAAGGTAAAGCCAATTGGTGACATTGTCGGTTTGGCGCAGCTTTTGAATCTCTTCTTTGAAGGCTGGATCCTTCAGAGCCTTGTCGAGAGTCTCCTCTGCCAGTGCAAGGTCGCTCATATTTTAAGGCTCCTGAGGGGGTGTGTTCCTTATTTATAGAACCCCAAAGGTAAGCCCCGGACAACAAAACTTGTCCGGGGCAGCCCTAGAAGACGCTATGTTCGTAGCCGACTTTTCAGTCTATGCATGAAAGGCCTAATAAATCAGGCTGAAGCTCGAACGCCGGCCGGCATTTGAATGCGCTGATTGGCCTGTTTGGCAGCCTCTAAGAGCGCTGCGGCACTTGCCTGATCACCACGTCCGGCAGCCTCCCTGGCGGCTTGAAGCAAGGCACCGGGATCATTGGGATTGATGCCTGGTGGTAGGCCGGTAATTGCCGACTGGGCAGGCTGAGTGAAGGGCGTATTTTGAGCAGCTGGCGCAGCGGCGGTTTTGGGTGGCGCGATTGCCTTGGGTTCGGCCAAGGGGCGTGCCTGGCCTTTGTGGTTGGTGATCAGTTCGCGGTGTTTGCTGTTTAGGTCGGCATTACCTTTCCAAACATGGAGGTGCTCGATCACCCCGGGTTCACCCGGATTATTCTGATTGACGCCACCTACAGCCAGAATTTTGTGATCGACGAGGAGCATGGTGGACATGAACCGAGATTCTTGTCCGATATAGGGGCACCCGCCTGACCCGATCAAAGCCTGAATTTCAGCCCCAGAGGTTTTTTCGGCCCCTTGAGGCAATAGCACCTCGACGGCCACTCCCCTCCCTGCAGCACCCACTAGAGCCTCTAGCAGGCCTTTGGATTGAAGCGAGGGAGCCAGCAGCAGGACTTCTTTTTTAGCTTTGCAAATTTGGGCCGCCAAGACTGAGGCGCAGCCACCGGCAGGGACAAAATAATTGTCTTGCCCGTTAAAAAATCCAAGGGGTTTTAGTGCCAATTTGCCTAGACATTGGGCCATGAAGAACCCGGTGGCCCCCACCCCGACCAGCATCCATCCCGTTGGCGTCAGCATGGCGAAACTCCGCACCCTTACCCACTTTCAGTCTCGGGGGCAGACTATGCCTTCAGATGGCCCCGGAAGCAAGGCAAAAAGACCCGGCCCCAGACTTTGGAAAAATTGCTGAAAATACTGGTTCTAGCCAGGGGGCAGGCAGAGTACCATCAGATAGCCCCGCCATTGGGCAGGGTATCAAGGCCCGATTACCCAATTTGAGCGGAAATCAAGCTATGTCCTCCTCCTCTCCCACTCCACGATGCAATCTTTCGCGCCGTGGTTTTATCGAGCGCTCAACGCTGGCCATGGCCGCTGCTGGGCTGCCCCTATGGTTTTCCAGGCAAGAAGCACATGCCCTGGTGCAAGAAGTCAGTGGCCAAGGCAAACCTGATGGTTTGACGATGGGTGCCATTGGCATTGGCAGCCCCCAGAGCCGTGGGCGGGCCATTTACAATGACGCGCGCAAGAACAAGCTGATGCCAGTGCGTTATGTGGCAGCCTGCGATGTGGATGCCCGCCACCTGAAGCGCGCCATTGAAACCGACCTTCCCAAAAACGGCGACATGAATGCCAAGGGCTATAGCGACTTTCGGGAACTGCTGGACCGAAAGGACATTGAGGCTTTAACCATCGCCCCCCCTGACCAATGGCACGCCTTGATCGCCATTGACGCGCTGAAAAAGGGGAAAGATGTCTATTTGGAGAAGCCCCTCACGCTGACCATTGGTGAGGCGATCGCACTTGAAAAGGTGGTGGCAAAGACCGGGCGGGTGCTTGCAACCGGCAGCCAGCAACGGAGCGACCGCAGGTTTCGCCTGGCATGCGAGTTAGTGCGCAACGGGCGTATTGGCAAAGTGACCCGCGTGGAGTGCCGTATCGGCGCCAACCCCAAGGGCACCTTCCAACCCTCCGCGCCGCCCGAAGGCCTGGACTGGGACTTCTGGCTTGGGCCATGCCCCAAGGTGGACTATGTCACCGAGCGTTGCCATTACCAGTACCGCTGGTGGTACGAGTATTCGGGCGGGAAGTTGACCGACTGGGGCGCCCACCATCTTGACATCGCCCAGTGGGGGCTGGGGACGGACGATACCGGGCCGATTTCGGTTCAAGCGATCGGTGAAGCCCCGAGCGGCGCAGCCAACAGCTACAATTGCCACCCGACCTTCCGCGTGGAATACACCTACGCCAACGGCGCCAAAGTGATCGCCAGCGACACGACCCTGCCTGACACCGTGGGCGACAAGGACACCAATGGCATCCTCTTCGTGGGGGATACAGGCAAGTGGATCTTCGTCAGCCGCGGCAAGATCAGCGCCAGCGACCCCAAGCTGCTTGAGGAGCCCCTGAAGGAAGACTCCATCAAGTTGGAAGTCTCTAACAACCACATGGAGAATTTCCTTGGCTGCGTGAAAAGCCGAAAGAAGCCTATCTGCCATGTGGGTGTTGGAGCCAGCTCGGTGATCATCTGCCACTTGGGGGTGATTGCGCTGCAAACCGGCAAGAAGCTGGATTGGGACCCCGCCAAGCGTGTATTTGCCCAAGAGGAAGGCAACGCCCTGATCAGCCGGCCGATGCGTGCCCCCTGGAAGCTGGAAGTCTGATTTCCAGCATGGGCCAGCGCGACGCCTGGGCGAGCGTTTCTGATGATGAACTGCTGGCGCGGTGTGAGGTGGATCTCTACCGCGCCAGTGGCCCGGGTGGGCAGAAGCGCAACAAAACCTCGAGTGCGGTGAGATTACGCCATCTGCCCAGCGGCCTGCGGGTGATCGCTGAGGAGAGTCGTTCGCAACATGACAACAAGGCCAAGGCACTGAAGCGGATGCGACGGGCCCTTTGGCTAGAGCTTAGGGAAACGCCGCCTGAGGGTGATCTGGCCCATCACCCTTTTGTGGATGCCGCCCGCGATAAATCTGGCACCGTGTGGGTGGGAGTGAAAGACCCTCGTTATCTTTTCCTCGCCGCGCTGCTTTTGGATGCATTTGAACTGTGCGGCGGCCGCATGGCTGAAACCGCAGCGCGCTTTGAACTTGGCTCGGCCGCGCTGGGAGATCTTTTGCGTTGCGATGAGGATGCCTGGAAAGAGGCATGCCGGATCAGGCAAAAGCACGGACTAAAAGCCTTGAACTAAGGTGCTGGCGGAGTTTCAGCGCCCGGGCGCCAGTTTATGGCCCGCCCCTTCATAGCAAACCGATATGCCAAAGAACTGCCGGGCAGGCTACTGAATCCACCGGCCGCGCAAATTCCGGCCAGAGGAATGCGCAGGACGGTTGCCCGTTTCATATTGTTGAGTTTGTCAGGGCGACATGAATCGTTGCGAGAGTTTTTTTTATTTTTAATAGAAAACTGCAAAGCCATCAAATTTAGAGTTATTTTTGGTTGCAAAACCTGCCACTAGGCGGGTTTTCTTTCCAAAGTTTGATGCAAAATAATCGCACTTAGAATTTGGCCCATGCCAAAGGTAAGAACCATGAGCCAAGGCGAAAAAGCCATTGGGCCTTTACCCAATGTAAGGCAGATGGTGCCAGATGCCATGTAGTAGAAGCCCGCCCAGCGGGTAGCCGGTGGGAGAAAACCGGTGGACGCAAAAATACCCAAGCTGAAGAGTATGGCCCACAGGCCGGGCAGCATCCAGCCGCTTTCAGGCGCGAGGCGGAGGATGACTGTGGTGAGAATGACCCCTGAAACAAAACTTGGAACCAGTTTTTTAATGGCCAGTACCGTGAGCCTTTGGCCCAATGGGGTGGGCGCCATGGTCCATTGGAACCAGAACTCAGCACCGACGATGAACAGATTGACCAAGGCGACCCCGATCCAAAAATCGGCATACCGATCTAGCTGTTGATTGGGGTTGGGCAGGTAGTCAGGCTGGACCCAAGCTGCGGCTATTCCCAAAAGCCCGGTGAGGGCAATGGTGGGTGACCTGTAACCATGAAATGTGATGGTGTTGGCCACTTGGGCACGAATGGAGGCAATGTCGGCTGCCAGATCATTGGTTTCCATCGAGCCATCCCCCGCAGCCGCATGCATAGCCCCCTTATGGGGAAAGGCAAAATACCCGTTCCAAGCCGGGAAGGTCAAGGTTGTGGCTTTTTGGCAAATACTGGTTTTGGCAAATACTGGTTTTGACAAATAATGGCAGAGTTTAATCCCATCGCACGCTCTGGGGCGTTAGAATACCCAATTGCCGGCAATGGGCAGACGACCAAATATTGGCGAGGAGCGCCACATGCAACCCAACAATTTTTCGTGGATAATTCCTGGCCAGCTTGCCGGGTTTTCACGGCCCAGGGAACCTGAGTCTCTGAACTGGTTACGGACTCAAGGGGTGGAACTGATTCTAACCCTGACGGAAAGCCCATTACCCCGGGGGTGGGTGAATGACGCTGGCATTTTAGTGGTGCATGAACCGATCGCCGATTACCATGCCCCCTCCCTTGACCAACTGGAACGCTGTATCCATTCAATTCACAAGGCGCATGAGCAAAAAATGGGTGTTGGGGTGCACTGCCATGCTGGCATTGGCCGAACCGGGACCATTTTGGCCGCCTTTTTGATCAGCCAGGGCAAGACCATGCGCGATGCCCTGCGGGAATTGCGCGCCATGCGCCCCGGGTCGGTGGAGACCAACGAGCAGGAAGATGTGCTGATCGCATTTGAGGGACTGAAGAAGGACTGATCTCTTGGGTGGATTTACCCATCGGCCATCCACCCTTGGCGCATGCCTTGGCTCGTCGGCAAGGAAGGCGGATCGGAGAAATTGGTTGAAACCAACCGCACCGCCTGGTCGATTAATTTGATACCTCTTGGGTATTTGCCATGTCCCGTGCGCTTTGGGGGTAAACATGATGGTGCATGGTCCCATGCCCCTGCTGAGAAACCATCACCTTCTGGCCAGCACGGACCTGGATCAGGTCCGTGAGGTCACGGGAAAGCTATGGACCAAGCATGAGGTGACAGTGAATGGCCGAAAGCCATTCAAGACCCTGGTCAACTGCTTCCAATCAAATGACATCAGCCTCAGCTATGTGGATTGCTCCACACCCCTGCGGGTAGCCTGCGCCTCGGCCACCGGGCAGTACATGGTGCACCTGAACCTGGGAGGTGGCGCCGAGCACCGGATCAACGGCAACCTGGAAATCAGCGACCGCGGCAGGGCGGTTATTGTGGGGCCCCGGCAGGATTTGGTGATGGTGGCACGGCCCACCCGCGCGCTGATCCTGGGGCTTTCTCCAGGTTGGCTAGAAAAAAAACTGTCTACCCGCGGTTTGCCAGAGAGCAATTCCCCTCGGTGGATCTCCGGTTTCAACATGCGCACGGGTAGCGGACGCGCTTTGCGTAAGCTGTGCCTGCAAACAGCCCGCGATCTCGACCACCCTGCCAGCCTTTTGCGGGCTCCCCATTTCTTCGCCCATGTGGAAAGCCGTTTGCGCCAGTTGCTTCTCGATTGCCTCCAGGAGTCGGCACCCGGCGGGGACCAACAGCCTCCCGTGGCCTCTGGCTTGAGCCGGCTGATGACCCTGGAGGGCTGGATGGCCGAGAACCTGCACCTGCCACTGGGCATCGATGAGCTTGCCAGCCAAGCCGGCCTAAGCCCCCGGGCGGTACAGATGGCATTCCGGCAGCACAGGGGTGTCACTCCCTTGGAATTCTTGCGGACCCTGCGGCTAGACGAGGCGCGTAAGAGGTTTAGCAGCGGCAGCGGCCTTTCCGTGGCCGAGGTGGCCGGCAGCCTGGGTTTCACCCATCTGGGGCGGTTCGCTGGGCATTACCGGCAGCGTTTTGGCGAATCCCCAGCTCAAACCCGGCGCAAGCAGGTAGGGCCATAAAAACGGACATTTATCCAAATAGCGAAGATTCCTATCGAGAAACAACCGAAACTATCCAAAAAACGACAAAACTCTTGCCATTTCAAGAAAACTGTCCAGAAAGCGCATTTTTAACAATCCGAAAATCCAGTGTATTTTTCGCAAACTGCACAAGATTAAGTGCTAATATTCAGTATTATGCACTGTCTGGGCAATTTCCCAAGGGTTTTCCGTGGCGATTTTGTGACTTTCCATCGGAACCACCGATGAAGGTCTCGCCCAGCACAAGTTGTAGCCACCAGCCGCAAGGCGATGGTTCATTCAACCGGCAGGTCGGCCTCGTCTTTATAGATAGGCCCTTCCCAAGGTTTGAGGTTCCAGTCAACTGTTGGATCGTGATTGAACTTTTAGACACCCAGGATTCACCCTCCCATGTTCATGCACCTGTTTGGCCGCTTGACCAACCGCACCTCCTCACAAGCCACCCCGCGCCAAAGGGTGGCCTTGAACCTTGTGAGCCTTGAAGAAAGGGTTGTCCCCGCCCAGATTCTATTGGCGTCGGGCGCAGATGCTTCCTCCACAACCTTTTGGGCAAAAGAACCGCCTTCACTAGGCATAGGGACTGATAGCATATATCCAAATGGAATCTTCAATTTGCTGAAGGATGCAAATGGCCTTCCCATTGATTTCAACAAGGATGGATCTGGTGATCTGGTCCAGTTCGGCTTTGTTCAGAATATTATTAATTACAGTCAGGCTTGGGATAGTAGAGGAAGGCAGGGCCCACAAACCATAGCCGCCACTAGAGGGCCCGGCATAGCAGCTTTAATGAATAGGGGCGATAAATTCGAGACAATTCCACAACCATCAGGCTCGCTTTTAGATTCTAACATAGTAGGCGGTACCAGGTCCTGCGTGGTCGATTTAAATGGGGACGGTTATCAAGATCTTATGAATATAGTGGATGATCAACCGGCAATCGGGGTGTACAAATATCTTTATAATCCAGCCACGCAGGCTTTTGGTAATAGTAGGATAAAAATCGGGAATATTAATGTTCCAGAAACCGCCACGGCCTACGGCGAAGCAGTGCTTAGAGATTTGAACAATGACCAACTTCCAGATCTGATCCTGCCCTTTTTCACCGCCCCTGCAAAAACTAACCAGGGGACTATCATTCCGGGAATTTTTTCTTTGACCGGATTCGGGGCGTATTTGGGGAAGACTGGCCCCGGCGGTACCTTTGAAGGCGTTTTCGAGGCCGATCCATACTTCACGGTTCCATTGACCGCCACCAATCCCAATTATAAAGGGTGGGATGGAAAAAACGGTCTCACGTTAGAATCTGGTTTTCCTACCGATCAGTTAGCTCCGAATGCCAACCCAGGCATCGCCGATTTTAATAATGATGGCTTCTTGGACATGGTTTTGCCGGAGGCGAACGGTGTGACCTTTGTCTTGAACCCCGGAAACGGTCGATTTGACACGGGAGCCCGGGTGTTTGTCCCGACAGCAACCGGCAGGCAGGCAGCGTATTTGGTGGTTGGGGATTTCAACAATGACGGGCTTGCCGATGTGGCAAGCAGTCCAAACATCGTCAGCACTGATTCATTTTCAGACGATATCTGGAATGCCGTGCAGGCACCGCTGACTCTGTTCATCAATTCAGGATCTACTGCTTCGGCATTGCAATTCACCGCCACCCCATTGTTTGTCGACCCAGTTATGGAATACCCCGGGTCGATTGCGGTGGGAGACCTGAATCTGGACGGAAACCTCGATCTTGTGATCGGCTCTGGGAAGCCGAAGGATACCCAATACAGTGTGGCCCAAGGGGATGGTCAAGGAGGTTTCACCTTCACCGCGGGAGTGGGCTACACCAACAGTGCCCTACATTATGTCCCTTGGTGGTTGACAAATATTCAGCTCGTCCCGTATGAGAGAGCGATAACTAGCATTTCCATTTCGGACATGAACTCTGATGGCATGCCCGATGTGGTTGCTTTAGGCAATCATATCCATACAATAACAAATGTGTACGCGGTGCCGGTCACGGGCATCTCCTACAACACCACCTTCACGGTACCCTCCGCCACACCACCTGTGCTGCCAACTGCCGCATTGGGCATTCCCTATTCGCAGCTTTTGGGTCATCAGGGAGGAGATAAAAGCCAGAGCTATGAATTTTTCCTCAATCCGAACAGTGTCAGGTTGCCTGCCGGATTGACCCTGAGCCCGGATGGACGGATCAGCGGCACCCCCACCACGGCCGGGGCCTACCAATTGCTTGTCGATGTGGTGCAGACGAACGGGCTGAGGGGGGAAAGCTTTGTGAATTTACGGGTCGATAACTTTACGCCCGGCGGCCTTGTCATCACTCCGGGTTCCCTTCCCGGCGGAACTAAGGGGGTTCCCTACAACCTGCAATTGGGGGCAACCGGCGCCACGGGTGCGGTTTCGTTCGGGATTAGCTCCGGAGCCCTTCCTCCCGGTATGGCCCTGGGTACCAACGGGCTGATCAGCGGCAGCCCGACAAGCACCGGATTCAGCTCTTTCACAGTGGGTGCCACCGACAGTTCCGGCACTGTCGGTTACCGGTCCTACGACATCACCGTGGTCAACCCGACTGCCGCCCTGGCACCGCCATTCATCGTTGCCGGTTCCGGGCAGGGAGGTCTGGTATCGATATTCAACGCCGACGGGGTGCTTCGGCGGACCATTTCGCCTTACGGGACCAGTTACTTGGGTGCCGTGACCGTGGCCCAAGGTGATGTCAACGGTGACGGCGTGGCCGACCTCGTCACCGGCACCGGCGCCGGTGTGGCCCCACATGTGCTGGTGCTCGATGGCAACACCCTCGCCGTGATCAGCTCGTTTTACGCCTACGCAGAACAGTTTCTCGGCGGTGTGCGTGTCGCCGCGGGCGATGTGGACGGCAATGGCAAGGCCGAGGTCGTCACCGGCACCGGACCGGGCAGTGCGCCCAATGTTTGCGTGTTCAATGGCACTACCGGCGCCACCCAG
>Ga0255125_1000486_pt1 | contig 12415 bp, 12 predicted proteins | sample Law_Cont_RepC_8d_FD_188557 | JGI IMG/M metagenome (GOLD analysis project Ga0255125, IMG submission 188557) | Freshwater microbial communities from St. Lawrence River, New York, United States - Law_Cont_RepC_8d | ecosystem: Environmental > Aquatic > Freshwater > River | place: USA: New York...
CCCCCCAAGAGGCCCAAGTTTTCATAGGCGTTCAGCGGGTTGCCCGAGTTGGCCAGTACAACTTCAATCAACACAAACAGCAGGCCAATAATGGCAACAATCGACAGCAGGAAATAAACCACCAGCCAGACCGTCTTGCGCCTTGCATTTTCCTGTTGCTCAAAAAAGTTGGTCGCCATGGGTCACCATTGAATCTGGATTTTAAATTGTTCAATTATGTGAATAAGATGTCGTTCAATTTAGCCTGGTTGCACCACATGCCTTGAGCTTTCCAGGCAAATTTCAGGCTATCAATCCAGCTTGATTTCAGGAGCAGCCCGCTCCCTTTCCGTGGCGGCCTGCAACAGGCTGGCATCCCGAAACCCACACAGGCTTGCCACCAGCACACAAGGGAAGGTCTGGCGCTGGCTGTTGTAAGCGGTGACCGAGTCGTTAAACGCCTGGCGGGCAAAACCAACCCGATTCTCGGTGGTGGTCAACTCTTCCTGAAGCCCCAACATGTTCTGGCTGGCCTTCAGCTCAGGGTAACTTTCCGCAACCGCTATCAGGCGGCCCATAGCCCCACTCAGGGCACCCTCTGCCTGGCTAAGCTGCTCCATGGCAACGGCATCGCCCGGCTTGGTAGCCGCAGCTCGACTCGCCGCCAACGCCTGGTTCCTAGCCGAAGCAACAGCCTCCAAAGTTCCCTTTTCGTGGCTTAGATACCCCTTCACACATTCCACAAGATTTGGAATCAGGTCGTACCGACGCTTCAGTTGGACATCAATTTGCGAAAATGCATTCTGGTAACGATTTCCCAACACCACCAGACGGTTGAAAAAATAACCCACCGCCAGCAACAGAATTGCCAGTATGGAAATTGGAATGACTATCAGCGCCCAATTCATGACCGGCTCCGGTTAACTCATTGCCCCAGATCACCATCATAACGACTTTCGAATGCCGATCAGGCCAGAAAACGGTCAAAAGTTACCCAATTCCCCATCCAGCCGCTGCCGATAATGCACCCCCCCTTATCCCGGGCGACCGCGCCACCAGCAGCGTCAGGTCATCCGATTGCGGCTGTTCCCTCGCCAAACACGGAATGGCGCTGGAAGTCTATGAAAGGCGGAAAGCCAGAATCCGGAAACGCCTAGCCGAATTCATCGACCATGAGTGGAAGGAGAAACATGCCCGGCGGCTGCAGAAGAAACTGCGGCGGCACCAGAAGGAACTGCTCACCTTCCTGGATCACGATGAGATGACGCCAGACAACAAGGCAGGGGAGAGCAGAATACGCCCTGCTGTCCTGATCCGAAAGAACAGCCACGCTAACGGCACCGAGAAGGGGACCCAACCCAGGCCACCTTCATGAACATCCTCCGCACTCTTAAAATGCGTGGGCACAACCCCGTGCAGGTCCTGGTGGACGCCTTGAAATCCTACGTGCGATCAGGACAACTTGCGCTTTTGCCGACAAAAATCACGGCAGTCGACTGAAGAGCTACTAAAAATACAAAACCATACTTCACAATTGCTTTTGATCGGTTCCCCAGAAGCGGGACGAAAAATCAGACCAATAATTTTTGTGTGGTGAGCAAATCGGGCAAATCTGCCAGGGAAGGGATAACAAAATCAGCCCCGGTGGCCCGGAAGTCCGCCCCGATTTGCTGAATCCTTGCCCCCAACTCCCGTTCTGGCAGCGCCTCCAACTCATCTAGGCCAAGCCCCAGGGCGTTGCCCGTGTTGGAAACCGCCACGGTCAGACAGCCAGCGGCCTTGCCGGCCTGAATTCCCAATGGTGTGTCATCCACCACCAGCAGGTGGTGCATGGGGTACAGACCCATCTGTTCGGCGGCACGAAAATTCAGCCACGGGGCGGGCCGACCGGCGGCCACCTCGTCCGAACAAACCAGCACATCGGGTGCGTAACCCCCTTCGGCCGCCACAGGCGAAACAGCTTCCATCAATTCCCGGGTGTACCCTGTCGTACTGCCGATCTTGAGCCCACGGGAACGGCACCAGGCGATAGCCTCGGACACACCGGGAATCACCGAGGAATATTCGCGCAGCACTGACAATTGCAGGGGCAGGAACTCCTCATAGAGACGCTGGACATCCGCATCAGTTGGAGGCCTGCCGTATTTTTCCTCCCAGCCACGCGCGACGCGTGGAAGGTTCAGCACCGCGGCGATATGGGCGCGCTTGGCCATGCCCATGGGGCCCCGGGCCTCGGCCTCGTTCACTGGTACCCCAGACCGCTGGAACACCTCCAAAAACACACGGGCCGGGGCGCGGCTGCCGTGATCCACCGTGGTCCCGGCCCAGTCGAGCAAAAGCCCACGAATCATCGGTCGGGACTGGATCATGATTCCTCGTTCCAGAATTCCTCGGCAATGCCGAATGCCATGGTCATTCCCGACCCACCAGTGCCGGTGCAGACCGACACTCCGGGCATGGGGTCCACCCGGAAAGTATACCCGGCCGGATACTTCGCATAGATGCCGTGCCAACGCCGCCGGATTGTCCAATCGGGTAGGTGGAACACCTTGCCCAGCTCGCGCACCATCAGGTCTTCGATAATTGCTTGGTCAAACGGCGTGATCTCCTCACCATATTCATGAGAGTCGCCCAAAATGACCCGGCCATCTACCGGCTGGCTGGCCATGACATGGATGCCATAGCGATCCAGTTCCGGCGTCTCTTGGCTAATGCGCCGGGCCAAAGCCTTCAGGCCCGGGCAAATTTGAAAATTGGCATAGTGCCTGAGCGTCAGACCACTGGCCAGATGGGGGCCAATACGCCATTGCCCCGGCTGAGTGCCGGTTTCCAGCATCTGCAGCTTGCAGTTGCGCAGGTCCGCGCCAGCAAATGCCTGTGGGAAGAGATCCGCGAAGTCACTGCCGGAGCAGACAAGCACCCGGTCGAATGAAAGTTTCTGGATTCCCCAATGCAACTGAGGCCCCGGGGTGACAGCCCCCACCATTGCGTTCCAGTGAATGGTCACGCCGTGCAGCTCGGTAAGCCAAGTGGCCAGATCGGACGCAGCCCGTGCGGGATCCACCCCCAATTCCATGGGGCTGAACAAGCCCCCCAGCAGGCCCTGGCTGTTGGCACCCGGGGCGCGGGCCAGGGTGGCATCACGACCGAGCAGTTCGCAGTCATAACCCATCTCGGGGGCCTCAGCGGCGAACTGCTGCAGCACCTCCCACTCATCGGGTCGGTGGGCCAGGTGGATCGACCCGCACTCGCTGACTGGAAACCCGGTAGCCTTGGAAAATTGCAACCAGCGCGCGCGGCTGACCTTGGCCACCTCAAGCGCGCGGCCGGCCGGCTGGCCGATTGGCCAAACCATGCCGAAATTGCGCACCGTGGCACCCTGAGCCCGGGCGTGGCGCTCCAGCAGCGTCACTTTCCAGCCCCGCTCGGCGGCACTCCATGCGTGGGCCAGCCCGACAATCCCACCGCCGACCACGGCAAGACTGGGTTTCATGGGGTTTCCCCCTTCAGACAGGCTTTCAGTTCATGGTTAAATTCCTCGAGGGTCGGCGTGGTCAGGCCTGGCACCTTGGCCTCCTCGTCGAATCGACGCAGCAAGACGGCCCGGCGGAAATGCGGGTGCCCCTCAAAATCCTCCACCTCCTTGTCGGACATCGGCCCCCCCTGGAGTTCCAGGCTGGTGACCGATGGTGGGCTGAGGCTGGCGAAGTAATCCGACTCCACCGCGCACAGGTAGCGTTTGGCGGCCACATGCAGGCGAACCGGTTCGACCGCCTCGGGGATGAAGTGTCTTTCCAGCCAAGCCGCGCCCAGATCTTCGTGGTGATCATCAATCCCTTGCCCGGGCGCATCATCCGGCAGGTGATGGAGCAAATGACCGATGTCATGCAGCAGGGCGGCCACCACGGTGGGCGCGTCCAGTCCGGCTTGCCGGGCCAAAAGGGCCCCCTGAAGGGCGTGCTCGAGCTGGGTGACCGCCTCGCCGCCGTACTGTGAGCCGCCATGCTGGTTGAACAGTTCCACGATCTTGTCCAACACGGTTTGCGCCATCAGGCTGGCCTCCGGCTTTGGGATATCGGGCCGAAACTTCATCAAAGATTCAATCAAACCAGACCTTGAGGTGAGATGATAGCGGCTTAGGGATTCCGGGCCATTGCCCGGCAATGAATTTCTCGGATTCTTCTCCATGCCTGAAACCTATTCTGTACCCGGCGGTAAAACCAAGGGTGTTTTTTTTCAGGCAGGCTGGGCGATTGCGGCGGCCTTTGGCGCGTATTTCTGCATGTACGGCTTCCGCAAGCCCTACACGGCTGCCTCTTTCCGGGAGGAGGACCTGTGGGGGCTGGACTGGAAATCAGTGTTGGTAATCGCCCAGGTTCTGGGGTACACGCTTTCCAAATTCCTAGGCATCAAGGTCATATCGGAACTTCCGGCCCGCCACCGGGCCCTTGGCATTGTGGGCCTGATCCTTCTAGCGGAACTGTCCCTGGCGGGTTTTGCCGTCACGCCGGCCCCTTGGTCGGCCATTTTCTTATTCCTGAACGGAATCCCCCTCGGAATGGTTTTCGGCCTGGTTCTGGGTTTTCTGGAAGGGCGCAGGATGACTGAAATCCTCGCCGCCGGGCTTTGCGCCAGCTTCATCCTGGCCGACGGCGTGATGAAAACGGTGGGCACCTGGTTGCTGGAAAACGGGGTCACGGAAAAATGGATGCCCGCCTTCTCCGGTTTGGTCTTTCTGCCTCCCCTATGCGCGACTGTCTGGATGCTTTCCAAGATTCAACCGCCCGATCACCTGGATGTGGTGGCTCGGACTGAGCGGACCACGCTCGACGGCGCGGCCCGCCGCGACCTGTTCCGCAAGCATGCCCCAGGACTGATCTGCATCACCCTGGGCTACCTGCTGCTCACCATCCTGCGTAGCGTGCGAGCCGATTTCGCCCCCGAGATCTGGCTGGGCCTGACTGGGGACAAAGCGGTGCCCTCGGTCTTCACCACCACGGAGTTTTGGGTCGCTGCCGGGGTGATGTTGGTGTTTGGAGCGACCGTGCTGATCCGGGACAACCGTTTCGCCTTTTTCACCTCGCTGGGATTGTGCCTGTGCGGCCTGGCCCTTTGCCTTGGCGCCGCAGCAGGATTTTGGGCCGGGGCGGTCGGGCCCTTTATGTTCGTGGCAATGGTTGGCCTTGGACTGTATTTGCCCTACGCCGCAGTGCATATTAGCGTGTTCGAGCGTCTGCTGGCGATAAGCCGCGACAAGGGGACCAGCAGCTACCTGCTTTACCTCGCGGATTCCTTCGGTTACCTCGGATATGTAGTCGTGCTGGTTTTGAAGAACGTCACGGGCAAGTCCTTAACCACCGACCCGGCCACCATCCGACTAGTTTTCCTGAACATGGTGGCATGGATCGGGCTATTGGGTATGGTATTGTTCGCGTGCGCTTGGGCCTTTTTCGCCAGGCGAATGTCTAGGGAGCGGGCTGATGAATCTTCCACCTCAGACCATGGGCAAGGCGCTACTGTTTGACGGGCCGGGATTGCCCCTTAGGCTGGTGGAACAACCATTTCCCGCCCCGCTGGAGGGTGAGCTGGTGGTGCGGGTGGAGGCGGCCACCCTGTGCGGTAGCGACCTGCACACCATCAACGGCAAGCGGAAAGTGGAGACCCCCACCGTTCTGGGCCATGAAACCATTGGCCGCATCGAGGCTATGGGCCCCGGGCCTACACCCCGCCTGCAGGACGGTACACTTGCGGCCATTGGCGACAGGATCACCTGGGCGGTGGTGGCGAACTGTGGCGGTTGCAGGTACTGCGATTCCGACCTGCCCCAGAAGTGCGAAAAAGCTATCAAGTATGGTCATGAACCACTCATAGGCCGGCGTATGTGGACCGGAGGCCTCGCAACCTGGAACCTGCTCGCCCCCGGGACCACCCTGGTGAAACTGCCGGAATCCCTGCCGGCATCCTTGGCCACCCCCGCCTCCTGCGCCACGGCGACCGTGATGGCTGGCATTGAAGCCTTGGGGCCGATTGAAGGCAAGAATCTGCTGATCACTGGGGCAGGGATGTTGGGTTTAACCGCGGTCGCCCGGGCACGGGCCCTTCGTCCGGCTTCCATCACCGTGGTGGATCCGTTGTGCTGGCGACGTGACCAGGCGTTAGTGATTGGCTGCTCCAACGCATTGACCCCGGTTGAATTCAACAACCATACACAACCGGTGGACGCATGGCTGGAGCTGTCGGGATCGAACGTTTCCTGGGAAAGCTGTTTTCCCAGACTGGCCATTGGCGCCAAGGTGGCCCTGATCGGCGCGGTTTTCCCCACGCAGGACACGGTATTCAACCTGGAGCGGGTAGTTCGGCGGATGATCACCATCCGCGGCATCCACAATTACGGGCCCAGGCACCTTGCCAGCGCGGTGGAATTTCTGACAGGACTTCCCGCTGATCACCCTCTGGGACAACTTGCCGGGCCGTGGTTTACCCTGGACCAGCACGAGACGGCTCTCCGGGTGGCCGCCGACCCTGCTGTTTTGCGGGTGGGTTTTCGTTCAATATAAAAAGGGCAGAGACTTTGAATCTCCGCCCCTTTTATACTGTACTTAAATCAATCCAGATTGGTGTTGGCTTCCCCGCCCTCTCTGGTACCCAAGGCGCTCAGTATTGCTGGGCTGAGCGTTTCACGCACAAACCTGACCGATCCATCACCCATGACCATGTTGCAACCACCAGAGTGGCGGCTCCCAGCGCTAACTTCATAGGCAGCCCATGCCGCATTCCCATCATTTCCAGCTACATTGGCATCCCCAGCTACTTGGGTGGGGCGTGGATAATTTATTCTAACCGCAAGGCTACATCCCATTTCGGACCAATCTGTACCTTCCCAGTTATCAAAATCATCCCCACCGATTGTCCAATGATCTTTTCGACCTGCGTTGGGGTTTTCCTGAACTTGGGCAATACTTTGTAGAAACGAGTCAGGTTCCGCTTCGGCAATCATTGCAGTGTTTGAGGTACCGTCGGCAATGGCGCTGATTTTCACTTGGCTTCCAAGTCCGCCCTGTGCAACCCTCGAGGAGGCTGTCGGCCTGCAAATGAACATACCATCCAGCTCCCAATTACCTTTGGCTGTTGAAAACACGCCCGGATTGCGACCCCAACCCCTGGGCGCGGATGGTTTCCCGTCATGGGGCTGCAATCCTGTGACCACCCCTAGGTAGTTGCAAGGAACACGATTGGCAAACCAAGGTGGTGAATAGGTCGAACCATCAAAAATCCGGGTCGGTGCTGTGGACGACGGACACCGCAAGGTCTTCAACGGGGTATTACAGGCAGCCATTTGCCTTTCAATCCTGTTCGCCGAGGAAATGTCGGGAGAAGGCAGACCAGCTGCGGTTGCGAAATCAGTCGAGCCAAAGGACAACGCCTTGAACATAGCATCCTGCTCGATGAAAGGCAGGATAAAAGCGGTCCAGTGCCCCCCTTCCTGGGCCTCTCCCAACATTGGGATCGAGTCGTTGTTAGTTGAAGCAAAGTTATGGATTGCCAGCCCCAGTTGTTTCATATTGTTGGAACAACTCATGCGATTTGCCGCCTCGCGCACCTTTTGTACGGCAGGCACAAGGAGCCCCACAAGGACAGCGATGATAGCAATAACGACCAGCAGTTCGATCAGGGTGAACCCCCCCCTTTTACTACCCATGAAAAACCTCCAAAATTAAAAAAAGAAACAGAATTACCCGCCTACTTGGCGGGAATATCAAATTCAAATTTGTTCTCACCCTTTTTGACCACAAAAGTCACCGGGGTGATCTCTTGAGAGGTTGCCGCATCATAGGGCGATTTCACTCTCTCAACCGAAACAACTCCGCCACCAGCATCATCAGGCTTTTCGGTGGATGAAACAGACTTACCGTTAGATTTCAGATACACGCAGGAAAAAGTAACTCGGTATTCACCGGCCGAAATTCCCTGACCGCCGGAGGAACTCAGCTTCAATTCACCATTCTTGTCAGTTTCCCCGACTCCTAAGTTGAAGGCATTGACATCTCCCTTTGCAGGCCGGAAGTAAACCAGTAATCTCTCGTATGGTTTTCCGCCCAAGGTAACTTTTCCGCTTATTGGAAAAATTGGCGGTGGACCACCGCAACCCGATACCAAGGCCAAAAACAACAAAACACCAAGCAAACATTCACTGAAGTAATTAATCATTTGTAAACTCCTCTAATTAATCATTGCAAAGAAATGCTTCGACTTCGTAAAAATATAATGAATAATTGGTTAAAAATAGACGGTTAATGTTCCGCCAAAAAAAGCTGACTTTCCTTTGCAAGAAAACAATCCACTAATTAAACAGTCACCTGAGCGTTGGTACCGATTTCTAGGAATCTTCCCGAAAAATTAAAGACTTTTAGGCTTGCAGACTTTCACTTGGACTTGCTCCAACTGTCAAACAACTGCCCGTCCTTGTCGAAGGCTCGCAGTTGCAGGCTGTTGCCTTGGATGGTGAACAGGACCAGATGGTAATCGACGCGGTTGGCAGCCTTGAAATAGGAAGGGGTTGGGGTGAAGTTTTCGAGGCCGGCTCCAAAGCCGCCGCTGGTGAGATAGACAACGCCCGCATCGTCCACCTTGTTCTCCCGGATGGGGAAGGTGCGCTCGTAAACATGGATATGGCCGTTGAGCACCATATCCACCCGGTATTTCTCGTACAGGGAGGCAAGTTGGCGTAATTTTTCCGTTCCGAAAGTCGATTGCTTACCGTTGAAGGTGTCGCCGTAGTCGTCGTTGTCGCTGGAATAGCAGGGGTGGTGGTGGTAGCAGAATTTCCATTTGGCCTTGGATGACGCCAGTTCTTTCTCGAGCCAAGCCAGCTGGCCCTCGCCGGGAACCAAGGGCTTGTTGCTGTCGATGGCGAAAAAGTCGGCGTCGCCCCAAGTGAACTTGTAGTGAAACTCGGGGGCGGGAAGGTTGAAGTATTGGTAGTAAAAGGGGTGATTCTTCTCGTGGTTGCCAATGGTGGGCATCATCGCCACCCGACCGAACAGTTCCTGGCAGGGACGGAACAAGTCGTGCAACCACTGCCCCTTGTCCGCCCCGTCATCGACCACGTCACCCAGGTGCAGCAGGAATGAAGGACGGTTTTCGAATGCCCGGGTCGCCACCTGGCCCGTCATCCGCCGGTTGCGCTGGGAATCACCGAACACCGCGAAGTTGAAGGATTCCCCCGGGAGGGCGGCGGTCTTGAAGGTGAGAACCTGACCGGCGATTTTGTCGCCCCCCTTGGTAGTAGCCGTCACCTTGTAGAAGTAGCTGGTGGAGGGTTTCAGGCCTTCCAAGGTTGCATGGTGCATGGTGCCCAAGGGGGTTTCCACCTTACGCTTCAGCGGTATTTCCTCGCCAAATTCGACCACTCCCGCCGATTCCTCAGAGGTCTCAAAACCCACCCGGATGGAATCGGTCGTTGGGTATTGCAGGTAGGGGGTAACCAAAAAATAGGGAATGCCTGTCGCAGGTGCCAACGAGGTCAGGGCCATATCTTGCTTATAACTGGTGATAATTGCCTCGACATTGAGGGCAATATCAAAAAGCGCCGCGCTTTTCATGGAACCGACAAGGGGAACTCTCTCATCATCATCGGCGTACCCGCCCACCACAAACGGGGCCGAAGCCATAATGATCGGGCCCTGTTGCTCGGTTGACTTCGCCTCCATACGGCCATTCACATAAAGACACATGGTAGAGCCATCGTATGTGGCTACTAGGTGGGTCCAAACTCCCGGTTTGATAGGGGACTGCGACCTGATCCAGGTCAGCACACCGTCCCCTTTGCGGGCACCCTCCGTGGCCAATCCGAAGCGGAACCGGTCCTCATCGTAGCCTAGGGAGAAGCCCTGCCCCCCGTAACGGTTGTCATCGACCATGCCTATGAGACCGCCCTTGCGACTGCCACAATCTAGGCGGACCCAAGCCTCTAAAGAAAGGGCCTCAGGGTTGATCTTGGGAACGGGTTCACCCTTTTTGAATACCAAAACCCCCTGATCCATGCCTCCTGAAAAGTGGGCGGAGCTGGTTTGTTTATCCCATTTCGGCTCCCCCAGGATGTGCAAAGGCCATGCACCCTCCGTTGGGTCCAACTTTCCAGATGAAAATTTGTCGGCATCGAAAAGCCACTTGGCAATCGGGGCCTTATCATTGGCCCACTCGACCGGAAGATTGGCCAAGATGAAAAGCACGCAGGCGGAGCCTGCCACTATGGCTGCAACGAATCGGGTGCTCATGATCCAGCCCTGAAAAAGTTTCTGCGAATTATGACTTTACCTTGCCACAAAACCGGCCCATTCAAAAGCCGATTCCCAGAGAATGTTGTGAGCAATCCCTGAAGAAACCATGAAGAATTGCTCAAAAACCCTCGCACACCTGCGACTGCACTCCCTCATCCAGCTTTCACTCAGGCTTCTTTCATTCTTTATGCCCAAGGGGCATTAGCCTGTTTGTAACCTTTCAGCCGCCTGCCGTGATTTTTGTCGGCAAAGGCGGCAGTTGTCTTGATCGCAAGTAAGATTTCAAGGCCTCCACCAGGCCTTGCACCGCGTTGTGCCCACGCATCTTGAGAGTGCGGAGGATGGTCATGAAGGTGGCCTGAGTATGGGCCCCCTTCTCGCTGCCATTAGCGTAGCTGTTCTTACGAATCAGGACAGGAGGGTGTACTCCCCTCTCCCCTGCGTTGGTGTCCGGCTGCACCTCCTCGTGATCATGAGGCATATCTCCATGATCACCTATTTCCGGTAGTCCTCTGGTCTGCTCAGCGCCTTGCTTTTTATTGCCATTTCAGGGCTTTCAGAGGTGAGCCGCAAAAAAGTGAACAACATTTCATCGTTTGTCCCCTCTCCCTTGGGTATATCCCGGGGGGGCACATGGGGATTGAGTGGGTTGTCTGCACTATTGTCAAATTCTGCTTCAACTTCAAAGATAGTCCCATGGGCAATTTCAATAGGTTCAGCCAAATGATATATCTCCTGCCAAGCGTAATCCCATTCCCCCACGTCGAGCAATAACCGCTTTACACCACCGGGGGCGGTCATAGTAAATTTGACTTTTGACCCAAGCATGTGCATGTGGGGCATGATCAGATACAGGAGTGAGTCTTCCTCAACAACCACCTTTCCGGAAACCTTGTATCCGGATTTACCCGCCGGGATTTTCGTGAAGGGGGCATACCCTTCGGAAGGACTGACCAGCCCAGGCACAACTAACTGCTTGAGTATCTTGGTTTTCCTAACAGCATCACCTTTAGCAAAATAAAGGCCTATCTTGATTCTGTCTTTGGACGGCTTCCCGTTGCGGTGATAATGCACCTGAAATACAAGGTCTGACCCGGCAGGCAAAACATACCCCGTACCAGGATGCGAAATCACGCCCCGCATTCCAGGGGCCCACCCCCCAAATCCGCCAACCATATCCGGATTTTCCGGCTTGAAACCGATCCCCATTTGCGAGACATATCCCGGCCCCTGGTCGAATCCGTCGCCTTTGACTTTGATTGCCGCTTTTTCCATTTCCCTGGCTTTGCCGGAAGCATCGTAAAAAGCCAAAACATGATGCACCACCTCAGGGTTACCCGGCCTAACTTCAAATCCCACGATGTGCTTATCCTCTACTAATCCTGTCGGAAGTACGAAGCACCGGTAATGGTCCGCACCGTTGGGTCCCAAATGAAAATCCTCGTTTAGCGTCAGGGTCAGGTCTGGCTCACCCATCGCCCAGCCTGACTGAAAGTGCTTCGCCGGCGGGCCATCCTTTGGATTTCCCGGTTGGCAACCACCCTCAACCCATTTGGCCAAGGTCCTGATTTCTTCTTTTTCCATCCGCCTATCGTTCAGGAATTTCATGCCACCAGTCGGCTTCCAAGGTGGCATTCGGCCAGACTGGGTGAAATCACGGATATCTTCAGACCATTTGGCTGCATCCTCGTAACTGGTTAGGCTGAATGGCCCGCTTTCACCCGGACGATGGCACTCCTGGCAATGCTTCTGCAATATCGGCATCACGTCCTTATGGAATGTGACCGCTTGAGGGGCGTCTTTTGGTTGCTTTTCCGTTTTTTCTCCAGCCAAAAGGCAACCCACAGCCTCGGTCTTTTTTACCGACAACTCCTTGCCTGCAAGGTACTCATTCAGGGCTTCCCTTAGGTCTTCCCGCGAAATTTTTCGTTTGGCTTTGAGGCGCGCCACATATTTGTCATCAATACGGCCCCGGTAGATTAAATCCTGCTCCTTCCCCAGCAAAAAAACCTCGGGGGTGCAACTTGCTTCGAGAACCCGGGCAACCAGGAAATCAGGATCCCCAATGATCGGGTAGTGAACCTTAAAAGCACCCGATCCTTTGTCCACCGATTGCTGATTTTGACCAGGCACGACCCCTATGAAGCGAATTCCCT
>Ga0255125_1000490_pt1 | contig 12328 bp, 9 predicted proteins | sample Law_Cont_RepC_8d_FD_188557 | JGI IMG/M metagenome (GOLD analysis project Ga0255125, IMG submission 188557) | Freshwater microbial communities from St. Lawrence River, New York, United States - Law_Cont_RepC_8d | ecosystem: Environmental > Aquatic > Freshwater > River | place: USA: New York...
TTCTCGATGCACCCGTAGAAAAGCGGAGGACGGTTTGATGGTTTTGGCTTTTATGGGCACGCCAATTTCTAGTCAGCGAGCGTAGAAAGTGGATTTGTGTGTGAGTAACCCGCCGACTAGCGTCGGCGGCTCGAAAATGGAAAAAGAACCAAGCAAAATGTCGAGCCGATGGCGCAAGCCGTCGGGTTTGTTTTAAAGATATCCAGTCAGCGAGCTTGGAAAGTGGATTTGATGAGTGTAACCCGCCGACTAGCGTCGGCGGCTCGAAAAGTCGCATTGTTGGTGGCACGAATTGGAGCAAGCAAAATGTCGAGCCGATGGCGCAAGCCGTCGGGTTTGTTTTAGAGAAATCCAGTCAACGAGCTTGGAAAGGGGAATGGTGTGAGTAACCCGCCGACTTGCGTCGGCGGCTCGAAAAGTCGCATTTTTGGTGGCACGAATTGTAGCAAGGAATGTGTCGAGCCGATGGCGCAAGCCGTCGGGTTTGTTTTAAAATGCAGAGAAAATGCAACGTGTCAGAGCCTCAAAGCTTCGCTGGAAGCACACTAGCCCATAACCTGCGCCAGAAACCGTGCGGCGCGTTCGCTTGACGGGCGGTCGATCACGTCGGCGGCAGCGCCGCATTCGGCGACGTGACCGTCGGCCAGCAGGGCCACACGGTCCGCGGCGCGGCGCGCAAAACCGATTTCGTGCGTGACCATGACAATAGTGAGGCCCTCGGCGCGGATTTCCTCCAGCACGTTCAGCACATCGGACTTGGTTTCCGGGTCGAGTGCCGAGGTGATTTCATCGCATAACAAAACACGTGGTTCCATGGCCAGCGCCCGGGCAATGGCCACGCGCTGCTTTTGTCCGCCTGAAAGGCGCGACGGAAACGATCGGGCCTGATCTTTCAACCCGACCTTGTCTAGTAGTTTCATGGCAAGGGCCGTTGCTTCCTCTCGGCGCAGACCCGATACCCACTGGGGGGCCGCGGCAATATTGTCGGCTACCGTCATGTGCGGGAACAGTTGATAATCTTGAAAGATCATGCCCACGCACGACCTCAGCCACGCGCCGTTTTCGTGATGCTCCCCAGCCTTGATTGTTTTGTTATCGAATGTTACTGAACCGTCTTGAAACGCTTCAAGGCCTGCCAGGCAGCGCAGCAGCGTGGATTTGCCGCCGCCAGATGGGCCAATGAGCGCCATGGTGGATCCAGAGGCTATCTCTAGCGACACCCCGCGCAGGATTTCGCGTTGGCCGTGGCGTTTAACCAGACCATTGATGGCGATGGCTTGTCCAGATTTGTTGGTTTTAGGTTCCATGGCTATCCGTATTCCATGCCTTTTCCAAGTAACGCGACAGGTAGCCCAGAGGCAGCGACAGGGCGAGATAGAGAGCGGCCGTCACCAACCCGATTTCCACGAATTTGAGGCTGCTTTTGGCCAAAATCTGGTATTCCTTGTTCAGTTCAACCAGGGCGATGGCACTGGCGATGGAGGTGTCTTTGAACAGGGCGACCATGTCGCTGGTCATGGGGGGCAGGGCCGTGCGGAGAGCCTGAGGCAGGATGATGCGGTTGAAGGTGAGGTTGGGTGACATCCCTAAGCATGCCGCGGCTTCCCACTGGCCACGGGGAACGGCCTGAAGCGAGGCGCGGTAGATTTCCGCCTCGTAGGCGGCGTAATTGAGACCCAAGCCGAGCGTGGCTGCCACAAACGGCGTGATCCACTCGCCAAGGCCGTTCCAGCCGGCACTTTCAGCCATGGCAGGCAAGCCGAAGTAGATGAAAAACAGTAACAGAAGAACCGGAATGCCCCGAAAGAACTCGACATAAGCGATGGCAAGCATTGCAAAGGGTTGGGGGGCGTACAAACGGGTGACGGCTACAAGCAGGCCAAGTGCCATGGCCAAAGCGAAGCTGGCAGCGGTAAGGCGCACGGTCACCCATGCGCCTTCCAGCAGCAGGGGCAGATAGCGCATCACCGTCCAGTTTTCGCCGGTATGGTCGGTTTCCAGTTCCCATGAATCGTCACTGGTGGCTGTTTGTAGATGGGTGGCTTGGAATTCGTCCCACAGCCCCCATTCTTCGAGTATGCCTCGCAGCGTCCCATCGGCGATGAGTGCGTCGATGCCCGCGTCGATTTTTGTTTTCAAGACGGTGTCTTCCGGATGCACGGCAATGGCATAGCGGCCGGGCGCGAAGGCCTGTCCGGCAAAGGCCAGGGCCTTGTCCTTGCGGGCATAGGAGATGGCCATGGGCAGGTCGAGCAGCACGGCGTCGAGTCGGCCCAAACCCAGATCGCGGTAAGCCTCGGTGGGAGCAGGGTACCCGGCGACATCAAAACCGTCGTTGGCCAGGATGCGTTCGGCTGCTGTGGCGTCCATGGTGCCAACCTTGGCGCGCGGTAGTGTGTTTTTAAGGGTGGTGTAGTCGGTAAATCGTGATTCGCCAATTCGGCAGACAAGTTGCTGGCGGTAAAGGTAGTAGGGGCGGCAGAACAGTACTTCGCGCCTGCGGTCGGGGGTGACTTCCAGGCCATTCATGGCGAGGTCGAAATCGCGTTTTTTCAGCCCGGGAACCAGATTGTCGAACGGGTACTGGGTGAATGTGATCGGCCTGCCAAGACGGGCTGAGAGGGCCTTGGTGATGTCAACTTCAAAACCAACACGTTCAAAGCCATCGCCTGTCTGCCTTTTGAAGCAGTAAGGCGCTCCGCCTTCCTCGTCGCATCCCCAGCGCAGAGGCTCGGCAGCGGGTGCCGTGGAGAGTAGGATTAAAGCCGCGAGCGGCCAAAAGCCTGCCATGTTTCCTCCTGCATGAGCACAAGAACGCACCACATACCAAAAATAGGGCCCAACAGGGCGCAGCCACAAGGGCTGATGCAGGGCAGGGCGTTGACCACGGCGCCAGCCATAGCCAATCCGTATCCTTGGCCTGTTTGAAGGGCGCGGCCTCCGACAACTCCCAGAATACCCGTGGCCAGTCCACCCAGAGCGAAGAAGGTGGCCATGCCCTGATAGGCCCTGTGAATGTCGTCGAAGGTGGCGTTATCTTTTTTCAGGCGGGCCCTCATGGCCTCCACCTGCTCGGGTTCGCGCTTTTCCATCACACGGAGAACGGCTTCAGGTTCCGATGCCGAAAGCACAACGGCAGCAAGGGCCGCCACGCTGCCAGCCACAAGGTTCATGACACCGCAGAAAAGAAGGAATGCACCCGCGATTGCCATGCGGATGGTGGCTTTTGTGGATGGTGTGGATTGGGGTGGGGGAGATAACGGTTCACGGGGCGTGTCCCATTCGGGCTCGATCCGTTTGGGAATGCCTGAGCTGTAATCGAAACGAGGGCCGGGTGTAGGCGTGGGTCCGTCCATTGTGCGGGGCGATCTCCCGAAATAATGTGAAATGAGATGGTAACAGGGGCCCGCTCCGGCGCAATGGCGCTGTGCTTCAGCGCGGTTCAAGGGTGGTGTCGTGGTCGGGCCAGCAACCCGGGGTGTGGATGTCCAGAAGGGTGAGACCCTGGTCGCCGGCAGTGAAGGCGTGGCGTGTGCCGGGGGGCAGGCGTAGAAACAGACCGGCATGAAGGGGGTGATCGACACCATCGAGGTGGGCCATTCCCGATCCGGCGATCACGTAGTAGGCTTCTTCGGCGCGCGTGTGGTAGCTGATGGGAGTGATAGCCCCCGGGTCGAGACGGACATGCCAAGCGGTGAGTTCGCCCTGTTCGTTGCGTTGGATGAGTGGTTCGAGGTGGTAGGGGCCGAGTGAGCGGTCAGCGGGCAGCAACCCCGGCTGCCTGACAATGACTCCGAGATCTGGGCGGGTCATGGTTTCCTCGTCATGTTAAAATGGATGATCGATACTGTATGGACCGGAACTTGAGTCCATGTTATGCTTCAAATGTGAATAATACCGTAACGAGAGACACGAGTCCTGTGACAGATCCGACAATCCAGCCTGCCACGCAGGCGGAAGAAATGGCGCCAACGTCCAGCGCGCCCTCCCAAGAAACGCAAGAAACCGGCGGAAGTCCGAACGGTTTGGAAGCATTGAATTTGCGGCCTGAGCTCTTTGCCTCGCTGCAACGCGCTGGCTACACCAAACCCACACCGATCCAACGCGAAGTCATCCCATTGGCGCTCGCTGGCCACGACGTGATTGGCCAAGCCCAGACCGGTACAGGCAAAACCGCGGCGTTTCTGGTGCCATTTCTTCAAAATTGGCGATCCATGCAGACTGAAGGGGTTGCCGGCATTGTGTTGGTCCCCACTCGCGAACTGGCCCTTCAGGTGGTTGCTGAAGCTCGGAAAATCGCTTGCGATCCAGACTTTGCCGTGGTTGCGGTTTACGGCGGCCAAGCTATTGGCCCACAGATTACCGCCATCCGCAAAAATGCTCCCCTTGTGGTGGGCACCCCCGGGCGGGTGATCGACCACCTTATGCGTGGCACCTTGCGACTCGATAATTTGCGTTATGCTGTGCTCGACGAAGCCGATCGCATGCTTGATATCGGGTTCCGTCCCGATATTGAAAAAATCCTCCGTCGCTGCCCCACCGACCGTCAGACCTTGCTTCTATCGGCAACCATGTCCGACGAAGTGCTTCGTTTGGCTCAACGCTATCAGCGCGACCCGAAAACCGTTCAAATCACGCCGGAAATACCGACGGTGGCGCGTATCCGCCAGTCGTATGTGGCGGTGGAAGAAGATCGCAAGCTGCCTTTGTTGCTGAAACTGCTGGAAACCGAGCAACCGCGTGCCAGTATCATTTTTGTGGAACGCAAACGCTGGGCGGAAAACCTGTACCGGGAACTCCGGCAAACCATCAAGGGTGTTTCCATGATGCACGGCGACTTGCCCCAAGGCATGCGCACGAAAATCATGGAAGCATTCCGCGCCGGGAAGATCCGGCATTTGGTGGCAACAGATGTGGTGGGCCGCGGTATCGACGTGAAGAACCTTTCCCACGTTTTTAATTATGATATCCCCGAAGATCCGGACGCCTACGTTCACCGCATCGGACGGACCGGGCGCATTGGCGCCGATGGCGTGGCCATCGCCTTCATCTCTCCAGACCAAGGGCATCGGCTGACCAGCGTTGAAATCTTCATCAACAAGCTGCTCGACAAGCGCGAGGCACCCGGTTTCGAGGGGGTTCGCCCCAAGGATCTGCCCCAACCCGAAGAGATCAAGGCTCCAGCAGCTCCGGCTCAGCCCGTGTTCGGGCGCCGCACCAAAAAATACAGCAACAGGCTGTAATCTGCCGGTTGGCCCTCCCTCGTCCGCTGGCATAGACTGTCACGTGTCGTTCTGGCACGTGATTGTTGTTTTTGCAGCGGAGTTATTAAATGCCCAATGAACTAGAACCTTGGGGGCCGGCGCGTTCCACGGTGCCCGGTGCGCCGTTATCCGCCACTGCCCTTGAGGGGATTCATGCTTATTGGAGGGCTTGCAACTACTTGGCGGCAGGAATGATCTATCTCCGCGCCAACCCGCTGCTGCGTGAACCGCTGCGGATCGAACATGTCAAGCGGCGTCTGCTGGGGCATTGGGGTGCCAGTCCGGGCTTATCGTTTTGTTACACGCACCTGAACCGTATCATCCGTGAACGTGGCGAAAACGTGATCTTTCTGGCGGGCCCGGGCCACGGCGCCCCGGGTGTGATCGCCCCTGTTTTTCTTGAAGGCGTTTATTCTGAAATCTATCCGCAATGCGGCGCCGACGCTGCCGGTATGGAACACCTGTTCCGCATGTTCAGCTTCCCCGGCGGCGTGGGCAGCCATTGCACGCCGGAGCTGCCCGGCAGCATTCATGAAGGTGGAGAATTAGGCTACAGTGTGTCGCATGCTACCGGCGCGGTGTTCGACAACCCGCGTCTGGTCGCCGCGGTGGTGGTGGGCGATGGCGAGGCGGAAACGGGGCCACTGGCGGCCTCGTGGAATGGCGGACGCTTTCTGAACCCTGCAACCGACGGCGCCATTTTGCCTATTTTGCATCTGAACGGATATAAAATCAACAACCCCACTGTTCTGGCCCGGATTCCGCGCGCGGAGCTGATCAGCTTTTTCATCGGGTTGGGCTACGAACCGCTGCTGGTTGAGGGTTCCGAACCGGACAGCATGCATCAAGCCATGGCGGCCACGCTGGACTATGCCTTCGATCGTATTGAAGCCATCCGTAAAGAAGGCAAGGCGGAGCGCGCCCGCTGGCCGCTGGTTATTCTGCGCAGCCCCAAAGGCTGGACCGGGCCACACGAGGTGGATGGCCTGCCGGTAGAAGGAACATTCCGATCGCATCAGGTGCCATTATCGGGCCTTGCTGGTAATCCGGCGCATTTGGCGCAGCTTGAGGCGTGGCTGAAAAGCTACAAGCCGGAGGAACTGTTCGATTCCTCCGGTGCTTTCCGGGCAGAGTTGAAGGTGCTGGCGCCCTCGGGAACCAGCCGTATGAGCGCCCGACCAGAGGCCAATGGCGGTTTGATCCGCCGGCCATTGCGTTTGGGAGATTATCGGCAGCATGCTGTGAGGGTTGAAAAGCCGGGTGTGGCGCGATCGCTGAACACGGGGCCTTTGGGGCGGTTTCTGCGCGATATCATGCGCGACAATCCCCAGCAGTTCCGAGTATTTGGGCCCGATGAAACCTCTTCGAATAAGCTGCATGCCCTTTACGAGGTGACGGGGAAAACCTGGCTGGCCGAGCGCCTGCCAACGGATGATCAGGGGGGGCATCTTTCAGCTGATGGTCGGGTGATGGAAATTTTGTCCGAGCACACGCTTGAAGGGTGGCTTGAGGGGTATTTGCTCACCGGTCGGCACGGATTCCTCTCCACCTACGAAGCCTTTGTGCATGTGATTGATTCCATGTTCAACCAGCATGCCAAGTGGCTGGCCAAGTCGCGTGAATTGGCGTGGCGCGGCAGTATCTCGTCGCTGAACCTGTTGATCACGTCCACTGTATGGCGGCAAGATCACAACGGTTTCACGCACCAAGATCCAGGTTTTCTCGATGTGGTGGTGAACAAGAGCCCCGATGTCACGCGCATCTATCTGCCACCCGATGCCAACTGCTTATTGGCCGTGGCCGATCATTGCCTTAAAAGTGTCGATTACGTGAATGTGATTGTCTGCGACAAGCAGGATCACCCGCAGTTTTTGTCGATGCAGCAGGCGGAACGCCATTGTGCCAAGGGTTTGGGCCTGTGGGAGTGGGCCAGCACCGATTCGGGCCAGGAGCCAGATGCGGTGCTGGTGGGTTGTGGCGATGTCGCCACGCAAGAGGCTCTGGCCGCAGCGGCCATGCTTAGGCAGCACCTGCCTGACCTGCGGCTACGATTTATCAATGTGGTGGATCTGTTTCGTTTGTGTCCGCAATCGGAGCATCCGCATGGCATGTCCGACCGCGAGTTCGATTCACTCTTCACGCTCGACAAACCAATCATTTTCAATTTTCATGGGTATCCGTACCTGATTCACCGTCTGACCTACCGTCGCACCAATCACGAAAACTTGCATGTGCGTGGGTACAAGGAAAAGGGTAACATCAACACGCCTTTGGAATTGGCGATCGAAAACCAGATCGACCGTTTTACCTTGGCTCGCGATGTCATTGGCCGGGTGCCGCGCTTCCGGGTCTCCGCGGCGCACCTGCGCGAACGTTTCCGCGACGAGCAACTCGACTGCCTCAGGTATGCCCACGAACATGGCGTGGACAGGGAAGATGTCGTCGCGTGGTCATGGCCTGTGTGATATGTGAACTGTTTCAAAATAAAAAACGATAGGCGCGGCAGATTAAGTCTGCCGCGCCTTCTGATTAGATATTTGTCAGCCCCGAATCAGTTCAGGTCGTTGACTTCGCCGCCATCACGTGTGACCAGTCGGCCCAGTGTGCGGATGCTGGTGCTAGCGGTAATGAACCTGACGGATCCATCTACCAGCGTGGCATTCACACCACCGGTGTGGAAGCTGTATAGCTGGCTGCTACCGTCTGTTCCAAACAGGGTGGAGGTAGTACCGCCAGCCGCGATGTAATCCAGCCCATTGGTGGCATTGATGGCGGTAACGCTGGTTGAAGTGGCGCTCGTTGGAATGGTGCCAGTGGCATCGGTTCCCAAGAGGAAAGCGATTTCGCTAGCCGGGCGGCACCAGCCGCCTCCGTTGACGCGAGCGGTTGTTGAAGCTGCTGCTGCAAGCCTGCCGTTGCGGAAAATATCAGGACGGCCAGCGGATTCCGTCACAAACAGAGTGTTGGAGGTGCCGTCGAGGAAGTCGGCAAAGCGCAGACCCTGAGTTTTGGAGATAGCACCGCGCGTATTGCCGGCAATATCAACCAGACCCGCCGTGGCTAAAAATGGATGCACACCATAGATACCAGCGTAATCGGTGTTGGCCACAATGTTGGACCATGCAGGTGTGGTATCAGGAGCGCCGTCCTGCTTCTGGCCGCTGGGCGACGATGGGCATTCAAAAGTTTTGATACGGGTGCTGACAACTGGAAGATTCAACGGGTCGGACCAGTTGACGGTGAGGTTGTAGTTCTTCCACAGGTTGTCCTGCTCGATGTACGGCAGAATATAGGTGGCCCAACGCACGCGGACCGTTGAGTTGACGGCAGGGCGAAGATTGGCGGGAATCGTGCCCCGCGCATCGTGGAAACCGTGCAGGGCCATGCCAATTTGTTTCAGGTTGTTGGTGCAGCTCATGCGGTTGGCGGCTTCACGCACCTTCTGCACGGCGGGAACCAGTAGGCCGATGAGAACGGCGATGATGGCAATAACAACCAGGAGTTCGATCAGAGTAAAGGCGGCGCGCGAAGCGCGGACCTGAGTGTGAGCAGTCATGCGTGACCTCCATGCAAGCGATCGTTTTTCGAATCATGATCAGCATTAATATCATTAAGATGATCAGACCAGTAAACATCGGCCTGGCGGCTTCGTCAAGTTCAATAAATCTCCATCCTGATCATTTTAGTCGTGTTCCGAAATGAAGCAGGCAATGCCTACAGATCAAGCGTCGATTTTCAGACAACTCCTTGACAGTCATCCATTCACGGGCTGAATTACCTAGGAAATAAGCGAATAGCTACACTGCAGCGGGTGGTGGCATGCCAGTTGCATTGAGTCTTCTGTTCAAAAGAAAATTACCAAGGTCTCCTCTCCATGCAGACCATGCGACAAACAAGTGGCACCTCGTGGTTCGAGGGCTACCAATCAGCAGGTTGGGATGAAATGGTTGCTGCCAATGGCAGCATTCGTCCCCATTACGAAGAAGTGGCCAGCAGGCTTGCCGAGCTGACTCCTGCTGATATCCAGAGGCGACACCGCCTTGCAGATCTGACCATGCGTCAGCAAGGAATTACCTTCACTGTTTACGGCCGGGATCAGGGTGTTGAGCGGATCATGCCATTTGATCCCATGCCCCGGATCGTACCGGCAGATGAATGGGAGAAGGTGGAACGTGGTCTGAAACAACGCATTAGGGCCCTTAACCTATTTGTTCACGATGTTTATCACGGACGCAAGATCCTGAAGGACAGGATCGTTCCGGCGGATCTTGTTCTAGGATGCACCTCATACCGCCGGGAAATGGTGGGGATTCAGGTCCCCAGCGACATTTACATCCACATCTGCGGCACCGACCTCATCAGAGATCCTTCGGGTGAGTATCTGGTTTTAGAAGACAATGGCCGCACTCCTTCCGGCGTGAGCTATGTTCTGAAAAACCGCCAGGTCATGAAGCAGGTCTTTGCTCCCCTGTTTGGCGACAATATTATCCGGCCTGTGGACGATTATCCAGCGCGGCTTCTGTCGATGCTGAGGCATGTGGCCCCCGGTGGGATTGAGGACCCTACCATTGCCGTGTTAACTCCCGGTCTTTACAACTCCGCGTACTTCGAACACAGCTTTTTGGCCCGTCAGATGGGGGTAGAGCTGGTGGAGGGCCGCGATCTGGTCGTGGAGAACGGCTACGTGCATGCGCGTACCACTTCGGGCCTTAAGCGCATCGATGTTCTTTACCGCCGAGTCGATGATATGTTTCTCGACCCGCTCACCTTCAATTCCTCAAGCATTCTCGGCGTGCCTGGCTTGATGGGTTGCTACCGTGGTGGCCGTGTCAATCTTGCCAACGGTATCGGAACAGGTGTTGCGGACGATAAAGGTATTTATCCTTTTGTTCCCGACATGATACGTTATTATCTCGCTGAAGATCCGATTCTGCGCAATGTTGAAACGTACCGACCCACGCTGCCTTCGCACAGGCAGCATGTGCTGGCCAACCTGCACAAGCTTGTGGTGAAGGCGGTGGATGGCTCTGGTGGCTATGGCATGCTCATTGGGCCAGCGAGCACTGCCGAGGAACGTGAATCTTTTGCCCGCAAAATCGAGGCCAACCCACGTGGATACGTGGCACAGCCTACCATTTGCCTCAGTCAGCATCCAACATTTGTCGATGGTGCCCTTTCCGGCAGGCACGTCGATCTGAGACCTTTCATTTTGTACGGTGAAGACATCCATGTGCTTCCGGGAGGTCTCACGCGCGTTGCCCTGCGTCAGGGAAGTTTGGTGGTGAACAGTTCTCAGGGTGGTGGCAGTAAAGATACCTGGGTGCTGGCATGAATGGCGTGGCGCAACAAATTACCGAGAAGCGGGGTGGGGCCATGCTGAGTCGTGTTGCTGAAAATCTTTTTTGGGCTGCTCGCTACATAGAGCGAGTGGATGGTTTGGCGCGCCTGATGGATCAGGCTTTTCAAGTGGAATTCGATTCCGGATTTGACGACGGAACCACGGGCCCGGTTGAATCGATTTTAGAAATCCTAGGCTGTCGGGAACAGTGCGCGACCGACACCAATCAGGCTGCTTTCAAATCTGGGCAAGACTTGATGCGCTGGCTGGCGTTTGGCAAGAACGGTTTGTATTCGATCCGCTCGATGGTGGCTGCGGCGCGTGAAAACGCGCGTTCAACGCAAGAAGCGCTCAGCGCCGAGGCGTGGAACCAAATCAATCGGTTTCACCTGTCGATGTCCAGTCGCAAGGCGGAAGGGCGATTTTTGGCTTCACCGGTACGGTTTCTGGAATCGGTCAAGCGTTCGTGTGTGTTGTTCGCCGGCCTGATCGATGCCACCCTGCCTCGCGACGAAGCCTATCATTTTGTGCAACTCGGCTCGTACCTCGAGCGGATTGACATGACCAGCCGGATATTGGCAAGTGCCACCCGTAATGTGCTGATTGAAACGGCTGCTGGAGACGGTACGGCAGCCAGCGAAGAACTTGAAGGCTTGCGATGGACCGGCCTTTTGAAGGCGGTTGGTGCCCAGGAGGCGTATCTGCGCCGTTTCCGAGGCGATATCACTTCCGAAGGTGTTTTGAAATTCCTTCTACTTGAACACGAATTTCCTAGGAGTTTGCGATTCGGTCTCAACCGATGCTTGGAATCGCTGCAGGAAATTGCCGGGCCTGAACGAACCAAATACGTTTCAGAAGCCGAGCGCTTGCTGGGAAGGCTTGAAAGCGACCTGCGCTACTTGGAGCCTTCCGATATTCTTGCGCGTGGCCCCGTGGTGTTCTTGGGCGAAATTCAGAATATTTGCGCGAAGGTTGGCGGCGAAATCGCCCGCGATTGCTTTGTCTGACAGAAGATCGAACCACTGTTAAGGAGTTTTAGAATGCTCTTCCGTATCGAACATGAAACTGTTCTTTCTTACGATTCACCCGTGTTTGAACATGTTTTTGAATTGCGCATGGCGCCTGTTTCCGACGACGACCAGACGTCGCTTGGATACCGGTTGCGCATCAGCCCGCTTACCCCGAGCACACCGTACCGCGACGGTCACGGCAACCGTGTGGAACTGATCACGGTATTGGCCCCATGCCAGAAAATCGTGGTCAGGGCCACTAGTTTCGTGCGTACGCACCGGAGGCCTTCTAGCGATCGTCTTGTAGGTGTTCGTGTTGGCGATGCGGGATCAGATCAGCCCGGGGTAGTCGACGCGCTCGATTACATCGGCTTCACCACGCTGGTCGACAGCGGTCCGTGGCTTGATTCACTGGTCAAGGAAATGGGATCGGTGCACGAACTGTCGCTGGAGCGTTACCTGTACAAGGTAACCGCGTTGATCAAATCGCATGTCAAGTACGAGAAAAAGCGCACGGAAGCAGGAACGCCGGCATCGGCGGCACTGGCTCTGGGTGCCGGGGTTTGCCAAGACTTTTCTCATCTGTTTTTGGCGATTTGTCGGCGTATGGGAGTTCCAGCCCGTTATGTGAGTGGGTATATCCATCAACCCGGTGAAATCGAAAGCCATGCTTGGGTTCAAGTCTGGGCAGGTGCCACCCAAGGTTGGATCGACTT
>Ga0255125_1000491_pt1 | contig 12327 bp, 14 predicted proteins | sample Law_Cont_RepC_8d_FD_188557 | JGI IMG/M metagenome (GOLD analysis project Ga0255125, IMG submission 188557) | Freshwater microbial communities from St. Lawrence River, New York, United States - Law_Cont_RepC_8d | ecosystem: Environmental > Aquatic > Freshwater > River | place: USA: New York...
CCCCACGAACACCATGAAAAAACCGGCCCTGATCCGCAGCGACAAGCCTCATGCCGTCCAAATGGCCGAAGGCGCCAGCGTTGCCCAAAGAAAGTCCCCCACCAAAAAACAGGCGGTTGCCGCTGTGCAGGAAGCCCCTGAAAACACCCAGCGGGCGGCCCCTGTCAAAGCGCTCAAAGCCAAGCCAAGCGCGCCGCCCAAAGCCCCGGAAATGGACGAAGCCCCTGTCAGTCCCCCGCCCCGGCGCACAGCCAAACCCAAGGTCAAGACCGCGGCTCGCCAACCCCGCAAAACCCCTGCGAAGACCGCGCCGTCATCCCGTGAGCCGGCAGCGCCTGCGTTGCCCATCGTCCCGCTTTGGGAACAAGACAGCCCGATCAAGGCCCGAATTGAAGAACTTCAAGCCCTCAATGCTCAGTTGTCAGAACAACTTCAGCGACTTCCTAATTCCCGACCTGCACGAGGATCCATGTCATGAGCGAAACCAATTTCACCCCCACTGAGCCCGTCTTGGTCGAGGCACCCGCCGACGAGCCCATGGACGCGCCGCCTGCCATGGACAAACCCGCTGCCCCAGCCGCCAAGGCCCCGCCCAAAGCCGCAGACGCCGCCGGGTCGGGCCCCCATCCGGGCGCTGCCGTCGATGAACGGGCTTACCAGCAATACCAGGCACTGGCCAAGGTGGTGCTGGACTCGGCCCACATTGCCACCAAGTCAGCCACCGCTGCCGCAGCGGCCAGCCGCGACATGCACGCGGCCACCCAGGACTTCCGATCCCTGACCGAAACGGGCCATAAAAAAGCCTTGATTCTTCTGGGCGTGACCGGCGGCTTGCTGCTCGTTTGTCTGATCTTCTTTTTGACCATGGGCGTGCGGATGAACAGCCGCATCAACCAGCTCGACAGCATGATGTTGGCGGTTGGCAAACGCGTGGTCGACCTCAATGCCGGCTTGGAGTCACTCGATGTGATCAACAAGAGCATTGAGACACTGACCGCTCAGCAAGTGGAACAGGTCAAAACCCAGGGACAGCTGGAGACGCGCATCAACGAGGCCCTGAAAAAATCCGAAACCATGGTGCAAGGTGTCCCCGGTGAAACCGCCAAGCAAGTGGCGGCCACCAGCGACAACCTGCTCAAGCAGGTTCAGGGCATCAACAGCAAACTGCAAACCCAGGCCGGTGCCGTGCAGGCCCTGGGTTCAGAAGTGAAGGCTTTGAAAGGTGCCGTGGGCAATGTCGACAAATTGAACCGGGACGTTGAAGCCCTGGTGACCCTGCAAAAAGAGCGTTACCTGGAAACCATCCAGAAAAACAACAGCACCCAATCGCGCGAAAAAGCGGTTCAGTTCCCCCGCGTCTCCCCCGCCAAGCCCGCCGATGCACCGCCTGCGGCCAACCCGTCCAACAACCCGGTCACGCCCAGGTGATGGCCGGGGGACGGCACAAGGTTTATTCAATGCAAACAGCGATGTAGGTCAGCACAAACACGCCGTCTGGCGGGATTTTTCGCCAATAGCCCATCTCGCTGACCGTGGCGACCACCTGGCCGGTCAATTTGGGGCCGGCGTAGCTGGTCATTCGTCCCACACGGTGCATCTTGTACTCGCAGTCGTACTCGTTGATGTAGCGTCTGGATCGCACGCCATCGGCATCGGCGTTTCTCAGATCCTGCATTTCCCACACTTTGCGAATGCGGTCGGCCTTTTCGATGCTGTTGCGATTGACATACAGGGTGACTTCCGGGGTCTCGCCGATCCGCGTCCAGGCCATGGCCGAAGGCGGCAGCCAGCCCGCCACCAAGGCCAGTGTCACCAGGCCACTTCGTCGCCACGACTTTTTTGCAAAGCCCAACATGTTCATGTTCAATCTCAAAAAAATGTACCGGCCAGGGTCACAACATCCCCCCCTGTTCCCAGCTTGAAACGCGATATTCCCGGCAAATCATGGGTGTTGACGCCTCCCAGATCGAGCATGCCAATGCCCTGGGATTTCAAATAGATCACCGCTTTCCACAACAGGGCGTTGTGGGCATTCAATGCCCGACCCTCTTCATTGGCCCAACCCATATGGTAACTGGCGACCTGTCCGTGAATCAAAAAAAGCATGCCTGCGACCGACTCTTTGCCCAGCTCCGCATAGACCACCACAAACGCCTGCTGGGGGCTGTCGCACTTGGCGATGTAGGCGGGGACAAAGTCGGTGGGCAAGCCATGAAATTTGCGCGCCTCCCGCTGGTCCTCCTCCTTGCCAAGCAACCAGGCACAACGCTTGAGGCTGGGCTGGGCATGAACACGGAGCTTTTCATGGGACAAGACCTTGGTCAATCGGTTTCGCCACTTGCCATCCAGCCTGGACTTCAGGACATCTTCCGACTGGGTCAGGTTCAGATACACCGTCGAGTAGCCGGTCATGACCCGAGAGAAACCTTGCCACTCGCGCCGATCGCACCCCTCAACGCTCACATCTGGGGACACCAGCATGACACGCAGGGGGGCCACCGGCAAAGACCGCTTGAGCAGGCTGTACAGCTGCGACCGCTGCTCTGCCGTCACCTGAGGATCCCAGACAGGCCCGCGCGTGCAGGACGCCAAAGAAACATAAGCCAGAAATCGCCTGCACATGAATTGGGCCATGCCGATCAGACGGTCCCCATCCCAGAACACCGCACGCTCAACGCTGATGCCCAAGGCCATCAGGGCCTCGCCGTAAGCCCAGGACTGTTGCAAGGCGCCTTGGTGTTCACTGTGGAACTGCGTCCAAAGGGACTGAGACGAAAAATTCCATTCAACGTTCATATTGTCATAATAGGCAAATTTTCTGAATCGGACTCAAGATTAAACATCTTGTGACGATTTATTCAGGTCAAATTGCATCGAACCATGTTGTCATCCAAGCGGAAGCATGCCATTCAGGGTCATGACATTCCCAAGTCAAGACTGACCCGAGCCGGGTGGGTCTGGGTGGCGGTCTACCTGGGTCTGCCGGTCATGGTTCTGGGCAGTTTGCTGGATTTCCTCTTTCAATGGGCGTGGGGTTGGTGCATCGGGGTTTGGTGCATTTTCTGAAACAAAAGGGACGTCATGTTTTTCTTCATCGGTTTAGCCGTCGTTTTCGGAGCCGTTTTCGGTGGGTACGTGATTGCGGGTGGCAAGATGGCACCCATCATCAAGGCCGCGCCCTTTGAGTTTCTGATCATTGGCGGATCGGCCATCGGGGCGTCCCTGGTCGCCAACAGTTTTCCGGTCTTCAAGGCCGCCATGGCCGGCATCGGCACCTGCATCAAAGGACCCCAATGGCACCAGGCGGACTACCTGGCCTTGATGCTGTTGATTGGCAAATTGCAAGGTGTGATGAAAAAGGAGGGCATCGTGGCCCTGGAATCCCATGTGGAAAATCCAGACACAAGCCCCATTTTTGGCGAATTTCCCAAATTGGCCAAAGACCACTCCATCGTTCAGATGATCTGCGATCCTTTGCGCTTGATGGTCATCTCCCAGGGCAATCTCGACGCCGATGCACTGGATGACCTGATGAAAAAAGCCATCAAAGTCCACCACCACGAGGCCCTGTTGGCGCCAGCGGCCTTGGCAGGCATTGCGGGCGGCTTGCCCGCCTTGGGCATTGTGGCCTGCGTTTTGGGTGTGGTGAAAACCATGGGCTCCATCGACCAGCCACCGCCCGTGCTGGGCGCCCTGATCGGCTCCGCGCTGGTGGGGACGCTGATGGGGGTGTTTTTGGCTTACGGCATGTTCGAGCCCTTCTCGGGCCGGCTGACCCAGATCATCAACGAGGATGCGCAAGCCTTCGAAGTGATCCGGGAAATGATTGTGGGCAACCTCAAGGGCCATCCCCAGCCCCTGGTCATCGAGTCGGCACGCGCCTGCATAGCGCACCACTGTCAACCCAGTTTCTCAGAAGTCTTTGACGGCATGCGAGGCAGTTGATGGCCGAGGCGACACCCCCAGCAGATCCGAAAAACGACGAAGCCGCTGCCGCGGCCGCGGCCGCCGAAGCCGCCGCTGCTGCGGAGGCCATGCGGCCGATCATTCGGAAAATCATCGTTGAAGACGGCCATGCGGGCGCACACGGCGGAGCCTGGAAAATTGCTCTGGCCGACATGATGACGGCCATGATGGCCTTCTTCCTGCTGATGTGGCTGCTGGGTGCGGCCAACGACGACAAACGCAAAAGTGTTGCAGACTACTTCAGGCCTGCCTCCCACAGCCAGATCGTGTTTGGCGAAATGGCCGGCTCCAACGGTTTGTTCGGGGGCAAATCGATCATTGACACCGATGGCTTTCCCTTCACCGCCAAGCAAACCGCCATGCTGGAGAGACTGACCCCACAAGCCCAGGGCGGTCCTGCCGAAAGTTTTGGTTCCTCCAAAGAGGAAAACAACAAGGACGGCCCCTCGGAGCAGGATCCGGGCAAGGACGGCGCGGGCACGCCAAGTCAGAAACAGGACAAAGAAAACTTCGAGAAGCTGGAAAAAGAGATCAAGCAAAAACTCTCCGAGAGCAAACAGTTCAACAACATCAAGGACCAGGTCAGCATCACGCGTGAAAAGGACGGGCTGCGCATCGAGGTCATCGACAAAGCGGATTTCGCCATGTACGCATCGGGCACCTCCGACATGGGGGGCAAGGCGGCCGCGCTCATGTCCGAGGTGGCCAAATCCCTCCAGCCCTTGCCCAACAAGTTGGCGATTCGTGGTCACACGGACAGCCTCGGGTTTGCGCCGGACAGCATGCGCAACAACTGGACCCTGTCCACCGAGCGCGCAGAAGCCACGCGCCAGTTCATGCAAGGACAAGGCATCAATGCCAACCGGTTCTCGCGCATTGAAGGGGTGGCAGACACCAACCCCAAGGTGCCTGACAACCCTGCCGATCCCCGAAATCGCCGCGTCAGCATCACGGTCCTGAACCAATGACACTCGGTAAGCAGGCGCACACATCCGGCCATATCGATTGGGGTACATTCAACGGTATGCAGATCCAGCGAAAGGTCAAGTCATGCTGAAATTCGTCGCGATCGGTGCCAGCTTGGGTGGCTTGGTCATGGGCGGTGTGTGGGGCCTGTTTCATGTCATGGGGGAAGCCCCATCGGCGGAAAGCAGCATCGCCGCCGTCACGCCCGGGGCCAACAAGGGCGTCATGGATTTGATTTGCGAGCTTGAGCTGGATCTGAATGGTCAGCTCAAACTGGGGATCACGGACAAGGAGCCATCGCGCATCACCATGGCCCAGATCGACTTCGAGAAAAACTCCGGCTGGTACCAGGGAAAAATTGCCATCTCGGAAGGTCGTGCCGGCACCCTTCAATTGATGGGCACACGGCTCAAAGTCACTCGCCCGGCCATGTTTCAGCGTTTTGGGGTCATGATCTCGGGTGAAGATTTTGTGATTGACCGCAAAACCGGGCGTTTTGTGCAGTCCCTGACCTTGTCAGACGGTCAGGTGGTCACGCTCATCACAGGCACATGCGCCCAGGTGACCAAGCCGCCGTTTTGATGGCGGCCAGACCCGGACCTGAACCGGCTCAACCCCTCAAGCCACACCTCGCAAATCGTACTTGTTGATCTTCTCGATCAAGGTCGTTCTTTGCAATTGCAGCAGTTTGGCCGTTTGCGAGACGTTGCCTTGCGTCCGAGTCAGTGCCTGCTCGATCAGGCTGCGTTCGACTTCGATCAGATGCTGCTTCAAGGAAATCCCATCGGGAGGCAAGGTTTGAATGCCCTGCGCCAGCAAAATGACCTCCTCCACATCGTTCATCTCGTCGTTGGAGGCCGACAGCATGGCGGGCACGCTTTTGGGCACGGCGACCGAGGCGAAGCTGTCATCGCTTGAAAACAAGTGCGCCAAGGGATCGGTCTGACTCCAAGGGCCGCAGGCATCACCCGGCTGCGTCGGTACGCCATCTTGCAGGCCCCTGAAGGGGTCTTCGCCCGATGCCGGCTCCTGCACAGGCTGCGCGGCCAAAAATGCACCCTGCTGCACCGGCCCCGTGCCAGGCATTTTGGCCATCCTTTGCGCTTGAAGAGCCGCCAGGCCTGAGGGCATCATGCAGGCAGGCACCGTGTGCACATGCAAAGTCTGGCCAGGAAACAGGGTCGAAAAACGGTCCACCAGGTTGGACAATTCACGCACATTGCCCGGCCAGGTGTAGGCCTGCAGCATGTCCAGCATTTCAGCCGAAAATTTCAAGGCACGGGAGCCCGGCAGCACATGCTTGTCCGCATAAAACAGCAGCAAGGACGCAATGTCTTCAGGGCGCTCGCGCAAAGGGGTGGTGGAGACGGGCAGGACGTTGATCCGGTAATACAGGTCTTCCCTGAACCTTCCTTCGGCCACCTCGTTTTCAAGGTTCTTGTGGGTGGCCGCCACCACACGAACGTCAATCTGGACCTCACGCGAAGCGCCCACCGGCAAAATGCAACGCTCCTGCAGGACACGCAAGAGCTTGACTTGCATGTCCATGGGCAAATCACCGATTTCGTCGAGGAACAAGGTCCCGCCGTGGGCCAATTCAAATCGCCCCAGGCGATCGGACACCGCGCCGGTGAACGTGCCCTTGCGGTGACCAAACAACTCGCTCTCGATCAGGTCACGCGGGATCGCTCCGCAATTGATGGGCACAAAAGGGCCGCTGGCCCTGGGGCTGTGGGCATGCAATGCCTGCGCCACCAACTCCTTGCCCGTGCCGCTTTCGCCCGTGACCAGGGCGGTGGAAGACGATGCGGCCAAGGTCTTGATCAAATCACGCAAAAATTGCGTGGCTGGGCTTTTTCCAATGATCTGGGTTTTGGAGCTGGCTTTCATGGACATGAAATTTGTTGATCGTTGGTGGGCCATGTTGGGTATCAACAAAGAAAGACCTGGAGCGCATCCATTCCAGAAACAACAAAATGAATATTGCGCAAATAGTGCGCGATATTATCAATTTATTCAAAATCGCAAAAGTTATTTGTAGATTTCTCAAATAGAAATGAAGCATTTGGTATTGACATGGCGCCAACAAGCCGCATGTCGGGACGGAAAAATCTCAAGTCAGCGCCACTGAGGTCGATACATGATGCAAGCCACCTTGCCCATGGGCAACGTGGGTCTGCGTTGTTATCCGTCTTTGGAGATGCCCAGTGACTCACTCAAAAAATCTGACCGCCCTGTTGCTGACCTCCTGGGTCTTGGCAGGATGCCACTCTGTGCCCCTGAACATCTTGGGTCAGGACAAAACGGCTGCGCCTGCGGTGCCGGCATCGATGATCACCCCGTTGGTCGAAAAACGAGAAACCCTGGTGGCCACAGGTTACGCCGTGGTCAGCATCCAGAACCACAAAAATCCTGCGCAGCAAAGGCTCTTGGCCATCCGCGCATCCAAGCTGGATGCCTACCGCTCCTTGACGGAACAGGTGTACGGGCAGCAACTCGATGCCACCACCACGGTGGCCGACATGACCGTCATGAGTGACACCTTCCGGGCCAAGGTCGAGGGCGTGGTCTATGGTGCCGTTCTGGTCAGCATCACCCCGGTCGGCGATGACACCTATGAAACCACCCTGTCGCTGGACCAGCAGGTGGTGCGTGACCTGCGCACCTTGTATCTGGGTCAAATGGCCTCCAAGCGCCGCTGACCCCACCGGCGCCTCGGAACCTTCAGCCCTCACACACCGCCACCGCGTGAAGCCATGACCCACATCGCCCCTGCCCTCACCCGTGTTGTCCCCTCGTCGCGGACCTTGCAAGGCATCTGCGTGGTGTGGGCCTGCCTGCTGGGCTTGCCGGTCTCGGCCCAAAGTGCCACGCCCAGCGAATTGGCCGCGAATGCCATGGCCACGCCAGCAGTTCGGGCGGTCTTGAACGCCCAAAGCAAATCGGCTGCGCCAGGCAAAGCCAACCCGGTCAACGACCATGAGGCGCACCTCGCCGCGATCCGCCAAGCGATCCTGAATGCCACCATGGACAGGCCAACCCGGGTGATCAGCACCGCCTGGGTCGACCCACAAGGCGCCTTGCACGAGGCCGCACACTTCCATTCCGAGGCCAAAGTCAGCGGTGTTCGGGTGCTGGCTTACCTGCCCCATGACGAATCGCAAACCCAAATCACGGCCGATGTGTTGCCATGGGGCTACCAAGCCAACAAGGCCGACAAGACCTGCACCCCCGCGCCTCGTGCCTGGCGACAGACACTGAGTTCGCAAGCCCACGCAGCCGAAGGATTCAGCGGACCACAACTGTTTGCCAGCCAGATGTTGTTGAACATGGCCCATGACACTTGGCAGCACAGCCTGAAGACCTCCCAGAGGTGGCGCATGCAAACCGCTGCACCGCAAGCGTCCAACACCTACCTGAGGGCACTGACTGCCAGTGAAGAGGCCCACAGCCACTGGGTGGCAGACATTTCACTGTTGCCGCATGGCCCCCTTCCCCAGAGCTCGTGGACCCAGCGTTTGCTCAAGCCGGATCAGACCCCGCCATGGCGCTGGACACTCAAGCTGGTTTTGGGACAACGCGTGCCACAAGGCGGTGCGGTTCAAGCGGCCCTGCAGTTCGAGCACACGCTCTCCATCGACCCCATCCAGATGGCCAGCCAGCCCAGCCTGTGGCAGCAGCGATTGCTGACCGAGGTCCAAACCCTCGTGCGCCAATGGGCGGCACAACTCGAAAAACGCACCGAATGTGAACCCGTGCAATTTCAGGTCCTGCGTGAAGGCACTGAAACCCTGCAACTGCAGGCCGGCATGGGCAGTGGCCTGCGCCCAGGCGACCGGGTCCTGTTGATCGAGCCGAGCCACATTCCCAGTCGCATCCTGGAGCCCGGGATCGCCCAACACCTGGCCTTGGCCCAGGTGGTCAAGGTCGGCAACAACCGCTCCGAATTGCAACAACTGGCAGGTCCCCGTTTGCCCACCCACGGCTCCTGGCTGGCCCTGCCCCTGTGAATTGCCCACCCAACACCGAACAGATTGCCATGGCCGATTTCAAATTTTTTCGCTACAGTCCTCTGATGCAGCCCGTTTCAGTCCGCCCTCAGCCACCCGGCTCGCGCATGGCCAGCCTCCTGAAAATCACGGTGCTGCCGGTGGCGATCGCGCTTTGCCACATCGCCACCTGGGCGTCCGACTCGTCGACTGCGGCCCTGCGTGTGCTGTTGGGCGCCAACGACACTTCCTTGCAAGCCCCATCCACAACGGCGACCCAGGTCACCGACAACACCCCACGAAAAACCATCACGGTGATGCGCGGTGAAAGCCTTGACCGGGTCATTCGACGGGCCATGCCGGGCATGCCCCTGCACCCCGATTTTTTACGCCAGGCATTCGTGAGGGTCAACCCGCAGGTGTTCCCCAAAGGGGCGGCGCATGCCATGCGCACGGGCACCTCGCTTCAGGTGCCCACGGCAGATGAACTGCGGTACATGCTGCTGAGTCAGCACCCTGAAAGCGCCCATCTGTTCCAGCTGCCTGAATCGGCCAAGGCGTCCGAACCCGAACCCGCACAAGCCCGGCGCCATTGGGTGCGCTATCCCTGAAGTCACACGCCGGACCTGGTCATGATCACTGGGGCTGAAACAGCGCACCTCACCCCCAGAATCCCCACCATTTATCTGGAGGGAAAACTGCCCCTGGTGGTGGAGCGCACGGCGGCCGAGCTGGGCCTGAAAGATGGCCAGGTCATCCAAGGCACCCTGGAGAGGCGGCCCGAGCACCTGCGCTTGAACCTTCAGGATTCGGTCTTCACCGGCAAACACATCGATTTGCCCAAGGAGCTGCCACCCGGCTTGCGTCTGGCCGCGGGGGACACGGTGCTGTTCCGGGTCCAGTTGCAAAGCGATGGCGCCATCACGCTGCGCCCCTTGCACACACAGGCAGCCGGTTTAGCCCCAGAGGCTGCCGCCGCGCCCCCTTTGCCCAATCGGCTGCAGCAGCTGCTGTTCAGACCGCCGGACATGGGGGCGCTGGCCATGCTGCTGAGTCCGGGCAGGCTTGAAAATTTGCTGCGCGGCCTGAACCCGGCAGCGCCCGAACTCCTGAACCTGCAAAACTGGTTCAAGTCCAGGCCCAGCATGGCCCACCTGAGCCCCGACAAACTGCACCAATGGATGGCGCGCAGCGGCTGGTTCAACGAGAACCTGCTGGCCAAAGGCCAGGGCACAGGGTCGGTGGACTTGAAAACCAGCCTGCGCCAGTTGTTGCGCTTGATGCAGGGCATCGACGCCCAGGAAACAGGCCGTATTCAGGATGCGATCGATGACATCGAGTCCAGGCAACTCACCGCCGCAGAATCCCTGACGGGCAGAGAAATGGTCTTCTCGATGATGCTGCCCTTCGTCGACGCCGAACCTGTGGCCATGCGCTTTGTGCGGCAACGCCGCCCACCTGGTGCAGGCAAAGCGCCCTTCATCATCCACCTGCACACCCGCAACCGGGACCTGGGCGAAGTCTGGCTCCAAACCCGCATCAGCAATGAAACCGATGTCGACATGATCATGTGGGCGCTGCGAGAAGATGTGGTCAAGCGCGCCAAGGACATGACGGTCAACCTGGAAAAGGAACTGGACAGTGCCGGGCTGAACATGACCCGACTGCTGGTGGTGCACGGTCCAGGGCCTGCCGAGCCCATCCCATGGCAAGCCCCGCAGCAGGGCAGCCTGATCGACATCCAGACATGAAACAGCCCATCAAGGAAGCCATTGCGCTGGAATATGGCAAAAACTCGGCCCCGGTGGTCACGGCCAAAGGCGATGCCGAGTTGGCTCAAAAAATCCTGGACGAAGCACAAAGGCACGGCGTGTACGTGGCCGAAGATCCGCAATTGCTGGCTTTGCTGAGCAGAATCGACATCGACAAGGAAATACCGCCCGAGCTGTTCACCGCTGTGGCGGTCATCCTTTCATGGGTCTATTGGCTCAAAGGCATGCAGCCTGGCGACGAAAAAAGAAACCATTGAGGCATCGGATCGGGCGGCTTCAGAAACACAAAAGCCCCAGACATGGGGCTGTTCATCCGCGTTGAAAATGTCCTGAATCAGGCGGCCAGGTAAGCCCCGACACCCTGGCGGCGGGCCACCTGACCAAGCCGGTCATACAGGTCCACAGACACGGCGGTCTCGCCCTGCAAGGCCTGCAATGCGCCCTTGACGGCGTGCAACTGCCGCTGCAGCAACTGAATGTTGCGCAGGTGGTCTTGCTTGCACTGCGTCAAGCCGGGCAACAATGACGCCCACCACTGGGGCAAGGGGCTTTGTGCATTGGCCAAATCGGCCACGCTGGCCAAGCGCAACAAAACCTCACCCCGCTCCTGCTGCAAAGCGTCAAATGCAGCAAGGTCACGGGTTTTCAACGCCTCAAACTCGGCCTGCAACAGGGCCTCCAGACGCACCGCATCTTCCTGGGCCGCGGCCACCGATGCCGTCGTCCACGGCTCAGCGCTCGTGGGCATCGGGGTGTTGTTCGCAGGCGTCATGGACACATCAGCCCTTGATCATTTTTTCGATGGCCACAAAGTTTTCGGCAATCCGGCGGGAATCCACCGGGTAATTGCCCTGCTGAATGGCCAATTTGATGGACTCGACCTTGGCGCGGTCGAACTGGGGTTCCTGCATGGCTTTCTGGGCGACTTCGCTCAATTGGAGTTCATCGGTTTGCATGCCGGCCGGCTTGGCAGCGGCTCCATCCGTGGGATCCGAGGCGCGCTCCGAGACCTTGGCCGTCGCAGAGCGGTTGGGCGTGTCCAATTGGGCAATCCGGCGAAAACTGGATATGGGATCGGTCATGGTGTATCTCTTTTCTGGTCTCTGGTTGAAGAGCTGAAACCTCGCTCGGATATTGAATCGGCACCAGATTCTAAAACTTGAACCCGAAAATCAAAAAATTTCCTGGCCCTTGTTTCGCGGCCTGCCTCACAGCCCATCCACCAGGTTGGGGCCTCTGACCTGCCCCGTCAAAATACGTCCCGATTCTTTATTTTTTAACTTGATCTGATCACCAAAGCGTCCATCTTGCAAGGCTTCTACACGGGCTGAAATCTGGAAACCCTGGTTTTGCCCCACCGAAATCAAGACCATCTGGCCTCTTTTGACCAACACCATCGGACGGATGTCGATGCTGCGCAGCGGCGCGTCGGACCGCACATCGCGCACCACTTCGGCATGCATGACCTGCGAGACCTGCTCCAGGAATTGGCCCGTCAGCCCTTTTGCATCGACCTCGGCCACGCGCACATGGGATTCATTCAAGACCTGACCTTTGAACAGGGGCATGGTGGCCACCAGAACTGTGCGTTTTTCGGGTGTGGCTGGGGCCTTGGCCTCGGTCACTGCAGGGGC
>Ga0255125_1000492_pt1 | contig 12239 bp, 9 predicted proteins | sample Law_Cont_RepC_8d_FD_188557 | JGI IMG/M metagenome (GOLD analysis project Ga0255125, IMG submission 188557) | Freshwater microbial communities from St. Lawrence River, New York, United States - Law_Cont_RepC_8d | ecosystem: Environmental > Aquatic > Freshwater > River | place: USA: New York...
ATCCAAGTGTTTTATTTAAATGATAATTAAAAATTTTTACTTCTATATCCATCCAAGATCCAATTTCAATTGTACTATTATCTCCTGAAACCAATGCTAAACTTTTCAATCGAATGAAATCATTACCAGGAGCTCGAGTTATACAACCATTATGAAAAAATGTGCTATTTGCAAATGAACCGCTATTGTATAAATCAATGGCATTTGATTGACTACCCAAAAAAACCAAACCACCATTACCCAAAACCATCGCCGTCGTGCACAATTGCTTTATTGAAACCATATTATGGCTGACAAAAAAAACTGTCCTTCCCTCAGAATTGCGAATGCTACTCATTTTACCCAAACATTTCTTTTGGAATTCAACATCACCCACTGCGAGCACTTCATCTACAATGAGAATTTCAGAATCCAAATGTGCTGCAACGGCGAATGCCAAACGGACATACATACCGGAAGAGAATCGCTTTACTGGAGTGTCGATGTAACGTTCTACGCCTGAAAAGTCAATAATTTCTTCCAACTTACGGTCAATTTCGCGTCTGCGCATACCAAGTATGGCACCGTTAAGATAAATATTTTCACGGCCTGTGAGTTCCGGATGGAAGCCTGTACCAACTTCGAGTAAAGAAGCTACACGACCCTTAATGTTTATTTTGCCGGTTGTGGGCGTGGTGACACGAGAAAGAATTTTTAGCAAGGTGCTTTTGCCTGCGCCATTGCGGCCAATGATGCCGACGGCGTCGCCTTGTTGAATTTCGAAATTGATGTCGCGCAGAGAATATACAATATCAGAATTTCCTTTGTTAGCACGATCATTGGCCTCACCAATCTTTAAGAATGGATCCTCTTTACCTAATACTTTGGTTTTGAACCAACGATCTACGTCTTGCCCAATACTGCCAGTACCGATTTCGCCTAAACGATATATTTTCGAGAGATTTTCTACTTTAATGGCTGTATTACTCATACTTATACCGTATCTACGAAGGTTTTCTCCGTCTTGTTAAAAATTAAAATACCACACAATAGTGATACCAATGTAAAAATCACAGAATAACCAAAAGAACTAACGGTGAGAATTCCTTGTCCCAAGAAACCGTATCTAAATGCCTCAATGATACCTGTCATCGGATTCAATTCAATCAACCATCTGTATTTCTCTGGTGCAGCGCTCAAAGGATAAATTACGGTGGTGGCATACATCATCAGTTGCACACCGAAAGTGATCAAAAAGGCGAGGTCGCGGTATTTTGTCGTCAATGCGGTAATGATTAAACCCAAGCCCAAGCCCAACAAAGCCATCATCAAAACCAAAACAGGAAACAACAACACATAAATATTGGGATGGAACAAACTACCCATTTCATTTTTAAAAAGATAGTAGCCTATCATCACGAAAAACAACAACATCTGTACTCCAAATCGGACCAAATTGCTTACCACAATACTCAGTGGCATGATCAAACGAGGAAAATAAACCTTGCCAAAAATGTGGGCATTGTCGCGAAATACCGTGCTGGTCTTCGTCAAGCAATCTGCAAAGTAGTTCCAAGCCGTAATACCCGCCATGTAAAACAGCGGCTGGGGCAGTCCATCGGTGCTCAATCCCGCCAAATTACCGAAGATGAATGTAAAAATGATGGTCGTAAACAAAGGCTGAATGAAAAACCAAAGAGGACCCAATATCGTTTGCTTATAAAACGACACAAAATCACGCTTCACCAACAACCACAGCAAATCGCGGTAACGCCATACATCTTTCAAATTTAGATCTAGCAATGAGCTCTGCGGCTCAATCACCAAATCCCATTCTTTGATGGCTTCCTCGTGCTTCATATTACTATAACCTCCAAACCCAAATTGTTAATATACATTCTTATTTTTCTTTCCTTTGCTCGTCAATCTTCTCAGCTCCCCAATCGGCGCCATGATGGGCAACAACAAAGTACCCAACACATTCAATAGCCAATGGCGCTTTTTCTTTGTATCGCCATAGTATCCGTAGCCATAACCATAGCTGCCGTAGCCGTAGCCGTAGCCGTAGCCGTAGCCGTAGCCGTAGCCGTAGCCGTAGCCGTAGCCTTTGCCTCCCATGGTCAAGCCGTTAAAGACCAAGGCCATCCGACCAAACTTGCCAGAGTTGTATAATGGATTCAACAAGTTCGCAAAGGCCTGTTTGGGTGTGTGGTTCTGTCGGCAAACAAACAAGGATACATCCACCAAAGGACTCAATAACTGAGCGTCGGTAACCAATCCAATGGGCGGACAGTCAATCACCACCCGGTCAAAACGTGCTATCAAGGCATCCACCAAGTCTTTGTAGCGGCTGCTGCCCATGATCAATTCCGCTGGGTTTGGAGGAATCGGTCCGGATGGAATTACCCACAAATTCGACACGCCCGTTTCAAACAATACTTCATCAATCTCAGCGCTTCCACTCAAAAAATTACTCAATCCCACACGCTTTCCAATGTCAAAGTGCTTTGCCACGTTGGGCTTGCGCAAATCACTTTCAATCAAAACCGTAGTCTGACCTGTCAATGAGTAACTGATGGCCAAATTCGTCGATATAAAACTCTTTCCTTCCCCCGGCACAGAGCTACTTACCAAGATTTTGCCCTTGTTGGGGATACTGGTGGGGTAGTAACTCAAATTGGTTCGTAAGCTCCTGAACTGCTCCGCAATCAAAGTACGGTTGCCTTCCTTCATGACCAATGGGGATTCAGATTCTACCTGCACCACCTCTTCAATCACGGGAATAGACGTCTTGCGCTCGATTTCGGAACGGTATTGAATTTTGTTGTTGAAATATTGCTTCAGGAACAACACCAAGGCCACCATGATCAAACCAAAAATCAGATAGGTGGTATAGGTTTTTCCTACATTCGGACTGATGGGCGCATAATTCGCAGCCGCTGGTTGCAATACCTGTACATCGCCCAATGTGGCCGAATACTGTATGGCTGCCTCTTCCCGCTTTTCCAACAAGAAGGTATACAAGCCATTTTTAACCACTTGCTGTCTTGTGATGTTCAGTAGCTGTCGTTCCTTACCCGGAATGTCGCGCATCAACTCAGAATACTTGCCCGCTTTGATGCTATACTCTCTGCGCAGTGATTGCAAATTCTTGCGCACACTTTGGATGCTCTCATAAATGCCATCCTTCATGGCTTGGATTTCCTGTTTGGCCACCACCACCACATCGCTGCGTTCGCCGTTTTTGGTTTTCAGCTCTTGTAGTTTAAGTTCAGCCTCATATAGCTTCGCAAGCAAACTACTCGTGTATCCACCATCGGGGAGACCAATCAAACTTGGCACCATGCCGGGGCTTTTGCCTCTACCCACCACATATTTTTCTAGGTCGTTGAGTAAGGTCATTTGCAAATCCAATTGACCCAACATTTTGTCGCTCTCTGTCACGTTTTCCATGAACACTTCCGACTCCATAGAGATATCGGCAATGCCGTTTTTGCGTTTGAACGCTTCGATGCTGCCTTCCACTGAATCCAAGTCGCCAGAAAGTTCCTTCAATCGCTCATCCACAAACTGAATGGTGTTCTTGGCTTGTTGGAGCTTATCGTCCATGCTCACCGTTTTGTAGGCTTGCATGATGGCATCCAACATCGCCACCCCTTTTTCGGGAACGTTGGTGGTTAAACTTAGGTTGATGATACTACTGCTTTTTTCTGCTGGAACCGCGGCAAATCCACCGCCATTGGCATAACCGGCCGAGATAGCCGAAAACAAGCTTAAACTATGGATATTTTTGTTTGATTCACAACCATTTGGATTCACACATTTGAAGACAACTTCATTACCAGCCAAAACCACTTTGCGGTTGAAGGGATACAATTGTCCGCCGAGTACGATTCCCTTGCCTTGTGGATCATAGGTAAAATCTCCCCTAAAATCCTTGATAGAATCGGGCTGCAACAGCACCACCTGGATGGGCATGTTTTTGTAATTTTCCAAAGAGGAGACTTTGCCTTTGGAATCAATGCGTACTTGCAAATGCGCTATCTTGGCCGCGAGAGCTTTGATTGGACCACTCCTAAGAACATAAAGTTTATCGTTGAGATTATTTTGGCTTGAACCGCCTCCACCATTATCTAACACTTTACCAAGAACCGAACCAAGACCTTCTTTTTCAGGCTTAATCATCATCATGGCATTGACTTGGTAAATGGGGGTTTGGTAGCGCAGGTTCACAAAGGCCGCCAACAACGAAAGCATTCCCACCAACACAAAGTAGGGCCAATAGGGCAGATAATCCTTGAACAGGATTTCTTTGATGGGGACGATTTCTTTTTTAATTTCTTCGTTTTCCATGCTTATTTGCCCAAGTTGTTAATGAAAAGAACCAAAATGCTGATGGTAGATGTGATGCTGGTCACCAAGGAAATTACGGCCACGTTGGATTCTACAAACTTGAGTTTGTTGGGTTCCACGTAAACGATGTCGTTGGGTTGCAGGTAATAAACTGGACTATTAAAAATGTCCTTATTGGTAAAATCCACATGAATCACTTGTCGCACGCTATCAATCTGTCTGATAATCAGAATATTGTCTTTTCTGTCCGTCCATTGAATTCCCCCCACCATCCCCAAGAATTGGAGTATGTTGGTTTTTTGGTTCATGATAAACACCGTTTGAGCGTTTGTGGTGGTCATGAACGTCACGCGGAAGTTCAGCATACGCACATTTACAATGGGGTCTTTGATCCAGGGGGTGAGTCGGTTTTGCAGGGTATCCCGCAATTGCTCATGGGTGTATCCCAAGATATTGATGGTCCCAAGCTTTGGAAATTCTATGGTCCCTTCTTCGTTTACGATATAGCCCATCATGCCTCCGCCACCTTGTCCACCTTGCTGCATCATCATGCCCCCTTGTCCGCCGCCCATGGGTGCGTTGAAATAAGCTGTGGTTTTATCGTCTAGGCCATACACCATGATGCTGAGCTGATCGCCTCGTTGAATGATGGGCTTGGGCTGTAGCATGCTGGCGGTGTAGGTGGTATCCTTGAGGCCTTGAAACAGGATTTGGTTTTTGTATCGGTAGCAGCCGCTGAGTGCGAATGCCAAAAACAGCAGGGTTGCCGCGGTGAGGCGTCCAAGCTGCGGTTTTGTTTGTTGGGTTTTGTTTGGGTTACTTTTCAGCATGTGACTGATTTTTTCGCAAATCTACGATGAATTGTTTACAATCTGCCATCCACCCATGCGTGGGGAAGAACGGCTTTTACATCGTATAAAACACCCTCCGCTGCTTGGAATTCGCGGATATCGGTGGCAATGAATTCTTTGTGGCTTACAGCCAGGATCACGGCGGCGTATTGTTGTGGCGCGGCACTTAGGTCAGCCCACGAGTTCAATTGAATGTTGTATTCATGCTCCACTTCTTCGGGCTGTGCATGCGGATCTACCACATCCACATCTACCCCGTAGCTTTGGAGTTCGCGGATCACGTCAATCACTTTGGAGTTGCGCAAATCCGGACAATTTTCTTTGAAAGTAATGCCCAAGACCAATACTTTTGCACCTTTCACCGGCTGGTTTTTGGCAATCATCAACTTCACCACTTTGGAAGCTATGAAAGCACCCATATTGTCATTGATTCTGCGACCACTGTGTATCACCTCAGGAAAATACCCCACACTCTCAGCTTTGCTGGTGAGGTAGTAAGGATCCACGGAGATACAATGTCCGCCCACCAAACCCGGTTTGAAGGGCAAGAAATTGAACTTGGTTCCTGCGGCTTCCAACACTTGGGTGGTATCGAGGTTGAGTCGGTCGAAAATGAGGGCCAACTCATTCACAAAACTGATATTCAAATCTCGCTGACAGTTTTCTATCACTTTGGCGGCTTCGGCCACTTTGATACTTGGGGCTTTGTAGGTACCGGCGGTGATGATGCTTCCGTAGAGTTGATCCACAAAATCCGCTGTACCTTCTGTGCTGCCGCTGGTGATCTTGCGAATTTTTGTCAGGGTACGTTCTTTGTCGCCAGGCACAATGCGCTCAGGACTATATCCACAGAAAAAGTCTTGGTTGTATTTGAGTCCGCTGCCTTGTTCTAGCAGGGGCACACAATCTTCCTCGGTGCAACCGGGGTAGACGGTGCTTTCGTAAATCACCACATCGCCTTTTTTCAGCACTTGGGCCAACATTTTGCTTGCGCCTTTGAGCGGAGAAAGATCGGGCTTTTTGTGCTCGTCGATGGGTGTGGGCACGGTCACTATATACACATTGGCCTGCGCCAAATCGGCGGTATTGGCTGAGAACTTTAAATGAGAGCTGCCTGTGAGTTGCTCAGCACTCATCTCTTGGGTAAGGTCTATGCCGTTGCCCAGTTGCTCAATGCGGGTGGCATTGATATCAAATCCCAGCGTGGGATAATGCTTCCCAAATTCCACGGCCAGGGGAAGTCCCACATAGCCTTGTCCAATGACAGCAATTTTGGTATTGGTTAAAGAAAAATTCAAGGGTAAAAACTTTTTGTGCGTTGGGGTGTTTTTAAAGCTTCGCCCTTTCAGTCACATTCTCGACCTACGGGATTTTCGGCATTGCACACAATTTCCGAAGCCACAAAAATAGTGAAAACTTACAGGCGTTGTTGCGATTTTCACAAATGAAACCACGCCCTTTGTGAATTATGCAAATGTTAAGAGAAACTTACGGATTCGGCAACAAATAGAGATTCAAGTATTTCGCCTTTGTTGCGCTGAGTTCGCATTGCATGCCGAATCGCTTTTTTGCACCTATTTGATAGGCTTGGTGTTCTGCGAAATCCAGCGCGGCCATGGCTTGTATAGCATCGGCAAATCCTTGGGCAGAATATTCCGCCACAACGCCGGATTTGTCATCCGAAAGGTTCTGCCAAGGGGTATTCGGCCCCACAATGATGGGCACTCCCGCAGACAGCGATTCCGCCATCGCATGACCAAAATTTTCAGAGATACTGGTGTTAACGGATACATCGGCATCACCCAAAAATTCTGTAATTTCTTCCAGGGATTTTTCGCCCACATATTCCACTTGATGCTGTTGAGGAAGACCCTTGATTTTTTCTTCCAATTGCTGTCGGTAGGTCTCACTCTGACAGCCACCAATGAAATACCCTTTGGTCGGAATTTCTATTAAGTGCAATGCTTCCAGCAACAACAGCGGATTTTTCTCTGGGCTAATCCGCCCCACAAATACCCAATGCAGTTCGTTGGGTTGTTTTTGTCGTTTTGTCTGTTTTATTGCCGAACTCAAATTCCTTGGCACGTTGGGCATTTGGAGAATGGCATTGCCTTTCTTGACAAGATTGCCCTCAGCCCCTGCAACGCCAACCTTGGAATTCGAATTCTGTTGATTTAAAAACAAACGGATCTCCTCCGTTTCTTGGTCGTTCGTACTATGAAAAACCACATTTTTATAGGCCTGCAGGGCTTTCAGCACAAATGCCACCCCGGCCTTCATCGCGCCTTTTTGTTTGAGTGCTTGGGGGGTTAGCATCCCCCGCGGCGACACCACAATTTTAGCTTTTTTATATCGCTGCGCAACAAGCAATGGCAAAATGGAAAATTTCGGACTCCAGAGTCCTTGCGTATGTATGATATCGGGTTGCAGCGTTTGATAGATGTGCATCCATTGCTTCCAACCCAATTGTTTGGGGTGCCAATATTGCACTTTGGCTTTCCCCACTTTGACCCATGTTTCTTGGGGCACATCCAACGGTTGTTGCTCGCCATAATCGAACACGCCACAGACCACATAAAACTCCAGATGGGGTTCATCGCCAAGTAGGTCCACCAAATTCTCAATGCTGGTAATCGGTCCGCCCGCTTTGTGGGCCGGCCTATACCAATCAATGGCAATGAGTATTTTGGTTTTGGGGTTCATGTAAAACTAGGCTCCAAAATTACATCGCCCTGTGAAGGTTTTCGCAAGCCTTTACAAAGATTATCGTCCCAAAGCAGGAAAAGTATTTTAATTTTGATGCATGTCGGCCGCGTCCCTCCAAACCCTACACCTCTTCAACCGCCTTTGCTTTGGCGGGAGATTGCAGGATTTGGACAACCCCGAGTCGGCCATTTGGAAAGAACCTGCGTCGGCATCAAAACATTTGTTTGGTTCTATCCCCAGTTACAAACCCTTAAAATCCTATTCCGAAGAGTTCATGGTGGATAAATCGGAGTTTGCCCGGGTGGAAGAAAACAGGAAGGTGTATCCCAATTCCTTTGATGAGATCACCCACAATTGGCTCCGACATGCCGCAGACAGCAGCAATCCAATCCGGGAAAAGGCAGCCCTTTTCTGGATTCATTTTATTCCGGTGATAGGCGAAAGCGAAGCCCGGGTAAAGCCTTTAATAGAAATTTACCGCAAGCACGCCTTGGGCAAATTGGAAGACTTGTTTTTTGACTTGTTCTTGAATCCCAATTTTATGAGTTTTCTTACGGCGGTTAATTCCACCAAAGACAGTCCCAACCAAAACTTGGCCCGGGAATTTATGGAGTTGTTTACGTTGGGGGTGAATCACTATACCGAAAACGACGTGCGAGAATTGGCGCGTTGCTTTGCGGGGTTTGTGCAACCTAACGTAAAAATACAAACGCTATCGCTCAAAGCCGAGAACCAAGATTTTGGCGAAAAGACCTTAATGGGTCAGCGCAAAGCCTATGATTACAAAGAAGCCATTCGGTGGATCATCGCCCAACCCCAAACGTCGAGGTTCATTGCCAAGCGGGTTCTGCAATTTTATTTAACCACCGAACCCAATACAGAAATGATTGAGGCTTGCGCAGCGGCTTATCATAATAGCGGACATGAATTCCAAAGTTTATTGGAATTCATGGTGGCTGAGCCTTGGTTCTATGACGCAAAATACATGGGAAACAAGGTGAAAACACCCATCGAATTGTTGTTGCAGTTTCAGCATCAAACGGGCTTGAGAACTTACGGATTAATGTGTCATTGGCATTTGCAGCGTTGGTTGGGTCAGCAATTGTTCAATCCGCCCAGTGTGGGTGGCTGGCCCGATGGCAATCAATGGTTAAATGGCAGTGTGCTGGTGAGTCGGCTTTCACTGTTGCGCAACTTATTAATCATCGTCAATCGCACTCATCCCAAAAACGGTTTTGCGTACAAGCTCCATTCCTGGCTGTCGCACTATTCTCTGCGCTTGTTTCGTTGGAACATGGATGCAAAATTTGATGAGGATGCGTATTTGGCGGCCATAGAAAAACATAAGATCAGCGAGGCGCATTGGCTATTGGGCAGCGGCGCATCAAAACTCAGTACCGAAGAGCAAACTTCATTGGGTCTTTCAGAACTCTTGCAACACCCCTATTACCAATACTGCTAACGTGGATAGACGTCGTTTCATACAAACCAGCCTCGCCTTGGGCGCCGCCACTTGGGCCGCGGGTTCGCTTTTGGAAGGTTGCGCGGCTCCTACATCGGTGGAAGCACCCAAATACCAAGGGAAGCGTTTGGTGTTGATCTCGTTGGATGGCGGACATGATGGTTTGCATGCCATCGCCCCAAAAAACAATGATGTATTGGCCAAATTGCGTCCAAAAATCTATGCGGATACACTACAGAAGGGCATTCCCATTTCGCTGGCATCGCAGTCGGACTTTGTGTTGCATCGCAACTTAAAACCTTGGTTGGCTTCGTTGGAAAAGGAAGAGTTTCGCATCATTCCCAATGTGGGCCTGCCGCTGAACGAATGGAACGGCTCTCATTTTGTGAGTCAGGATTTTTGGTCCATGGCGGAATACGAAGGCAACCGAAATCCAGAGGGGGTGAAGGGCACGGGTTGGATCGGTCGTTTATTAGGGCGCGAAGCCATGCAAATCAAGGATTTCAAGCGCACTGCCATCGCCATGAACACGCTTACGCCGTTGGTGTTGCAAGGGAATGCTGTTTCTGGGGTGGCTTGGCCGGGTTTGGAGGCGGCGGAAACGATGCAGGGGGAATTGACGGGTTGGTTGGAGAATGTATCGCCCATAGAAAACAATGGCGTTTATCAGGAGATGGCGGACTTGTCGAAAGTGTATCGGTGGTTGGGCAAATCATCGCCGGCGGCTGGGTTTCCGGCTTCGGGTTTGGGGCTTCAGCTGGCGCATGCGGCCACGCTCATTCAGCAGGACATGCCGTTTAAGGTGATCAAGTGCAGCGCGGGCGGGTTCGACACACACAGCGGTCAGTTGGTGGCGCACGAAGGCAATTACCCGCAAATGGCGGAGAGCTTATCGGCGTTTCACCGCTTTCTGAGTGAGGCGGGGTTGTTGGAGCAGACCTTGGTGGTGGTTTACAGTGAATTTGGCAGAACCATTTATGAAAATTCTGCGTTGGGCACGGAGCATGGCACGGCGGGTCCGATGTATGTGATTGGTGGCGGAAAGGCTTTGTCGCAGTTCACGAACCGGCCTTTTGTTTTCGAGACGGAGAAACTGGCTGGCACGGATACCACGGACTACTTGAAACACCAAATTGATTTCCGCGATGTATTCAGCGAGATACAGCGGAATTGGCTGGGGGTTTAGGATTAACGGTTCATTTCACAAAATTTTTGTCCAATTGAAACAACAAATGAGGGATTTGGCGCGTCTACGGCACAAAGATCTGTGGTAGGTCACGCTTGATTTGTACATTTGTAGCAGTGAAAAAGAGGTTGAAACAATTATCGCAGTGGAAACACACTTTTTGGTGGTTGTTGCTGGGGATATCGGCCAGTATTGGCACTCAAGGTTTGATGGAGTCTGAATTTGAAAATGAGATTCTGCAAACTGTGGCCGAAAACATCGTTTCAAAAACAAAGGGCAAATCAGAAGTCGCCATTATAGATTCAACCATTCAAATTTGTTTTTACTTGCAAGAACGCAGATCTGAAATCCTAGGCAAACACCATTATTCTGCCGTGAAGGCGAATTTTTTCAATTCATCGTTGCAAAGTTATTATATCGGTACCGGCGCTTGCGGATACTATAGCTTGTTTGCCGCCCGCGTTTTTCAGCGCCTGGGCTATCAACCCAAAATTGTACAGCAACGCGTAAACAATCGTTGGGGCGCGCACATCACCCTCGCCCTGCCGTTGAAGCAATCTGGCCAGCTCATTTTGGTGGATCCGCTGTTCCATCATACGTTCAAAGACAGTGTTGGCCAGCTAAGCGGCATCGAAACAGTTCGCTCCAATTGGGCATCCTACTACGTAAAACACTTGCCATCGCACTATAATAGATCGTACGACTACCAGCAAGGTATGCGTCATACCAACTGGGATAAACTCGGGTTTGTGAGTAGAGCCATGTACCGCGTTTTGTCGTTCACCATGGGCCAAGAAAAGGCAGACTCTTTGAGTCTGCGAATGTGGATCATTGACCCGTTCAGGGTACAATCGTTCTTGGCATTTTTGGCCTCTGCCTTTTGTGTGTTGATGATTGTGTTGGGCTATAGGCACCACAATCCCTGATACGCCAACTTTAAAGCAAATTATTCCTCCCCCACTTGGTAGGGTTGCACCACGGGCGCCGAAGGCTGTTCTTTGTGCACTTGGCTGGATTGGATCACATCGGCCGGACTGGGTTCGTTGAAAAACAGCACCACGGCCAGATGCACCAGGATCACCAACACGTGGGCGAAGAACCATTGGGCTTTGATGCGGAGTACTGTGGTGATTTTGGCAGCTGCCATGGCGCGGTAAATCCAGAGCAATCCAAAGGCGGCAAGATCGTACCAAAACGAATCAACGAGCTGTTCGTTCATCATTTTTCGCACCGAAAGCACCATGATCACACCATAGAGGCCCAGCCAAAAAAACTGCTTGATGCGGCGAATTCGCTGTTTCGTTTTACTGCTGCTTCCGTTACTGCTTCGGCTACCGCTTCCGCCGCTAGACGTCCTGCGGCCAGAGCCACTTTTTGAGCGCGACCGCGAAGATTTGTTGCTTATACTACCCGACATTCAACCTCAAAGATGAAACAAAGGCAATAAAATCCCACCATGAAAGGGATAAATTCTATATGAATGCGCTGTTTCGGGTTATGAGTGTACCAAAAAAAATCGCTCAGATCTGGGTTTAAATTGGGCAATCACTAAAACAATAACTGAGCATGCATCTGTTTCAAATGCTCAAAAAAAGCAGTTCTAAAGGTATCGGGGAACACAGTTTCTGATAGAACTTTTGTTGCATGGGGAAGTAGGTTGTCTTTGATGCGATGATATTCTTTTAACAGGAGCTTTCCACTC
>Ga0255125_1000515_pt1 | contig 11956 bp, 10 predicted proteins | sample Law_Cont_RepC_8d_FD_188557 | JGI IMG/M metagenome (GOLD analysis project Ga0255125, IMG submission 188557) | Freshwater microbial communities from St. Lawrence River, New York, United States - Law_Cont_RepC_8d | ecosystem: Environmental > Aquatic > Freshwater > River | place: USA: New York...
GTTATCAGACGGCACTTCTTTGTGATCAAGGAATGTGAGCGGATCGTCTCGATGGCGACGTTATGTCCTTTTCTGCTTTTTTCAACCGCATTCCGTCCATGATCAGTTGGCGCAATCTTCGATGGAATTCCGACCAGTCGCCCCCCGGGTTGTGCTAATGCCGGGTTCGGTTCAGATCCCTCAACAGGTGTGGCAGGCACTTCTGCTTCGCAAAACAGGAAACCGAGTTGTAGGCACCCCAGAAATCGGTCACCAACACACCGTTGAAAAATGAACAGCAAAGCCGCTTTAGCACACTTCCACCGCGCTTTGGGTCGATCAGGTAGTAGGCTGCGTTCTTGGTAGCCAGACACCACAGCCAGTAGGTTTTTCCCTGTACTCGCCATCCTGTCTCATCACCGTTGAGGACTCCCTGATTCTGGATTTCAGACACTGTGGCAAACCTGCATCAGTCCGCTTTTGGTCACCTGAAAATGCAGGTTTGCACGCGGGGCAAATGGGCTCCCATGTGTTGCATGGAAGCCCATTGAACATCTTTTGGAACACTTTATAACTGCGGCTGAAACGATTCCTCATTTGCGTTGCCGCTTGAATTCCTCAACCATGCACAGCATATGGCGAATGTGCGTGAATGTGATTTCATATTTTGATAATTGGCTCGTGGTCCCCTTACTTCGTGCGGGGCTCTTCGGTTTTGATTGGTTGGGCCGCGGGCTTCTTGACAGAAACTGCAAGTGGCTTGCCAATTGTTTCTGATCCGCACCCAAACTATTTCGCGGCATATGGCTGAAAGGTTACGAAAAATACAATAGCACTTGCAGTCTGAGAGGAAGACCGGCGGGACGCCGGTCCCACCATATTGATTGAATGGCCTACCGCAGCGCTGCCAGTTTTCCTTCACTAAAAACACAAAAACTCCCCTCTGCTTGGTCGAAAATCGCTAGTCGCCTTCTATTCAGCATTCTGGCTGCCTCAAATTAGTCATTTTTCTGAAAGGGAATCTGTGGTCCTTTACTCAGTCGTGTAAGGCTCTTCGATTTTGAGGGTTGAAGCGTGTTACTTTGCTGCGATGGGGGCCTCGCACGACTAACCCGTTATCAGTCCTTTTTCGCTGGTTGCCCTTCTGAAATCGTCCAGTAGGCGTCGGGACTCAGACTGCGCATTTCTTGAGTCTTGCCCGAGGGCCAATACACCGTGATATTGACAGGATTTGAATGACTACCTAATCCGAACAACAACCGCGGATCGCTGCTTGACGCATAACTTCCACCTGCCTTGGTGAACCGCGTCTGCTTGGCATCGGCCAGGTCCAATACCGCGCGCGCCCCGACAACGTCGGCGCCATTAAGACCGATCAAGCGTAAACCAATCCAGTGTCGGCCTTCTGTGGGCATGACATTCCGCAGCACCGCCACGGGTTCATTGAGGTGACTCACCACGGCATCGGTTTTGCCATCATTGTCGAGGTCGCCAAAGGAAGCGCCGCGCGCATTGTGCGGGCTACCGATGTAGGGCCAATTCAGAGTTGCCTGAGGTTTGAATTTCCCTGCATCGTTATGGAGAAGCTGGGGCTTTTGCCTGCGATCGGTTTTCGTGGGGAACCGGATGGCATGCCCGCTCACAATCAGCAGATCTTCCCACCCGTCGAGGTCGTAATCTAAAAAACCGGTTCCCCAACTAACGTACGTACTGCCAATAGCGGCGATTCCAGCCTGAAGTGTCGCATAGGTGAACCGCACCTGTCCGTTGTCTGTGCGGTTTTGGTACAGCGCGGGCAGCTCGTTTTCATAATTGGTTACCAACAATGAGGCGCGACCGGAACGGTCATAGTCGGCAACCCCGATTCCCATACTTCCGTTTTGCATGCCTCGATCGTCTCGTGCAACTCCGCCCAGCAATCCAAGCTCCTCAAGCGCCAAGACTCCCTGATGGGAGCGGTTCAGATAAAGAAAATTGTCGTCGGTATCGTTGGCGGTGTAAAGTTCGGGGCGCGCATCGCCATTCACATCGACCAGAACCACACCAATACCACGGCCGTCTTTGCGCAGTTTTTGCTGTTCTGTCACATCTTCAAATGTGCCATCGCGCTTGTTCCTGTAAAGTGAGTGCCTTAGCGGCTTGAATCGTTTCGGTTGGCAGACATCACGTGTTTTGCCGTCGTATGTGCAGTCGGTTGGCTGGTTGGTTTCAAAGTCCCAGTCACCGTAATGACAAACATAGATTTCCGGAAATCCGTCGCCATCGAGATCGGCGGATGCCGCCGATGTGGACCATTGCGTATCGTTCAGCTTAGCTTTGGCAGTGACATCCACCCAGATTCGGCCACCTTGGTCATTTTTTTCGTTATGAAGCAATACCAGCCGGTTGTATCCGGTGACCAAAAGGTCGGGCCAGCCGTCGCAGTCATAGTCGAGAACGGTTGCCCCGTGGCTGTACTGAAAAGCTACTTTGTTCAAACCGGTTGCAGAAGAGGCATCTTGAAACCTGAATCCTCCCATGTTGCGGTAAAGGCTACATGGGTAACCAAGGACATTTTTGCCTTCGTAGTAACCACCACCCGGAATAAATATATCCAGAAGACCATCGCGATCAAAATCGATCAGGGCCACCCCGCCGCCAAGGGACTCAATGATAGCAAAATGGGCAGATTCTTCCCCGTTGCGGTAGGTGAAATCGATACCTGAACTGGCAGTGGCGTCGGCAAAAGGCGCAGGTCCCGCCGCAACCACAGCATCGTTAGACTGCCTGCTCGGCACCGGACCTACAGTTGGCGCGGGGTTGGAACTGCAACCCGCCAGCACGCCAACCAAGGCAAAGGCAAGAAACCGCCATGGTGCATGTGCGCGCATGAAAACACCAACCTCGAAGGAGTAACTCGATTCTCGGTTCAGCATACGGTCAAAACCATGTTCAAGCTGGACGCATTCCGGGTGGAGAAAACCGTGGCCGGTGGATAATAGAACCCTGCTTTTGATCATCATTAGCAGGCTCGGGCTTTGCAGTGGGATTCAGCCGGGCGGGCAACACCACCGTAAAGCGGCTTCCCTTGCCCAACTCGCTTTCCAGGAAAATTTCGCCACCTAAAAGCAAACACAGTTCGCGCACAATGGAAAGCCCCAGTCCTGTACCGGAGGCTTCACGTGTGAGGGGGTTACCAGCCTGCCTGAACTTTTCGAATACCAATTCTTTTTCAGATTCAGCCACACCGATACCTGTGTCTTCCACCACCACTTCGAGGTTGTCGCCGTGGATCTCCGCCAAAAGGCAGACTACCCCGCCCGCGGGAGTGAACTTGATGGCATTGCTGAGCAAGTTTTGGAGGATTCTTTGAAACTTGGGCATATCTTGGCGTAATTTAGTTAGGTTTTCCGACCATGCGCCGCGCAGGTCCACCTGTTGGCGCTCCGCCAACGGCCTGAACATAGACAGGGCGGAATCACAGGCTTCATCCAGCCCGAACTCTGTTGGCCTGACTTCCATTTTGCCGGATTCCATCTTGGCCAGATCCAATATATCGCGGACCTGATCCAGTAGTTTCTGGCCGCTGGTACGAATGTTCCCGGCCCATCGCAACTGTTTTTCCGTTAATCCCTCCGATTGCATCAGCACATCTGAAAAACCAAGGATAGAGTTGAGGGGTGTGCGAAGTTCATGGCTCATGGTTGCCAGGAAGTCGTCTTTCAATTTGTTCGATTCGTAAAGCGACAGGTTGGCCAGTGCCAGTTCTTCCACCTTGGAATCGAGGTCACCGTTACTGCGTTCTAGATTTTCGCGTGCCGCGGTGAGGTTGCGAAGCATTGTATTGAAGGCAAGGCTCAAATCCTCAAATTCATCTCCCGAATGAATTTCACTGCGAACATTAAGCCGGCCTTCGGTAATAGCATCGCTGACATCTTTTAAGTGCTTTACGGGTTTAACAATCACATAACGCACAATCATGTACGTCCCGCCCATGGTTAAAAGGGCCGTGATCAGGGCTGAACTGATAAGGATAGCGCGGTTGAAATGCACCTTGCTTTCAAGCGATTCGGGGGGAACTCGAAGGTCGATCTTAACCAAGGCGAGTAGGTCGCCAGCCTTTAAGTCCTGTCTGCGTGTTTCATGGCATTTGACGCACGATTCCGTGGCGCGCACGGCTCCGTAAAACCAGTTTCGCGACATCGCCATCAACAATTTATTGTATTCTGCCAAATCGGGATCTGCCAGAAAATCGCGCAAGCGATCGGCACTGTAAAGGTCGCCCGGGCTGTTTTCCTCACGCATCGAGCCCGGAACAATCACGCGATAAGCATAGTCTTTCAAACCGGCTGGCCAGGTTTTCTCCTGTTCCTTGTGGAATTCTTCCAGATTGGCTACAGCGGGAATTGTGCCCCGGCACACGGTCAGGATTTTCTCATCCACCACCTGCTGAACCAATAGGCGGCACACGCTGGGAATCTGTTCGTAGGCCAGGTGCTCGGTTTGAACGGCGTAAATCCAGAAACTTGTTGTGATAAGAATCAGTGAAAACGCGCCCAGCAGGAAACGGCATTTCCGCTCGAGGCTGGTTTCACCCAGCAGTTTCTTGAAACTACGGTACGACATGCCCGCTCCCACTCCCACCGGGCTCAATCGGCTGGCATGAAGGACAAAAATGCGCCGACCTGCCGCTTATGACTTGACGAACAACAGTACCCGCACAGGCACCACAGTCCATCCCTTCCCTGCCATACACTGCCAATGATTCCTGATAGCCACCTCGCAGGCCACTACCTCCCACGTAATCGCGGATGGTGGACCCCCTGCTGGCTATAGCGCGGTCCAGCACCGAACAGGCACTGGCGAGCAACCTGCCGCACTCATTGGGTTGAAGGGATGAACCCAACCTCAGCGGGTGAATGCGTGCCTGAAACAACGATTCGTCCGCGTAGATGTTACCAAGACCAACAAGTACGCGTTGGTCCAAGAGGATCGACTTGATAGGCCTTCGGCTACCCGCCAGCGCGGCAAGCCAATCGCTTTTCTTCATGTCCCAAGGTTCCGGGCCTAGGCCCGCCTGCTTAAGTCTTTCCTTCCACCCGTTGGGGCCGGCATGAAACTCCGCCCCTCCAAACCGCCGGATATCGCGATAGCGCAGATCCATGCCCGCATCGCATTGGAAGCAGAGGTGAACGTGATCTGCCATGGGGGAATCCGCTGGCTGGGTTGTGAGTTGGCCAGTCATTCCCAAGTGAACTAAGACGGTGCCCGGGGCACCCAAATCGATGACAATCCACTTGGCACGGCGCTCGATCGAGTGAACCTTTGATCCTATAATAAAGCGATTCCAGTCGGGGTTCCAAGCGTGGCGCAGCTTGAGTTCGCCATGGGAAACCCCAAGAAAAACACGGCCTATCAGGACCGGTCTCAAGTCTCTAACAACTGTTTCAACTTCAGGCAATTCGGGCATTACGGTTTATCCTCGACTACTATGATACCAGTGAATTCAATGTTGGCTTGTTTCGTGTGATGACGGTTACTGGAAGACTTCCGGATCTGTTTGCTTGACCGATTCCGTGAACCCATCTAGCCTAAAGAAAAATCGGTCATGCAGGCCGATGAGGAGAGAGCTATGGCTTCGGCAGTGTCCACCGTTCCGAACGCTGAGGGACGCTTTGGAGCGTTTGGCGGTCGGTATGTGCCTGAAACATTAATTGCAGCACTCGATCAACTCACGGTCGCCTACGACGAGGCGAATGCAGATCCGACGTTTCAGGCCGAATTGGACTACCACCTGAAGTCGTTTGTGGGCAGGCCGTGTCCGCTTTATTTCGCGTCTCGCCTGACAGCAATGGCGGGTGGCGCGCGGATTTATTTCAAGCGCGAAGACCTGAACCACACCGGCGCTCACAAAATCAACAACTCTCTGGGTCAGGCACTGCTTGCCAAGCGCATGGGCAAGCCGCGGATCATTGCTGAAACAGGTGCCGGACAGCACGGCGTTGCCACTGCCACGGCTTGCGCGCTGTTTGGCCTCCCTTGCAAGGTTTACATGGGTGAGGAAGACGTCCGCCGGCAGAAACTGAACGTGTTCAAGATGCGCGCCATGGGAACCGTGGTGGAACCGGTTCGAACCGGTTCGCGCACCCTGCGGGACGCCATTAATGAAGCCATGCGCGACTGGATGGCCAGTGTGGAAACAACCCATTACATTCTTGGAAGCGTTGTTGGTCCGCATCCATTTCCGCGCATCGTTCGCGATTTTCAGGCTGTGATTGGCCGCGAAACACGGGCGCAGTGCCTCGAACAAACAGGCCGCCTGCCCGATGTGGTTATCGCCTGTGTGGGAGGTGGCAGCAATGCCGCCGGCATGTTTTATCCGTTTGTCGATGACCATTCCGTGGAACTGGTAGGCATTGAGGCGGGTGGGCGTGGCACCACTGCGGGGCAAAACGCGGCAACGCTGAGTTTCGGGAAGCCCGGCGTGCTGCACGGTGCACTCAGTTACGTTCTGCAAGACCACGATGGCCAGACAGCAGACGTTCACAGTGTTTCGGCAGGCCTCGATTATCCGGGGATTGGGCCGGAACATAGCTACTGGCACGACACCCGCCGCGTGCGCTATACCTCCTGCGACGACACCGAGGCCCTTGAAGGTTTCCATTTGTGCTCGCGCATGGAGGGAATCCTGCCGGCTCTTGAGACGGCGCATGCGATCAAGGAATCCATGCGGATCGCCGCAAATCGGCCATCGACCGACAATATTGTTGTCTGCTTTTCAGGCCGTGGCGACAAGGATTGCTACGAAATTGCCCGCCTTGAAGGCGAAGATCTCGAAGCTTCAACAGCCCATTGAAATCAGGATCATCATGACTGTCATCTCCCAGTTATTCGACCAACTCCGTCGGGAAAACCGCCGGGCTTTCATTCCCTTCATGACTGCCGGTGACCCCGATTCGGCAACCACCCAAAGGGCTGTGGCTAGGTTGGTCAAGGCTGGGGCTTCGTTGGTGGAAATAGGATTTCCCTACAGCGACCCCATTGCAGATGGCCCCGTGATTCAGGCCAGTTACACCCGCGCACTGGCGTTGCGTCCAACCATGACATCCCTGCTGGAGATGTGCTCGGCGATGCAACACAATCCCGATACGGCTTCTGCGCCACGGGTTGGCATGCTGAGTTACAGCCTTATTCACCGGCGTGAACCCGCTCGTTTCGTGGCAGATGCTGCAAAATCTGGTTTATCAGGCCTTATTGTCCCAGATCTGCCAGTTGAGGAATCCGCCGCTTTGAGATCTCTGTGTGCTGCTGCGGGACTCGATCTTATTCTGCTTGTCACTCCAACCACCCCGAGAGATCGTGCTTTACGCATTCTCGACGCCTGTTCCGGGTTTGTTTACTGCGTCAGTATCGCGGGTATTACCGGGGAGCGCACCGAATTGCCGGCAAGCCTGATCGATCAACTCGGTTGGTTGCGCAGCCAGACAAAATTACCCCTGTGTGTGGGCTTTGGCGTCAGCAGGCCCGATCAAGCCGCCATGCTGCGGCCCCATGTGGATGGTATCATTGTTGGAAGTGCATTGGTGCGACAACTGGACAGGGTAGCGCTTGAAGGCACGGAAGTGGCCCTTGATGCTATCGAAAATTTGGCTAGATCCTTGGTCTCTGCACTCAACACTTGATGAATTGCGAGTTCCTCCATGGCCAAACGCCCCAATCACTCCCACGATCAGGGGCCGCCACCTGAAGGCACCATTGAGCAGGAATTCGGCGTGCCCATTCCGGGAAAGGTTTTGGCACCCGAACTTTGGTGCCAAACCGCTCTTAAGAAACTTCCCCCACTAGGATTTATCGATATCGATGCCCTGTTTGGCAGGCAGGCCCCACTGATTGTTGATGTAGGCTGCGGCAATGGTAGGTACAGCTTGGGCAGCGCGCTTGATCGCCGCGAATTCGATCATCTTGCCGCAGATCTGCTCCCTGTCGTGATTCGATACGCCACACGCAGGGGCAACCAACGTGGCCTCACCAATCTCAAGTTTTGCGTGGTTGATGGCGAGCGTCTGGTCACACAACTGCTTCCAGCAGCGCGCGTGCGGGAGTTGCACTGCTACCATCCGCAACCGTACCCGGGACCGGGCGAAGGACATGGACGCATGATCCAGCCTTTTTTCCTAGCCGAAGTGATTCGTGTTCTAGAACCAGAGGGACTTTTTGTTGTCCAGACAGACAACGACCGCTATTGGCACGATATTCGGACAATGGCAGAGGAGTTTTTCGACTTCCAGCACCATCCAGCACGTTGGCCCGATGCCCCCCGAGGGCGAAGCAGGCGGGAAATCTATGCGCTTCAGAAAGGAATGCCCATCTACAGGGGCATTGGAAAACCAAAGTCAGGAATCACTTACGAAGAGGCCCTGATACGGGCGGGAAACCTCACACTCAGGGGGAGCAAGGAAAAAATCGGGGCAGTGGCTCCCAGCGCAAAGCAGGATTCAACACGAACCCCGCCCCGCCACTGCCCCGATGGCCCCTAGAATTGTCACTCCATTCTACCCAATCCCCTCAAGATTGCCAATCAATCTTTGACTTATGACACCAGACTCCACGATTTACCCCTGCAAGAACCACCCCGCGGCAGATCGGTTTGTATTTCTCATCCACGACCACCCCACCCCTCATTGCGACATCTTGCTGCAGGAGGGCGGAAGATTGCTCAGCTGGTCTGGTGAACCCGGGTGTCATTGTCGGACTGGAGCAGCCGTTGTCCAGAGGCCAGACCACAGGTTGTTTTACTTGGATTATGAAGGGCCTGTTTCAGAAAACCGTGGACAAGTTGTGCGGATCGATGGCGGGAACCTCACATGGATCGATTGCTCACCCGAACTTGTCAGAGTTAACCTGCAGGGAAAGCACCATCAAGGCGTACTTGAACTTAAACGAACCGAAGGTCTTCGGTGGATCGTTGCTTGGGAACCATTTGTAAAATAGTGGCATGCTGCCATCAGGGCGTGGTAGCCACAGGCGACGGTTGTGCAGCATCGAGGTCTGGAGAACGGCCACGGATAATGAGTTTTCCGTCTTGGATACGCAGGTCCACAATCTGGAATTCAGGACGGGCTTTTTCGGCACCAAATCGCAGCACGGCAACCGTCTGGCCTTGATGTCGGTACCAATGCACCTCAATTCCCGATTGCCGAAGGCTATCCGCAACCTGATCTAGTAGGCTTTGAAAAGGCAAAGGCATCGAGCCCACTTGGGAACGCTGAAACTCAACAATGACTGTGTTGGGTTCCTCTCGCGCCAGCCAAAGACGAACCTGAGACGACAGCACTACGCTGCCACCCGGGAAAAGGTATTTGATGCCTACCCGCAAGGCGTCTCCCTGGAATTCAATACGCGGATCTTGCAGGCAATCGGGTAGAAGCGCGGGCTGCAAACCGGTAGAGATCAATCCCTCCTGCAAAGCGCCATTAATTGCATCTTGGGAGAAGTGAGCAAACCAGTCTCTATCGGCGGCCATCGAGGCCATGAATTCGCCGAAATCTGTCACGAACTCTTGGGACAGACGGGTCCGGGCAGGCCCTTCTGGAATAGCAGCACGGGCATAAAATTTAGGTTCATGCCAAAGGATCGTTGAGCAGGCCGCTATGGCGGATCCCGCCAAAACGACCACCAGCACCACTCCAATCCAGAAATTACGGTACAGCATCACCACTCCCGTCGGCCACCTGAAACATCGGATTACCCGCATCAAGGCTTCAGAATCAAGACAAACGTGAAAATTGCTATTGCTTTGGAACAGGCACGGTGGTTAGGCGGCACATTGGGAGATTGCATTGGGCGAATTCCCCACGCAAAGCAGAGCCAACTTTGGACCGATTCCCCAGAATCATGCACGCTCCAGACGACGGAATCATTCCGGTCGGAGTTATGAATGCAGAGGCGCTTGCGCGCATGACTGCCCGCGAGGCCATGGCTCCACGGTCACCCCAATTCATTAATGCAGAGACCGGAAGTCCAGACTGGTTCACAGCACTACAGGAAAGGCGACATGGAAGGCACGGTCTGTGGATTCCACGTCACCTCGAGTTTTCACGACATGCGCGGGAACGGGTGCTTTGTTTGGGAAACTGCTTAGGAACAGATTGGGTTCATTACGCCATGCACGGGGCACACGTAACCGTTGCTGCTGAGTCGGAATGGCTGGAGTTAATCCGCCAGAATTTTGTCTGGCGCGGGTTGGCAGCCGACACGATGTCTGTTCGGGGTCCAAGCTTGCACCTGCTGGATGAATCAGTCGATGTTGTTGCCGCCAATTGGCTTGACGACGACGAGGCCCCCCTGAAATGGTCCAACGAAGTTGCCAGAATCCTGAAACCGGGCGGCAAGATTCTAGCTTTGGTACGGGCACGATGGAACATCCACGAAGTCACCCGGTTGAGGTGGTGGAGGCCCAAAGGTTACTGGACGCGTTCGAATCTGGCGAAACTATTACCTGATTTCGAGGAAGTACGCGTCAGGCAACGCCAACTCAGACGCGGTGAAGTTCCAAGTATGCTCAGATTCATCCCACTGCCTGTCATGGAGCGCCTTGCTGGCAATGTGTTGGTCCTCAAGGCATTCAAGCCTCTCACCGCAACTATTCCTATGCGTCAGGCAGCCTGATTCGTTATGGTGGATCCCATGAGGGGATCGCTTTACACCCTTGGCCACAGCACCCTGGATGCTCAGGCATTCGTCGAATTGTGCCGTCAGGCTGGAATCGACGCCATTGCTGACGTTCGCTCGGTTCCCTACAGCCGTCGCGTACCTCATCACAACCGTGAACCGCTGTCGGCATTTCTAAAACAATCGGGCATTGCCTATGTGTATTTGGGACATCTTTTGGGAGGCCGTCCAGGGCGACCCTCCCTATTCCTCTCATCGGGTCGTGCCGACTACCGAGCAATGCGCGTTTCGCCTGAATTTCTTTCAGGAATCGAAAGACTCCGTTCGGGTTTGGAGCGTTTCAATATCGGACTCATGTGCGGCGAGGAAGATCCCATCACGTGTCATCGTTGCCTTCTGATCGCGCCCCACCTGAAAACCATTGGCTTGACGCCATCACACATCCGCAAAGGCGGAAGAATTGAAAGCCATAAGGACTTTGAAGATCGCTTGATGTATGCCTGTGGTGTTGAGTGCCCTCAAGGCGACCTCTTCGATGATCGGGAAACCATTCTTGACAGAGCTATTGAGCAATTGGCAGATCGCCATGCTTATAGAACCGAAGCCAACGAGGATCATGCCAGCGAGTAACGCCACAACACGCACGGCAGGCTTCCATGAAACAACGGCACGCGGTCGTGCGAGCTCACGCCAATTCCCTGCCCGAAAGCAGCGGCAAGTGACGCGTCAGAAGTGAAGAGCGCCACGTTCCACCCTGCACCAACAGAAGCAACACGCTCTCCGAACTGCTTATAAAGCCCACGCAATTCACGCGCTTCGCCGAGGCGTTCACCAAAAGGCGGGTTGGTTATGATCCATCCGGGGGGGCCAGCCGGAAGCCTCACGTGGCACGCGTCCGCGTGAATTGGCTTCATACGCCGGCCAAGCCCCGCGGCACGGATACACGCTGCGGCAAGCGATACTGCACTTTCATCCATATCCGACAAATGGATCAGAGATAATGTTTCATGCGGCACAGTACGCCGCAATCTCTCGCGCAGTACCGAAAACAGTTCAGCTCGGTAATCGCGCCAGCCCTGAAAGGCGAACGTTCGGGTCAAACCCGGGGCAACTCCATGAGCCCTCCAAGCGGCTTCGATCCCGATGGTACCAGACCCGCAAAACGGATCCACTAACGGAACATTGCCTGGCCATTTCGATGCAGCCACAAGGGCGGATGCCAGCGACTCGCTTAAAGGGGCCGGAGGTTGCGCCACGCGGTAACCACGTTTGTGGAGCGATGCTCCGGAACTATCAAGGCTAAGAATGGCATGGTTTCTGGCCAAGT
>Ga0255125_1000523_pt1 | contig 11783 bp, 7 predicted proteins | sample Law_Cont_RepC_8d_FD_188557 | JGI IMG/M metagenome (GOLD analysis project Ga0255125, IMG submission 188557) | Freshwater microbial communities from St. Lawrence River, New York, United States - Law_Cont_RepC_8d | ecosystem: Environmental > Aquatic > Freshwater > River | place: USA: New York...
GCGTACGCGCTCAAGGTCTGGTGGCGGTCGCCATCATCCTTCTGCTCTGTCTTACCTTCCTGCTCTGGGGAATCGAGTCCTACATCAGCGCTGCACGTCAGGTCATCGCCGGAAAAGTTAATGGCGAAGACATCCAACTGTCGGAATACCAAAAGTCCTTCGATCGCATGCGGCAACGGGCTCAGCAAGAGCAGGGCGCAGAGTTCGACGCGGAATTCTGGACGCGCGACACTACCAAGCAGAGAGTGCTTGATGCGCTGGTCGAAGAGCGTCTCGTCAAGCAATTAGTGACTAAGTCACGGTTAGCCATTGCCAACGACCAGCTCGCGCAATTTATCGGCAGCTCCGAAGCCTTCCGCGTGGACGGCAAGTTCTCGCCCCAACGGTTTAAAGAGATCGCCCTGATGATGGGCATGACGGACACTGGCCTCGAGCAGCAGATTCGCGCTGATTTAGCCCAACAGCAGCTTCGAGCTGGCGTTGCCCTCTCGGCCTTCGCGCTCAAAACCGAAGCGCAGCAGTTAGCGCAACTGCTGGATCAAAAACGAGATATTGCGTACGCCATGGTGAAGCCGGCGGACGCCAAGTCAGTCGCCGTCACAGACGCTGAACTCGAGACCTACTACAAAGCGCATCAAGATGCATTCCGCATTCCCGAAAAGCTCACGCTGGAATTCATCGAGTTAAAACTTGAAGACCTTAAACGCGAAGTGGCAGTCGACGACAAAGCCTTACAGGACTACTACGACGCACACAAAGCGAACTACACCACGCAGGAACAGCGGAGCGTCAATCACGTTTTAATTGCGGTGAAAAAGGACGCGCCGGACAGCGCGGTTGAAGCCGCGAAGCTGAAGGCCTCCTCGTTCCGCGGGCTGATCGCCTCCGGGAAAAAGACCATCGAGCAGGTTGCGAAAGAATCCTCGGAAGACATCGGTTCAAAAGCCGAGGGGGGTGCCACAGGCTTCTTCCCGCGCGGCGTGATGGCGCCCGAGTTTGAAAAGGCCGCTTTCGATATGAAGGCTGGCGAATTGAGTGAGCCCGTCAGAACTGACTTTGGATTTCACATTATCAAGCTGCAGGAAATTCGGGCCGGCGGCACCAAGTCGCTGGCGGAGGCGCGAGCCGAAGTGGAAACAGCGTATCGCACCGAGCAGGCAGAAGCGCTGCTGTCGGAGCGCGCGGAGCAATTCAGCGATGCGCTAAACGAGCACCCCGACTCGCTGGTCGCGGCAGGCGAGCGGCTTAAACTGAAAGCGGAAACCCTGAACGCCGCCGCGCGCGAGGTCATTACCGAGCGTTTCTCCGAGACCGTCGCCGCCGCGGCATGGGAGCCGGAAGTGCTCAATGAGGGCCTTGCGACGCCGGCCATCGATATTGGGAACAATCGCATGGTCGCCTTGCGCGTGACCGCTCGCGAGCCGGCCAAAGTCCCGTCATTGGCGGAACTCAAGGACACCGTGACCGAACAGGTCCAGCAGCAAAAGGTCTACTCAGCGGCGACGGCGCAGGGCGAAGCCTTACTCGCTCGCCTGAAAAAAGGCGAGGTCGCGGCGGATGTGATGGCGCAAGAAAAGCTTGATTGGGTCAAGGTGGTTAGCGCGAACCGGGAATCCACCGAAGTGAGCCGTGCTGTGGCTCGCGCCGCGTTCGGGGTGCCCTTGAAGGATACGGACGCGTCTGCGTTTGTCGGGGTTCAGCTTGGCACTGGCGCGTATGCGGTGGTGGAAGTCTCCCATCTCAGGCTGCCCAAGCCGGAAGAGATTGAGGGGCGAAAGGTCGCGGCGATTCAGCGCGATACCGAGAGTTTTCGCCTCAGTTCTGCCTGGCGCGATTTCTTGGCGGAGCTCCGTGAGGAGGCCTCCATCAAGACCTACCTCAAGGTGCTTTAACCGCCTCGCACCAGGCGCGGTGTCTTAGCCGTAGACGCCGCCCGCGCCCATGATGTTGTAGCCGCAGTCCACATAGGTCACTTCGCCGGTGACTGCGGAGGCCAGATCAGAGCAGAGGAAGGCTGCTACGTTGCCAACTTCCTCAATCGTCACGTTCCGCCTTAGTGGCGCGTTCTTCTCAACGAAGTCCAGAAATTTGCGCAGGTCCTTCACGCCCGAGGCGGCAAGCGTCTTGATGGGGCCGGCCGAGATAGCGTTCACGCGAATGCCCTCCGGGCCAATGCTTTCTGCCATGTAGCGGACGTTAGCCTCGAGGCTCGCTTTCGCTAAGCCCATCACGTTGTAGCTGGGCATGGTTCGCACCGCGCCCAGATAGCTCAACGTCAGCATGGCGCCTTTGCGTCCCTGCATCATGCGTCTTGCCGCATTGCCGAGCGCCGCGAAGCTGTAGGAGCTAATGTCGTGCGCCACTCGAAAACCTTCACGGGTCACCGAATCGAGATACCCGCCGGCCAATTCCTCGCGCGGCGCGTACGCCACCGAGTGCACCAGGATGTCGAGATAACCCCAGTGGTCATCAAGCTTGTTGAACAGCGCCGCGATTTCTTCGTCGCTGGCCACTTCGCAGGGCAGCACGATTTCAGAACCACATTCCGCCGCAAAATCTTCTACGCGCGATTTGAGGCGCTCGTTCTGGTAGGTGAAGGCCAATTCCGCGCCTTCGCGACGCATGGCCTGCGCGATGCCCCATGCAATCGAGCGATTGCTCGCAACGCCAACGATCAGCGCTTTTTTACCGTCTAACATGCCCATGGTCTGTTCCTCCAAAAACGGCATTACTGCCCTCAATTGCGGCCAGAGTGTACAGTGTCGATCATCGCTTTATAACCCTGAGCGCTTGCCGATGCCGTCCTCCAGTGCGCGCGCTTTCGCGAGCCATTTGCGCCTTTATCGGGCGCTCGGTCTGCTCATGGTGCTGACCCTGTGTGCCTGCGGCACGCGCCCGCTGAACAACCCCTATCCGGCCGAAGACGCTTCCCGCTCGATTCTCTATTCCACCTTTGAGGCGCGTCCCAAGCACCTCGATCCCGCCTCTTCGTATAACGAAAACGAGGCCGTGATCACGGCCCAGGTCTATGAGACGGTGGTGCAGTACCACTTTCTGAAGCGGCCGTATGAACTGCAGACGCTCACGGCAACTCAACTGCCCGAGCCCCGCTATTTCGACGCCGACGGTCAGGAGCTGCCGGCCACCGCGCCGGAGGAAAAAGTGGCGCGCGTGGTATACCGCATCAGCCTCAAGCCCGGCATTCGCTATCAGCCCCATCCGGCCTTCGCGCGCGATGCAGACGGGCGATGGCGTTATCACGGCGCGCGGTCTTCGCTACCCCCTGAATTTAAGACCCTGCAGGATTTTCCACTCACGGGGACTCGCGAACTGGTGGCAGAAGATTACGTTTACCAGATCAAGCGCCTCGCGCACCCCAGCCTGAATTCGCCCATTGTCGGCTTCATGAGCCACTATCTGCCGGGCCTGGAGACGCTCCAAAAAACGCTCGTCGCGCGAGTGCCGAAGACCAAGGGCTGGTTGGACTTGCGCGATTTGTCGCTCGATGGGGTGCGTGTGGTTGACCGCTACACGTTTGAAATCGAACTGCGCGAAAAATATCCGCAGTTTGTTTATTGGCTCGCGATGCCTTTTTTTGCGCCGGTGCCATGGGAGGCGGAAAGCTTCTACGCGCAGCCCGGCATGGCCGAACACAATCTCTCGCTCGACTGGTATCCGGTGGGAACTGGCCCCTACATGCTGGTGGAGAACAATCCCAATCGCCGCATGGTGCTGGCGCGCAACCCCTATTTCGATCACGAGACTTATCCCACCGAAGGCATGCCTGAGGACGCCGCCGCCGGCTTGCTGCAGGACGCTGGCAAGCCGCTGCCGTTCATCGATGCCGTTCACTTCATGTTGGAAAAGGAAAACATTCCGGAATGGAGCAAGTTTCTCCAGGGCTATTTCGATGCGTCCCCGGTCGCAGCCGATGGCTTCGATCAGGCGATCCGTTTTGCGCCCGACGGCAGCGCGGAGCTCACGCCAGAAATGCAGTCGCATCAGCTACGGCTTACCGTCGCCACGCAGGCTGCCACGAGTTATGTCGGCTTCAATATGCAGGACCAGATCGTCGGCGGGCTTAACCCGCGCGCGCGCAAACTCCGCCAAGCTTTATCGATCGCGGTGGATATGGAGGAAATGATCTCGATTTTCAGCAACGGCCGGGGCGTCGCGGCGCAGGGCCCCTTGCCGCCGGGTATTTTCGGCTATCGCGAAGGGGAGCAGGGCGTTAACCCGGTGGTTTACGACTGGCGGAACGGGCGCGCGGTGCGTAAACCGCTCTCCGCGGCCAAGGCCTTGCTGGTGGAGGCTGGTTATCCGGAAGGCCGGGATCCCGCCACCGGCGAAGCCTTAACGCTGTATTTCGACGCTTACGCGGCCGGGCCAGATGCCAAGCCGCTGTACAACTGGTACCGCAAGCAGTTCGCCAAACTCGGCGTGCGATTGGTGATTCGCATGACCGACTACAACCGCTTTCAGGACAAGATGAGCCACGGCAATGCGCAGATTTATGCGTGGGGCTGGAACGCAGATTATCCCGATCCGGAAAACTTTCTGTTTCTGCTCTATAGCAAGAACGGAAAGGTCGAGCACCATGGTGAAAATGCCAGCAACTACGCCAACCCGGCGTTCGACCGCCTGTTCATTGCCATGCGGAGCTTGCCGCAAGGACCGGAGCGTCAGGGTTTAATCGACCAGATGTTGCAGATAGTGCGCGAGGATGCGCCCTGGCTCTGGGGCCTGCATCCGCAATCCTATGCGCTCTCGCATCAGTGGTATGGCAACGGCAAACCCAATCTGATGGCGCGCAACACGCTTAAATACCGTCGCATCGACACCGCCCGGCGCGCCGAATTGCGTCGCGTCTGGAACCAATCGGACTGGACACCAATCGTCTTGCTGGCGGTGGGGGTGCTCATCGTGGGTGGTTTGGCCTGGCGCAGTTGGCGCCGCGCGCAGGAGGCGCGCATCGGATGATGGGCTATTTCGTGCGCCGCCTGCTGTACGCCATTCCTATTTTGCTGGGCGTGAACGTTCTCACCTTTGCGCTCTTTTTCCTCGTCAACACACCCGACGATATGGCGCGAATGCAGTTAGGCGAGCGCCGCCTTACGCCGGCGGCGATCGAGCAATGGAAGGTCGAACACGGCTATCACCGGCCGGTGTTCTGGAATGCCGCGCAGACGGGCGTGACCCAACTCACCGATACTTTGTTCTTCGATAGCACCACGCGGCTGTTCCGGTTTGATTTCGGGAAGTCCGACGCGGGGCGCGACATTAACGCCGATATTGCAGAGCGCATGGGGCCGAGTCTGGCCATCGCGGTGCCGGTGCTGCTGGTCGGTTTGGCCTGCGCCTTAACCTGGGCGCTCGCGATCGCGTGGTTGGCGGGCACTCGTCTCGATTTCTGGAGCGGCGTGCTGTGCGTGGCGATGATGTCCATCTCAGGCTTGTTTTACATCATTGGCGGGCAATGGCTGCTGGCGAAGTTGTGGCACCTCGCGCCCATCTCGGGCTACGCGGATGGGCTGGCCTCCTTGCGCTTCATTCTGTTGCCGGTGGTGGTGAGCGTACTTGCCTCACTGGGTGGCAGCGTGCGCTGGTATCGCGCGCTGTTCCTTGAAGAACTCAGCAAGGACTACGTGCGGATGGCCCGCGCGAAAGGCTTGAGCGACGCACGGGTGATGTTCGGCCACGTGTTTCGTAACGCGCTGATCCCCATTCTCACCGGCGTTGTGGTGCTGATCCCTTCGCTGTTCCTGGGCGCGCTCATCACCGAGGCATTCTTTGCGATCCCGGGTTTGGGCAGCTACACCATCGAAGCCCTCCAGGCGCAGGATTTTGCGGTAGTGCGAGCCATGGTGTTTCTGGGCTCGTTGCTCTACATCGCGGGTTTGATGCTGACCGATCTTTCCTACCTCATCGCCGATCCGCGCGTGCGACTGGAGTAGCCCATGCCCACCCCGCTGCTGTTGCTCAGTGATTTCGCCGCCTGGCTGCTGTTTCTGGCCGCGCTGGCCTATGCCTTCACGGCCTCCCGCCGCGAACACCTGCGAGCCCCCTGGCGTCGCGTGCGGCAACAGCCGGTGGCAATGGTCGCCGCTGTGATCCTGCTGGCACATGTGGGGATCACGCTGCTTGATTCCCTGCACTTTGCGCCGCAAGCCGCCAACGGCACCGAGGCCGAGCCCGAGCCCCTCAGTGTGCTCGACTTTGTGCTCACGCCGCTGCGTACCGGTGTGGAGACCAGTTACTCGGCGCCGTTTGCGCTGCTCGGCTTCGACCGGGAAAGCGTGCTTCAGGCCGACGGGCGAGTGGCAAGGGAGTATCCGCGCTTGCGCTACGGGGGCGCCCACTTGCGCGACCCGGCGCAGTGGTGGCTCGATATTCTCCAGCGCGGCGCGATCGGCGCCGGGGCAGGCGCCTTGGCCGGCGTGTTACTGCTGCGCTTGCTGTGGTCTGCGCAATGCCGGCCGTGGCGTCGGTGTGATGAGGACCCGGCGGGTCGCGCCGCCGCACTCACGCTGCTCTTGCTGTGCGTGCTGGCCGGTCTCGGCGGCGCGCTGGCGACTCGCTATCACGTCTTCGGCACCGACAAGGTCGGCATGGACGTCCTATATCAGTCCGTAAAAAGTGTGCGGACTGGTTTGCTCATCGGCACCTTGACCACCCTCGTCACTCTGCCTTTCGCTTTGGTGCTGGGCGTTGCGGCTGGCTATTACCGCGGGCGCGTCGATGACCTCGTGCAATATGGCTACACCACGCTGGCCTCGATTCCTGGCGTGTTGTTGGTGGCGGCCAGCGCGCTGTTGCTGGATGGTTTGATGACGCGCCACCAGGACGCTTTTTCTTCGCTCATCGTGCGTGCCGACCTGCGCCTGCTGGCGCTATGCGTCATTCTCGGCATCACCAGCTGGACCGGTTTGTGTCGCCTGCTGCGAGCCGAAGCCTTGAAGCTGCGCGAATCAGACTTCGTGCGCGCCGCAGAGGCGCTGGGCGTGCGCGGCCCACGAATCCTCTGGCGCCACCTGCTACCCAATGTGATGCACATTGTGATCATTGCGACGGTGCTCGATTTCAGCGGACTGGTACTGGCCGAAGCGGCGCTGACCTATATCAACATTGGCGTCGACCCGGGCATGGAGTCCTGGGGCAATATGATCAACGCCGCGCGGATGGAACTCGCCCGCCAACCGGCGGTGTGGTGGTGTTTAAGTGCCGCCATGTTGTGGATGTTCGTGCTGGTACTGGCGGCGAATCTTTTTGCCGACGCCGTGCGCGAAGCCTTCGATCCTCGCACCCGTGAAGCGACCCCCAGCGCAAGGCCCGCAGGAACCTGAACCATGTCCGACCGCCTGCTCCAGATTGATCAACTCTGCGTCCACATCGGCGACCAGCCCGTCATCGAAAATTTATCGCTGGACCTCAAGCGCGGTGAGACCTTGGTGCTCGCCGGGGAATCCGGCAGCGGCAAGTCGCTCACCGCGTTGTCGGTCGCACGCCTGCTACCGGCAGCAGCACAGGTTCGCGCCGGGCGAATTACCCTTGGTGATACCGCGCTGTTCGGTCTTGCCGAGCGCGAGATGACCAAGGTCCGCGGCGCGCGGATCGGCTACATCTTTCAGGAGCCGCAGCTCGCGCTCAATCCCGTGATGACGGTGGGCGACCAGATTGGTGAAGTCCTGGGCTGTCATCTCAAGCTGCGCGGTAAGGCGCGGCAGCAGCGCGTGATCGAGGCGCTGGCGGCCGTCGGCATTCCCTACCCTGAGCGCCGCGCCGGCGAATATCCGCATCAGTTCTCGGGCGGCATGAAGCAGCGCGTGATGATTGCCATCGCGCTCGCCGGTGAACCCGAGCTGTTAATCGCCGACGAGCCCACCACCGCGCTCGATGTCACCGTGCAGGCGCAGGTGCTGGCGCTGCTCAAAGCCGAACAACAGCGGCGCGGCATGGGCATGTTGTTCATCACCCACGATCTGGGCGTGGCCTGGCAGGTGGCGGACCACCTCGCCGTCATGCAGGCCGGGCGCGTGGTGGAGAACGCGCCGCGCGATCGCTTCTACGCGGCGCCGGAACATCCGTATTCGCGCACGCTGTTTGCGGCCCTGCCCAAACTCGAACCGCAGGCCCACACCGCGCCCGTCGTCCACGATCAGCCGCTGCTGGAAGTTCGCAATCTGGCCATTCATTTCCCTGTTCGACGAGGTCTGCTCAAACGAACGGTGGCGAGCGTGAAGGCTGTTAACGGCGTGTCATTCACGCTGCAGGCGGGCGAGACCTTGGCGGTGGTGGGCGAATCCGGTTCGGGCAAGACCACCATGGGGCGCGGCATTCTGCGGCTGCTCGATTTAACCGACGGGCAGGTGTTGCACCGGGGTGACGATTTGCGGCAACTCTCTTCGGAGGCCTTGCGGATTCGGCGTCGCGAGCTCCAGATGATTTTTCAGGATCCCTTTGCCGCGATGAATCCCCGCATGCTGGTCAACGAAATTCTGCAGGAAGGCATGCTGGCGCAAGGCATCGGCGGCAGCGCCGCGCAACGCGACGCGCGCGTGCGCGAACTGCTGGTACAGGTGGGGCTTAAAGCCGAACACGGGCTGCGCTATCCGCATGAGTTTTCCGGCGGTCAGCGCCAGCGCCTGTGTATCGCTCGCGCCTTGGCCGTCGAGCCGCGCATGGTGGTGTGCGACGAACCCACCAGCGCACTCGATGTGTCGGTGCAGGCGCAGATTCTGGAACTGCTGGAAGAACTCCAGCAGCGCCTCGGCATCGCCTACCTCTTCATCACGCACAACCTCGGCGTGGTGGCGCGCATCGCGCACCGCGTGGCGGTGATGCATCAGGGCGTGATTGTGGAACAGGGGCCGGTGAACGAAGTCTTGTTTGCCCCGCGTCATCCCTACACGCAGGCCTTGCTGGCGGCGGTGCCGCGCATCGATGCCTAGTGCGCTTCGCCTTCTTCGCGCATCAGGCGAATCACATGCTTCGACATCTCGTGATAGCCGGGTGAGTCGTAGAGCGCTTCCTTGGTGGTCAGCCGCTGGCCGCCTTTGAACTCCGGCGTGAGAATTTCTTTCACGCGCCCGGGATGCCGAGACAAAAACACGATTCTGTCGCCCAGAAACAGCGCTTCGTCGATGTCGTGGGTGACGAGCACCACCGTCATGGCTTCCTTGCTTACCACTTCGAGCAGCAGCTCTTGCATCTGCCATCGCGTTTCAGCGTCCAGCGCGCCGAAGGGCTCGTCCATCAATAACAATCTTGGATAGGTGGCGAGCGCGCGCGCCAGCGCTACGCGTTGGCGCATGCCGCCGGACAACTGCTCGGGATAGACATCCGCAAACGCGCCCAGCTTCACCCGGTTGAGAAAGTAATCCGCCGTGCCTTCTTTAATTGCTAAAGACTCGCCGTTGATGCGCAAGCCAAACTCCACGTTCTGCCGCACGGTCAGCCAGGGAAAAGAGGTATAGGACTGAAACACCATGCCGCGCTCGCGACCCGGGCCGGTGATGCGTTGGTCGGCTAACAGCAGCTCGCCTTCGCTGGCGCGGTCGAGACCGGCCATCATGCGCAGGAGTGTTGATTTGCCGCAGCCCGAGGGGCCCAGCAGCACGCAGATCTCGCGCTCGGTCACCTCGAAAGACACGTTGTCGATTGCCCGCAAGGGCGGCGCGCCCCGGCGCCGGTAATCCTTGCAGACATTTTTGATTTGCAAAAAATCGGCGCGCGGGAGCGGCGCGCCCGGCGCCAACTCAACAATCTCCGGTGGCGTCATCGGCTGGCTCCCGCGCGCTAGCTCGTTACTTCATCGCCGCGACGGCGGACTTGATCGGGCCTAACTCGATCCCGGCTTCCGGCGGCAGGGTTTCTTTCATCAGGCCGAACTTGAGCCACCATTCGTTGGTGAGCTTCCAGTGGTCCTGAATGCCGTTGGCGCCGCCCATCGGCACCGCGCCGTCTTTCACCCGCATGAAGCGCGCGGCTTCATCCAGATTGAACACCCAGATCCCGCCGTCGAAGGGTTTGCCGTCTTTGCCAATCACAAGCTCCACATCGGCCACGGGGAATTTAAGGCCCTTGGCGATGATTTCGTTGCCTTCAGCCGGGTGCGCTTTCCAGTACGCCACCGCCTTGAAATAAGCCTGCATGGTCAGGGCGGCGAGTTCGGGCTTCTGCTTCACCAGCGCCTCGGTCATGTACATGCCGTCGCCCAGCAACGCGTTCCCTTTCCAGAACGGTTCGGCAGACGTGGTGACGTAGCGCGAGCCTTTGAGGTTCTCCAGCACTTTTCCCGCGAAGGGTTCCCACAGTTCGCCGGCCGCGACTTGGCCGCTCACCATGGCGCCCACGGCGTCGTCCATGATCACGTTCACATACTGCACGTCGTTGAACTTGAGCCCGTTACGCTCCAGCCAGATCCCCATGTAAATCTGCGTCAGCCCGCCTTCCATGACGGCCACTTTTTTACCTTTGAGTTCGGTGGGCGATTTGATGTCCGGCGCCAGAATGATTTTGTCCGTGCCGATCGACGGGTTGGTGTAGGTCACAAACTTCACCGGGATTTTTTTCTCGGCGGCGATGGGACCGTACTCCACGGTGCTGCTGGTCACGTCCAGCTGACCCGCGGCCATGGCGCTAAAACTTTGGTAGGGGTCTTCGATGATCTGGATATCCAGATCGATATCCGGCACCAGATTTTTTTCCTTGGCGATAAACCAGAAGCCATAACCTGGCCAGGAAAACAGCGATACACGCACTTTCTCCGCCGCCTGCACCGGGCTGCTGAGGAGCGAGGCGGCCATCACGGCCGCGGCCGCGGGTCGCATCAGTTGTTTGAGAAACTTCAGTCTTCGCATGGGTGTGCTCCGTTGGGGATTGATCGGGATAGGGGCAGCGGGCTTAGCGCTGATAACGCAGATAGGGACAGGCCAGTCGTCGCAGGAGCCGGAACGCGCCGTCGCAGGCCACGCCCAGTACTCCGATGACCACGATGCCAGCCATGATTTCGTCGACATGCACAAAGCGTTTGGCGCGCATCATCATGGCGCCGATGCCATCGGTAGTGGCCACGATTTCGGCCACCACCAGATAGGTCCAGCCCACCGCCAACATCTGGCGCAGCGTGTCGAGATAAGCCGGCAGGCTGGCCGGCAACACAATCTTCCACAGGATTTGGCGGCGGGTGGCCCCGAGCGTGCGCGCGGTTTCGATGAGCTCGGTGCGCATGGCCAGCGTGTTGTCCATCAAGAGGGAAATCAGGAAAAACACCACGCCCACAATCAGCAGCGCGAGCTTCTGCGCCTCGCCCGCGCCCAACCACATCAGGAACAGCGGGATAAACGCGGTGGCCGGCAGATAGCGGAAAGCAGAAATGAGCGGATTGAGCGTGGCGCCCACGCTGGCGAAGGCGCCCATCAGCACGCCGAGCGGCAGCGCGATGGCGGCCGCGATGGCAAAGCTCAGCATGATTCGCACAAAGCTCGCCCAGATGTCGGCGGCGAAATTGCTCTCTTGCAGCAGCCGCCACAGCGCGGCCGCGACATCGGTCGGTGGCGGAAAGAGTTGGCGCGGGAATTGGCCGCTCATGCCCACCCACTGCCAGGCCAGCAGAAACACCAGTCCGCCGCCCACCCCAAGCATCAGCGCGGTGGAGGAGGGCAGTTCCTGTTTGAAATCAAACCAGCGCGGGCGATCCGCGACGGGCTGATTGGGGGCCGGGTCAGAGACATTCATGCACGACCAATCGCAAGGCCTGTGCCAGTCGCCGAAAAGCCCTGCTG
>Ga0255125_1000524_pt1 | contig 11780 bp, 8 predicted proteins | sample Law_Cont_RepC_8d_FD_188557 | JGI IMG/M metagenome (GOLD analysis project Ga0255125, IMG submission 188557) | Freshwater microbial communities from St. Lawrence River, New York, United States - Law_Cont_RepC_8d | ecosystem: Environmental > Aquatic > Freshwater > River | place: USA: New York...
GTGGTACCGTGCGCGTTGTAATCCACGGCCCGCAGAGCGGCCTAAAATAACAGCCACCGCGGATCCAGACCGTTTGTTCAATAGCCGCTGCTCCCAGTGCCATGGCCGCGCCGATGGCACATCGCTTGGGCAGTTCGCCTTGTTTCGTGATCCATGGCCAACGCTCACCCGAGACCGCTTCAATACGATTTTAGAAAAGGGAATACCGGGCAAAATGCTGCCGCACCCCGGTCTTTCCGAAGAAGAACGCGACCGGCTTCATGAAACGGTTCTTTCCCTTCAGGCCCGGTCACGGCGGTTAGACACCATTGTCGATGGGGCGGAAGGGAGCCACGGTTCCGAGATTCTGTCACGTGTGGAGGGGATTGATTCTTCAGTGTCTGGCCGACCAGCTATTATTTACTGTTTCTCTCCTGAATGCCTTGCTTGCTGGGGTAAACTTCCCGCGCTCGATGCTTGGGCCATAGCGCACCCCGGGGTCGATGTGGTAACCGTGTGTCAAGGTCAGGGAGCTGAGGCGATCCTTGGAAAACCCGGACTGACACAATTAAAACGCATCGCCGATGCGACATCCCGAACCCGCTATGCGTGGGACACCGCGACCAGCCCCACCATTTTGCTGATTGACGAATTCGGGAGGGTGCGCAGCCGTGGTCATGAATGGAAGATGCCAGGCCGGCCTGTAAGCCGGGTTCTGTTCCCGGGGCTCATCACCCCGAGTGACGGTCATTTCTCTAGTCCGACGGTTGCCCGTCGGCTCGTGCGACCTACCCGAGAGTATTAACGGGCCGGGCAGGCCCTCCCCTCCTATTTGGTCTTGCTCCCGGTGGGGTTTACCAAGCCAACCGGTCACCCGGTTGCTGGTGGGCTCTTACATTAAGCGGCTGAGCCGCCCCACCTTTTCACCCTTACCACCACGCGAACGTGGCCGGCGGTTCGTTTTCTGTTGCACTTTCCCTGTCCTTCAGCAACGCGCATGGGGTTTCCCCTATAACGTTGCCTTCGAACGGTGGCCGTTAGCCACCACCGCGCCCTATGGAGCCCGGACTTTCCTCCCCCCGACGGTCGAAGAATTCTCCGCCTCGGGCAGCGACAGTCCAGCCGACCCAGCATCTACATCATCCTATCACAGGACTTTGCTAGAATGTGCTCATTATGACAGTTCTCGATCCATTGGCCGTTTTTCCGCCCGAATGCCGCCAAGGCGTTGTGACGCTGGGCCATTTCGATGGCGCACACTTGGGGCATGCGGCATTGCTTGCTGCTGCGCGCGATTTGGCTGCGCGATTGGGTTCCGGCGTTCCAGTTGTTGCAGTAACCTTTGAACCGCATGCCAGGGCCGTGCTGCGGCCCGATCTGCCCGCCCCCGCTCCATTAACCTTGCTGGCAGACCGCCTCGATGCCTTGAGGACGATTGGCGCCAACCATGCGGTTGCGATTGCTCCCACGGCGGAACTGCTCGGGTTATCGGCGCAGGAGTTTTTTGACCGGGTCGTTGTTAATGGCTTGGCTGCCCAAGGGCTGGTGGAAGGCCCGGATTTCTGTTTTGGTAAAGGCCGCTCCGGAACCATGCAAACCCTGAGCGAACTCTGCCAGCGTGGGGGACTGGAATTAATCGAGACGGCGCCCGTGACTCTTAACGGAGAAGCTGTTTCCAGCACGCGTATTCGCATGGCAATCGAGTCGGGCGATGTTTGTCTGGCAGGCAATCTACTGGGCCGGCCTTACCGCCTGCGGGGCACTGTTGTCACGGGTGACCAGCGTGGCCGCACATTGGGGTTCCCAACGGCAAACTTATCATGCGCAACTCTGGTACCCGGCCCGGGCGTTTACGCCGCAAAAGCTATTTTGGCCAATGGCCATACTTGGCCAGCAGCCGTGCATTTAGGACCATCTCCAACATTTGGGGTGAAAATACCCCGCGTTGAAGCCCATCTGATTGGTTTTGAAGGCAATCTGTACGGTGAACTTCTCACACTCGACTTTGTCGCCCGGCTTCGCGAACCAGCTCGATTCGCAAGCCCAGACTTATTGGTTCAGCAATTAAACCGCGACATTGCCATGGCCAAAGCCACGATGGAGCCGTTGCCATGACCGTCGATACCCGGCTGGAGCGCATCCAGCAGATCTGCGACGCGGTTGCTACCGACCATTTTGGCCCAGATGGCGGTAGGGTCGAAGTCGTTGGCATCGATGGCCCAGCAGCAATGGTGAGGCTTCACGGCGCCTGCGCTTCGTGCATGGGGCCCAATCGGGTGCTTTTTCTGGAAATCGAAGCGCACTTGGCACTGGAACGCAACGGGGTGGAATACCTCGAAACCTGTGGATGATCGCGTTGAACCACTGAAAGATCCGTTTATTCCGCCCTTGGCGGAAACTCGGTTGAACGCCTAGAAAAAATCACTCAAGTTTAGAGAGATTTCCAACCGACACGCCGCCACGTGGCAGATTTGTCCGTTCCCATTGGTGGCGGAGGGCATGTCATGGATCGCGCATGGTGGCTGGGACTGGTATTGTTGGTTCCAGCGTGCAAAACCACTCAGGGGCCAACTCCAACAGTAGCCACGCCTAAAATGGATCCGTTACTAGCCAGCGGTGGACTTCCTCACGACCCTTCAAGAGCGCAGGCGTACCGATCGGGTGCTTCAACACCTTCTTCGTCGGTAGGAACAGCAACAGCACTGAACAGCCCGGCACCAGGAGGGGAGTAACCCCCTCCCGATAACCAAACATCATTTCAACGTGGCCAGATATTCCATGAGGTCGAGGAACTCGACGGGCGCCATGGCGCCTGCAAGGCCTTCGGGCATGCTGCTCTGCTTAAGCTGAACCCGCTCCTCGATATCGGCTACTGGAATGGCGCGTTTTTCTTTACCATCGAAAAGCACCACTTCCTTCGGATTTTCAGATATCACAAGGCCTGAATAAATCTTGCCTTGGGATGTCGCGATGCGGGTCGATAGATATTTCTTGTCCACTTCGGCATTCGGGTCGATCACAGATTCCACCAGCTTGTAACGGTCTTTCAAACGGGTGGCAACCTGGTGCAGGTTAGGGCCAAACTCATTCCCCTCCCCATTCCCTACTTTGTGGCACGCCGTACAAGCACGCACAAACACCTCACGGCCCTTGTTGGAATTACCCTTGAGTGCCGTCAGCGCCGTCATGGCCTTGTTACGCGTTTCCTTTGAAGTGTCTTCCTGACTGAGCAACGTCTTGAGGAAAGGCACCGCAACATTACCAGCCTTGGACGAAGCGAGAATATCGGCCAATACTTTTTGGCCAGCGGCATTTCCCTTAGCCAATTTCCCCGAAAGGTAATCCGCGCGCCATGCCGGTTCGTTGGCTGCCAAAGCGTGTTCAACGGTATATTTCAACCAATTATCCATGGGTGCCTTGGCAATATCAAGAACTGCCGCCATGGCGTCTGATGAAGGATACAAGCTCAACGCGCGGGCCGCTTCAAGCTTCACGCGATCGTTTTTGTCTACAGAAGCTGCTTTCAACCACGCCAACGCCTCTGGCATACGGTCGCGTTCATCGGACAGCACGCGAACTGCTGCCGCGCGGGCCTGGGGCCTCTGAGCTCCAAGCAAAGACTTGATCTGGTCGGGCTCAACTGCATGGTGTCCGGCAAGGACCCACATGGCTTCACAACGCAACCGATCGTATTCCTTGTCGTCGGCCTTGAGGCTGGAAAGCCAAGCAACAACTGCTGGCTTCACCTCGGTAACAGGGCGATCGTGCAGTTCGCGGCGAGCACGGTAGCGCGTGCGCCATTCAGGCTCGCGCAACTGTTCCAGGATTTCCGCGGCAGACTTGCCAAATTGTGTTACAGGCTTCAACAACGGCCTGCCCTTGGCCACAAGGCGGTAAATGCGGCCCCTCACATGATCGCGGCTCGGGTCGCGTTGGCTGTACTGCATGTGGCCCACCAAGGCGTTGGCCCAGTCGCCAAACCACAGGGCGCCATCCGGACCAATCTGTGGGTCGGCTGGACGAAAATGCTTGTCGGTGGACTTGATCAGGTCGTCTGCCTTGTTGTCTTTCTTCACACGTTGGCCTTTGAAGCCCGATCCGTCGTCTCCGATGGTAAACCGAGGCATGCCGTTCATGTTGATAACACAGGCATAAGTAAACTGCTTTTGCACATCGTCGGGGAAGTGCCTGCTGACCAGCCATTCGCACCCTAGCGCCGGGCGCATGCCTTCCTGATTGAAAACGGTTTCCAGCCCTTTTCGGCCGTTGAACTGAGCTCCTGAAAGCGGCGTATCCCAATGGTGGTTGGCCGTTGTTCCATCGCCAACAATTCCCTGGCCCCACTCATCGAATACGTAGCACCACATGTTGTACTGGCCAGGCAAAGCAAACTGCCGAATCTTCAGCGTGCGCGGATCCATCACATAAGCACCCCCCGTGCCCGCCGAGCGATGCGGCCCCCATGGAGTCTCGAGCGTGGTGCTGGTGGCGATGCCTTCAAGGGCATGAAGCAGACCAGCGTTGTTCCATTCAAACGCGCCACAGGTATGGTGGGTATCGTCTGTGGCCCAACCATCGAGAAGGTGAACCACGAGATCCGCCTTATCGTCTCCGTCGGTATCCTTGAGGAACAACATGCGTGGCTGGTCCATCACCAAAACGCCGCCGTTGAAAAATTCAAAACCCGTCGGGCAGTGAAGTTTGTCGTAAAAAACAGTGCTCTTGTCAGCCTGACCATCACCGTTGGTGTCTTCCAGAATGACAAGCTTGTCGCCCGGGCGCGGATCGCCTGGCTTCCACTGCGGGTAGCTCGGCATGCACGAAATCCACAACCTGCCTTTGTTGTCAAAATTGATTTGCACAGGCTTGGCAATGTCGGGGAATTTTGTTTCGTCGGCAAACAGCTTGATTTCAAAAGCGGGTGGAACAGTCGTGTCCTTGATAAATTGCTCGGGGGTCAAATAGCGCAAGGTTTCGGCTTCGGAGTACTTTTGACGGGGATCACCAAATCGGGTTTCAGGAACGAACAAATCGCCTGTACCCGAATCATCCGGCTTGGCTGCCACGGTTTTGCCTGCAGCAATGTCGTGGCAATAGCGATCGCGAACCGCTGCCATGGCGCGAATCTTGGCGTATTCCTTCGGGAATGTTTGCGTATCGAATGTGCGACGGCCACCGTAGACATACCAACCATTCACCATGCGGTAGTCTTGCGAATGGAGCCATGACTTGTCATTGACGGCAGCGCGCAATTCCGAATATTTCTTGTCTGAAATTTCGGGAATTGTGGTTGCCTGAGCCCCCATCACGCCTTTAAGCAATAATGCCGCTACCAAACGATCTCCGGCATCGTTGAGATGGCAGCCATTGATGGTGAACTGCATGCCCGGCTTCGCTTCAAAAGCTTCCTGCGTGGCATCGAACAACTGAACGAAAGGAATACCACGTTTTTTGGCGACCTCTTCAACTGCCAGACTGTAAAGCTTCAGATTGGTATTTTCGGCGCTTCCCGCGGGAAGTAGAGGATCTCCGGTGGGCTCAAAAGCCACAGGCGACACTAAAAGGAAGCGTGGGGCCTTCTTGGCTTCTCCACGCGGGTATTTGCCTGAGTATTCGTCGATGAAACGCTCGTAATCATTTTTGAATTTGGCGATGCCACCCGGCCCCGCGAACGATTCATTGAATCCAAAGAAACAGAGAAACGTATCGGGTTTGAAGGCGGCAAGAGGATCATCGATCTTCGTGTAGTCCGCCGAACGCTGGCGGTTCGAAACCTCATCCGCTGGTCTGGCGAAATTCCGGAAAACCAGTTCCTGCCCAATATTATTCAAGTGGAGCAATGTCTCGAAGTGGCCGAACAGATTCATGCGCTCGGCGGTGCTGTTTCCAACCAAGGCAATGCGTTCGCCCTTGGAGAACTGCAGCGCCTCTGCCGCGGCTGGTTTGGTATTACCCGCCTGAGATCCATCGGAACGGGAACCCAAGACAATGGCGATCGCCAGAGCCGTGAGAATGCCCGTCGTTTGGAGGGTTGGAGAAAAAATCGACAGCAAGCGATTCATGTCACGATCTCGGAGAGGAGGGAAAGAGTATTTCTGTTCCTGTTGGAGTCAGATGGCCAAAACGGATCGCACGTCTGATTCAGGCACGCCTTCATGCAGCACCACTTCACCCATGCGTCTGGGCAAAATAAACCGGGTTCGACCTTCCCGGTTTTTCTTGTCCCGCTTCATGATGGCAATCAATTCATCGGGTGAAACATCCGGGGGAGTAATGGGCAGGCGTAGCCGCTCGAGCAGTCTTTCCTGCCGATTGCAGAACTCATCATCCACCCAACCAAGCCGCCGCGCCAGTCTTCCCGCACAAACCATTCCCGCAGAAACGGCTTCGCCATGCAACCAAGCGCCATAACCAAGGACGTTTTCAAAGGCGTGGGCGAATGTATGACCGTAGTTCAGGATGGCGCGCATACCAGTTTCTTCACGCTCATCCTGCCGCACCACTTCTGCCTTGAGCTCGCACGAGCGGCCAACAACACGGGAAACAGCACCGGGGTCCCGCTGCAACAGCAGCGGCACAGACTCTTCCACATAGGAAAAGAGTTCCGGGTCGAGGATAACACCATATTTGACAATTTCGCCAAACCCACTGCGGTACTCACGACCGGGAAGCGTCTCTAAAGCATTGAGATCGATATAAACCAACGACGGTTGGTGGAAGCTTCCAACCAAGTTCTTGCCTTCCGTCAGGTTGATACCCGTTTTCCCGCCCACCGAACTGTCAACCATCGCCAACAACGTGGTTGGCATCATGACCAGAGGAATGCCCCGGTTGAAAGTTGCCGCGGCAAAACCAGCCAAATCACCAATTACCCCGCCACCAATGGCAATTACCGCGGTGTACCTGTCTGCGGGAAGGCGGGCAAGCGCGGAATACAGTTGAGCCAAAGCTGGAATCGATTTAGTGGACTCTCCAAATGGCAAAACCTCGGCATCAGCACGCCAACCAGCATTGGCGAGTCGCTCCATCACAGAACGGGCGCGTGGAGCAACATTGGCATCAGCCACGACCAAAGCACGGCGCGTTGTCAAACGCGCGGACAATTGTTGGGGCAGATCATCAAGGCCAGTGGTGATGGCGATGGGATAACTACGTGGCCCAAGATCAACCTGAACCACGCGGCGAATGGCGTCTTGGGGCATGACGCGCTACTCCGATGGAATCAGTGAAGAACCCAAGTGGTCGCGGTTCATGCGGGCGATAAAGTCAGCAGGAATGGATTTGGGACAAACCGCCTCGCATTCATATTGGTTTGTGCAATTACCAAAACCTTCCTCGTCCATTTTGGCAACCATGGCCAAAACGCGCCCTGCGCGTTCCGGTTGGCCCTGAGGCAGCAGCCCTAAATGCGATACCTTGGCTGCAACAAAAAGCATGGCACTGGCATTTTTACAGGCAGCAACGCAGGCCCCGCAACCAATGCACTGGGCAGCATCCATGGCCCGCTCAGCGTCGTCTTTGGGAACTGGCAGGCAGTTACCGTCCTGGGCTCCACCCGTGTTGACCGACACATAACCACCCGCCTGCTGAATGCGGTCGAATGCCGAACGATCGACCACAAGATCGCACATCACAGGAAAGGCGCGGGCACGCCAAGGTTCAATAACCACTGTCTGGCCATCGTGGAAATTGCGCATGTAGGTCTGGCAAGTGGTTCCGCGCGTGGGACCGTGAGCCCTACCGTTGATCATCATCGAACAAGATCCGCAAATGCCTTCACGGCAATCGTGATCGAAGGCAATCGGGCTTTTGCCTTGGGCAAGCAACCGGTCATTGAGGACGTCAAGCATTTCAAGAAACGACATATCGGAAGAGACACCATCGATGGTGTGCAATTCAAATCGGCCCTTATCCTGTGGGCCTGACTGTCGCCAGACCTTGAGGTGGAGTTTCATTATTTGTAGCTCCGCACGCTGGGTTTGACGAACTCGTACTGGAGGGCTTCCCGGGTGAGCACCGGGGCCTGATTTTCACCGTTGTAGCCCCAGGCTGAAACAAAACTGTAATCGGCGTCGTTGCGTTTCGCTTCGCCGTCTTCTGTCTGGTACTCTTCACGGAAATGCGCGCCGCACGATTCTTCTCGCGTCAAGGCATCGGTTGCCAACACCTCGGCAAAATCAATGAAGTCCGCAACACGGCCGGCGTATTCGAGAGCCTGATTCATACCTCCGGCAGTGGCGGGCACGGAGACTTCACGCCAGAACCGTTCGCGGAGTGTCGGGATGGCTCGGAGCATTCCTTCCAGCCCGGCACGGTTGCGGGCCATACCACAATGATCCCACACCATTTTGCCCAATTCGCGATGGAAAACTTGGGCAGAAACCTTGCCTTTTGTATCTTGTAATCGCTTCATGTGAGATCCGACACGAGCCTCGGCCTCGGCGAACTCGCCGCCTTCGGTGCCAACGCCCGGCTTCACACCCGCGAGATAGTCGGTGATGGTGTAGGGAGCCACAAAATACCCGTCGGCCAATCCTTGCATCAGGGCACTGGCACCCAAACGGTTGGCGCCATGGTCGGAGAAATTGGCTTCTCCCAGCACAAAAAGACCGGGAAGATTACTCATCAACCGATAATCAACCCACAGCCCACCCATGCAGTAATGAACCGCGGGGTAGATGCGCATGGGAACCCGGTACGGGTTTTCCCCGGTGATATGAGCGTACATATCAAAAAGATTGCCGTACCGTTCGCGGATCGCGTCTTCGCCCAAACGCTTGATGGCGTCGGCGAAGTCGAGGTACACGCCGCGTCCACCCTCGCCCACACCAAGGCCATTATCGCAGACCTCCTTGGCGGCGCGTGATGAAATATCGCGGGGAGCCAAATTGCCATAACTCGGATATTTTCGCTCGAGGAAGTAATCGCGTTCTGATTCGGCAATCGTGTCGGGCTTGCGCGCCCCATTGCTCTTAGGCACCCAGATGCGCCCGTCATTGCGAAGCGACTCGCTCATCAAGGTTAATTTGGACTGATAATCACCAGTAACTGGAATACAAGTCGGATGGATTTGGGTAAAGCACGGGTTGGCAAAGAGCGCGCCCCGCTTGTAGGCGCGGAAAGTCGCCGTGACGTTGCATCCCTTGGCGTTGGTGGACAGGTAAAAGACAGGCCCATAACCACCTGAGGCCAAAACCACCGCGTCACCAGAGTGACGCTCGATTTGGCCCGTTACCATGTCGCGGACAATAATTCCCTTGGCGACACCATTCACCAAAACAACATCAAGCATTTCGTGGCGAGGGTGTGACTTGACCCGCCCCTGCGCGATCTGCCTGTTCAGCGAGGCATAGGCTCCCAGCAGCAACTGTTGCCCTGTTTGACCACGGCAGTAAAAGGTGCGAGACACCTGCGCGCCGCCAAAGCTTCGGTTGTCGAGTTGGCCGCCATATTCCCGGGCAAACGGAACACCCTGCGCCACGCACTGGTCAATGATATTCCGGCTAACCTGAGCCAGGCGATAAACGTTAGCTTCGCGGGACCGGTAATCACCACCCTTGATAGTGTCGGTGAACAGACGCTCGACCGAGTCGCCATCGTTGCGGTAATTCTTGGCGGCATTGATACCGCCTTGGGCTGCAATAGAGTGAGCCCGGCGGGGGGAATCCTGATAACAAAAAGTGGATACGTTGTAACCGAGTTCGGCCAGCGAGGCAGCGCACGAAGCGCCAGCCAAGCCTGTTCCCACCACCAAAACATGGTATTTACGTTTATTGGCTGGATTGACCAGCCGCATGTCCATCTTGCAGCGGTCCCATTTTTCGGACAGGGGACCGGAGGGTGCTCGGGCGTCTAGCTGCATGGGGTGCCACCTCGTCGGGTCTTCTTAGTCGGTACTTAGTGCGGTTGGGATGCGGAGGCTGTACCACCGTTGGCTGGGCTCCACAACCGGGGAAGGTTGCCGTTCCGAGTGTCTATCTCCGCTTTTTTCATCTCAATGTCCGTCTTGGATTGGATCAAGCCTGTCTGAATGGCGATGGGAATCGAACAGTTGCCTACCACCACAACAACAGCGACAACCGGACCGGCCCAAGCTGTGATTCGCCTCCAGATACCCCGATTGATACCCAGCGACTGAAACAGGCTAGATCCGCCATGCCAGAGATGCATGCCCAGCACGATCTGGCAGACGATGTAAAAGCACGCGATATATGGATTCTGAAAACCCTCCACCACCATTGAATGCACATCCAGCAAATGCGGGCGACCCGGGCCGCCAATGGGCCTGCGGTAGTCGGCACTGTGGTCGGTGACACCTGCGGTGAAATGCAGCAGGTGATATACAACAAACAGAAACACAACCAAACCTGAAAGCAGCATATGCCGGGAAACCCAACTGCTTGTCTGCGGTTGATGAGCAGCATAAGCAATGGGCCGTGCCAACTTGTTCTCATATTTCAGGCTGATGGTAAGCCCGATGTGAACGGCAAAAATAGTGAGCAAACCCAATCGGCTGAGCCAGATCAGGGCTCCATGGCCGGCTTCGTGAAGAAATTCGGCGTAAGAATTAATTGCTTCGGGTGGCAGGAAGATCAGCAAATTGCCGGTCATGTGCCCCAAAACAAACATGATCAACAAGGCGCCGGTCAAACCGACGATCCCCTTGCGGACGATGGAGGAACAGAGCGGATGAGCGCAGGTCATCATCCAGAACCTCGGGCCAAAGTACCAAAACCGTAAAGACCATGTTCTTTTATAAACTGATCAACGGAACGGGGTACCAAAAATCGAATGGAATGCCCACTCTCAAGCGATCGCCTGAGCCATGAGCTGCTGATTTCAAGAACCGGAAGATCATTCATAATCTTCACAGGAATATCGGATTTTAGCCGTTGACGCAACTCATCCGGAGATGGAACAACAGAACCCGGACGGGGCATCACTACAACCGATTCCACATTCTGCAAAAGTTCTGTGCATTTGTGCCAGTTGGGCAGGTCAAGCAACGTGTCGCTACCCAAGATAAGTGAAAATGTGTTCTCTGAATGACGTTCACGCAGCGCCTTGACAGTATTGAGCGTGTAACTGGGCTGCGGGAGCGAGCCTTCGATGGCCTCAGGGCGAACTGTTTCGTGGCCAGCCAAAGCCAGTTGAAGCATATCTAGGCGCGCCTGAAATGGGGCAAGAACCGCCTTTGGCTTATGAGGTGGAGCCGTTGCCGGGATGAGCCAGACCTGATCAAATCCGGCCCGGTCCCGAGCCAGTTCGGCCATGGCAAGATGCCCAATATGCACCGGGTCGAACGAGCCACCCAGCAAGCCAATGCGCATATGTGGCTGATCTCCCAAGCCTCTGGCAACGCCAATCTATCCGATTCGTGTATCCTACAACCATTAGGCTAGGCGTCCCGTCGCCCGGGAACAGGGTCCACTGCTGGAGGTTGCTGTTTTGTGAGCATTCTGGTGACCGGAGCAACGGGCCTGCTGGGCAGTCACGTCGTCGAACAATTGGTAGCCCGGGGCGAACATGTTGTCGCCTTGGCGCGAGATTCAAGCGACTGCTCTTTCCTTCAGAAATTGAACGTCCCCGTCAGGCGGGGCGACCTGCTTGATCCAACAACGCTTCCGCAGGCTTTGGCTGGTATTCAGCGCGTGGTTCATTGCGCCGCCAAAGTTGGCGAATGGGGGCCACCCGCTGAAATCCATGCGCAGGTTGCCGGTGCCTGTGCCAATCTTTTTGCTGCCTGCCGCAATGAAGGCGTGAAACGCATTCTCCATGTGAGTTCTGTAACCGTTTACGGA
>Ga0255125_1000529_pt1 | contig 11716 bp, 8 predicted proteins | sample Law_Cont_RepC_8d_FD_188557 | JGI IMG/M metagenome (GOLD analysis project Ga0255125, IMG submission 188557) | Freshwater microbial communities from St. Lawrence River, New York, United States - Law_Cont_RepC_8d | ecosystem: Environmental > Aquatic > Freshwater > River | place: USA: New York...
CAGTATCATTGGCCGCGGAGTCCGGATTTCAAACTCGATCCTGCTTGGAGCGGATCGTTATGAAACCAGTGCGGAAATTTCCGCCAACCGCTCTGGCGGCATTCCAGATATCGGTATTGGTGATGGCACGGTGATCGCGAACGCCATCATCGATAAAGATTGTCGGGTGGGTCGTGGCGCCCGCATCACCAACGATGCGGGCGTGATCGATGGCGAAGGCGACTATTTCGTGATCCGCGACGGCATTGTGGTGCTCCCCCGCGGTATTTCCATTCCGGATGGTACTCTTATCTGATTGGGAAATGATTCGGACTTGCACCTTGGCCAAAAGAGGCCAAGGTTGCAGACGCGTCAATTAACGAGATTATGCTTGAACAGTAACTTTGCCTGATTGCAAGTCGTAGACGGCGCCCACAATCTTAACCTTTCCGGCTTGAACACCTTCGGAAATCAGTGGTGCCAATCCCTTGAGTCGATCAACGCCTTGAGCCACATTTGCCTTGATGGCATTGTCAAGTAGGTCGCCTCCCTTCCCTTTTACTGAAGCAACAGCAGGTTTGATGGTGTCGACGAGATCATTGATGGACCCCGGAAGTTTGTCGTTGGCGTCGATGTGCTTGATGGCAGATTTCACCGCACCGCACTGGCTGTGACCGAGAACAATAACGAGGCGCACACCGAGCTCGGCAACGGCGTATTCAATGCTTCCCTTCACGGAAGCTCCGCCACCGCTGATGACATTGCCAGCAACCCTGACGACGAAAAGATCGCCAACACCTTGATCGAAGAGGAGTTCAGGAGCAACGCGCGCATCCGCGCAGCCGATGATAACGGCAATGGGAACTTGGCCCTCGGCAAGAACCGCAAAGTCTTCGGGTTTTCGGCGCGGGTGAGCTAACTCACCGCGAACATAACGTTTGTTCCCTTCAACCAATTGTGCCAGTGCCGCGACGGGTTCTTGGTTGGTTGCAACGGGCGCAACGGCTGCCAGACCCGTGGAAAGCGTTGCGAGTCCTGCCACGCCTGCGGCGCTGGCACCCTGCACAAAGTCGCGGCGCGATACGGATTCTTGAGATGCCATGAGTGTTGAGCCTCATTAAGGTGGATTGAATTGCACGAGACTAATCTATTTGCTGGACTTAAAAAAGAAGCAAAAATAGTCGATTTAACATTCAGATTCCTGATAGTTCATCGTGGCACTCTTACTCATTTAGTCTTACCAGCTCTTCAGTTCGAAAAGTTGCTGTGCGAAAATAAGCGAAGTATGCTGTTGGTCTTTCGTGGAATATCACGCACAAAGCGACATGCCACTTGAGTTAGTGGCATGTCGCTTTGGAGTAATTGTTTGTCCTGACAGAATTTGATTCTTCAGGTTTCAATGTCTTAAAATTATCGGCCCATGCGCACTGTTAAGATTTCTGACCAATCGGATGCCCTGCCTGAAGGATCGATGGCCCGGATTTTAACCCTGTAGGACTCACCAGTTCGCAGTCGAGGGCCTCTACTCCGTTCGAATTCAATGAGTGCCGAGGTTCGATCTGCCGGAACATCTTCCGAACGCTGCCATGTGCCCCTGGCCTCTATGTACACTTCAAAGCGGTTAGGTGTAGGCCCATTGAAACGCCAATTGAACCTGAACGAAGTTCTACCAACATCGCTGACACTGACGCGTGTAAACGGATTGGTAGGTGCAGGCGGAGGTGGAACCTCAACTTGCGTGGAAATGGTCGCGATGTTGCTCAATTCCGATAAACCTTCGCTACCAGCGGCCCGCACGACAAACTGGTAGGTTGTTGCTGGAGTCAGGTTTGTTATTCGGAACCGTGTTGCGTTGGCATCAGCGGTGCCGACAAGCGCCCACGATGCCCCTCCATTAATGCTACTGTAGACTCTGAAAGAAGATTCCGTGCGTGAGACCTGATTCCAAGCCAAATCAATGGTCCGCGCCCAAACATTATCTGGCCGAACTTCCGTGGGAGCGGGAGGCGCAGTAAGCACAGATCTGGACCGCACGATGGCGCTAGCCTCGTTCCCATTGATGGCCCGAACACCGAAGAAATAAGTTTTTTCCGGGTCAAGGCCCTCAACGCGGAAGCGAGTGGCGTTGGCCTCAGTGACACCTGCCTCAATCCAGTTGGATCCACCATTGGAGCTTACTAGAATCCGAAAACCACTTTCGTTATTACTTCGGTCGTCCCAGGCTACGTCAACCTTACTGGACCAGACATTATCTGGTCGGACATTCCCAGGAGCTTGTGGAATTCCACCCGTTGTCCTTGCATTGACAATATTGCTGGCTTCCGATCTGCCGACCAGATTTTGAGCTACTACCCTGAATTGGTATGAAGTAGCCGATGCAAGTCCCCCTACCCTGGCCTCGGTGGAATCAGCATCAAGGGACATCACGCTCTCCCATGTGTTTCCACCATTCCGGCTGATTTCAATGAGGAAAGAGTCTTCGTTATCGCTTTCATCGAACCATGAGAGTTCCACAAATTGAGAGCCGATACCATCGACAGTCAGATCTGATGGGCCTGCAGGAACCTCGGGTAGAGGCAATGTGGCGGCCTCAGCGATATTGCTGGAATCAGAGTCTCCCACGCTATTACTCGCGTAAACCCTGAATTGATAAGTCGAACCTGATTCAAGTCCAGCAATACGCGCCGTGGTGGTATCGAGTTCAAGAATACCAATGAGATCCCAGGTTTCCCCACCATCAGCACTGATCTCAATGGAGAATGATTCTTCGTTGTCGCTGGAGTCTGTCCATTCAAGAACAATAAAATCGGTACCAGCATCGGTTACCACCAAATTGGCTGGTGCCAAAGGTGCCAATAAAATTGGATCTTCAAGCGCAGTCAGCAGGTTGTTGACATTGAGACGGCCCCCAGTTGCTACAGCGCCATCCAGAGAATCCAAAGCATCGACGCTGCCAAACAGTGCATCTTGGATTTCAGTCGATGTCTTTTCGGGGTGGCAGGCCCATGCCAAGGCAAGCGCACCTGCCACATGAGGCGCAGCCATGCTGGTGCCGTTGAATGATTGATATCTGTTACTTGGAGTTGTGCTGAGAATTCCGACACCTGGAGCTGCCAGATCAACAGTTGTGGCGCCGTAATTGCTAAACGAGGCTAATTCGTCCAGATTGTTCGTGGCAGCTACCGAAATGATGTTGCTGGAAGCATACGAAGCTGGAATGGCCTTGAATTCGCCGTCGTTGTCATTGGATTCGTTGCCTGCAGAGGCCACAAAAAGTATTCCTGCGGCGTTGGTGGCATTCACGGCATCTTCCAAGGCAGGAACAGTGCCGTAACCACCCCAGCTATTATTCAAGACTTTCAGATTTACGCCACGGCTGCTCATCATTGTGGCGTAGTTAAGTGCCCTAATGGCGTTTGCATAGGTTCCTGATCCGTTTGCATCTAGGAATTTGATAGCCATCAGTTTGGCTGCACCTGAAGCTATTCCCGCTACTCCCTGAGAATTGTTGAGGGATGCAGCTATTGTGCCGGCCACATGGGTTCCATGTTCGTCGTCATCCATTGGGTTTCCGGTGTTGTTGACAAAATTAAAGCCATAGACGTCGTCAATAAATCCGTTGCCATCATCATCCCGATTATTCCCTGCTATTTCGCCAGGGTTTTTCCACATGTTATCCCGTAAATCGGGATGGTTGTAATCGATTCCAGTATCGACAATGCCAACAACCACCTGAGTTTGTATGGTTGCATGCGCTAGTGCTTCTGGAAGATCGATGTCAGCATCCGGTGTGCCAGCAACGCCATTGATCACTTGCCCCTGATTATTCAGCCCCCAGAGTTTTGAAGATTCCGGATCGTTGCTCCATGTTGAGGCGCGTACAACATTATTGGTTGAAATACTTGCCACTGCAGGAAGGCGTTGGATGCTATTTTTAATTGCCGCAGGATTGCCAAAACCTCTGACAAGAAACACGCCCTGTTCACCCAAACCCATGATCACATCGACGCGTGTACCGGGCACCCTTATAAATTTTGCTGCATCATCCACATTGCGAAGCGTAGCAGTTTGAGCGGGTTTCAGTTCCACAATCCATTGGCTACGCTGAAGATTGGCAACTGCGGGAGTAATGGCTGGGAGTGTGGCATTTTTGAACCATTGTGGGGCAATGGCTGAAGCAGTTGGTACAGTCCGGACCTCAAGTGACTCGAGCGCGAGCTTTGTGCTGCCAGATTTTGGCTTATTATTACCAGAACCAGTATGGAACCATCCAAACAAACTGCTGAGTACCATGGCTGATTTCTCCTTAGTAATTCACGACCGTTGATCCAACATCCCAATCACCTTTTCAGCGGGGGCTGCGACATCGCGATTTGGAATGCCATCAGAATCAACGAGGTAGGTTGCTTTTGGTTTCCATAAAAATCGCGTTGCGTTATGAATCATGCAGGAGGGGGGAAGATCACGTTTCAAATGCTGCCTTTCAGTAACTAACAGCCCTGCACGGCTGTGTAAGGGCTTATAGAATCCCTAGCAGAAGAGATGTGATTGAGTTTGTAATGACGTTGGATTCCGACTTTTGGGGAATGGCCGCCTTACTCCGTCGTGCGGTGTTCTTCGGTTTCGTGAGTTGAAACGATCGATAGAGTATTGATTTTGTTATTTAGGCTAAAAGCTGATTTTATACTCGGCGTTCAGATTCCGTTGGTCTTGAGAAAGCGGTCTTCGTCTTTGGCGATCTGCACGCGGTTGGCGGTGCCTTCTGCCTCATATTCGCCGTGCAGGCTGATCACACCGCGAAATCCACGGGCTTTCAGCGCCAAGCTTACATCTTTCCAACGCACAAAGCCTTTGCCGGCGGGCACCACGCGCGCTTTCCAAACTTCGTCAGTTTGGGTCCATGCCATGTCTTTGATGGCTAAAATGGAAAACCATGGGGCGACCGCGTCGGATTCGATGGCAAATGGCCCGCCGCCAATGGCCAGATGCCCCGTGTCGAGGAAAGCACCCACGTGGTGCGGATCGAACCCTTCCAGCAAAGCTTTCAGGCCTATGCCATGGCAACCCAGCATGGGGCCAGAATGGGTGTGGTAGCAGGCCTTGACGCCTGTCGATCGCGCGAGTTTTTCAAAGCCTTGGAGGCGTTTTCGGCCTAGGCTGACATCGGCGTCGTATTTGCCTGAATAAGAAAAATATCCAATTTTGATTTGGCTGACACCTGCCTTGGCGCATGCTTCGAACAGGGCTAAGGCGCGCTTATCTGTGGCCTCGATCATATCGGTGGGTGCTGTAACCAACCCAATGACCAGACCGGCATCCTTGAGGCCTTTCGACCATTCTGGTAGTTGAACTCCGGCATTGTCGGGGTTGACGGGATATTTGGGACGAACCGCCAGATCGAGGCCGTCGATGCCAGCGGCTTTGCAAAAGCTGATCCAGCCAGCCAGATCCAACTGTGGCAATGACTTGGTGAAATAAACACGTGCCATGCCTTTGCCTCCTAAAAGGTGACCTTAGCCGACTGGATTGGTGAGTTCGCCCAACCCGGTCAGTTCAATGCGAATCGTGTCGCTCATAGCCAATGTGAATTCATCGGGCGGGACAATGCCCGTACCAGTAAGAAGGATTGCGCCATCGGGATAATCCTGTTCCCGCATAAGCCACCCAACCAATTCTTCCGGAGTGCGTTTCATACGTTCCATGGTGGTGGTGCCATGGAACACTTCCAAGCCTTGCCGTGTGATGGTGATGCGGAGGGCCAGATCCGCGGGATTATCGAATTTCGGATTCAGCAAAATGTATGGCCCCAATGCGCACGAGCCCCGGTAAACCTTGGCCTGCGGCAGGTAGAGTGGGTTTTCTCCCTCAATGTCGCGAGCGCTCATGTCGTTGCCGATAGTCAGCCCCACGATTTTGCCCGCGGGGTTAATCACTAGGGCAAATTCAGGCTCGGGTACCGACCAGTTGCTGTCGGCACGAAAACGTACGGTATCGCCGGGCCCCACCACCCGGCGCGCGGTAGCCTTGAGAAACAGTTCGGGGCGTGGGGCGGCATAAACCTTATCGTAAAAAACGGCTGCCCCTTGAGACTCGCGCTGGCGTGCCTCGCTGCTGCGGAGATAAGTAACACCCGCGGCCCATACTTCCTGATCATCGATTGGGGCTTTCCAGCCCACGGCATCTGCGGGCACAGATTCCGTGGATGCAGCGAAGAGAGATGCTGCCAGAGCGGCTGGATTTTCGGCGTGAAGCACAGAAGTGAGGCCGGGGTGTGCGCCGGCGGGCGGGTTGATGAACCGCACCTCGTTGCCCTGTTTCACAGCAATCCGTGTGGAGCCATCTGTGTGTACTGCTTTGCCTACAGCCAGCCAGTTGATCATGGGAAACTGCTCTCCACGGGTTCGGGTCCAGAATTCAGCCACGTGCCGATTTCGGTCAGGGCTTCTTCGGTGCGGTTGTGCGACAGGTCGAGTATCGCCCGTTGGCAACTCCGTTCAAGTGCGGAACTGAAGGCAACGGCACCAGCAAGCAGATTAGCGTTGCCCGCCAGCTTGTCCACGATCAACTGCAAAAGCGCATCGATTCCCTGCCCCGATACCGCAGATACATCAACAGCGTGCGCGTGAGATAAGGACGACGGCCGAATATCCGACTTGGTGTGAACAACGATCTGGTCTGTTGCGTGCGGAATGCCAGACTGATCAATATCTTCAGTCAGCCAAAGCACCAGATCTGCCTGCTTGGCTACTGTTTTCCCCGCGTTCATGCCGGCTTGTTCTAGTATGTCGTCACTTTCGCGTAATCCGGCTGTATCGCTGAATTCCACGAGCCAGCCATCGATGGCTGTTGTCCCGCGAACCACGTCTCGGGTTGTTCCCGGAATGGCTGAGACGATCGCCCTAGTGGACCCGGTCAGCGCGTTCAAAAGCGAACTTTTGCCTGCGTTGGGCTTACCGCACAGCGCCACGCGCCAAGGGGTTGTCCACGCGCGCGCAACCCGGTGGCCGGCAACCATCGATTCGAGCAGGCCGAATCCTTGGGATGATTCTCCCGCGCGGATAAGAGTCATGATCTGCTGTATCGCCGTGCGCACCCTTGTTTGCTGCACAAGCACACCGTTGGCGCCACGCCGCGTGGTGGTTTTGGCCAGAGCTTGCAGGCTTTCACCTGCCAAGCGATCCCGGGCTTGCCAGATTTCGAATGCTTGCCACGAACATAATTGGATGCCGGCAGCGCGCCAGATTTCGGAATGCCAGCGGAGTAGTTCCGGCCCGCTGTGGCCATGAATTTCAATATGTGGCACTGGATTGGTGGAACGTGGCACCACCAAGACTTCGTCGCCATGCTGATCACCCGGCATGGCCAGCCGGGCCAACCGGGTTGAAGCTGGAAGCACGTTGGGTGAAAAGTCGCTACCGTGGACTGGCTTGCATAGGGGAGCCAGCGCGCGCCAAACGCCTGATCCACGCAATGCCCATATCGAAACGGCACCCGGCAAAGGTGGCGTGAGTAAAGCGGCCCATCCAATGGATTGATTCATGGGGGAGATTCACCTGCGCGGGCGATGCCCTCCAGCACCAAACCATCGACGTAGCAGGAGGCTAAACCGGAAGCTTCCGCAAGCAACCTTCCTCCGCCACCGGTTACGATGATTTTGATATTCGGGTTGTGGGCGCACGCCTTTTCCAGAATTGTGTTGATGGCGCCAACTTGGGCAGCAAGCACACCGGCAACCATGGCATCTTTCGTGTTTTTGCCGGGCCAGCAAAGCGCGGCATCCACGGTTGACGGGGATAGGCGCGGCAGTAGGCGGGTGCCTTCGGCTAGGCTTTGAAACATGAGGTCGATGCCCGGCAAAATGGCACCTCCCAGAAACGTACCGGTTTCGTCTACCAGATCCATGGTTACAGCCGTGCCGGCGTCCACAACGAGGCAGCCATGCTTGCGTTCAAATCGCAACCACGCCGCCCATGCGGCAGCAACTCGATCGATACCTACCTTATCTGGATAATCGACACCTATTTTGAGCCCGAACGACGTGGTTTTGTCGATTATTTCGCATGGGCCACCGAAATGTTCCAAGCGAGCGGCGACATCGCGAAGCTGTTCGGGGTGAACGCCAGCCAACCGCCATTTACCGGCCCCAAGAGCTGTTTCCGGTAAGATATCAGATGGTTGGTTCCAGATCCCCCACGAGTGGCGGATACCATTGTGGTAAATGGCCCACTTGGTTCTGCTGTTTCCGGCGTCTGCCACGCCTATGAAACAGGTCATGTGGTTGGCTCGGCAACTAACGGGGTTGTTGCGGCATCGCGAAGACAGGCGCACACCTGTTTCACAAGCTCTGCCAAGCCTCTGCCCGTGACTGCGGAAATGGCCAATACCTTGCGGCCGGTTTCAAGTTCTAAGGCCTCGCGGCGCTCTTCAGCACCGGTTAGTTCAGACTTGCTCATCGCAAGGACTTCTGGTTTCTCTGACAAATCGCCTCCATGAAGAGACAATTCGCGCCTCAGGGTGCGGTAGTTGGCAACCGGATCGCTGCCGTCGGCAGGAAACGGTTCCACCATGTGCACCAAGACCCGTGTGCGTTCAACATGGCGCAAGAATTCGTGACCCAAACCCACGCCAGCATGGGCGCCCTCAATCAGACCGGGCAAGTCGGCAAGAATGAACACGCGTTCGCCGCCTACATGAACCGCGCCCAGATTGGGATGTTTTGTTGTGAACGGATAATCGCCCACTTCAGGATGTGCACGGCTGAGTCGGCTCAATAGCGTGGATTTACCAGCATTGGGAAAGCCAAGAAGTCCGACATCGGCAATGGTCTTCAGTTCCAAAACAAGGATTCGCTCTTCGCCGGGAATGCCCGGCTGGAATTCCCTCGGAGCGCGATTGGTGGAAGTGGCGAACGAACGGTTACCACGACCGCCTTTCCCGCCCTTGGCAACGATCACTTCGTCGCCTTCAGCGGCAAGGTCGCGGAGCACGTGCCCACGGTCCCTATCCATCACAAGGGTTCCAGGCGGGACTTGAACTAGCAGATCGTGGCCCTTGCGGCCGTAGCTGTTGTCGCCCGCTCCACGCGATCCTGACTGGGCGTTCCAGTGGGTGCGGTTCAGTAGTGCCGCAAGGCTATCGGCATTGGTGGTCGCACGAATCACCACGCTTCCGCCATCGCCCCCGTCCCCGCCGTCCGGACCTCCTCTTGGCACATATTTCTCACGTCGAAAGCTGCAGCAACCTGCTCCGCCATCGCCGCCCCGAACATGAATCACTGCGCGATCGACAAACATGGCACACCTTTCCCATGGAACCAACAACCATCATAACGCATGGTTGCCTTTGGGCGCAGGCCTGACTCGTTTCAGTAGGCATTCTCGTGAACGAATCCCTTGAAAATCGTCATCCACAAAATCCGAAGGTCGAGCATTGGTGTCCAGTGGGTGATGTAGTACAGGTCGTACTGAAGGCGTTTGCGAAGGGACGTGTTTCCACGCCAACCGTGTACCTGAGCCCAGCCGGTAATGCCGGCCTTCACAGCATGGCGAGTCATGTAGTTGGGAATGGTGCGGCTGAAACGTGAAATAAAGACGGGGCGTTCAGGACGTGGGCCTACAAGGCTCATGTCCCCCATCAAGACATTCCAGAACTGAGGTAGTTCATCGAGGCTGGTTTTGCGCAGGAAGGCACCTACAGCAGTGGTTCTGTCATCACCCTTCCGGGCCCATACAGCGCCAGTTGATGATTCCGCATCGATCCGCATGGATCGGAATTTCAGCATCTGAAACGTCGCACCATTCAGCCCGCACCGTTCCTGACGGTACAGAATGGGACCGGGGCTGGTAATCCGCACTGCCAGCGCCACTGCGGCTAGAACCGGGGTTAAAATAATGAGTGCCAAGGCCGAGAGAACCATGTCCATGGCCCGCTTTACCACAATATTGATCCCAAAGTGCGGGCTTTCCCGGAGGCCGATGACCGGGTTTCCGTCGAGGTTTGTGGATCGCATGCTCAGCGTTGCCAGACCGGGTACATCTGGAACCAGACGCACATCGACAACAGTTTGGGCCAGACAGTCGAAAACCGTGCGTGCTTCATGCATGCGGTTGGCTGGCAAGGCGATGAACACGTGTGCCACACCGTAGTGTTTGATCAGTCTGGGAAGGTCTGCAGTGGTTCCAAGAACATCCAAATCCGCCATGTACGGAGATGGACGGTCTTCGATGAAACCAATCGGTCTGATTCCCATCCATGTGACTCTGCGCAGAGCTCGGGCTGTTCTGCGGGCTACTTTGCCGGTACCCACAATAACCGCAAACGAAGTGTCCCATCCACGGGATCGTGCCAGACGGATAAGTCCCCAGCCCAGGCGTCTGGAAAGAAAGGTTCCGCCAGCATTCATGACGAAAAACAGGGCCAAACTCAAACGAGATTCGTACCCGTCACGAATGAGAAATAGGGCCGTTGCCGCAAGCAGCAACAGGAGAGCATTGCCTTTGAGAACCCCTGTGACTTCCTCGCGGAGTCGGCGCATGCGGTCGAAGGCGTACTGTCCAGTGGTTCGGTAGGCAACAAGGGCTAAAAGTACAACGATGGGGGTTGATTCGAGGCATTTGGCAAAGTCAGGGATTTCGCCAGCAATGTCAAACCAGCCGCTGTCGAATCTTAACCAGTAAGCAGCAAGCCAAGTGATGACAGCTACACATGCATCGGTGAGGACAAACCAGAGCACCAGAAAGTGGGAACGGCGTGATATCATGCCTCTGAGCTTCCTGCCAAGGATGAAACTGCAATGGCTGATAATTTGCCCCGTTCGGCGGGTCGGAGTAAAGGCCAAGGCCTCTTCAGTGGAGTACGAACGTGATGACTACCGCACGACATTTGCCTCACGATCCATCAAGGGCTTCCGGTTTGCTGATGCGCCTTTTGGCATGTGACGGGGTTACGGGTGAGGAATCCGCCATTGCGGCATTGGTCATTGAAGAGCTTGTTGCGGCGGGTGTTCCGCGGTCAGCCATCGTCCAAGACGATGCCCACACACGCATGGAACTTTCCAGTGCTTGTGGAAACATCTGGGCTTATCTTCCAGGAACCGGACCGGGCGAACCGCTGATGTTCAGTACCCACATGGATACCGTGCCACTGTGCAGGGGAGCCGTTCCAGTATTGAATGTGGATGAAGGGGTTATTCGGCCAGCTGGCGTCACTGCTTTGGGTGGTGACAACAGGACTGGATGTGCCGTGTTGATCAATCTCGCTGCGGCACTTCTGGAAAACAAACTGCCACATCCACCCATTACCTTCTTGTTTACTGTTCGCGAAGAGAGTGGCCTGCACGGTGCCAGGCATCTGGATCCTCAATACTTCCGTGGCGCAACCATGGGTTTTAATGTGGATGGTGGTGCTCCCGGCCGCATGGTGATTGGTGCCGTGGGTGCGCAGCGTTGGGAAGCAACTGTGACTGGCATTGCTTCCCATGCGGGAGTTCACCCGGACCGAGGCGTTTCGTCGACCATGATTGTTGCCTTGGCGCTATCGGAAATTTACGCGGGGGGCTGGTTTGGCAAAGTTGTTCGGAGAGATCGGGAAGGTAGCAGCAATGTTGGAGTTTTGGCAGGGCCTACGGGTGGCAGCGTTGGCGAAGCGACCAATGTGGTGACCGATTATGCCATGGTTCGCGGAGAAAGCCGAAGCACCGATGCTCGTCTGGTTGGTGAAATAACCGAAGCCTATCGCT
>Ga0255125_1000539_pt1 | contig 11597 bp, 8 predicted proteins | sample Law_Cont_RepC_8d_FD_188557 | JGI IMG/M metagenome (GOLD analysis project Ga0255125, IMG submission 188557) | Freshwater microbial communities from St. Lawrence River, New York, United States - Law_Cont_RepC_8d | ecosystem: Environmental > Aquatic > Freshwater > River | place: USA: New York...
TTCACGAGGTGCGACTAATTGACCAGGTGGCGGTTGCACGATGCCGCTGGGGGGCTGGAGCATAGCTGATGTCGTCAGTGGATTCAGGCAGCCCGAAATCGCCAAACTGCTGGTTGTTGCGAGCACTAAAAAGATATGCTTTTTCATGCTTGAACGCATAACTTCTGTTTGCCCAGCAAGACCAGAGCAATTTGGTGCAGATTACCCCTTAAATCGAATCAAAACTTTACCTGCTTTGCCAAGCTTGCCGGCTTCGATTGCTGCATCTCGGAAATTTTCTGCCTGAAAGATGGCACCTGTTGGGCTATGCAAGACACCCCGGGAGATCAATCCTGCCAGCGTTCCAAAAAGACGCCAGAGCGTTAGCTTGCTTTGATCTTTCATCCATTCTGAAAGCCAGAATCCCTGAATAGATTTCATGCCATCTAGCAATATGCCAGGATCAACAGGGATCGGCTCGCCCGATAGTCTTCCATAGCTAATAAGTGTGCCGTGGCGGCTAAGTGATTTGAGTATTGCTGCACCAGTTGTGCCGCCAATAGCATCTAGGCCCATGCGGCAATGTCTGCCAGCCAGTGCTTCTCGCAGTGCAGTAACTATTGGTTCGCCTTGACCGACAACAACAGTGGAAGCTCCCAATTGTTTTAAACAGTTGGCCTGTTCATCGCGCCTGACAACGTGAATTACCTCGAACCCAATATGCTTTGCCAATCCTTGGATCATCTGGCCCACAGCGCCTGCTGCGGCAGACTGAATAAGGACTTCCCCGCGCCGAATTTTCAGAACATTATTCACAATCGCCCATGCGGTTGCTGGGTTTACAAAGAAACTAGCGGCCTGATCGTCTGGTATCGAATCGGGAATGGGAATAGCGCGGATTGCTGGAATAACGCACTGCTCCTGCCAAGCGCCGCCGTCGGCTGCTATTACCGCGACGCGTTTTCCAAGGACGCGCCAAGCCATGATTCCGCGTCCGGAGATGACTTTGCCAACGCCCTCAAACCCAGGCACAAATGGAAGTTGCGGCTGGCGTCCGTATTGGTTTCGGATGGTTAAAAGATCGGAGGGATTGATGGGGCTGGCAATCATTTCCACCACAACTTGACCTGGACCAGCGGTTGGATTGGGGCGGGTTTCCAGAGATAGGGCAGACTGGGGGTCTCCCCAAGAGTTGCAAACCAAGGCGCGCATGAGTGATCCCTTCACATAATCTACAATCATTAAATCTCATGGTAGGGATCTGGATGTGTCAAGGTAGGGAACCTTTGCTGCCGATAACGATTAAGCATGGTGTGCCGTCGCTTTCCACAAACCTGGGCCTTTCAAATGCCAATGGGTTCAAAAAAAATTACTGGGAAGAGATGGGCCAGCCTTGCAATTGCCGTCGCGGTTTTGCTTGAACCAGGCTGCTCTCGGAAATTTTATCGCCAGAAGGCAGATCAGGAAGTGGATGGCCTCTTAGCTTCAAAGGATCATTATAAGGGATGGCAGATCGAGGGGATGAACTATTATCCAGATCCACGATCTCGCTTTGCTTCACCGGGAGTTCAAGATAAGCCTGCTATGCCACCGGATGATCCGGCATCCATGGTGGAGGCGCCACAGCCGCAAAAACCTGGTAAGGCTGGCGTCAATTATCTCGAAGGAGCCGGTTATCTAGAGCTCTTGTCGTTGTGGGATAATGAAAATCGCGCCGAATTGGTTAAAGCGCGTCAGCCGGATCAGAGTTTGGCTAGTGAGGATGAATCTGGCACTTCCCGGCGCGGGGCTGGATATGGCAGCAATAGTTGGCAGCAAGACAAGCTACTGTCGCAGTCGTTGGGCCAGATGGAAGGCGCAATCGATGTTCGCGGTGAGAGTGAGTCGCCCGAGGCGCCCAAATCATTTCGTGTAAAGTTGGAGCAATGCTCAGAACTTGGGCTGATTAATAGCCGTGAATTTCAGACTCAGCGTGAGGAAGTTTATCTTGCTGCCTTGCCGGTTACTGCTGAACGGTTTGCCTTTGCGCCACAGTTTTTTGCAAACGAGCAGGCTGTTAGGGAGTGGAGTGGGTCGGATGTGCCTGAAGGCTTGCGGAATCGTTGGCGCATTGACAGCGAATTGGGTGTAACGAAGCGGTTCGCCACGGGTGCTTTGTTATTGGCAAAATTTGCTAACCAAACTGTGCTTGAGATGGGCAATGGATCGCCACGATTATTGAGCCCGTCGCTTGTTTCATGGGATTTTTTCCAGCCGTTGTTTCTTGGCGGAGGGAAAGCGGTAACGCTTGAAGCCCTTACTCTGGCTGAGCGTCAATTGCTTTATGAGATTCGGACATATGCGCGTTTTCGCAAGCAATTTTACGCGAATATTGCAGCAGGCGGGTCCATTCAAAATTTAGGTCTAACGAATATTCCAGCGGCGCGCCCATTTTTGGGAAGTTTGCCAGGTTCAGGGGTTGCAGGTGCCGGTTTCGTTCAGGTTTCCCCCGGGGAGGGAAATTTTTCACGGGTTGGCCCCCAAGTATTTGATGCTCCAAATGAAGGTTTTTTGGCTAATCTTCTTCGTGCTGGTTTGTTGGCCAATGAGCGCGAAAACGTTGAATCACTTGCTGGTTATTATGACCAATACCGAGAATTTCAGGCTGTTGGCGATATATCGGAGTTGCAGGTTTCGTTGGTCCGGCAGCAGCTAATATCGTCGCAAAACAGGGTCATTCAGGCAGAATTGCTGCTTAGGGATGGCTTGGATGCCTACAAGCTTCAGCTGGGTTTGCCTACCAACATTCCGTTGGAGCTTGATGATGCCATCCTTGCAGAGCAGAGAAATCATCTCGAAAAATATCAAGAACTGACTTCCCAGGCGGCAGATGCACGACGCAAGGTCCGCAAGCTGATGGATGCCGATGCGGGCGTGGATGTTCGCAAGGAATTCGAAAATGTTTTTGAAAGCTCCCCCATTATTCGCAAAACAGTGGTTGGCAAACGATCTTTGGCGATGGTTCAGGAGTATGGAAAACTTGATGCCTTGGGGTTGGCTACCGCTATCAAGCAGGTGAGTGAAAAACGAAGGTCGCTCGAAGAGCGTAAAGATCTGTTGGGTAAGCAAGGAAGCAAGATTCCGCAGGAAGTAACTGATGGTATTCGTGATGCTGAAATTGCACTTTACGCCTTGAGATTCGAACGCAGCCTTCGCAATTACGCAGATAAACGTAAAGCGATGCAGGGGCAGGCGGGGATGGAACGGGAAAAGGCGGCAACACTTGCGGCTTTTGAAGGGGTTCTTGAAGACTTTGTATTGCTATTTGTTCAGCCACGGAATGAGCTGTTGGCTAATTTGAAGCGCTCGTGGCCTGCCATGCCGGTGATTTGTGTGGAAGGTACGGATCTTCAGCGGGATCCTCTCGACAAAGCACTGGATGCTGGTGCCCGTTACGCGCTGTTAAATCGCCTCGACTTAATGAATGCTCGGGGTGAATTGGTGGATTCGTGGCGACAAATCGCTGTCGCTGCTAATTCTTTGATGGGGGCGGTTGATGTTCGTTATCACGGGGAATCACTATCGCCCGTTGACGTTGCTAGGCCATTGGCTTTTTCCGGAAGTCGGGCCAGACACAGCCTCGCAATCAATGCCGAAGCGCCACTGGTAAGAATTCTTGAAAGAAATGCTTACCGGGCCACGTTATTCAACTGGCAGAGGCAGCGCCGTAACCTGATGGCTTTTGAGGACACAATTGTTTTGGCTGTCAGGCGACAGATTCGCGGTTTACGAGCATTAGCACGTAATTATGAGCTCCAAAAGCAAGTGATAGAACTGGCTTATTTGAATATCGACAACGCGTTGGAGACATTGTATGCTCCAGTACCTGGTGTGCAGGGTGCTGGAAGTGATGGTAATCAAGCTGCATTGACAACACAGCTGCTGAATACTCAGTCCAGCAAAATTGTCGCTCAAAACAGCCTGTTTACGTTCTGGATCAATTATCAACAGACCCGTATCCAACTGTACCGTGATCTTGAGTTGATGCCTCTAGATGGACGAGGAGTGTGGATCGATGACATCGCCACCTGCCAATGTAACACCAATAGCGCCACAGGGCGGGGATCCGAACGGGAGAACGAACGTCTTCCCGGCCCCAAGCCTGAAGGGAATGGCACCAGCAACCCGCCAAGTCCAGAATAGCAAAGGGCGATCTAGGCTATGGCTGATGGCCGGCGTCTTGGGAGCCGTAGTTGTTGGGCTTGTCGTTCTGTTCATGCCACGAAGCGCTGCTGTGAACCGCGCCGATCAGGTGCCGTACACGGTAAAGCGCGACAATCTGATCATTTCCATTACCGAGCGTGGCACCTTGGAAGCGGCCGAAAACAAAGACGTGATTTGCCATGTAAAAGCTGGCAAGGGCAGCACGATTGCTACCACTATTCGAGCGGTGCTTGTCGATGATGGTAGCCATGTTAAAACTGGAGATCAACTGATTCATTTGGACGACTCCGGCCTTATCGAACAGTTGAAAGCTCAAAAAATTGTTCGAGACAAAGCGAAAAATGAATGGAACAACGCCGTTCAGACGCTTGAAATCGTCAATAGCCAGTGCCAGAAGGAAACCGAGAGCTCAAAGGTGGCTGTTGAGTTGGCTGAGTTGGATCTCAACAAATACAAGGAAGGCGACCTGCCGCAGCTTTCAGCAGAAATCAAGGGAAGGGTTCTTGTTGCCGAGTCTGATCTTGAAATCTGGAAAGATCGTGAAGTTTGGAATGACCGCATGGTCAGTAAGAATTACAGGACTGGCAATCAGGCCATGGCGGACCGTTTCAAACAACAGTCTGCCGAATTGTCGTTGCGCAAGGTTAAGGAAGAGTTGCGGGTTCTTGAGCGGTACATGGCCCCAAGAACCATCAAGGACATGGAAAGCAAATTGATGGAAGCCAAAAGCGCTTACCAGACAAATTTAAAGCAAGCATATGCCAAAGAACGACAGTCGCGTGGCGACATGGAGACTAAAGAGCTCATTTATAAGCAAGAAGAGGGCCGTTGCAATGAGCTGGAAGAGGAAATTCGTAATTGCTTGATCACGGCTCCGCAGGATGGCTTGGTTGTCTATTATGTGGCAGAGCAAGCGCGTTTTGGTTCCGGATCGCAACAATCGATCATTGCCCAAGGGGAGCCGGTCCGTGAAGGCCAGAAATTGATGCGCATCCCTAACTTGAATCGCATGTTGGTGAATGTCCGCGTTCATGAAGCCATGCGTGCCAAAGTTCGGGGGGACGTGTTTTTTGGATTAAGCGAATTCCACAATCTACTGATGCTTGGTTTTCGTGACCGTTTAAGCAAGACGGTATTCGAAGCATCATTCAATGCGAGCCGCGACGAACTTCAGGATTTTCAGCCCACGCTAATCAGGGGCGGATTGCGCGCGGAAGTTCGGATCGATGCATTTCCTAACAAGATGCTCAAAGGCCATGTGAAAATGGTCGACGAAGTGCCCGCAGCGAGCGATTTCTGGACATCGGATATTACAGTCTATCGAACCATGGTTTCGATTGACGAGCCGCTTCAGGATGCGAATGGCGATGAAATAAAATTGAAGCCCGGGATGAAGTCTGCTGTAACAATATTTACGGCAGATAAGGCGGAGAATGCGCTTATTGTGCCATTGCAGGCTGTGCAGGGTGGGGCGCGTGAAGGTTATTTTTGCCAGGTCATTACGCCAACGGGTGTAGACAAGCGCACTGTGGTTCCTGGATTGAGCAACGATCGCATGGTTGAAATCCGTGAAGGGTTGAATGAAGGTGACCAGGTTCTGCTTACGGGTAAAGATCGTGGTCGCGTTGGTGATCAGCAAAACGGCGAAAAAAGTGGCAAGGGTGGTGGAAAATCGGGCAAAGGTGGCCCACCTGGCGCACCTCCTGGGGGCGGCGCACCATCTGGTGGTGCCAAGTCTGGGCGCCCGGGTGGAGCACCTTGACTGTCCAGAAACCATGGATGAAATCAGCCATGCCTGAAGTATTGCGCATCGAAAACCTGCACAAGCGTTATTCGGTTGAATCTACAGCCGTTCATGCCCTGAAAGGCGTGAATCTGGTGGTCCATCAAGGCGACTTTGTAGCCCTGATGGGCCCATCAGGGTCGGGCAAATCAACCTTGCTGAATGTGTTGGGGTGTCTCGATCGGCCAACCGAAGGCTCCTACCACTTGGGCGGCGAAGATGTTTCTAAAATGACTGATGACCAACTGTCATCGATTCGGTCGAGGTATCTCGGATTTATCTTTCAGCAATACAATTTGCTGCCGCAATATACGGTCGTTGAAAATATTGAAATCCCTTTGATTTACCAAGGTGTTCGTCTGAATGCCGACAGCAGAGACAGGTGCATTGGACTTGCAGAGCTTGTTGGCTTGGGACAACGCCTCGATCACCGGCCAATGCAGTTGTCTGGTGGCCAGCAGCAGCGCGTGGCGATTGCCCGGAGCTTGGTCAATCGTCCGCAACTGATTCTGGCAGATGAGCCGACAGGCAATCTGGACACGAAAACCAGCCATGAAATTATGGTAATGTTGTCGCGACTCAATGCGAGCGGCAAAACCATTGTCATGGTTACGCACGAAAACGATATTGCCAGTTGGTCGAGACGGATTGTGCGGATGCGGGATGGTGAGGTTGAATCTGATCTGCCCAATACCCCAGAACCGATTGACTTCAGCGGTCCGCCGCTGCCCATGCACCTGCTCGAGGAGGCTGCCTGAGAGGCTGGTGCCACTATGGACATTTTTTCGATAACCCTTGTCTCATCGCTTGTCATTTTGCTGGTGTTTTTGGCGACTACCGACAAAGGGCGCCGTGGACTGCAATTAGCCTTGCGCAGCTTGTGGCTTCACAAATTGCGCAGCTTTTTGAGCATGCTTGGGATAATTATCGGAACTTCTGCCGTGATTATCCTCATGGCATTCGGCGAAGGTAGTGAGCGCGACGTTCTTGAAGATATCAAAAGGCTTGGAACGACCAACATCATCATAAGGTCGGTCAAGCCTACCGACGATGCCAACACCAACCGCCGTCAAATGGTTGCCACTTACGGATTAACTTATCAAGATCTTGAGATTCTCAAAACAATCCCTTCGATCACTCGCCTAGTTCCCATGCGCATTTTTCCTCAGGAAACTCGTCGTGGTGCACGCGCCCACAACAGTCGGGTAGTCGCAACCGTGCCCCGGTACGCGGAGGTTAATGAACTCACATTGCTGGATGGAAGGTTTATTGTTGAAGAAGACGATGAGCGCATGAACAATGTCTGTGTGCTCGGCTTGGAAACAGCCAAGACACTTTTTCCCTTCGAGGAAGCCCTTGGAAGTTCTGTCAAGCTTGGTGAATTCGTTTACGTAGTGGTTGGGCTTCTAGCAGAGCGTATGCCTACTGGCGGAACTGGTGGTAGTCAGGCAGCAGAAGACTTTAATCAAGACATTTATATTCCTTTGCAGACGGCTCGTGGTCGATTTGGTGAGCGTATTACCATGCGTGCTGCTGGAAGTCGCAGTGCCGAAAAAGTGGAAATGCATCAGATCACTGTAACTATTGAAGACGTTGATAAGGTTCGTCCTACTGGTGAAATTGTTCGTGCGATTCTTAGCGATCCAGAACGTCATCCACGTCAGGATTGGGCCTTGACCGTGCCGCTGGATCGTCTTGAATTAGTCGAACGAACCAAGGCCAATATTCGACAAAGTTTGGGGATTTACGCATCGATCTCTTTGTTGGTGGGCGGAATTGGCATCATGAATGTCATGCTGGCCACAGTAACGGAGCGAACGCGCGAGGTTGGAATCAGGCGTGCCCTTGGCGCCCGCCGTTCGGACATCACCTTTCAATTTTTGATAGAAACGATGGTGCAGACCGGGATTGGTGGTTTGTTAGGTGTTGGGTTTGGAGTGTCATATGTGTTTGCGCATGCTGCTCTCAAGGCATTGCCGATGGCAGCTATGTTATTTCAGGATGGCAGTCCATCTCCTATTTTGCACCTGCCTAGCATTACATGGTCATTGTCAACAGCGGTTGGCGTCGGTGTGATCTTTGGGATTTATCCAGCGTTGCGTGCCGCATATATGGATCCCATTGAAGCTCTACGCCATGTCTGACAAGATTACTTTTCTTCATGCTGTACAGCTTTACCGTCCTTCCCGTGCCATTGTTTTAGGATCAGGTATTGCGTGCGGATTTAAGGAATATCCTGTTCTTGCAGAAGCGCCTTGGAGCGTATGGCCCGGATCGATTCCAACGCCTCATGTTGTGGGCCATGCAGGTTCATTGCGGATTGTGGAATCTCCGTCTGGATCGCCAGTGTTGTTAATTGGTGGACGGCTGCACCGCTATGAGGGTCATGCCTCTGCTGTTACAACGCAATTAGTGCGCCAATTGCCAGAATTGGGTTGTACAGAATTGATTTTGACCTGTGCTACAGGTGGAATCGACGAACAGTTTGGGCCTGGCTCCATTGCACTGATAACCGGTTGGATCGACTTGGCGCTTGTAGAAGGATACGGGCAGTTGGCTTCGTTGCTGCAAAGCAATTGTTTGGTGGAACCTGCACCTGATTCAGCATTGAAACAAATGCTTCTGGCTCAGGCCAATGGTGCACAAGAAAACCTAAAGCATGGAATTGTTGCGCAGATGTCGGGCCCTTCGTACGAAACCCGAGCCGAGATTCGCATGCTTCGCAATTGGGGAGCGAGCATGGTTGGAATGTCTTCGGGACATGAATGGAAAGCGGCCCGTGGAGTTGGGCTCGATGTTCAAGTGTTGTCTCTGGTTACGAATTGGGCATGTGGTGTGGTACCGGGGAAAATTGATCACTCTGCCGTAGTGCGTGAGTCGGGCGCACACGCAACCCGACTGGCTCGCATTGTAATGACTCAGGATTTTGGGAAATAGCTCGGCCATTGTTCGATATAGCTGCGGATGCCGCGCTGGAAGAACCAGACGTCTATTCCTATAGAGAACAGGCGGCAGCCAAGATCACGGCACTGATTGGCGTGTGTTTCATCTCTAGGCAGGATTCCCCAAGCGACGCCATTGGCCGCGCACGCCTTGGCCACTTTTTCAATTGCTTTCAAGACGTCAGGATGACTCCATTGGCCTGGGAGTCCCATTGATTGGCTCAAATCAGCGGGGCCAATAAATAGCAAGTCTACGTCTGGAACAGCAGCGATAGCATCCACATCAGCTACAGCATCGGCGTGTTCAATCTGAATGGCAACAAAGGTACGCTCATTGGCACGATGGAAGTATTCTGCGCCAGGGTACTGGCCGTACCCACCATCCACTCCCGTTCCGTTAACCCCACGCCCTCCTTGGGGATAAAATTTGGCCCAATTCACAATGGAGCGGGTTTCAGCGGCGGACCGCACCATAGAAGCCATGATACCTGAGGAACCAGCTTCTAAAGGTCGCATGACGCTTGCGTAATCGGTTGCGGGCAATCGAACGAACGAGGGTAAGCCAACACTTCGAGCTGCACGGTTGGCTTCTTCAATCTGGGGAATGGTTAAGCCCACGTGTTCCTGATCCAACCAGATGGCGTCGAAAGCACCCAGATGGCCAACCATTTCGATGAGCTTCGGGTGGCATATCTGACCGAAGGCGCAGCAGCGCACAATAGGCCTCGATTGCAATAGGGCTCGAAGGTTGGGGATGCACAATTCCATGAAAGCACCTGCTGGTTTTTGAGCTAATCCACCATAAACAATGATGGATATAATCTGATTTGGCAAGAAAGTCTTGCAAGACTTGAATAATTTCCCGTTATGGAGGCAGAAGGAATCGGGGGTGGTGCTGAAAAAATAGGCACTCTTGCAACGAAGCAAGCATAGATTCCTTGACCCGGACCTGATTGTGATTGATATTGGTTTAGATAAAAATATTTGAGTTCTTGAGTTCTGTTTGGCTGCACATAGGAGTTTTTTAAATGTCGATACCTTTTTCAATTAGGATCGGCGCCGGTGCAGCCCTCATGGGTGCTATGGCCTTTTTAATGGTTCCTTCGCAATTGCCAGCTCAAGGATTCCGGCCGGCCATGCCTCCGCGTCCAGCGCCTCCTGGTCCCCTGCGCCCTCCCATTACGATTGGAAGCATAACTAGCTTGGGAGGACAAGGGGGTGTTGGCGGTGGCCAGCAGGGCGGTGGTTTTGGTGGTGGCCAGCAGGGCGGTGGCTTTGGCGGTGGTCAGCAGGGCGGTGGCTTTGGCGGTGGTCAGCAGGGCGGTGGTTTTGGTGGTGGTCAGCAGGGTGGTGGATTTGGTGGTGGTCAGCAGGGTGGTGGATTTGGTGGTGGTCAGCAGGGTGGTGGCTTTGGTGGTGGCCAGCAGGGCGGTTTTGGTGGCGGTCAGGGCGGCTTTGGCGGAGGCCAAGGTGGAGGTTTTGGCGGAGGTCAGGGTGGTGGTTTTGGCGGAGGTCAAGGTGGTGGTGGTGGAGGTGTGAGCAACCCGTTTGGTGGTTACACGCCCGGTACAATGATTCGCCCTAACTCAACTGGTGGCCCTTTCAATGTGATCCCTATTCCACCAGGCACCTACATTGGTGGTAGTGGCTTCGGGGGCAACCAAGGTTTTGGTGGTCAATTTGGTCAGGGAGGCCAGCAAGGTGGGGGCCAAGGCGGCTTTGGAGGAGGCCAAGGTGGCTTTGGCGGTGGCCAAGGTGGCTTTGGTGGAGGTCAAGGTGGTTTTGGCGGTGGCCAAGGAGGCTTTGGTGGAGGCCAAGGTGGTTTTGGTGGAGGCCAAGGCGGGTTTGGTGGTGGCCAAGGCGGCTTCGGCGGTGGTCAGGGTGGTTTCGGGGGCCAAAAGGGATTTGGCGGAAATGGCGGAACTGGAATCTGACCAGAGTGAATCGACTCGTGACAAGCCCCATTGCTCTTTAAGAAGCAATGGGGCTTTTTATGTAATCAGGCAAGGCTGAGAGGCAAAGTTCCCACCGATCGAGATGGTTTGGAATTTAGTGGCCGATCGATGAGTTGATAGTGCACATTGCGTTGTCTGGGTTCATAGCCAAGCTCAAGAATGGCGTTCTTGATTTGGTCTAAGGTGAGGTGATGTGCGGTACCTGCTGCGGACACCACATTTTCTTCAATCATTAGGCTGCCCATGTCGTTGGCGCCAAATTGCAGCGCCAATTGCCCTATCTTTAGGCCTTGTGTCACCCAAGATGACTGAATGTTGGGAATGTTGTCCAAAAATAAACGCGAAATAGCTTGGGTGCGCAGATATTCATGGGATCCAACTGGTGGAAGGTGAGCTAGATGCGTGTGTTCTGGTTGAAACGTCCAGCATATAAAAGCCGTGAATCCGCCGGTTTCATCTTGCAACGAACGCAAACGATTCAATGATTCAACCCGGTCCGCCAATGTTTCCACATGTCCAAACATCATCGTGCAGGTGGAATGACCGCCAAGGCCATGCCAAACACGATTGACTTCCAACCACGCATCGGAAAGGCATTTATTGATGGTCAGTTCCTTGCGGACGCGATCCACGAGGATTTCTCCACCGCCCCCCGGAAGGCTGCCCATGCCAGCATTTTTGAGGCGAGATAAAACATCTTGCAGTGGAATTTTGTTGAGCTTGTGAAAATGCCAG
>Ga0255125_1000543_pt1 | contig 11541 bp, 10 predicted proteins | sample Law_Cont_RepC_8d_FD_188557 | JGI IMG/M metagenome (GOLD analysis project Ga0255125, IMG submission 188557) | Freshwater microbial communities from St. Lawrence River, New York, United States - Law_Cont_RepC_8d | ecosystem: Environmental > Aquatic > Freshwater > River | place: USA: New York...
CGGATCAGGGCCCGCAGGATTTCCAGTACCGATGCCTCTTCGTCCAGGTTGCTGCTGAATACTTCTTCACGCATGACACTTCTCTCCATTCACGCAGACTCCCTGGCAGGGAGTGCCCTTGAGACCTGTTTGTTACTGTTCATGAGCACAGGATACACAAGGACGACGCCCAGGATGATGCCTGCTCCGAGATAAAATTGCAGATCCAGCTCGCGCTGCTCACCCAGAATCAGAATCGCGAGAATAATTGCATAGAGTGGCTCCATGTTCACCGCCAACGAAGACGCATAGGCTGACAGTTGCCTCAGGGCTACCAGTGACAGCGCAAAGGGCAGCAGCGTGCAGGCCACTGCCAGTACCAATATCCAGAACATGTCATTGTTGCCCGGAACTGCCAGCAGCTGGTCCTGTGCAGGCAGCAGCGCACCTGCCTCCCAGGGCGTCCACGGCAGGCCGAAAAGCAGCAGAGTCATCACCAGCGCGAATACGCCACCACCCAGCATCTCCAGCGCAGTGGCACTCAGGGCGTCGGTGCGATGGATGAGGCGCTTGTTCAACGCGGTGAACAGTGCCGCGAGAAAGGCAGACAGGATCGCGACGGCAATGCCTGCATTCATCGTTTCCGGCGTCCCGCCAACAACCAGCGCAACACCCGGCAGCACCAGCAAACCGAGGAGCAACTCCCGGCGCACGAACGGGCGCCCTGTCACCATGGGCTCAATGAAGCACAGACACACGGGTATCAATGCCATGCAGGTGGCAGCCACTGACGCATTGGCGAGCTTTACTGCCGCATAGAACGTCAGCCAGTGCACTGCAACGATCACGCCGACGCCAAGAAAGGCCAGCAGATGCCGGCGTGAAAGGCGCAACACGCCGCGCCAGACCCTGGGCAGCAGCAACAACAGCAGACTCACAAGCACCATCCGCCACAGCACCAGCGGCAGGGCAGGCACAGTGATGAGTTTGCCGATAATAGCCGTAAAACCCCAGAGGAAGACGCACAGATGAATCTGCGCCCAGGCAGTGCGTGTGTCGGACATGTTGACCTTGTATCGCGTCGGCCTGCAGGGCGGGCACTGGCAACGCCGCAGGGACGGAAATGTCGGATAGCCTACACCAAAACACGCCAGAGGACTGCGCCGGCGCACCATGGTCTCTCTCTTTGGGGCAGGCTGGACTCGACACCATTGTGACAGCTTTGCGCTGAGATACGTGCTGTGGTGGATGAACGGCCGAGCAAAAAAAAGGGTCGCAAGTAGCGACCCCGAAACAACCCGGAAATCCGAGTCTAAAACCTGCCAACTCTCAACATGGCCGGGCGCCTGATCAGGCTCCGCGGATGAAGACGTTGCGCTTGATGCCTCCGCCAAGCAGTCGTGCCGGCCAGTGGAACGAACTGATGAAAGACACCAGAACCGCCGCCGCATAGGGAATCGCCTGAATCAGCATCACGATGCTCCATATCTGCATGTCGGGATTGCTGTATTCACGGGGAATGAGGCTCAGCATCAGCACTGCAAGACACAGGCTGATCAGCATCAGCAACTCTTCGCGCACGGCTGTCAGCGCCTGCAGTACCGCAGAGGGACGCGCGCACTTCGGCGTTCGCACGAAGGGCATGTCGTCCGTGAACAGACCGCGCAAGGTCGCCAGACCTACCGTATGCGACAGAGCCAGACCAGCAACAGCCGCTGCAAACGTCTGACGCAGGTTCGCCTTCACCCGTGAGCGATACAGGTAAACCATCTTGGAAAGCTTGAATACGAACAGAGAGAGCGGCAGCACAGAGAACATCATCAGCGGCGCGTCGATCTGTGTCGGCGACAGGATCATCGCAACACTCCAGGCTATCGCCGCAAGGTTGAAGATCAGATTGAAGCCATCCGCCACCCAGGGCAGCCATCCAGCCAGGAAGTGATAGCGCTGGCCATTGGTCAGGCGCGAGTCACGATTGCTGAACAGATCCCGGGTATGTCGGCGCAGAATCTGCATCGCGCCGTAAGCCCAGCGGAAGCGCTGCTTCTTGTAGTCGATGAAAGTATCCGGCATCAGGCCACGGCCATAGCTGTAAGAAAGATACATGGCTTCGTAGCCCGCTTCGAAAATGCGCAGACCAAGCTCCGCATCTTCAGTAATGCACCACTCTCCCCAGCCACCGACTTCTTCCAGCGCTGTTCTGCGCACCAGGGTCATGGTGCCGTGCTGGATGATGGCATTACGCTCATTGCGAGTGACCATGCCGATCTCAAAGAAACCGCGGTACTCAGCAAAGCACATGGACTTGAAGGCATTGTCATCGTGATCGCGGTAATCCTGAGGAGACTGCACGATGGCCATCTTCGGATTTTCGAAGGCGCCGATCAGATCGCTCAGCCAGTTTGGCTCTACCTGGTAGTCGCTGTCGATGGCAGCAATGATTTCTGCCTGCGGGTCAGTACGTTCCAGAGCATAGTTCAGTGCGCCAGCCTTGAAGCCGGACAAGGGCGCAACATGGAAGAACTTGAAGCGCGCACCGAGTTTCTCGCAATGAATCTGCACAGGCCGCCACACGGCTTCGTCGCGGGTGTTGTTGTCGATCACCAGCACTTCGAAATCTGGATAATCCAGCTTCGCCAGGGCGTCCAGCGTCTCGATCATCATGTCGGCCGGCTCGTTGTAGGCCGGGACATGGACAGACACCTTCGGCGTGCGTGTCATGACAAGCTGCGTGGGCTTGATCTGGCGTCGGCGCGTCATGTACCAGTGCGCTTCCGCCCACTCATGGGCCTCCGTCAGAAGAATGGTTACGACACCGAGCATGCCGATTACCAGCAGGATGCCGACGATGGTGGACGTAATGGTCAAATACTGCTGCGAATAGTCATAGATGATCCAGACCAGCACGGTGGCGGTGACAGACGCCACCAGAGCCATCAGGCCGTAGCCCTTGGTCTTGAGCGCCTTGCTGTTGATACCGAAGATGCCCAGCAGAATCACGGATGTCAGGATTGAGATTGCAGCCAGAACTTCCCAGCCCGGAGTGCGCACAATGGGTTCGGCGAAGGAGAACTTCGGATTGCGCTCCACGTCATAAACGCCCCAGTAGGCACCTACGCCACCTTCATTCTCGGCTTTCCATGGCTGATCGAAAGCCTCCATGAGGAAATACTCATAGTCCAACTCAGTCGCACGGTGCAGGAATCGGCGCAGAAAAAGAGCCTCATTGGCTTCGCTCGCCACGGCCGCCTCTCTGGTGCGCCCATCCGAAGGCCAGCCTACTTCCCCGATGAGAATCTCCTTGTCAGGAAAGGCGGCTTCCAGTTGCTCCATCTTGTCTACGATATAATCCACCGCGATATCGACGTCGATACCTTCCCAGTAGGGCAGCATATGGACGGTGATGTAGTCGACGTGGTCAGCCAGCTCGGGATAGTGGAGCCAGACGTGCCATGGCTCGGCAGTGCTTACAGGCACATTGACTTCGCGACGGACACGATCCATCAGCACACCAAGATCTGTGGCACTGAATTCGCCACGCAGGATGGTTTCGTTGCCCACCATCACGCTGGTGACATTCGTGCTCGCGTTGGCAAGCGTGATGCCGGCCTGGATCTCATCTTCATTGATGATGGTGTCCATCCCCAGCCAGATGCCTGTCACGACATCCATATCATAGTCGCGGGCAATATTCGGAATGTCTGCCAGACTGCGCTGGCTGGAATAGGTTCTCAGCGCACGCGTCTTGCCCGCCAGCAATTCGACGTCCTCGCGGATCTCTTCAGTGGAGGGCATGACGTTGTAAATGGCGTTCTGGCCTTTCTGGAAAGGCGAAAATGCAAATCCACTGATCTCTTCAGGCCAGGGCACGACTTCGGTTGGGCGATTTACCATCGCCCAGATGAAAAAGGTAACTATTGCGAACAACAAAGCGACGAACAGAGTCGATATACGCATATTTCCTGGGGTTCAGAAAAAAATTGGGAGGGGGAGACAAACGGCCGGCATGTTATTGTTACGCCCCATGTCCGTCAATAGATGGAAAAGAAATATATTTTCGCTTTGCAGGGCATTAAAAACCTTTGAAATGGCACGAATTTTCCCGGCCCGCACCAAAGACATGCATTGCACCAAAAAAGCACATTTCAAGGAATTTCGCACCGAATGAGACCTCTGAATATCGTAATTTCCACGTTGAAAAACGAATTGCACAAGGAACCATCAAAACAATGCAAAAACTCTTCCTCTTACTGATTTTCGCAGCTTTTTCTTGCAGCAGTATGAATGCCAGTGCAGAGCGTATCGAAATTACACTGGCTGACTCTTCAACACTGGCATTGTTCCGAATTCTTCCAGATGCCATTCCGGCAGAAGGCGCCCCGCTCGTCATCCTCATGCCTGGCGGCTCCGGAGATGAAGCGCTGGCCCGCGATCTGCATTTCTGGCTGGGAGAAGAACTGGCGCAACGCGGGTGGGCGGTGGCTGTCCCGGTATCGCCCAATGGCCGCTCCTTTCGGGGCGCAAACAACGCCTTGATCCCTCTGTTGATTGAAAAATTGCAGGAAGACCCCCTCATTTCTGACGGAAAAGTACTGCTGGCCGGCATTTCCAATGGCGGAATGTCCGCGCTCGAAGTCGCTTCGCTGTCTCCGGAACGCTATCTCGGGATCATGGCGGTGCCGGCACTGGTACCGGAACGACTGAATGTCGCCGCCCTGGAAGGCATGCCGATCTATCTGCGGATAGGTGACCAGGACGAAATGAACTGGATGAATCGTTTCGAAGAAACCCGCGCCGCCCTCGAGTCTGCCGGCGCGGTGGTGGATGCCGGACTGGTGTTCATGGCCCCCCACATGTTCTCCATGGAATGGGAGACATTGGACCCCTGGCTGATAACTCTATTGCAGAGTCACTGATCAGAAATTGGTGGCCACAAGCGGACTGGTTTCGGCGTCGTAATCGATTCCAGTCACGCCGAAACCGAACAACTTGAGAAACTCGGTGTTGTAACCTGCAAAATCTGTAAGCTCAAAAAGATTGCTTTCGTTCACCTGGTCCCAAAGCGCTTCCACACGCTGCTGCACGACCGGATTCAGTTCTTTCTCATCCACCCGCAAACGTCCTGCCGCATCCAGCCGGGGCGTTGCGGTGTAAAGACATTCTGAGAACAGACGCTGTATCTGCTCCATACAGCCTTCGTGTGTGCCGTCTTCCTTCATCACCTTGAAAAGTATGGACAGATAAAGCGGCATGACAGGAATAGCTGAACTAGCCTGAGTAACGACTGCCTTTAGCACGGCCACTCGGGCCTCTCCATTGACAGCTGCAAGGCTGCGGCTGATCGCTCCGGCAGCGCGATCCAGGTCTTCCTTGGCTTTGCCAATCGTGGCATGACCGTAAATTGGCCAGGTCAGCTTGTCGCCCAGGTATGTATACGCGACGGTTTTGCAGCCGTCGGCCAGCAAGCCTTGCTGTTGCAATGCAGCCATCCACAATTCCCAATCTTCGCCGCCCATCACCTTTACTGTGGCAGCGATTTCTTCTGGACTTGCAGGTTCCACGGAGATCGGGCTGATCTTGTGAGTATCGGTATTGAGATTCTTGACGGTATACGCACTGCCGATGGGCTTGAGGACCGAGGAATACACTTCCCCTGTGACGGGATCCGTGCGCCGGGGAGCAGCAAGGCTGTAAACCACCAGATCTATCTTGCCCATGCTGGATTTTGCTATTTCCATCACCTGCTCCTTGCAGGCAGCGGAGAAAGCATCGCCGTTGATGGTATGAGCGAACAAGCCGGCCTCTGCAGCCGCTTCATGGAGTGCCGAGGTGTTGTAATAGCCAGCCGATGCCGTCTTGGTGTCCGTGGGTGGCTTTTCAAAGCAGACACCCAGGGTACTGGCGCCGGTTCCGAAGGCAGCAGCAATCCGGGAAGAAAGCCCGTAACCAGTGGAGCATCCAAGAACCAGCACGTTCTTCGGTCCGTGGGCAACAGGAAGCTGCGCTCGAGTATGGGCAATCTGCTCATGTACATTGGCAGCACACCCTTGCGGATGCGCATTGATACAGATGAATCCTCGAACTTTTGGCTTGATGATCATGAATCTTCCTGTTTTCCGGTCTTTAGCGTGTAAATTATGGCCCCGCTCAAATGAGCGTCCCCAGGCGAAGGCGGCCATTATAGTGCTGATTGCTGCCTTGACAACACCCGTTTAAACCGGCATAGTGTCGCGTCTAAAATTCGGCTGGCGAATGCATTTTATTCGCCTTCCTGACCGGAACAAACCCGGAGCAGGACTCGCCGCAAACCCTGTTTCGTATTGAACTGCATATGCATCAAGGAGCATCAGTTGGCCAATTCTGCACAAGCTCGTAAGCGCGCCCGTCAAGGCGAAGTCCGTCGTCGTCACAACGCAAGCTTTCGTTCGATGGTTCGCACCTATCTGAAGAAAGTGATAGCTGCCATCCAGACAGGCGACTATGACAAGGCTACTGTTGCGTACAACAGCGCCGTACCAGTCATCGACAGAATGGCCGACAAAGGCATCATTCACAAAAACAAGGCTGCTCGTCACAAGAGTCGTTTGAATACTGCGATTCTGGCGCTCAAGGCGGCCTGATTTGGTTGCTTGAAACCGGACTCAAAAAAAACCGGCTGCTTGCCGGTTTTTTTATTGCTGACGATTGGTACTTGGGATGGCACTGTAGTGGCCTACTCTACCAGCACCAGATTGTCCCGATGAATGATCTCGATCTCTCCAGAGTAGCCAAGCAGCTCTTCTATTCGATCGCTTGACGCACCCAACAGCCTTTCAGCTTCCCGGCTGTCGTAGTTGACCAACCCGCGGGCAACTTCACGCCCGGCTTCGTCAATACATGTGACAACATCTCCGCGGTCGAATTGCCCCTTGCAGCCAATCACACCCACAGGAAGGAGACTTTTGCCTGAGTGCGTCAAGACCTTCACGGCACCCCCGTCGATAATCAGCTGACCCTTGGCCTTGAGCTGCCCGGCCAGCCACTGCTTGCGCGCTGCCATGGGCTGCTTCTCAGGCAACAGCATGGTGCCAATCTCTTCGCCCTGTGCCAGCCTCACCAGCACATTGTGCTCCCTGCCACTGGCAATGATCGTGCATGCACCGGAACGCGCCGCCAGCTTTGCTGCCGATACTTTGGTAATCATGCCCCCTCGACCAAGACTGCCTCCGTCGCCAGCCATTCCTGCCAATGTGGGATCACCAGCCATCGCCGTGCTGATTACAGGAGAGTCGGGGTTCTGCCGAGGATCGGATTCGTGCAATCCCTTCTGATCCGTCAGAATGACAAGTGCATCAGCGTTCACAAGATTCGCGACAAGAGCTCCAAGAGTATCATTGTCCCCAAAACACAGCTCTGCCGTGGCTACAGTGTCGTTTTCATTGATGACAGGAATGACCTGCATGTCCACCAAGGTGCGCAAAGTGCTCCGGGCATTTAGATAGCGTGTGCGATTGGAAAGATCGTCGTGGGTAAGAAGTATTTGAGCGGTATGGACACCGTATTCCTTGAAGAATGTTTCGTAGGTTTGTATCAGACCCATCTGGCCCACGGCAGCCGCTGCCTGCTGAAGATGAATTTCTTTCGGCCGCTTCTTGAGCCCCAGCCTCGCCACGCCTTCAGCAACCGCTCCAGAAGAAACCAGGACGACCTGAATACCCTTGCGCTGCATGGTCACAAGCTGTTCAACCCAGGCTGCAATCGCCTGCTTGTCCAGCCCGAGGCCGTTGTTGGTGATCAGGGAACTGCCAATCTTCACGACCCAGCAGCGTGTTTTCAGCAAGTCTTTACGCATCATGCAGGCAGCTCTCGAATAAACCGTAAATCATCTATAGTCGTCGTCTTCGAATTCGTCGAAGTCGTCCAAATCTTCGGCATCCGCATCGGCGCGACGCGCGGCACGACTTCTTTCTATACTCTTGCGAATCTCATACTCCATTTCCCGGTCCAAAGCCGCCTGCTGCTCCTGATACTCCGGATCCTCGAGCAATAGTCGTCGGTGCTCTTCCACCGAAACCATGATGGCTTGACACAAATCCGGGCATCCTTCGCCGCTGATAGCAGTGATTGAAAATACACGACCTTTCCACTTCAATGCCTTGGTGAGACGTTTGACAAGCGCAGCACGCTCACCTTCTGGCACCAGGTCAAGCTTGTTCAGTACCAGCCAGCGCTCCTTTTTTGCCAGAGTAGGACTGAACTTTTCCAGTTCCTCGGCAATTTTCCGTGCGTGCTCTACCGGATCAGAGCTGTCTGGTGGCATTACGTCGAGGAGATGCAACAACAGGCGCGTGCGCGACAAGTGCTTGAGGAATCTGAACCCCAGGCCCGCACCTTCAGATGCCCCTTCGATCACGCCTGGAATATCCGCCATGACAAAACTGCGTTCGCTGCTGACTCGTACGACACCAAGGTTGGGAACGAGAGTGGTAAACGGATAATCGGCGACCTTGGGACGCGCCGAGGAAACAGCGCGAATCAAAGTGGATTTGCCGGCATTGGGCATTCCCAGCAACCCGACATCAGCCAGCACCTTGAGCGTTAACTGCAGGACTCGCAATTCGCCAGGAGTGCCGTTGGTTGCCTTGGTGGGAGTCCGCGTCGTGCTGGACTTGAAACGGGTATTACCCAGGCCGTGAAAGCCCCCCTTGGCTACCAGAATCTGCTGCCCTTCTTCAGAAATATCAGCGATCAGTTCTTCAGTATTTGCATCGACAACTGTTGTGCCAACCGGAACGCGCACTACCAGATTCTCGCCACTGCGCCCGGTGCAGTTCTTGCTCATTCCGCCCTGTCCATTCTGCGCCCGATATTGTGGCTGGAAGCGGAAATCGACCAGGGTATTCAAAGAACTGTCGCCAACGAGATAAACGCTGCCGCCATCCCCTCCATCACCCCCGTTGGGGCCGCCCTTGGCGATGAACTTTTCGCGGCGAAAACTCATGCAGCCATTGCCACCCTTGCCTGCTTCCACCGTAATCTCGGCTTCATCAACGAACTTCATGTCTTACCTTCCCGAACACGGGATGCTCTCAGAATTGTCGGGGCGAAATGCCCAATACAAAAAAGCCCCGTCACTGGACGAGGCTTTTGGCGCGCGCACTTCAGCGGAACCCGCTATGCGCAGCGTGTGAAGCGTAGAGCGTGGTTCAGACAGGAACAATACTGACGTATTTCCTGCGCGCCGGCCCTTTGACTTCGAATTTCACAGTGCCGTGTGCAGTGGCGAAGATCGTATGATCCTTGCCTAGACCCACGTTCACACCGGGGTGGAAGTGCGTGCCACGCTGACGCACCAAGATGTTGCCTGCGAGAACGGTCTCGCCACCAAAGCGCTTGACGCCAAGTCGCTTCGACTGGGAATCGCGGCCGTTACTGGTACTACCACCTGCTTTTTTATGAGCCATTTGTCTTCTCCTGCCAGCTTGCGCCCGACTTTATACGGAAATGCCCGTGATCTTGACTGCCGTGAACCACTGTCTGTGGCCCTGGTGCTTGAGGTGGTGCTTACGGCGACGGAACTTGATGATGCGTACTTTGTCGGCACGACCCTGCGCTACGACTTCAGCAGTCACTTTGCTGCCTACAACATAGGGAGCACCTATCTTGACGGATTCGCCTTCGCCTACCATCAACACCTTGTCAAAGCTGATCTGACCGCCAGTGGCCACTTCCAGTTTCTCCAGCTTGAGGATCTCGCCCTCAACCACTCGGTGTTGCTTGCCACCACTTTCAATTACCGCGTACATAATTCACTCCAGATTGGGTATAGGGTCATTCTCTGCCAGCGCTGCGGTCTCAACGTGACGTACATTCAACAGAAGCAATCGAACTTCTGTCCAGCAGTGCCTATAGGGCCGGGCATTTTACGGGAACAGTCCATGCGAGGCAAGCCTGCACTTGAGAATTTATCCAATCATTACGCACAATTGCGAACTTCCTGCAGCATGCCCTGTTCTTGACAGCCAATCCCTTCACCCCTAGCATGCAGGCTCCATTTTAAACCTGTTCCAGAGCCCTCGTGCGTTCTCCCGGCAGATTGGCAAGTCCGTCCCAGACAACAGCATTGACCACGGTAGCTTCATGTACAAACAGATCCGCGCGGTTGTCGCGACCGATTTCGAAGCCGTAAATCAGGTAATAGTCGACCAGCTGTATTCTGACGTCGCCCTGGTCGAAAGCATTGGCCACTACATCATTGATGCAGGCGGCAAGCGTATGCGCCCTGTACTGGTGTTGTTGAGCGCACGCGGCTGCCAGTACGAAGGCCAGGACCACATCCGCCTCGCAGCCGTTATCGAATTCATACACACGGCTACACTTCTCCATGACGATGTTGTTGACATGTCAGCCATGCGTCGCGGTAGGCCTACAGCCAACGAGAAATGGAACAATCCTTCGAGCGTTCTGGTGGGAGACTTCATTTACTCCCGCGCCTTCCAGATACTGGTCAGCATCGGCAGCATGGACATCATGAGGATTATTGCGGATACCACCAATCGCATAGCCGAGGGTGAAGTCCTGCAATTGATACACAAGCACAACAGCGCCGCAACCCAGGAAAGCTACATGAACGTCATACGCCACAAGACAGCCATCCTGTTTCAGGCGGCTGCCGAGTGTGGCGCACTCCTTGCTGGCGCACCCGAAGAACAACGTCGAATTCTGCGGGATGCAGGCATGCATATAGGCATGGCGTTTCAACTGATAGACGACGTTCTCGACTATGACGGCGATGCCCAGACGATGGGCAAGAATGTCGGCGATGATCTGGCGGAAGGAAAGCCAACCCTCCCCTTGATTCACGCCATGCGCAATTCTGACGCAGCAGATGCAGCACTCCTGAAGCAGTGCATCGAAAAAAGCAGCCCACTGATTGACCCCGAAGAGCTCGGCGAGCAGCTTGCCAAAGTGATCGCAATCGTTCGCAAATGCGGCAGCCTGGAATACACCCGTCAACTGGCCATTCAGGAAGCCGACAGCGCCATCAGTATCTTGAACGACCTTCCGGATACGGTCTTCCGAAAAGCGCTTCAGGACATGGCTAACCTTGCAGTCATGCGCACCAGTTGAGATGTTCAATCCGATTGGCCTGACCGTCGATTGAAGTCGATAGAAATGAGTACGCAGGATCTTGCCAGTCAACAGCGGCTCCTTGTATTGCTGACGCCATTTGCCTTGTTCTTCAAATCCCCTTCAAGACAAAACAAACGCCTTCATAATGGATTCGCCCTGATACTGAAGCCGGCGCTGGACGAGCGCAATATGGACTTTTCGTCCACCACCCGCACCTTGTTACGGCTTGGCAGATAAAGCTGATCGCTTTCAAGAACAGCAACCCGAGCCAGACCCAGTTGAATGGCTGACTGTTCCATATCCCCCAGCATCTCGTAAGTCTCGCTCAGAGCCAGATAGAAATCAGGCTCGGATTCCTTGCGGCGAATGGCCTGCTCGTAGTGCATGCGCGCCATTTCCAAATCGCCGTCGGCATACGCCACATTGCCGAGATTGTAGTGAAAGTAGGGA
>Ga0255125_1000549_pt1 | contig 11466 bp, 11 predicted proteins | sample Law_Cont_RepC_8d_FD_188557 | JGI IMG/M metagenome (GOLD analysis project Ga0255125, IMG submission 188557) | Freshwater microbial communities from St. Lawrence River, New York, United States - Law_Cont_RepC_8d | ecosystem: Environmental > Aquatic > Freshwater > River | place: USA: New York...
CTTCAGACGATCAGCAGGCCGGCCTGGCCGGCGGCGGGGCAGTCGAAGCCGGGCAGGTGGCTATCATCCTTGGCAATTCTGCAGTGGTGAACAGCAGTGCTGCCGCGCCGCCCGCTACCGACAGCCTCGACTGCATGCGCCTCAACTGGGGGCCGTTCCTGTGGATGCGCTGCTACACCAACGGCGCGCAGTTCCTCGACCGCGTTGTGGGTGAGAAACCCGATTGGGACGAACTCGAACGCTTGGCCCGTGCTGTGCCCGCAGGCTGCAACGGTGTGCGTGTGCTGCCGTTTGTGCATGCGGAGCCCAGCCTTGGCGTCCACAAGCCACACTTTGCCTGGATGCCAGCGGAGCCTTCAGACCCCGGTGTGCGCTTCCGGGCCTCCCTCGAGGCATTGGCATATTTGATAGCCCTTGGCATTCGGGCGCACCGCGACAACGGCCAAGTGGTTGAGCGCATCAGCGTTTCCGGCGGCATTGCCCGCTGCGGCCTAATGCTCGAAATTCTGGCATCTGTTATTGGCATGCCTCTCGACCGACTCGAAAGCAGCGAAGGACCCGCGTTGGGAGCCGCTGCCGGGGCCTTGGCTGGTATCGAAACAGTGCGGGCCCGCGAAAGCGGCCACCCCTTACGGCATTTGATGGCCTCTGCCGTGGCGCGCATTGTTCGGCTTCGGCCAGATCCTGTCTGCCCAGATCCTGCCGCCACCAGCGCCTACCGGCCGCTGCTGGCGCGGTTCGAGGCGGATCTGGCCGGCGCGTAAAGGCACCAGCGCTCGCCCATGCGAATCCTGCATCTGGGCAAGTACTACCCTCCCGCGTCGGGGGGTATCGAGGCGCATGTGCGAACCTTGGCGAAAGGCCAGGCAGCCATGGGACACACGGTTCGCGTTCTCTGTGTGCAACATGCCAACAACCGTCATATTTCTGTTATTGGCGAGACTTTCGCCCGCACCCGCGACAGCAGCGAGACAGACGGATTGGTCTCGGTGCGCAGGCTTGGGCGTGTTGCCCATCTGGCGCGTTTTGATGTTGTGCCCGGCCTGCGCGGCGAGCTGTCGCGCCTGATGCGCTCCACGGATATCGTTCACCTGCATACGCCCAATCCACTCATGCTCATCGCTTGTGCCAGTCTGGCCGCTGGACCCGATATGCTGGTCACGCATCATTCCGATGCCGTGAAGCAGAAGCGCCTGGCCATGCTGGTATCACCGTTTGAAGACCGGGTGTATGGCCGCGCCCGCGTTATTTTTAGTGATAGCCCCGGCTACGCCGATGGCTCGGCAACGCTCAAGCGCCATGCTTCCCGCGTGCGGGTGCTTCCGTTGGGAATCGATCTGGAGCCTTACGAACAGCCGCATGCCGAAGTTTTACGCTCTGCCAACGACCTGCGACAATCGTACCCCGGCCCGCTGTGGCTGATGGTCGGCAGACTTGTTTACTACAAGGGCCACGCCGTGGCGATCGACGCCCTGGCCCAAATTCCCGGCACGCTGTTGATGGTGGGCACCGGACCATTGGAGGCCTCGCTCAGGAACCAGGCGGCCAGCCTTGGTGTTGCCAACCGCGTACGCTGGCTGGGGCACGCTTCAAACGACTTCATTATTGCGGCGTACCATGCCGCCACCGCGCTTCTGTTCCCCAGCGTGGCGCGCAGCGAGGGGTTTGGTCTGGCTCAGGTCGAGGCGATGGCCAGTGGCTGCCCGGTTATCAACACGAATATCCCTGCCAGTGGTGTTTCTTGGGTGAGTCAGCACGATGTTTCAGGCCTGACCGTTCCTGTGGGCGATGCCACGGCTCTGGCCGCCGCCGGGCGCGCTCTTGCCAACGATTCTGAACTTCGCAATCGTCTGTCCATGGGTGCCCGCGCCAGAGCCCGCGCCGAATTCGACCACAGACAGATGGCCCAACGCTGGGCAAAGGCCGTTGGCGCATGAACCCTTTTTTGCGCCAGTTCACGCCGGAAGTGCTGCTACCCAAGTTGCAGGATCTGCTTGCGGGCCCCGGAACCGGCACCGTGAAGGTGCTGCACCTGGGCGTGGGCAATATGTACGGCGGCATAGAAACCACCTTGGTGAATATCGCGCTCAAACGCGGCCTGATGCCCAGAGTCGCCATCAGTATGGCCATCTGCTTTCCAGGGAAACTGCAGCAAAATCTCGAAAAAGCCGGTATCACCCCGCACTTGCTCGGCCCTATTCGTTTCCGTTATCCGTGGACCATCTGGCAGGCCCGCCGCGCTCTGGGCCGTCTACTGGCCAAACTCAAACCAGATATTGTGATCAGCCATAGCTGCTGGACCCAAGCGGCACTCGGGCCAACCATCCGCCGTGCCGGTGTGAAGTTGGTCACCTTCATGCACTCAACAGCCACCCATTCATGGTTCGAGTGGCTGGGGGCGTTCACGCGCCCCGACCTTGTGATCGCCAACAGCCAGTTCACGGCCAGCACGCTGTCTAAGTTGTTTCCCGGTGTGCCAATCAGCATTATTTTTCCAATTTGCGATATTCCTGAAATACAAGACATGGCGAACGTTCGCTCGACCATGCGTGCCGACCTTGGTTGCCCCGACACACGCAAGGTGATTCTGACTGCCGCGCGTTTCGACCCCTACAAAGGACACGCATTATTGCTGGATGCTCTCGCCCGTCTGGATCCATCGTTGGATTGGGAATGCTGGATTGTGGGCGGTGCCCAGCAGGCGGCTGAAAAGGCGCTGGAACTGAAACTCAAGGCCCAAGCAGAAAGGCTGAAAATAGTTAACCGCCTGCGGTTTTTAGGCCACAGGGGAGACGTTTTGTATCTGTGTGCCGCTGCCGATGTCTTCTGTCAGCCCAATACCGGCCCCGAACCGTTTGGCCATGTATTTGTCGAGGCGCAGGCCATGGGCTGCCCAGTAGTGACCACGGCCATGGGCGGACCGCTAGAAAACGTGGAACAAGGCACCCACAACCGCCTCGTGGCCCGCCCCGATGCCGTGCCGGTTGCTGAGGCGCTCGAAGATGTGCTGGCGGAAAAAGTGTGATTCCTAGAAGCATGATAAAACAGGTTGCACGCACAATTATTCCCCGGTGGGCGAGGAACTGGTTGCGGGCACCAGCTGGGTCTATCACCTGGATTATCGAGTCCCTTAGTTTCACCTTTGGCAGAATTAAAGTTATTGAGCCAAGAACCGGGTGGCGGATTAAATGCCATCCGACTTTCGCCAGCACGATGGAATTGCACCACCTGCACGATCCATTGCAAATTGCAGAGCTCAACCAATTCATTGTTGAGTGTAAGCCGGAAATGATTTTTATAGATTGCGGTGCGCATTTTGGTCTTTTCAGCCTTGCCGCGCTTCATTTTGGTGGTCCACAGGCAACTGTTGTTGCCATTGAACCATCACCCATGGCTATTAAAAAACTCAGACAGCAGGCTGCGCTGAATAAAGTGACAGATCGCCTTGAAATTATTGAAGCATGTGTTGGGCGCACGTCTGGAAGTCATTTATTTGTTCCCGCGGGTGTTAATTCAAGCGGTTATTTTGTTGGAAAAACCGGCGAGAATCAATCTTCAGAACTTGTGAAGGCCCGATGCGTGACAATCGACGAGATAGTTCAATCAATGCCAAAACCTCCAACGCATATAAAAATTGATGTTGAAGGTATGGAAGACGACGTCCTTTTCGGCGGAAATCATTTTTTCAAGTCCAACAACAACGTCATGATTTTTCTTGAGCTTCATAACGATGTGATCCGTAGCCAAAATGAAAATCCTGCTCGCGTGCTTGAACGTTTGGTCCAGTGGGGATTTGAACTGTTGAATGACATGGGCCAACTCTCGGAAATCAATGTGCTAGTCAACAAACCTGTAACGCGACTTCTTGCCAGAAAAATGCCCACATGAACGGCTTAGTTATCTGTGCGTTGGCATTCGTATCGGTGCTGTATTTCACCTTGGCCGACTGGCGGCGTGGCCTGTGCCTCACCATCGCGTGGGGATACCTATACGGCATTCTCAAATCCAACTACGCCGCCTCGTGGGGGCATTTCATTTATGATGGCGCCGTGGTGGGCCTCTACGCTGGCGCCCTTCTCAATCCGCCCCCAGCCATCGACAGGTTGCTAGAAGGCTCCACCCGCAAATGGGTGGTCGCGTTAATCGCTTGGCCATGCTTCCTGGTGTTGATCCCGTTCCAGCACTATCTCATTCAGGCAGTGGGATTGCGCGGCAATGTCTTCTTTATTCCCATGGCCCTGTTCGGTGCGTGGCTGGGCGACAGCGGCCGCAGGCAGGTCACCATCACCCTGTGCCTGATGAACCTTGTGGCCCTCACCTTTGCCGGCTTGGAATACAGCATGGGTGTGGAAGCTTTTTATCCACGCAATGAAGCCACTGACATTATTTACAAAAGCCAAGATATTGTAGGCGGACATTTCCGCATTCCCGCCTGCTTTGCCAACGCTCATTCCTACGGTGGCGCCATGTCGTTGACGGTGCCATGGATTCTGGGTGGCATGTTCCAGCGCATCCGCAATCCGTTTGAGTTCTATCTTCAGGCCGCTGGCCTCGTGGCTGCTGGATTGGGCACCTTCCTCTGCGGCGCCCGCGCCCCGGTGGCCATTCTGGGAATTTTTCTTGGCCTAGGCCTGATGACACGCCGACTTTCACTACCCGGTATTGTTTTCCTTGGCGTGGCGGCAACTGTTGTTTATGTGATGGTCAGCGGCGAAGAGCGTATGCAGCGGTTTGCCCTGCTGTACGACTCTGAAGCCGTGGTGGGCCGGTTGTCGATGAGTGCCAACCTCGGTTTTTTCGACCTGCTCGAGCAATACCCCTTCGGCAACGGCCTAGGTGGTGGAGGCACAAGCATCCCGTTTTGGCTGCAAAGTCTTATCACCAATCCCGTTGGTTTAGAAAATGAGTACAGCCGCATTTTGTTGGAACAGGGCGTGGTCGGCCTGCTCCTGTTCATGGGTTTTGTGGTGTGGTTTTACTCCCGTACTTTGGACCAAGCCGACCCCAATTATCCCACCCTCCGACTGGTGTGGTATTCCGGTGCCATCACGTTGGCCACCTCGTTCATTGGCATTGGCCTGATGACCAGTGTGCCGGGTACATCATTGATTTTTCTGAGCATTGGCTACGCTGCTTCGGGTGCGGAACGCCGACCTCGGCAAAGGCCGCCGGCACCCTCCGGGCAAAAACGCTCGGTAGCCCGCCCGTTGCCAGCCCCACACGTGCCATCCACAGCACAAACAGCGTGACGATGAAACCCCTTCACGAAGAACCCAATGTGCTGGTCTTGGCGGCCGGAGAGGCCGACCACCGCTTCTGGCGCGACCTCTGGCACTACCGCGATCTGCTGGTGTTTCTCGCTTGGCGCGATATTGCCGTGCGTTACCGCCAAACTATTGCCGGGGTGGCGTGGGCCTTGCTTCAACCCGCCATGACCATGATCCTGTTCACCATCATTTTTGGTAGGCTCGCCCACATGGATGGCGGCGGTATGCCTTACCCGCTGCTGGTGCTGGCGGGCCTTATTCCCTGGCAACTCTTTTCGGCCGCCCTCACTGGGTCGGGTGATAGCTTGGTGGCCAATGCCGGGCTTATCAGCAAAGTCTACTTCCCTCGCATCATTATTCCCATGGCTGCTGTTTCTGTGGCCATTGTCAATGCCTTGGTCTCGTTGGCACTGCTGGCGGTGTTGATGCCCGTTTACGGGGTGTGGCCTACATGGCGGCTGGTGGCACTGCCATTACTGTTAATGCTGACTGCGCTTATCGCCTTGGGTGCCGGTCTGGTGGTTTCCGCCATGGGCGTGCGGTACCGAGATATTCGTTTTGTACTGCCTTTTGTGGTGCAGTGCGGTTTCTTTGCCGCGCCTGTTGGCTACTCCACGGTGGTGGTGCCCGAGCATTGGCGGCTGCTGTTCGCCCTTAACCCTATGGTGGGCGTGATGGAAGGCTTCCGCTGGAGCATTCTGGGCCATGCCGTGCAAGAATTGCCGCAGATGCTGGCAATGTCTGCGGCCACCATGGTGGTGCTGCTAGTGGTGGGGCGCTGGGCGTTCCGCGGCGTGGAACGCGACGCGGCGGACTGGTTGTAATTTAGAATTATGACAAAACCAATTATATCTGTTGAAAATCTAGGCAAACGGTACCGAGTGAAACGACCGGGTACGCGTGGAGGGGGCGGCCTGCGTCATGCTATTGAAGCGGGTGCAGCTTCGCTGTGGAACGGCTTGAGCCGAATAGTACAAGGGCGAGCACCGTTCGACCGCATTGCACCCGAAGACGAATTCTGGGCACTGAAGGACATTAATTTCGAGGTTCAGGCGGGGGAATGTGTCGGCATTATCGGCCGCAACGGCGCGGGCAAAAGCACACTGCTGAAAATCCTCAGCCGTATCACGGAACCCAGCACAGGTCGGGCCGTTCTGCGCGGCAGGGTGGGAAGCCTTCTGGAAGTAGGCACAGGGTTTCACCCCGAGCTAACAGGTCGGGAAAACATTTTCCTGAACGGTGCCATTCTTGGTATGCGCCGGCATGAAATTAACAAGCGCATGGACGAAATCGTTGCCTTTGCGGAAGTGGATGAGTTTCTTGATACCCCGGTGAAACATTACTCCAGCGGTATGTACATGCGCCTGGCGTTTGCCGTGGCCGCGCATTTAGACCCCGAGATTCTGATTGTGGATGAGGTGCTGGCAGTTGGAGACGTGCAGTTTCAGAAGAAATGCCTGGGGAAGATGAGTGAGGTGGCCAAAGACGGGCGAACGGTCCTGTTTGTAAGTCATAACATGGATGTAATTTCAGCAATTTGTCAAAAAGCAATAATGCTAGAAAAAGGAAGGCTTGGTTCAGAAGGGCAAAAATACGATGTTATCGAACAATACATGGCCACGATAACAAACAATCAAAAAACGAGCTGGACAGGCGACATAGGTGATCAACATTTAAGAATGCATCACATATCTATTTTGCCAATGAGTGGGAGCGGATTGAGGACCGACATTGAATTGTGTATAAAAATTATCATTCGCGTTGATGTCAATATCTTGGGTCTGATTTGCGCGGTTGAACTCTTCAATAAGTCTGGGACACGATTTCTGTTCTCAAATTATGATGACATGCTTTCGCCACCAGTCACAGAAATCGAATCTGGCCTGTATGCATTGGAAATGAGAATCCCACCCAACATATTGGCGTCTGGTTTTTATTCGATTGGTATCGACCTTGGAATTCATAACCAAAAACGAATCGCGCTTGATGAAGCTCGTGTTGATTTTCAACTCGAAAATGTATCGGGAATCGGAAGACGCTACCCTAGACATGACAATGTGGTTAGGCCGTCCTGGGAATGGAATGTCATGAAAATTTCCAACAGCAATGAGTCTGCACAGGCTTTATCGGAATGCAAATCCTAAGCCATCGCGGCCAATGGTCGCGTCAAATCGAAAAGAATAGTTCCGAAGCGTTCGTTCGTTCATTTACAAATCGGTTTGGCACCGAAACCGATGTAAGAGATCATCATGGCGCCCTTGTGATATCGCATGATTTTCCTGTTGGTCAACCAATGGAATTGGAATGTTTTCTGGAAATATATACCAAGATTGGCCTACAGCTGCCGCTTGCACTAAACATCAAGGCTGATGGTTTGCAAAAACTTCTCACTTCAATCTTGGAAAAATTCAAAGTAATGCAGCACTGCTTTGTGTTTGATATGTCGGTACCAGATATGCTTGGTTGGCTTAAAACTGCCATGCCCGTTTTTACCCGCCATAGCGACATCGAGCCTGACCCTGTGCTCTATGATCGCGTACAGGGTGTGTGGCTCGATGGTTTCTATTCCACATGGTGGAATGCCGACACAATTCGCCGGCATCTTGATCGCGGTAAGCGCGTCTGTGTTGTTTCACCGGAACTGCATGGCAGAGACCCGGTTCAGGCATGGGATATTTTGGCAACTTGTAACGACTGTGGACCAGCTTTGATGGTTTGTACCGATGCACCGGAAGATTTTTTATTAAGGGCATTCAAAAAGTGATCACAGTATTTACTTACTGGTTAGTTTTTCAATGGAAACCTTTACACTCTAATTTTGAATTTAATTTGGATGCCGCATCGCGCTTGTGCAGTAAGTACCTGCTGCAATTCATTGCCCGGGTTGCGCGTTATGGTAAACGCTTGGTTGGAACGGCCTGATGATTCGTGCTGTAGTTTTTGATATGGATGGTGTGCTCATCGATGCGCGTGAATGGCATTACGATGCACTGAACCGGGCACTTGGCCTTTTCGGTTACGCCATCTCACGACTCGAACATCTGACCACATTTGACGGACTTTCAACACGCCAGAAACTCGACCTGCTTAGCCTCGATCGCGGCTTACCACGTGGCTTACACACATTTATCAATGAAATGAAGCAAAGATATACTGTAGAAGTGATTCACCAACGGTGCCGCCCATCGTTCATTCATGAGTATGCTCTTAGCAAGTTGCGTGAAAAAGGTTACCAGCTCGGAGTGGCGTCCAATTCTATCCGCGCTACCGTGGAACTGATGATGGAAAAAAGCCATCTGCGCCAGCACCTTCAAATCATGCTCAGCAATCAGGATGTGGCCAAAGCAAAACCAGATCCAGAAATTTATTGTGCTGCAGCGGCCAGACTTCATCTCAAACCCGAAGAATGCCTTGTAGTGGAAGACAACGCTCACGGAATCAAAGCTGCGGAATCTGCTGGTTGCCCAGTTCTGGCGGTGACCGGAGTCAATGACGTTAACCTTCCCAATATTTTGGCCACTATCCAACGTCTGGACGGGCCTCAACAATGAACATTGTTGTTCCAATGGCGGCCGACTCGCAAGCTTTCAAGGATAAAGGATACCCATTCTGCAAAAGCTTAGTGGAAATCCGTGGTAAGCCAATGATTGAACGGGTGTGGGAATGTCTCCTACCCATCGAGGCAGATAGGCATGTATTCATCATTCGCAAAGATGATGCCCGCCAATCGCACCTTGATCATGTTCTCAAACTGATGGATCCTGCATGCACGGTTGTTTTAAGTGATGCCCCAACAGGTGGCGCCGTTTGTACCGTTCTGCTGGCGATCGACGCGCTTGACCCGGAAAAGGAATTGATCGTTGCGAACGGCGATCAGCTTCTTTTGTTCGATGTGCCTGCAGTCATTCAATCGTTCCGCAAACAATGCTTCGATGCTGGCACAGTGGTGTTCGATTCGGTTCATCCTCGTTGGTCGTTTGTGCGTGTGGATGAACAGGGCTTGGTAACAGAAGCATCTGAAAAGCGCCCCATCAGCCGTCATGCCACGGCTGGTTTTTACTACTTCCGTCGGGCAGCCGATTTTATAGCTGCAGCATTTCGCATGATTGCCAAGGATGCCCATGTGGGCGGATCTTTTTATGTATGCCCCGTCTTGAATGAAATGGTGCTCAACCATGCCCGTATCGGTACACACTCGATTGACAGGGACGCCTATGTCTCCCTAGCCAATCCGCAGAATGTGGAAGAATATGAACAGCGCTTGTCACAGGAGCGAACAAAACCTTGAGAATGCACAGGCTCGAAGATATGAAGGGCGGCTGGTTCATGGGGGCATTCAACCCTACTGCCCTATGCACTGGTGCCGCTGAAGTGGCCGTTAAATATTACAAAGCTGGAGATCAGGAAGCATGGCACGTGCATCGCATTGCCACGGAAGTGACGGTAATCGTCTCGGGCAGTGTAACTATGAACGGCACACATTTAGTTTCCGGTGATATTGTTGTGATTGAACCAGGGGAAGGAACCGATTTTCAGGTGCTGGAAGACACAATAACCGTGGTAGCTAAAGTTCCCAGCATGCCCGGGGACAAATACATGAAAAACGGGGATGCACCATGTTGAATATTGTCGTGCCTATGGCTGGTCGTGGCCAACGTTTTGCTGAGGCCGGCTACTCAGTTCCCAAGCCCTTAATACCCATTCATGGCCAACCAATGACTCGGGTGGTGATTGGCAATTTGCGCCCAACACGGCTACACCGATTTATTTTCCTGATTCTGCGCGAGCATGCTGAAAAGCATGGATTGGATGCCATGCTCCGCCAATGGGCGCAAGGATGTGAAATCCGTTTTGTGGACAAAGTGACGGAAGGTGCCGCCTGTACTGTGCTTCTGGCAAGGGATTTGATTGACAATGAACACCCACTGATGATTGCCAATTGTGACCAGTGGGTGGATATCGACATCAATCATTATTTGGCGGCAGGAGATGTTCCCGGTGTGGATGGCCTGATCATGACCATGTGGGCTGATCATCCGAAATGGTCGTATGTGAGATTTGACACTCAAGGAACCATAACGGAAGTCGTGGAAAAACAAGTGGTTTCCAATGAAGCCACCGTAGGCATTTACAATTTTCGACACGGTTGCGATTTTGTTCGTGCCGCGGATGCGATGATTACAAAAGACTTGCGCGTGAACAACGAATTTTACGTGGCACCAACTTACAATGAATTGATTGCGAAAGGACAGAAATTGGCCGTGTACAATGTCGGCAAGGAATATGCAGGCATGCACGGCCTAGGAACGCCAAAGGATTTGGATTTGTTTTTAGTTGATCCAGTTTCCCAAAAAACTGCAGCCGGTGAATACCGATGAGCCAGTGGCGTATCGCAACCAAGCAATGGACGAAGTTTTTCTTTTCCATGGTAACGCGATTGTTGCCGTTGAACATGGTAAGGGCACTGTTTGAATCAAGCATGGAAGCCTTACATAGCCGTGGACCAGATTTTATTACGCGAAGATGTCTACCAAAGTATGGTATCACAATTTCTGGATCGGCAGATGCGCCACTGGTAGCAAGTAACTCACAACAAATCGGTATTGTGATTCAAGGTCCGCTCAGATTAAACGATAACTTTACTATGGAAACAGTAAGGCACTACCTTGCTTTGCCAAATTGCAAGACTGTAATCGTTTCAACATGGGACACGGAAGATACTATTACCATTGAACAAATTAAGAATTTGGGTGCCGAAGTCGTTTTATCTAACGCGCCGTCCGTATCTGGGCGACTCAATGTGAACAAGCAAATTGTATCGAGTCGGGAAGGTATAAGGCGCGCAATTGACTTAGGCTGCAAGTATGTTGCTAAAACGCGGTCCGACCAGAGAATCAATTCCCTTTACGCACTGTCAGCTCTTCCCACGCTAATTGAATTATTTCCTAGAGATGGGAAGCAATCCGAAAAACAGAAACGATTGATCGCCATCTCGTATAGCACGTACAAATGGTCACCTTATACTTTGTGCGACATGTTTATGTTTGGTTTGCCAGAAGATATGATGGACTACTGGAATGCTCCACTTGACGACCAAGAGCACGATCGCAATAGTTTCCAAAACATATACAATCGTGAATCCACAACTTTCCGTGAATTAATTTCTATGTATCCTGAAAATTATCTGATGCAATCTTAT
>Ga0255125_1000551_pt1 | contig 11452 bp, 10 predicted proteins | sample Law_Cont_RepC_8d_FD_188557 | JGI IMG/M metagenome (GOLD analysis project Ga0255125, IMG submission 188557) | Freshwater microbial communities from St. Lawrence River, New York, United States - Law_Cont_RepC_8d | ecosystem: Environmental > Aquatic > Freshwater > River | place: USA: New York...
ACTCGAACAGGAGCGCCTGTGGCAAAAAATGTACAGGCGGACTATGTATTTCGGCCGTACCGGAGCCGGAATTACCGCCATGGCCGCTGTTGACATGGCTCTGTGGGACTTAAAAGGCAAGGCCCTTGGTCAACCGATCCACTGCCTTTTGGGTGGTAAACACCATTCTCGGCTCCGTGGTTATGCCTCGATCTTGTTCGGCCGCGATGGCAAGGAAACAGCCGATATCGCCCGCCGCTGGGTTTCGGAAGGCTACACTGCCGTGAAATTCGGATGGGAGCCAATGGGAACCTCTGAAGCGGTCGATATCGATTTGGTACGCGGTGCCCGCGAAGGGCTGGGAGATGCCACTCTGTTCATCGATGCGGGGTGCGTGTACGACGCCCGCACAGCGTTGAGGCGAGCGCATGCCTTTGCTGAGTTCAAGCCGGAGTGGTTCGAGGAACCACTCCGCGAAGACGACATCGAAGGCTATGTCTGGCTTCGCGACCGCTCGCCGATACCTATTGCTGCGGGTGAAGGAGAATGCGGACGTGAATCGTTCCGTCCGCTCATCGACCAGCGCGCGCTCGATGTCTATCAGGTCGATATTTCCCGATGCGGTTTTACCGATGCGGCCTATATTCGGGCCCGGGTCGAGGAAATTGGTGCCCGGTTGTGCAATCACTGCTACACCAGTCCGCTCACGGTAGCGGCCAGCTTGCACTGGCTCAGCACCTGCCGCGATGCCTTCGTTTTTGAAGACTGCGTGGAGGATTCACCCCTGCGGCACGATCTAACGATTGAAAAAATCCAGTCGGTGAACGGCTGGATTGAGGTGCCCGACAGGCCCGGCTTGGGCGTCACGCTCGACGAGGACTTTGTGAAAAAGCATCTGGTGTCCGAGTCGCGATAAACAGGAGAGGCAACCATGAGCAGGGCGCGCACGGAATATCGTTACGAGAAACTCACCTGGCCCGAGATCAACGACGCGGTTGATCTCGGCAAGGTTTGCATTATTCCCTGCGGCGCTGTGGAGCAGCACGGCCATCATTTGCCGCTGGATGTGGACCTTGTGTGTCCTGTGGGCATAGCCAATGGTGCCGGCCGGGAGATTGCCGACAAAATGTTGGTGCTTCCAGTAGTGGCCTATGGCTACACAGGCCACGTGATGGACTTTCCCGGGACCATCAACCAAGACTTCGAACACTTCATGCACCATGTGCTCGACATCACAAAATCGCTGGCCTACCACGGTTTCAAAAAGATCATCCTGCTCAACGGGCATGGATCTAACATGCCCAATCTCGATCTGGTGGCGCGCCGCACCAATCTCGAGACCGATGCCGAGTGCTGTCTTGTGGCCTGGTGGAATCTGCTGACGGTGGACAAGCAGTTTCTACCCGGGTGGAGGCAAAGCAAGTTTCCCGGCGGTTGCGCGCATGCCTGCGAACTGGAAACCAGCCTGTACCTGCATCTGGATGGCGACAATGTGCGCAAAGACCTGATCAAGAGTGGCATAATTAGTTTCAATGCCGAGGAAAGCCCGTTCAACTGGGTGGACCTTTTCGCCGCTGGCCCAGCCACCGTGGTTTCATGGACCAGTAGCTATTCTGATACCGGCGTGCTAGGCGATGCCGAACTGGCTACCGCTGAAAAGGGCCGTCAGGTTTATGAGGAAGCGGTCAAGCAATTAGTGCGTCTGGTCACTTGGTACAAAGACCGCCCCGCCGATGTTCGCCGTGACCTTCACCGCAACCCACCCACCATGCCGCTGCCGTGGGGCCAGCGGCCAGCACCCCGGAGAAACCCGTCATGACAACAATTGCAGATATACGTATCACAGGACTCTGTGGTGGAACCGTTGAAGGTGGTTGGGCCGAAGAACTGACCCCCGAAGACAATGTTCATACCATTGTCGAGGTCATCACTTCGTGTGGACTTGTGGGCATTGGCAGCGTGTTTACCAGCAGCCATCTGGTGGAGGCATCCGTCCGGTTGCTGCGGCCGTTCTTAATCGGCGAACGGGCCGATGAACCGGCGCGTGTCAGCGAGAAACTCAGGCAGAATACCTTCTGGCAGGGCAGGGGTGGCAGCGTAGAGCATGCCATCAGCGGTATCGATATTGCGCTTTGGGACCTGTTCGGCAAGATCACCAACCAACCGGTGGCCCGTCTTTTGGGTGGTATATACCGCACTAAGATCAAACCGTACGGTTCCTTGCTGTTTGCCGAGCCCGACGCGCTGCGTGAAAAACTCAAAATGGCGGTATCCAAAGGTTTTAAAGCTATCAAGCTTGGCTGGAAGCCCTTTGGCAGGGTCAGCGCCAGAATGGACGAAATTCTGGTGCGCACAGCGCGCGATACCGTTGGCCCCGATATCGAATTGATGGTTGATGCGGGCGGTAGCGACGCCTACTGGCCCCATGGTTACAAGTGGGCCCTGAAAACAGCGCAGATGTTGGCCAATTACGATATTACATGGTTCGAGGAGGCGCTCCGCCCAGACGACTTCGCTGGTTTTGCCGAGCTCCGCAAGCATTCGCCTGTGCCCATTGCCACTGGCGAAGTGCTGACCCGCAGGCAGAGCTTCATGCCTCTGCTCCAGCAGCAGGCGGTGGATATTGTCCAGCCCGACTGCACCAAGTGTGGTGGCCTTACCGAGGCGTGGCGCATCGCCTGGATGGCGCATGAAAACTACGTGCAGTGGGTGCCGCACGGGTGGAACACGGCTGTAGGACTGGCTGCAGATATTCAACTGTCCTGCGCCATGCCCGTGGCGCGTTACGTGGAATTCCTCACGCCTTCGCCCTACATGGATGACCTGATCAAGGTTCCATTCCGGCCTGATGCTGAAGGCTATCTCACCCTGCCCGATGCTCCCGGTTTGGGAATTGAACTCAACCCGGAATCGATGGCACGTTTCCGGGCCGGCTAAATTTTCAGCCTTCTGCCAGTTATAGGTGATTCATGAGCCCCCAACGTGAGTTGGGGGGTGAGCGAGTCGCTTGCGCACCCCCCAACTCACGTTGAGGGCTCATGCAACACAATTTGGGGGATTCCGCCCCCGATTTCCCTCGCTGTGCTAAGCATGGTATATTAATAAGTGATCGACCTGCCTTCCGTTCGTGCCGGAGTTTATACTCATGACGCAAACACGCCATAACAGCAATGGCTGTCAGGGTTTCCGTGAAAATGCTAAGGTCTCCCGGCGCGAGATGGTGCGCATTGGCGGACTTGGTCTGGGCGGACTCACGCTTCCCGGATTGCTGCGCGCCGAACAAGCCGCGGGTATCAGCAGTTCCCACAAAGCCGTGATCATGATCTACATGGTGGGCGCGCCGCCGCACCAGGATATGTACGATCTCAAAATGAACGCTCCTGCCGACATCAAAGGCGAATTCAAACCGATCAACACACCCGTCCCCGGCATCCAGATCTGTGAACACCTGCCGAAGCTTGCTTCCATCATGGACAAGCTGGTACCGCTCAGGTCTGTTTATGGCTCGCCCAGTGGCGACCACGATTCGTTCATTTGCTACACCGGTCGGACCGTGCAGAAACAGCCACCGGGCGGTTGGCCGTCGATCGGTTCCACCATTTCCCGGGTGTTGGGTCCTGTCAACGGTTCGGTACCCCCGTTTTTTGGCCTGGCTCCTAATGCTGGTCATCCGCCTTACGGATCTCCCGGACATCCTGGTTATCTGGGTGTGGCACATTCGGCATTTCGTCCGTCTGGTCCCGTGCGCAATGACATGAAGCATGGAACCGTTCAAGCAAGCCATTTGACGGACCGCTTATCTTTATTGTCTCATTTTGACCGTATGCGCCGCGAACTGGATGCCAAAGGCACCATGGATGCTTTGGATTCGTTCAACCGTCAGGCCATGGGTATTCTCACATCGAGCAAACTGCTCGATGCGCTGGACCTAACCAAGGAACCACAGGCGGTACGCGACAAATACGGGCAGGGTGACCCGAAGAACTACGGAGACGGTGCGCCCCGCAACCTCGAGCATTTCCTTTTGGCTCGGCGGTTGGTGGAGGCTGGCGCGCGTGTTGTGACGCTGAATTTTGGTCGGTGGGACTTCCACAGCAGCAACTTTAGCGAGTGTAAAAACACTCATTTTCCGATGTTCGATCAGGGTATGCACGCGCTGATCACCGATTTGCACCAGCGTGGCATGGACAAAGACGTCGCAGTGGTCGCTTGGGGCGAGTTTGGCCGCACGCCACGCATCAACAAGGATGCCGGTCGCGACCATTGGCCGCAGGTGGGCGGCGGTCTGATTGCCGGGGGTGGATTCCGCACTGGTCAGGTGATTGGCGCGACCGACCGGGATGGCGCGCGAATCACTCAGCGACCGGTTCACTTTGGCGAGGTTCACGCCAGCCTGTACCGGCACTTTGGAATTGATCCGCGCTCGGTGACCTTACCCGATTACACGGGCAGGCCGCACTTTTTGGTGGACGACTGGCAACCACTGCCTGAACTCGTCTGACCGTTCAATTCCGTTAGGTGGCCAGAACCCGGCGCATGGCTGCTGTCATGGTGTCGTCGATAGAGTCGTCGCTGAAGGCGACAGACACTTCGTATCCACCGTTTGGGTATTCTTCTTTGATCGGTATATACCAAGGCCCGCCATCGCCATAGGCGGCGACTGCCACGCGGCCATCAGCTACCATCGATGTGGCGCGAATCTGATATTGCACAAACGATTCCGCAGGCAGGTGGAGCATGTGGATGCCGTCCACATTCAGAGCGCTGACTACAATAGGTATCTTCTTCTCAAGGCGGCGGGCCCATGCCACTTCGTAAGCAGGACGGTTGCGTGCGGCGCCTTTAAGAGCTTTGTTGGCAATGCTGGCCAGCAGTTCCTGCACGGCAGGTTTACTGCGGGCGGTGGGCAGCATTTCAGCGGTGTTCCAGGTGATCGATTTGACGGGCACGGGATTGAGGCGCTCTTCCGAGGCGCGCAGGCCTGCCAGCATGCGGGCCGTAAGATCGGCGCGCGCCTTGGGGGTACCATTGTTGTATTTGCCGGCTGCCACGTTTCCCGCGCATCCGGTGAAGTAAACATGGTGGCACGTGGCGTCTTCGGCCTGCCTGGCCTTGCGCGCCAAACCGACAAAATCGCTGGTGACACGTCCATCGGCGTAGTAGCTCATGGGGTGTGTCGCATAGTAGTGGAGCGAGGCGACCTTTTGTGTGCCATTGAAGAACGCGACGGTACGCAGCAACGGGTCGATCAGCCCCTCCGGCATGGCAATAAGGCGGGCATCGCTGCTGGCACTGCCCCGCATGCTTTTCACCCGGCCTTCAGCATCGCGATCGAGCCGGCGGTTGGAAGCGACGTGTTCCACGGGGGCCGAGCCCATAGCGACATGGCTGATCGTCATGCTATTTTTGATAGCCTTTTCTACGGACGCGCGCGCCTTGTCAATACAGCGGGCGTGAAAGTCCGGGAACACAATGTGTTGAAGGTCGGTTTGCGCCGCCACAAGTTTCTCGGCTTCGAGGCAGGCGAACGGGGCATTGTGCTGGTGCACGCAGTGTACGGCGACGCGGTCGGGTGTGGTGCCTGCTGCTTCAGCGATGGCGGTTCGCCATGCGACATGGGCTTCGTTCAGGATTCCTGTCCAATCCACGGCGCATAATACGATCGGCTTGCCGGCACCCAGAAGCACCACGCCAATGGCTTCGAGTGGGTCGTCGACTACTTCTACAGGCTTGATCCAGCCCCCGCAGCAAGGGTGGCCCATGGGGGGGGTGACATCGAAGCGGAATGGGGCCAGATGTAAGTTTCCGGCGCTCTCCGCGGTGGCTGATTGCGCGGCATATGGCAACAGCGTCCAGGCAGTGCTGGCGGCAAGGAACGAACGGCGATGATGAAGCATGATTGAAGATCTCCCGGAGAGATTCTTCAAACTACAGGCAATGATCAGGTCAAGCTATCCCTTGAAAAGGGTTAGATGGGCGAGATTTTCTGCTGACATGGAAAAAATATGTCCGGTTTCGAGTGTGGTTTTCGCTTCTGATGGATAGTTGGATTTAAACGGGAGTCACTGCCATGTTTGCAACATTGTGGAAGCTACTGGCGAAACCGGGCATCCGTCTGGCGCAAAAAGCCTCCAGATCTCAGATATTGCTGCAACTGGAGGGGCTTGAAGGAAGGGACGTTCCTTCCGGCTCGACTATTCCGTCCACGGTCACGCCCGTGTTGGCCAATGGAATACTCACGGTTCATGGAACAGTACGCGCCGATGCGATTACCGTTACTCAAAGCGGCAGCAGCATCGGTGTAGCGGGCAGGACATTTGCGGTCAGTGCCGTGAATATCATTGTGATTGTTGGTGAAAGTGGGGACGACACCATTACCGTTGGAGCGGCCATTACCAAGCCAGCTCGCATCTATGGCGGAGGTGGCAATGACACGGTCTATGGCGGTGGGGGAGCAGATGAAATCTATGGAAGCTGGGGAGCGGACAGGCTCTTTGGCCGGGGCGGGAATGATTTGATCTATGGTGGCACAGGCAGTGATGTTGTCGATGGGGGTATAGGCACAAATGGGGTTTTTCAGGAAAGCCCGCTGCGCTCAATACCGCAGTCTCCCGCAGGAAATATCAATAACGTGATCATTCAGTTGACTAACGCGGAAAGGGCGCGATTCGGCTTGCCCGCACTCAGATTCAATGGCCAATTATCCAACGCGGCGAACCTTCATGCCGCAAACATGGCGTCGAGGAGCAACGCCATAGGCGAAAACGCGGCGCACAATCACACTTTGTACGGCACCATGTTCCCATCAATGACAAGCCGCATCGATTTTGTCGGGTACAACTATTCATCAATTCGCGAAAACATTGCTTATGGGTATCCTTCTGCCCAAGCTGTGGTGGAGGCATGGATGAATTCGCCCGGGCATCGCGCCAATATTCTTTCGACGGATATCACCGAAATCGGTGTCAGTGTTCAGACCAACGCGCGGGGAGTGATGTTTTTCTGCCAGAATTTTGGTTCGCGTTTCTAACAGATGAAGGCAAATCCTGCTGGGTGGCCGTAACAGGGTTGCGTGGCTTGGTGCGATACCACAAGCTGTAATCAACTCTCCAGCCACACTGCTCCTGTAGGATTATGCCACCATGATAATTGCCTGCATTGCGTCGTGCCTGTGCTTTCATCAGGCGCCTGCTCGTTTGCCCCGCGAGGAAATCCTGCAGATTCGAGGGGCAGATGGAACCATCGCGAAGGCGTCTTCCGCGGAAGCGTGGTTATTGCGGCGCGTGGAAATCATTAAGGGTATGGAATCGTTCATGGGGCCTTATCCCGGCAAGGAGAAGCGTTGCCCGCTTGACATGAAGGTGGTGGAAGAAGCGGATTGCGGGACTTATGTGCGCCGGCTTATTTCCTACGCTTCAGAACCCGGTTCCCGCACGCCGGCATATCTGTGCGTGCCAAAATCGGCTTTATCGGGCGCACCCGCACCGGGAGTTTTGTGCCTGCACCCGACAGAAATCAACCTTGGCCCCAAAGTGGTGGTAGGGCTGGGTGGCAGACCTCATCGGCAACACGCGGCAGAGCTGGCAGAAAAAGGTTGCGTGACGATTTCTCCAGCCTATCCAACCATGGGTGGATACAATCCGGATTTGAAAATGCTTGGTTATGCTTCTGGAACCATGAAAGCCATATGGGACAACAGCAGGGCGCTTGATCTTCTCGATACGTTGCCTTTTGTAAAACCTGGCCCTCGAGCCACTATTGGCCATAGTTTGGGTGGACATAATTCAGTGTTCACGGGCGTTTTTGATGACAGACTTAAAGTGGTGGTGAGCAGTTGCGGGCTGGACTCGTTCACCGACTACTACGGCGGTGATCCCAAAAACTGGGATCATGGAAGAGGTTGGTGTCAGGATCGCTACATGGCCCGTTTGGCAGGATACAAAGGCAAGCTGCAAGCGATTCCAGCGGACTTCCACGAGATGGTGGCGGCCATCGCGCCACGCGCGGTCTTTATTTGCGCCCCTACAAAAGACAGTAACTTCCGGGCTGCCAGTGTGGATCGTGTTGCCGCTTCTGCCCGGCAAGTCTACCAACTGCACGGCAAGGCGGATCGGTTGATAGTCGAGCATCCGGAAGCCGATCATGATTTCCCTGATGCTTCACGGGAACGCGCTTATAGTTTCATTCTGGAGGTATTGCGTTAACCGGCGAGGCGGGTGGCCCGTATACTTACTGATCAACATCAGGAGGCCTTCACCATGCATGCGACGCACAATGATCTTAGTCTCGAAGTCCGTTCTCAGTCTGTTGCCCTTCTCAATGCCATGCTAGCCGACATGATCGACCTGCAGAGGCAGGCTAAGCAGGCGCACTGGAATGTTAGGGGGCCTCACTTTATTTCTCTGCACAAGCTCTTCGACGAAATCGCCGGAGAATTAGACGACATTATTGACGACATCGCCGAGCGCATTACGGCTTTGGGAGGAGTGGCACATGGAACCCTGCCCGAGGTTGCTGCCCATTCAAGCCTCCCTGCCTATCCACTGTACATCAAGACCGGGCACGATCACCTTGCAGCGCTGATTCAATCGTTTGCCCATGCGGCCAAACATGTCCGCACGGCGATCGATACCACCGCTGCCTTGGCTGATGCCGGTACAGCGGATCTTTTCACAGGCTTGTCGCGCAATCTTGACAAGCGCCTGTGGTTCCTTGAAGCTCATCTTGAGAATTGATCCGTTAGTGCCATTCGGAGAATGAAGTATGACGCATCTCGTGCGGTGCCTGATACCAGCGATGTTGTTGGGAACATTGGTTGTCGCGTGCGGTCAGGCCCAAGATGACAAAAAAGAGCAGAAGGAAGGCAAGTCAGTCCTCCGCAAAGGTGAGGTCACCGGTGTGGTGGTTGCCAAAGGCGACAACTGGATCGAAGTGAAGGCCGACGGTGAGGAGAAAGCCCGGAAATATGTGCCGCATTGGCGAGGCGGGAATCCCGCGCAGGGCGGTGGACTCGATAAGAAGATGATTGCTGAGCTTAAGAAAATTCCTGTGAAATCCAGAGTTCGCATGGATTGGACGTTTGAGGAGCGGCCTCGAGTTGAAAAAATCGAGGTTTTGAAATGATTCTGGCGCTGATGTTGGCGTCGATGGCGGCACCGGCAGGTTGGCATGAAACTCTGCCTCCTGCCGTGGCTGAATCGAAGCGCACGGGCAAACCGATATTTCTGGTGCTCCGCTGTGACCCTTGAACCGATTGCCGGGAGATCGACGCGCGGGTCACGCGCCTCGACCCCGCCATTGCCGTGCTGGCTCGTCAGTTTGTTTTGGCGCGGCTCACCAAAATAGAATCAGTAGACCTGAATCATTTTCGTTTTGATTACGACCTGACATGGTCGTGTTTTTTCATCAATGCCGATCTCACTATTTATGGCAGATATGGTGGGCGTGATGCGTCTGGACCGGATGCGCGCAACTCTTTGGAAGGATTGGCGTATGCCATGAAGCGGGCTCTGGATAGGCACGTGGCGGTTCCAAAGTTCATTGATCCTCTTCCTCGCAGCAAGCCATTCATGGTGCGCGACTTCAAGGCTTATGCCAGCCATGGCACTGGATGCGTTCATTGCCACAACATCAAAGAGATGGAGCGAGCCGACCGCAAAGCGTTGGGTACGTGGTCGCGGGACGATGTGTATGCGTACCCATTGCCGGATAATGTGGGAATTATTCTCGAAACAGACCGTGGCGACATTGTTCGCCACATTGTTCCAAATTCAGCGGCAGAAAAAGTGGGGCTCCAATCGGGCGACCGGATTACAAAGCTGGCTAATCACCATATAGCGTCGTTTGCGGATGCGTCATTTGCACTCGACACGTGGAAGTCGGGCAAACCCATGCCTGTTGCTTGGATCAGGGGTGAAACAACTCATTCCGCGATGCTTGCTTTGGCGCGGGATTGGAGGCAGACGAATATCACATGGAGACCATCGTTGCTGGACCTGTTGCCTGCTGTGCCGTTTGCACCGGTGGAATTGACGGAAAACGAGAGACTGCAATTGGGAATAGAGGCAGGTCAGGCGGTGTTTCGCCAGGGCAATCGGGTTCATCCGTCGTTGATGGCTTCTGGTCTGTCGGCGGGTGATGTTGTGGTTTCGATTGGGGGAAAGCCCATTCAAGGGACTAGCGATGATCTCTTGGGAAATGTCAGGCGGCGTTACCTTAAAGGTGAAACCGTATCGGTGAATGTGCTGAGATCAGGCCGGCCCGTGGAATTGAAATTATTGCTGCGGTAATCCATTTGACTTCAGGCGACATCACCACGAATTTTGGATAGTCAAAAGCCCCCAACGTGAGTTGGGTGGCTTGCTGGCCAGCGGGTATTGGCCCCTGCTCGTTAGTTCCGTTTCTTATCGGCCGTTCAGCGGCAGGGTGAGAAGGGGGGCTTGCTGGCCAGTTCTAACGCCCAGTTCCAGCCGCGACAGCTCCATTAATAACGAAAAAGTCGATTTGCTGTCACGATCCGATTCATCGATATAAAACCAGTGGCCTTTATAAGGCACGGCAACGTGTGCCGTGGCAGGTGGTTTTTTCCCGGCAACGCAATGAACACGCAATAAACCGTGCATCACTTTGTGCCAATCAAAGGGGGTGCCGTCTGCGTCGGTGGTCGATGGCGCCACCCCGGATGCCACATGTTCCGCCGGCACATCGACCCCTTGGGAAACAAAGAACAGAACCTGAATCAGCGACCTTGTTTCCAAGTCGATCTGCCTCAAGCCTGCCCCCTTTCCTTCAGCCAGAAACGGGTCCAGCGAATCGGTCGTGATATCAAAAGAACGACAATCGGGATCCAGATGAAAAACCCGGGTGAAAGCTGCCCAATCCGCATCGCCTTCTGGAATAGTGCCGATGCGCAATATTGCTTGTTTTTGCTTGCGGGTGACCACCCAGCCGTTGGTGCTGTCGCCACGGTATTCGAAACCGGCTTTTGCCGATTCCACGGCTGCGGCAGCGACTCCAGCACCTTGGGGAACCGGATCGGTGAGTTTTTCCTCGCGGTCTTCACTGAAGAATGCCATGAGTTTGCGGTCTTGCAACCTTTGCAGGGCTTGGATGCCTGACTGAAATTCTTCGTAATCGGGCGCCACGCGGGGAGTGGGGCCACTGGCTGTTTCGGCGTTGGATACCCAGTTCATGTTTTCCAGGTAGAGGCGAAAGACAGTCGAGGCAGACCACGTTGTTTTGCTGATGTACAGAGTGCCTTCCAGAGTGATGGGTGTGAACAACCTGCGTGTGAATTCTTGATCGTCCAAGGGGGAATAGCTCAGGGTAGGCCGCACGGCACCTGATAGCTCTGCCGAGGGCAGAATGGACCCAGCGTAGCCGCCGAAGCTATTGCCAGCTGCTGCTGAAGTGAAGAATGGAATGGCCTTAAGCCCGGCAACGATTTCGGGTTGTTCGGCAATGGTGGTAACGC
>Ga0255125_1000559_pt1 | contig 11374 bp, 10 predicted proteins | sample Law_Cont_RepC_8d_FD_188557 | JGI IMG/M metagenome (GOLD analysis project Ga0255125, IMG submission 188557) | Freshwater microbial communities from St. Lawrence River, New York, United States - Law_Cont_RepC_8d | ecosystem: Environmental > Aquatic > Freshwater > River | place: USA: New York...
GTCCGATTGAAAAAGAGTACTTGGTGCGTGTTGAAGGCACTTTGACTGCAGAAGGTTTTCGACTTCTCAATCATGGTTTAAAACTGGATGATGAAGCCCTGAAGCCAGCCAAAGTGAGTTGGCAAAATACCGATCAATTGCGCTTTGTTTTGCGTGAAGGCAAAAAACGTCAAATCCGTCGGATGTGTGAATTGGTTGGCTTAAAAGTGATTGGTCTAAAACGTATTCGTATTGGACAAATACCTCTGGGCAATCTCCCGGTTGGCCAGTGGCGCCATCTAGGACCTAATGAGAAATTCTAGATAGCTCTGAGCTGTCGTTCTAAGCCATTTCTCTTCTTTTTTAAGTTTTTTGAGTCAATTGGGCGCATCTTTTGCTCACAATCTGAAATACCCCTAGCCAAAAGACTGGCTTAATGGGCAAAAAGCCCTGAAAACGCCTAAAATACGGGCTATGAAAACACCTGAACTTTTAGCCCCTGCTGGTAGCCTGACCATGCTCAACACCGCCTTCGACTTTGGTGCGACGGCTGTTTATGCTGGTCAGCCAAGATACTCATTGCGCGTTCGCAATAATGACTTTGGCAACATTGAAGTTTTGCGCGAAGGCATTGAGACAGCCCATGCTCAAGGTAAGAACTTTTACCTGGTATCAAACATCTTCCCTCATGGCGCAAAAACTCGCACCTACGTCAAAGACATGGAGCCTGTGATTGCGCTTAAACCAGATGCATTGATCATGTCAGACCCTGGTTTGATCATGTTGGTCAGAGAAAATTGGCCAGACATGCCGATTCATTTATCAGTACAAGCCAACACAGTGAATGGCCATGCTGCGAAGTTTTGGCGTTCAGTAGGCGTTAGCCGAGTGATTCTTTCAAGAGAACTATCTCTTGATGAAATCGAAGCAGTTCGTCAAGACTGTCCAGAAATGGAAGTCGAAGTATTCATTCACGGTGCCTTGTGCATTGCTTACTCTGGCCGCTGCTTGTTGTCTGGTTACTTCAACCATCGCGACCCTAATCAAGGCACATGCACCAATTCATGCCGCTGGGACTACAAAGTGGCTAAAGCTGATGAAGACGCCACTGGTGACATCTACCTTCTAGAAGAAGGTAATCGACCTGGCGAATGGATGCCGATCGAAGAAGACATGCACGGCACATACATCTTGAACTCAAAAGATTTGCGCGCGATTGAACACGTTCAGCGCCTCACCGAAATGGGCATTGATTCCTTCAAGATTGAAGGCAGAACTAAATCCCCTTACTACGTGGCAAGAACAGCACAAGCCTACCGCTCTGCGATTGACGATGCAGTGGCTGGTCGTCCATTCAACCCAGTGTTGATGGGTCATCTAGAAGGTTTGGCTAATCGCGGCTACACCGATGGTTTCTATGTTCGTCACCCAGACAAAGATCAGCAAAATTACTTGCGTGGTTTCTCCCTCTCGGGTCGCAGTCTTTATGTTGGCAATGTGATTGATGTTGATAACGAAAAACAATTGGTCAAGATTGAAGTGAAGAACCGCTTTTCTGTTGGCGATAAATTAGAAATTATTCAGCCAAGTGGCAATACTGATTTCGTCATTGAAGAAATTTTCAGTCAAAAAGGTGAGCCGATGCGCGTTGTGCCTGGTGCAGGTTATACAGTTTGGGCAAAACTTCCAATGAACAGCAATGGTGCATTCATTGCACGTTATGTTGAGCAAGAAAATGCCTCCAAGATTGAGCAAATTCCAATCATGGAAGCTTGATCATCCATTCACTGGTATTCTGATAGGGCTTAAAAGGGCTTAACTCTTTTAAGCCCTTTTTTATTAATTTCACTGACCTTGGCACAAGACTTGCATTGATAATTGAATGAACATGAAAGTATCTCTAAAGCACGTCACCCACTATCAATACAGCCAAGCAGTTCAATTGGGACCTCAATTGATCAAACTGAGGCCTGCCCCTCATTGCAGGACACCGATCAGCTCTTATCAATTGAATATCAAGCCATCGACTTATTTCATTAATTGGCAACAAGATCCTTTTTCCAATCACGTGGCCAGATTGGTATTTACCGAAAAAACCAATTTCTTTGAAATCAATGTTGAGTTAACAGCAGAGCTAAAAACCATCAACCCTTTTGACTTTTTTGTTGAGCCGTCAGCTGAGCACCACCCATTCACATATGAGCCCAATCTGATTGCTGGATTGTCGCCATACTTAGAAACTGAAATATGTGGGCCATTGTTTCAAGCATTCATCAAAACAGTTCCTCAAGAGAAAAGACACACGATTGAGTACATTGTTTACCTCAATCAACTCGTTTTCAATAAAGTGCGCTACATGGTCAGACACGAACCTGGAGTTCAATCGACCGAAGAGACACTTCAATTAAATTCCGGATCTTGCAGAGACTCAAGCTGGTTATTGGTGCAATTGTGTCGCCACATGGGCATTGCTGCACGTTTTGTTTCAGGCTATTTGATCGAAGCGAACACAGATTGGCACAATTTAAATAGCCCCGCTGAAAGCCAAGAGAATGTGGCTGAGCTTCATGCTTGGTGCGAGGTCTTTATTCCGGGGGCTGGCTGGGTGGGCATCGATCCAACTTCAGGCTTGCTAGCCACGGAAGGACACATCCCTTTAGCAGCTGCCCCGGACCCGAGCAATGCCATGCCTATTTATGGAGAGTTGGATGTGTGCGAGGTAGAAATGTCGCACAAGATCACAACCCTCATGCACAAAGCTTAAATCTAAAACCTCAGAACTTAAGACTTGTGTGCCAATGTGAAATGCTCAACGTTGGGCAGACTCAAGAAGAATGGGCCCACATGACTTCTCCAACGAGCAAATGCTTCTGACTCTCTGAAATCAACTGTGTGATTTTCAAGCGTGGTCCAGTAAATCATCAAAATATAACGGCCTGGCTTTTCTACACCTGCATTTAGTTTGTAGCCACAAAAGCCTTTTGCTGGAGCGATCGCATCAGCAATACCGGCTGCCACTGCTTTTTCAAAATCAGCTTTTTTAGCTGGGTCAATACTGATATCAACAATTTCTAAAATCATTCTTTTGTCCTTAGAGTTTTATAAAAATAATTATTTACTTCAGCCATTGGTAGCTAGCAATGCCCAAAATGGTCAAAGCCAAGGAGCCCAAAAGATGAAGAGCAACGGTTGCAAATGCACGAACATAGGCTCCTGATTGCAAAATAGCCACAACTTCAGCACTGAAGGTTGAAAAGGTGGTCAAGCCACCCAAAAAACCTGTGATCAAAAACAATTTCCATTCGGCCGACATTCCTGCATGAGCCTCCAAGAGACTCATCAAGAATCCAACAAGATAGGCACCTATTAAGTTAGCCGCTAAAGTGCCCAAGGGCATGGTTGCCCAAACAGCGTTCAAGCCCAAACTCAATAGCCAGCGCAAGACCGCTCCCAATGAAGCTCCTGCGCTAATAGCCAATATGGATGAAAGCATCTATTACCTTTGAATATGTTCGGACTGAGTCATTTAATACCTAAATCTTACTCTGAGACACCCCTATATTCAAAATGGTGTTCGAAGTGGATTATGCTTGAGGCATGAAGAAAAACATTTGTGTATTTTGTGGCTCACGCGACGGTAATAATTTAGACATGATTGCTAAATCTGCAGAAATCGGCAGAGAACTCAGTTATGCAGGATTTGGCATAGTCTTTGGTGGTGGTCGTTTGGGCCTGATGGGTGCGGTGGCCAAAGCGGCCATTGAAGCGAATGGCTCAGTGATTGGAATCATCCCTAAAGGTCTAACCTCACGAGAGCCGATTCAACAGCAATTGACTGAACTCTTTGTGGTGGATGACATCATCGAAAGAAAACGTTTGATGATAGAGAAATCAGATGCTTTTTTAATTTTGCCCGGCGGCTTTGGAACTCTTGATGAATTATTCGAAGTTTGGACAGGCATTCAGGTTGGAGCCCACAAGAAACCAATCATCATCGCCAACTGGGGTAACTATTACGACCAACTACTGTCTTTCTTAAGGCAGGCAGATGAACATGGATTTTTAAATGGTGATCACCTAAAAGGCGCTACTGTGATCAATGATGTTGATGCAATCGTAACAACTCTCAAGAAATCATTGAGCCATTAAGTTAAAAGATCTTAGGAAAATAATGCACATCAAGTTTTTTGGAGCAGCAGGAGAAGTCACTGGATCTCGTCATTACCTTGAAGGTGAAATCAAAGGTAAGAAGTTTTGCTTCATGATTGATTACGGTATGTTTCAAGGTGGCAGAGATGCAGATGAAAAGAACCTAGAGGAGCTTCCATTTAACCCTGCAGATCTAGACTTTGTGATTTTGACTCACGCCCACATTGATCACAGCGGCCTACTGCCTCGCCTATGTGCACAAGGATTCAAAGGTACGATTTATTGCACCAAAGCCACCAAAGCCTTATTAAATATTCTTTTACTCGATAGTGCTCATATTCAAGAAAGTGATTTTTCACGAGCTGAAAGAAAACAAAAATTAGGTAAATGGCACGGAGATTTGCCTCAGGTTTTATACAGCGTGAAACAAGCCAATGAGTGCCTTTCTCAACTAAAAGCTTATGACTATGGGCAAGTCTTTGAACCAATCGATGGCATTCAAGCTCACTTCAGAAATGCAGGTCACATTTTGGGATCAGCCATCGCAGTGATTGATGTTGAACAAGAGGATAAAAAGAAACGTGTTGTGGCTTCAGGTGATTTGGGCATGTTTGGCCAACCGTTGATGCCCGATCCTGATTTGATTGAGTCGGCCGATATCTTATTGGTTGAATCAACCTATGGCGATCGACTGCACCGCACCCTCGATGACACCAAAGATGAATTGGTGACAGTCATCTCAGAAACAATGAAGCATGGTGGCAATATTGTGATGCCTGCTTTTGCTGTGGGTCGCGCCCAAGAAATACTCTTGATGTTAATTGAGCTGGTTCGCCAAAAACGCTTACCTCACCTCAATATATGGCTTGACTCCCCAATGGCCACAGCAGCTACCCATCTCACGGAAAATTATTTTGATGAATTAGACGAACAAGCTCAAGACACCTTGGAGTGGTTTTCAAAAAATCATCAAGCCGTTGATCTTAAATTTGTGGCCGACGTGGAAGAGTCAAAAGCCTTGAACCGAATCAAAGGTGGCGCCATCATTATTTCCGCAAGCGGTATGTGTGAGGCAGGCAGAGTGGTCCACCATTTGAATTGGAATTTGCCGCACAGTCAAAATGCCATCATCATCACGGGCTTTCAGGCGATGGGCACCTTGGGTAGACGCTTGGTTGACAAAGTAAATCCAGTGAAAGTGCTTGGCAAAGAGTTATTTGTCAAAGCTTCTGTGCACACCATCGGTGGCTTATCAGCTCACGCCGATCAGGCAGGCTTGTTGAGATGGCTCAAAGGATTTAAATCTGCCCCATCTAAAGTGTTTGTGATTCATGGTGAATCTCATGCAAGCTCAAATTTTGCAGCAGTGATCAAGCAAGAATTACATTGGGAAAATGTGATCATTCCCCAAAAAGGCGATCTATTTCCTTGCTAGTGAATGCGCGCACACAAAGCCACTGGCCCAAGCCCATTGAAAATTGTGTCCACCCAAATGACCGGTCACATCCACACATTCGCCAATGAAGTACAAACCAGGATTGTCTTTGGACATCATGGTTTGACCATCTAGGGCTTTTGTATCAACACCCCCCAACATCACTTCGGCTTTCTTCCAACCCAAAGTGCCAGCAGGCTTAACTGCCCAGTTAGTCAAAAAATCTTTCAAAGCTTGGCGATCTTTCTTGCCAACTTCAGCCCACTTGCGCCCCATTAAATTCTTTTGCTCGGCAAATGCTTTGGCCAAGCGTTGTGGCAAAACAGCTCCCAAAATATTTTCAGTGAGTTTCAAACGGTTGGCATCATCGTCAAACAGTTCATCAATATCAACATCATTGAACCAGTTGATGTGAATCGCTTCTCCCTCATGCCAATAACTACTGCCCTGAAGAATCGCAGGGCCAGAGAGTCCCTTGTGCGTGAGTAATAAATCCTCATCAAACTGACATGTTCCATAACGCTGAGACTTTGTTCCAGACTTTACTTTCACAGGAACACTCAAGCCCGATAATTCACTTAAGTTGGCAAACTCATCAGAAGTGAAAGACAAAGGAACCAAAGCAGGTCTGACATTGACCACAGGCATGTTGAATTGCTTGGCCACATCAAGGGCATAGTCAGTGGCCCCAATGGCCGGCACAGGCAGCCCACCGGTGGCCATCACAATAGCCTTGGCTTTCTCAATCCCAGTTGATGTCTCGACTGACCATGGATAGCTTGCTTGATTTGCATCTTCTTGGTTGATCTTTTTAATGCCAGTCACCGTCACTGGGTTTTTAATGACCACACCACCCTTTTTACATTCTTCAAATAAAAGATCAATGATCTGTTTAGCAGAGACATCGCAAAACAATTGACCCTTGTGCTTTTCATGAAAGGGAATGTTGTAGCTTTTGACCAGCTCTATGAAGTCATTTGCCTTGTATCGAGATAAAGCACTTTTGACAAAATTAGGGTTCATTGAAAGAAAGTTAGCAGGAGAACTATTCATATTGGTGAAATTACATCTGCCACCACCACTGATCCTGATTTTTTCACCCAACACTTCAGCATGATCCAAGACCAGGACTTTCTGCCCTAATTGACCAGCCACGCCTGCACAAAATAAACCAGCCGCACCACCACCAATAACAATGGCATCCCAATTATTCGCTTGCTCGACTGACATTCATTTCTTTCTGCTTTTATGGCTAATCTTGATTAATACACTCAACTTTACCCTGTATTTTGAAGGCTTTATCCCTTTAACGTGAGTTCGGTCTGGAAAAAAGGCAAAATAGCGGTTTACACACAAAATTGCTAAAAATTAGCCCTTGGAGATACTGTATGTCAGAGCAAAAAAAGCCTAAGCGCATGAATGAGCGCTCAAGAATGATCACTGAAGGTGTTGCACGTGCGCCTAACCGTTCTATGTATTACGCGATGGGCTACAAAGATTCTGATTTTGATAACAAGCCTATGATTGGTGTGGCCAATGGTCACTCAACCATTACTCCATGTAACAGTGGTTTACAACGCATCGCTGATGCTGCTGTAGCAGCCATTGAAGCTGGTGGCGGTAACTCTCAGATTTTCGGCACCCCAACGATTTCTGACGGTATGGGCATGGGTACGGAGGGCATGAAGTACTCATTGGTATCTCGTGAAGTGATTGCTGACTCAATCGAAACTTGCGTGAACGGCCTTTGGCAAGATGGCGTTGTTGTGGTCGGTGGTTGCGACAAGAATATGCCAGGCGGCATGATGGCCATGGCCCGCACCAATGTCCCAAGTATTTATGTGTATGGCGGCACAATCAAAGCCGGCCACTACAAAGGTAAAGAATTGAACATCGTTTCAGCATTTGAAGCTGTCGGCGAATTCACGGCAGGCCGTTTAAATGAAGAAGATTTCAAAGGCGTTGAGCAAAACGCTTGCCCAGGTAGCGGCTCATGCGGCGGTATGTACACAGCCAACACTATGAGCTCTTCTTTTGAAGCTTTGGGTATGAGCTTGCCATATTCATCAACCATGTCAAACGTGGACCAAGAAAAAGTTGATAGCGCAGCCGAATCTGCACGCGTGCTGATTGAAGCTATTAGAAATGATTTAAAACCACGTGACATCATCACGAAGAAATCGATTGAAAACGCTGTGAGCGTGATCATGGCGGTTGGTGGCTCAACCAATGCGGTGTTGCACTTCTTAGCGATTGCCAGTGCAGCTGAAGTGGACTGGACCATTGATGACTTTGAGCGTGTGCGTCGCCGCGTTCCAGTCATCGCTGATATGAAACCATCTGGCAAGTATTTGGCCACTGATTTGCACCAAGCTGGCGGCATTCCACAAATCATGAAGATCTTGTTGGACGGCGGTTTATTGCACGGTGACTGTATGACCATTACTGGTAAAACAATTGCTGAGACATTGAAAGATATTCCTTCAGTACCTCGCGCTGATCAAGACGTGATCAAGACTCTAGCCAATCCGATTTACGCTCAAGGTCACCTTGCCATCCTAAAAGGTAATATTTCTCCTGAAGGTTGTGTGGCTAAGATCACTGGTCTTAAAAACCCAAGCATCACAGGCCCAGCCAAAGTATTTGATTCTGAAGATGATGCCATGGCAGCCATCATGGCCAATAAGATCAAAGCTGGAGATGTGATGGTGATTCGTTACGAGGGCCCTAAAGGCGGTCCTGGTATGCGCGAAATGCTAGCTCCCACCTCAGCCCTAGTGGGTCAAGGTTTAGGTGAATCAGTTGGTCTTATCACGGATGGTCGCTTCTCAGGTGGCACTTGGGGCATGGTGGTTGGTCACGTCGCTCCTGAAGCTTACGTGGGCGGCACAATTGCTCTAATCCAAGAAGGTGACTCAATCACGATTGATGCACACACACAATTGATTCAATTGAATGTGGGCGAGGAAGAGATTGCTAAACGTCGCGCTACTTGGAAGCAACCTAAGCCACGCTACACACGCGGTGTTTTAGCCAAGTATGCACGCCTTGCCAGTTCTGCAAGCAAAGGCGCTGTCACTGATCGAAACTTAGATTAAGCACCGATCAATCATTCTCTCAAGAACTGAGGGTAAGAAAAAGGCCGCACAGTGTGCGGCCTTTTTACTGGGTACAAAATCAATCAATGATGTTTTGAGTGATCATGTCCTGGTTCGCCATGGGCTGGGAAACCACCCACTTTAAACTTAACCTCAACCTCACCTGCTTTTTCAAACTTAAGTTTGACCGGTACAGATAGACCAGGCTTCAACTGACTCTTTAGATCAATGAACATCAAGTGCAAACCACCCGGTTTTAATTCAACTGTGCCATTTGCAGGAATATCAATCGCTTTGACTTCGCGCATTTTCATGACATTGCCATCCATTGTCATGGTGTGAAGTTCCATGGTTTTAGATGCAGGGGAGGATGCAGACAATAACTTGTCAGCACCACCCTTGTTTTCAATCTTCAGAAAACCACCGCTCATTTTTTGAGCAGGCACAGTCGCTCTTGCTTGAGGGTTCTCAATCTTCAAGTTACCCACCTTCACTTCGTTACCACTTGCGAACACAGTTGTTGCAATAAAAGCTGATGCAAGCAATACAGATCCAATTACTTTTTTCATGCATATCTCCTAAATTAATTCAAATTCTTTAATCAAGTGCAATCGTTGCTTTTAACCAAGCAGTTCGGCCAGGTTCGTTAACGCGAGTGGTTTGAGTATAACCAGCCACGTTAGCTCCTGCTCGACTAATAAACTCAGCATAAGTTTTATCAAAAACGTTATCCACGCCAGCTGCAATCAAGGTCTTTTTATTGGGCTTATATCCGGCATTTAGAGAGAAAATTCCAAATCCACTAGATTTAGCAACGTCCTGCCCGGAGATATTGCCTTGACCTACAGCCACCTCATCCTTCGGAGCAACCAATCTTAGCAATGCACCATATGAATATTTCTTATCATCATAGGCAAGCGCCAACCTACCTTCTAAGGGTGCCAATTGAGCCAATGGCAGACCATCAGTTTCATTTTTACCTTCTACATAAGCAATGCTTGAATTAAATTTAACAACATTGGTTAAAGCATAGCTTGAAGTAATTTCAGCGCCATATGTGTGAGCATCCACATTTCTAGAAGACGGTGTTCCATACATACCGTATGCGTAACCGCTTCTAGCATCCACCAAAACAAAATCATTGATTTTGTTATAGAAGGCTGATGCGCTCAAATCAAATGGGCCTGATTTGTGCAATAAACCCAAATCCAATTGATTGGTTTTTTCAGTTTTAGTGCTCATCAAAGCGCTGGCTCCTGATGAATTCTGCTTATTAGAAATCAATTCCCAATAGTCAGGCATGCGCTCAGATCTTCCGAAACCGACAAATGCTGTTGAGTTTGGCATTGAATCTAAAGCTTTTTCAACTCGAGCAAAAGCACTGTTTGTGAATTCTTTACGAGTTTGACCAGAAGTGGTTGATGCCATACCAGATCGCTTATCGGCAACTTCCCAAGACTCTCCTCTATATCCCGCAATTAACTTATTGTTTTTACTTAATTGCTCTGTGACTTCTGCAAAAAGAGCAGCATTTTTAAATTCAGAATCATCAGAAATAGTAAGAGCACCCATTCCTGGCATATTGCCTCCATGGGTAGATTGCGAATAATCAAGTCCAACCTTGGCTTTTGTTGTGGCTCTTAAATTTAAATCTGAAGTTAGTCTCGCAGCATTTGTATCATGAGTTACATCCATATAGCTGGATGGATTACCCCTCATAGACTCAGACATAGTATGAAAAATAGTATTTCTTGAAAGTTGGAACTCAACTTTTTCAACCAAGTCAGAAACATTCTTAATTTGACCTTTGGCAGCAACGTTTTCTCTTAAGAATTTAGTGCCATCCATCGTTCTATCAGCGTAAGCCGCATATCCATTACTTCTGCCTGCGGATAGTTCAAACCGCTTATTGTTGTCAGGCGTTACACCGACCGAAGATGAGGCACTATAGCGATGGTATTTGGAATGAACTTCAGTGCCATTACCGTCTTTGTAGTTATCTGATTTTGAATTTGAACCTGTAAATGTGGCGAAGTAATCTTTGTTACCAAGATTAGCGTCTACCACTTCGTCATGACGACCAAAGCTACCCACCAAACCTGATGCATGAACGTCGTAACCTGGCTTGTCATAGGTCTTTTGCTCTTTTTCAAAACGCACCGTGGCAGCTGAACCATGCCCTGGATAAAGAACTGTTTGAGGACCTTTCACAATTGTTACTTTGTCGTAAATCTCGGGGAAAATATAGGCTGTTGGCGCATCCATGCGCTGACCACATCCACCAAAGATATTTTGATCATCAGCCAAGATATTCACGCGTGAACCACTCATACCGCGGAAGTTTGGCTCACCATCTGTACCAGCTTTACGCATGATGCTAAATCCCGGGACTGATTTCAAAAAGTCAGCGCCATCATGTGCTGGCAAAGGTTGACGAGGAACCTTTGGATCCAATTCAATGGTGGTTGGTGTTGTCATTTGAGCCGCCGTCACAACAACATCTTCAAGAATTGTTACATTTTGATTTGCATAAGCAGAATTGCCTGCAATCATCATCGCAACTGCTAAAGCGATTGGTTTTGGTGATAAATAATTTCTTTTCATTTTTTACTCGCATTGAATCTGTTTTGAATGCGCGTGCGCATTCCAATACCGAGCAACTAAAGATAGTTGCCGACCTTAAGAATCAAACGAGTGAGGGAGGAGCCCTAGA
>Ga0255125_1000560_pt1 | contig 11345 bp, 10 predicted proteins | sample Law_Cont_RepC_8d_FD_188557 | JGI IMG/M metagenome (GOLD analysis project Ga0255125, IMG submission 188557) | Freshwater microbial communities from St. Lawrence River, New York, United States - Law_Cont_RepC_8d | ecosystem: Environmental > Aquatic > Freshwater > River | place: USA: New York...
AATTGAAGGACTGACGGCGCATGCCCGTAGTGTGCAGGTTCGCCGCGAAGAATTGGAGCGGCGTCAGGCGGCGCCGGCGCGTACGGCACCATGACCAGCATTTGCTCCTATTTGCGTCCCGATATCGCGTCGATGGCCGGTTACACCCCGGGCGAACAGCCCAAGGTGGGTGAAATTCTGAAGTTGAACACCAACGAAAACCCTTACCCGCCATCGCCTGCCGCACTGCGAGCCATTGGTTCGTTTGCCACCCCTCAGGGAGCCGAGCTTTTGCGCCGCTACCCAGACCCGGTGGGTGTGGATTTCTGCAAGGCTGCCGCGGTCGCGCTGGGCGTGCGGCCTGAAAACATTATAATTGGCAACGGCTCGGACGATATTCTCACCATTCTCACCCGCGCTTTCGTGCCTCAAGGCGGCACCATCGTATCGCCAACACCCAGCTACCTGCTTTACGAAACCTTGGCCCGATTGCAGGGTGCTCGTTTTGTTACGGTTCCCTTCACAGACAACTGGCAACTGCCAGATCCATGGCCACAGGTTGGCGCGTCGATCACCTACCTGCCCAACCCCAATTCCCCATCGGGTACGGTGGTGTCTTTAGACTCCATCCGCCGCCTTGTAACTCAGCTCAACGGTCCACTGGTCATCGACGAAGCCTATGCCGATTTCGCCGATGGCAACGCCATGGAACTGGTACGTGAAGGTCTACCCGTTGTGGTTACCCGTACCTTCAGCAAAGGCTACGGCTTGGCGGGACTTCGATTCGGTTTCGCAGTGGCGGACCCGGCCCTCATCAGCCATCTCGTGAAGGTCAAGGATTCGTACAACTGCGACGCGATCTCTCTGGCTGCAGCGACAGCGGCCATCAGCGACCAAGATTGGTTGATGGAAAACCGCCGTCTGGTACGCGCCACCCGAAGCAGGCTTGCCACCGAACTGACCAACCTCGGATTTGAGGTCACACCCAGCCATGCCAACTTTGTTTGGTGCCGCCACCCGTCACATCCGGCACCACCGCTTTATACCGCACTTAAAAACGAAGGAATTCTTGTCAGGCTGATGCATTACCCTCCCCACGCACCCGGTCTTCGGATCACCGTGGGTACAGAGGCAGGAACGAGCCGTTTGTTGGCTGCGTTGGCGCGCCTTGTTGGTTGATCCGCGGAACCCTATCCATGGCACGCACGGCAAGCATCGAACGTCGCACCGGTGAAACTCAGGTTGCCATCGATATCAATCTCGATGGTCAAGGTGCGGTGCGCATTGAAACAGGGGTTGGTTTCCTCGATCACATGCTGCACCTGATGGCTCGGCACGGGTGCTTCGACCTTAAGGCCGTCGCCAAGGGCGACCTGCACATCGACAGTCATCACACGGTAGAAGATGTCGGCCTCACACTCGGCCAGGCATTGAAACAGGCATTGGGAGACAAGGCAGGCATTCGTCGCTACGGCCACGCTATTGTGCCAATGGACGAAACCCTTGCCACGGTGGCTGTAGACCTTTCCGGCAGGCCGTATCTGGCATGGCAGGCACAAATACCCAACGTGATGCTTGGCGTTTTCCCTGCTGAACTGGGCGAAGAGTTTTTCCGCGCCTTTTCCAACAGCGCCCAGATGAACCTGCATGCCATTGTGCACCACGGCAGCAACACCCACCATCAGTTAGAAGCCCTTTTCAAGGCTACCGGTCGCGCGTTACGCATGGCTTGTGAGTTCGATCCGCGCGCGCCTGGAATTCCCAGCACCAAAGGCGTGCTGTAAGCCAATCCAGCGAAGAATTACCACTGGCAAGGCAAAGCGGTTATACTCAGGCTCCCCGGAGGGCACCTGAATGCTCAATCTTGGCGCCATCAATGGTCCAACGCGCCGATCAATCATCACACTAGGTGCATGTGCGGCCCTTGGTTTATCGTGGCGGCACATGGCCCGGGGCTTATACACTCCATTAGGTACGGCGAAACGTGTTGTTCTACTGTGGCTATGGGGCGGGCCCAGCCAACTGGACACGTTCGATCCCAAACCGCTGGCACCTGAAGCTATCCGTGGGCCGTTCGGAACCATTCAGACGCGGATCACAGGTGTCCGCTACAGCGAACTGTTCCCAAGGCTTGCCGAGCGGAACGACAAATTCGCTTTGGTCCGTTCCATGCGCACCCATTCCAACGACCATGGTGTGGCAGGCACCATTGGGCTTACGGGCAGTATTGGGGGCGCTGTTGGCCTCAATGGCATTCCACAAGCTGGCTCCATCAGGCCTGCTCTGGGTAGTACCGTGGCGCGCGCGCTTCCCGCCCGAGGCCAACTCCCCCCGTTTCTGGTTCTGGGAGGCAAGCTGCATCAGGGGAAAAAAGCCATTATCGGGGAGGGCGGCGGTCCACTCGGGCCTGCATATAACCCATTCAGAATCAACTATGGGCTCGACGAAGGAATAAGCCTGCCCGATCTCGAATTGAATCCCGCACTCAAACCTGAACGCCTTGCTGACCGCGATAGCCTTCGCTCGGCCATTGATCGCGTCGCGGCCCAAGCAGACGCGCAATTGTCTGGCCTCGATGCCCACAGGGCGCGTGCTCTGGCTTTACTTACGGGCCCATCCGCGCTGAAGGCTTTCGATCTGGCATCCGAGCGGCCACAGACACGCGCGGCCTATGGCCACACTCGTTTCGGCCAAGCCTGCCTGCTGGCCCGGCGCTTGGTCGAACGCGATGTTCCTTTTGTTCAAGTCAACTGGTCCGACCATGTCGAGGCCGAAGAAGATGCCGGCGACGGAGGCTGGGATCACCACTACCGGAATTTCACCCTCATGGCAGATCGCCATGCTCCATGGCTAGACCGCGCTGTCTCGGCACTGCTCGACGACCTTGCAGGCCGTGGCCTGCTCGATTCCACCCTCGTCATTGCCATGGGGGAGTTTGGCCGCGCCCCGAAAATCAACGACAAAGCAGGGCGAGATCACTGGGAGCATTGCTACACCGCGCTTCTGGCAGGAGGAGGCGTACGCGGCGGCACCGTGCTTGGGTCTAGCGATGCCACGGCATCGTTCCCGGTGGACCATGCCGCGACACCGGTAGACTTGGCTGCCACAGTGCATGCGGCGCTGGGCCTTACCAGCGAATCGTTGGTGAACCTCGGTATTGGCACGGGTGGACGCGTGATGGACGAACTTTTTTAGGATGAATCGAGAATGATGATCTGGTTACTCGTGTTCTGCTGCGGGCAGGAATCGCGAGCCCTTACCAACGATGGCGCGTGGAAAGGGCACCTGCAGTGGTGGCCAGATGGCAGCCAGTTGCTTTATTCACGTATCAAAACCGGCAAGCTTGAGGTCGCTGTCATAAGCTCCAAAGGCGGACAGTCACGCCCACTGATCAAGCCACACCCGGGAACCCCGCATTTCGATGCCCACCCCGCGCCCAACGGTTCTCGCATTGCGTATGTCCACGATATTCTCCAAGGAACCGATGGCAAATTGAATATTTACGCGTGCAAAGCAGACGGTACGGCTGCGGAACCACTGATTCCACACAAGGCCTTTGAGGAGTCGCCACGATGGTCTCCCGACGGCAAAACCATCGCATGGGTTAGCACGCGTGATGGAAATCAGGAGCTGTACGTGTCGCTACCTGATGGAAGCGACATCCGCCGGCTGACCAATCACCCCGCGCCCGATCACCACCCAGCATGGTCACCGGATGGGCGGTTTCTTGCATTTACCAGTGCGCGCAGTGGCACGGAAGCTGTGCACACCCTCGAAGTAGCCACTGGAACTCTGCGTAAACTTGCAGGTGGAAAAGGACTCGAATCTTGGCCTGCATGGTCGGGCGATGGCAAACAGATTGCTTTCGCCCGGCACCAGCACGGCAGTTTCGACATCGTAGGCATCCGGCCGGATGGCACAGGAGAACACCTGCTGGTAGGCGGGCCAGATCATGCCACATTTCCGGCATTTTCACCCGACGGAACCACTCTGGCCTGCATCTCCGACAGGACCGGTGCACCAGAAGTTCACCTCTTCAACCTGTCCCCTTGATTTCCCACGGCCATCCGTCACAATACAGTTTCACCACAGGCCGAAGTGGCGAAATGGCAGACGCGCCAGCTTGAGGGGCTGGTATCCGCAAGGATGTGCAGGTTCAAGTCCTGTCTTCGGCATTGGGTTTCTACAGCCAACCGCGCGATCGATAAAACCAGTACGTGCATGATCCCGCTACAATCATCAGACAAAGGGCCATCGGATAACCGATGGCCCAATTTGTTTCAGGCATCTCCTTGAAATTCATGCCGTAAATGCCCGAAATCAGCGTCATGGGCAGAATGATGGTCGAAACCGCCGTCAGCACCTTCATGACCTCGTTCAAACGGTGCGAAGCATGGGCTAAGTGGTTTTGCAACAGGTCGGAAACCATTTCCCTGCTGTTCTCGAGCATTTCCGCAAACCGGAAAAGGTGGTCTGAAACATCGCGGTAATACGCCACTTCCTTCTGATCGATAAACGCAAACTCACCACGCACCAACCGGTAGAGCACCTCACGTTCGTGCAGCACCGTTTTCCGCAGGCTCACAATGGTGCGCTTCCAAGCCAGCAACTGTTCAAGCACTAGGCATGCGGAAGAAGCAAACAGGTTGGTTTCCATCTCGTCGAGCCGATTTTCGATGGTTTCAAGCAACGGAACATAACCATCGACGGTGGCATCGAGCACCAGATGAAAGAGGAAGTCTGGACCACGTTCTGCCAGTGTCGTGTGACGGTGCAGCTGCGATTGCACCTCATCAATTCCCGGCAAAACGCAGTAGTGAACTGTTATGAGCACATGTCGGTTCAGCACTGCGGAAAGCTGACAGGCATCGAGGGGACCGGGTTCTTCAATCTGTGAAGAACGCACAGGGTTGGTGATGATGAACAGATAATTGGCAAACTCTTCCACTTTAGGAAGGTGCGGCGACTGCTCAGGAAGTCGCCGTGGCCGGGAAATATCTTCCATGGTGAGATCGTGGACAGGAAACCAGCGTGTCAGCAGCAATTGCTCTTCTTCTTCGGTAGGATTTTGAGCATCTACCCAAATGACATAATCTTCGGAATTCGGCGGCAAGCTGACTAGCAGACCACCATCCCCCCATCGCGTTGTTCCGTCTCGTCGGTCAAGCAGAAACACACGGATCATGGGAAGACTCCACTATTTATTGCGGCCCAATGGTCAGATCCGAAGATTTCCGCACGCCTGAGTAAGGGACCACAGACTCCCATGCGAAAGCTCAATGACATTTGCAATGGCTTCAGATCCCGAATCTTACCACGAGGCCATCGCTGACTTGCTGCACACCCAAAAGTTGTGAACGACTTGAAAGGTACACCCTTTGGATTCGTTATTGGTGCGCTGTTACCTGCCAAAGCTCAACATCAACCAGCCCTGGACGATGGTTTAATGGCCCAACTTCCAACTACGAATAATCACCGTCATTATTCGGCATTCGAACAAAGATATACATCTGGCACTCAGAATACTAAAAAACATCAGACCGACTGCTTAGTGTGTACAACGAGGACACCCGAAATGACCTCTCTCGCTGATCGATACCACCTCGATTTTGCTGCTGCATTTGTCCGTGGGTCGCTCCCCGAACGCCAAGGACTTTCGGCAGAAGAGATATTTCGCCATGGCGAATCAAGCGGCCTCCGCCTTCACAAATTCAAACGCATGACACCTATGCCGCGGGTCCGACGGGTATTCGGTTTTCTCAGGCAAATCGAGCCAAATGGATTGCTTGATATTGGCAGTGGGCGAGGCGCTTTCCTGTGGCCATTGCTGTCCGAATTTCCGGAACTCAATGTGCACTGCGTAGACGTGCGGGAAGACCGTGTTCGAGACATTCGTGCCGTATCAGCCGGTGGCATTTCGCGGCTCAGCGCTGAAGTGGCCGACGTGACGAAGTTGCCTATGGCAGATTCGTCATTTGATGGCGTATCAATGCTGGAAGTTCTGGAACATCTATCCGAGCCGGAGCGTGCTATTGCCGAGGCAGTCCGGGTAGCCCGCCGGTTTGTGGTGGTTTCAGTACCGAGCAAGGCGGACGACAATCCAGAGCATATCCAGTTGTTCACTGAACAGTCATTGACAAAACTTTTCACAAGAGCCGGGGTACAGCGGCTGAGCATCGACTACGTTCTTAACCACATCATAGCCATGGCAATATTAAAGGGAGCATCATGATTCAATTAATCAAGTATCCACGCACACCTCACATAGAAGGATCACGATTCCAGCTAGGTGACCATGATCTTGACAGCGTTCCATTTGAGCAAATCAAAGGTCGACATATCGTTGTCGAGGAAAAACTCGATGGCGCCAATTCAGCCTTGCGCTTTAACTCTGCCGGCAAGTTGTATTTACAAAGTCGTGGGCACTTTCTCAGAGGCGGAGTCAGGGAAAAGCACTTTGACCTTTTCAAGCGCTGGGCAAGGACAATGGCCCCTGTTCTCTGGCCCGTACTGACTAATCGTTATGTTCTCTACGGCGAATGGTTGTATGCCAAGCACACAATCTACTACGATCGATTGCCACACTTTTTTATGGAATTTGATCTCCTTGATTTGGACACTGGTCGTTTCCTTGACACGCCGAACAGACGACAATTGCTCCAAGGACTTCCGCTGACATCGGTACCTGTTTTGGATTCCGGGACGGCGGTTTCGCTCAATCAGGTGACGCGATTACTGGGGCGTTCGCAATTCAAAGGAGATCGATGGCATGAGAACCTTACTACAGAGGTTGCGGCACGAGGTCTCAAAGTCGATTTAGCACTACGAGAGACAGACCCCAGTAATGAAATGGAAGGATTATACATCAAGGTTGAGGAGGAAGGCCATGTGATTGAGCGTTTTAAATTTGTCCGCGCCAGTTTCCTGACGGTGGTGCACGATTCTAATTCGCATTGGCAGAGCAGGCCAATTATTCCTAACAGACTGGCGGATGGCATTGATTTGTTCAGGGGCTAACACCGGATGAGCGAAAACCTTTTGACATTGTGCCCGGCTCCTCCGGATTGGCGCCTGCCTTGGCACCATATGATATCGTCTTTTAACTGGTTGAATACTTTGGCGGATTGTCCGCAAGATCCCATTCACCACGCCGAAGGCGATGTGCTAACCCACACACGAATGGTCTGTGAAGCATTGATTGCCCTTCCCGCTTGGCGCAACCTCCCAGATGATCAGCGTCAAATACTATTCGCAGCCGCCGTGCTGCACGACATCGGCAAGCCCGACCGCACGCGCATTGAAGAGAATGGTAGCATTACTTCCCGAGGCCACTCACGGCGGGGAGAAGTCTTGGCGCGCGGCCTGCTTTGGCGTATGGAAATATCATTCGCGGCGCGGGAACAGATCTGCGCTCTGATTCGCTTTCATCAGGCCCCGTATTTTCTGATTGAACGGAACGACCCGGTACGCCTTGCGGTTGAAATCAGTCAGACGGTCAACTGCTCTCATTTGGCACTTTTGGCCGAAGCAGACGTGCGTGGCCGTTTATGCGCCGACCAACAACGACTACTTGATAATGTTGCCATGTTTGCGATTCATTGTCAGGAACTAGGCCTGCTAAATAGGCCGCATGCTTTCGAGTCTGACCACCAACGGGTGCTTTACTTCCTCGACAAAAGACGCCATCTGAATACTCCCGCATATCCTTCATTCAGGACGCAGGTTGTGATGATGGCAGGTTTGCCTGGAACGGGAAAAGATGATTATATCAGAAAAACACTGCCAGACTGGCCCGTGGTATCATTAGATGATTTGCGTGACGAGATGGACGTTTCACCCGATGATAATCAAGGGCGAATCATTCAGAAAGCTCGCGAAAGTGCTCGTGATTTTTTACGAAAGAGCCAGCCATTCGTTTGGAACGCCACAAATGTCAGTCGGCAATTGCGCGGCGTGGTACTGGACATACTGCTAAGTTACCAAGCCCATGTGCGCATTTGTTATGTGGAAGCTCCACGGAAGATTTTGACAGAACAAATCCGACAACGCGATCGAAAGATCCCCGAGCGAATTATGAACCGCTTGATCGATCGGTGGGAGGTTCCTGACATAACAGAAGCACATGAGGTGGTCAATCATGTCCGTCCATAAAATCCGGACCTTTAGAAACCGAAGAGCCCCGCACGACTGAGTAAAGTGTTACAACCTCCCGAGCGGAAACCCGATTGGTTTTGCAAATGCTACAGATTTCGTCACATGGCACGTGGCCCCTTACTCAGCCGTGCGGGGCTCTTCGATAATCGGGGGCCGGATCAGACTTATTAGGAATATTTTGTTTTCCTCAAAACAGCTCATCCACTGGTTTTGCTTGCTCCAGCGGGGAAACCGGCCTTCCTGAATGATCGGTCAGCATCAGATCGGGCCGAATGCCCAAAACTTTGTAAACAGTGGCATGCAGTTCTGCTGGGCTCACGGGGCGTAGACGTGGCGCCTGACCCAGTTTCTCGGTTTCACCGATAATCCGTCCACCTTGAACACCGCCACCCGCCATCACACAGAACATGGCGTTGCCCCAGTGGTCGCGACCAGGAGTTCCCATGCTGCGTGGGGCGCCACCGTTACCCCCATCGTTCATCTTCGGTGTGCGCGAAAACTCGCCCATCACCATTACCAATGTCTTGTCGAGCTGGCCTCGGTCGTCGAGATCTTCCAGCAACGTTGCCACGGCGGAATCGACCTGAGGCAGGTAGTTTTCCATGCCCTTTTGTAGATCCCAATGGTGATCCCATCCACCCAGCGTGATGGTCACGAAGGTGGAACCCGCTTCCACCAACCGGCGCGCGACCAGAGCCGATTGCCCCCAACTGTGACGTCCGTACCGGTCGCGTAGCCGTGGGTCTTCACGGTCCACCTGGAATGCATGTCTGGCGGATGCACCACGCACAAAGTCGAGCGCCTGCTGATCGAACTTGTCCATCGCCTGAACCGTGGCGGATTTGTCGAGCGCAGCCGTCACCAGATCGAATCGCTGCTGCAAGGCACGACGGTCGTCCAAACGGTCGAGTGAAAGACCACCAGCGAGATCGAGATTTTTCACAGAGTACCGGGCGGCATTGGGGTCGCCACCGGGCATGAACGGATCAAACGCCTTGCCAAGGAAATGACCACCAAAATACCCGGGAACCAGACCAATGCTTGAGGCATTGGGCAAACCCACGTAGGCGGGCATACCGGTTTTACGAGGTCCTAGTTCCATGCTGGCAATGGAGCCCAGTGAGGGGAACTTGGGCATGTTGTTGGCACCGCTAACCCCCATGTCTTTTCCCGTAAGAATACGGTGGCCCCCAGCAAAATGGTCACCCGTGCCGTGGTTGAGGGTACGAATGATGCTCATGCGGTGCGCTGTTTTTGCCTGACGCGGGAACAGTTCTGAAATATCCATCCCCGGCGCGGTGGTGCGAATGGGTTTCCAAATCCCCCGGTATTCGGCAGGCGCTTCGGGCTTGAGGTCGTACAGATCCATGTGGCTGGGGCCGCCATCCAGCCAGAACAAAATGACGCTGGTATCGGAAGATGTGGCAGGGGCTGCCGAGCGCGCCCGGGCGATATCAGCCAGCGAAAGGCTGGCAAGCCCCGAGGCGCCTACCTTCAAAAATGACCGACGCCCCATGGGACCGGCATGTCCGGCTGAGCGGCCAAGCGACAAGTTCAGCATCGCACTATCCTCCATTTAATTGCTTAAACAGCGCTTAAAGGCAGAGCAAAAATATCCTGACGGCCTGCCTGTTCACCAACGAACAGAATCCGACGGCCATCCAGATCGAAGCAGGGGTGGTCGATACGGTCGAATCCGGCGCCTTCAAATATTGGTGTTACGGCACCCGTGGAAACATCGAGCCGACAAAAAGAAGTTCGGCCAAGAGTGCGCCGACAAAAAACAAGCCATGTCCCGCCGGGGTGCCACGACGGTCGAGTATCGGAACCATCGTGCCGGGTGAGGCGACGCACGCCGCTGCCATCGGCAGCGGCAACGTAAATCTGAAAAATGCCTTCTCGAGACGATGAGAAGGCGAGTCGGGTGCCATCTGATGAAGCTGCGGCATGCTCATCGATTCCAGCGCCACTGGTAATGAAGGCATGGTTCTTGCCGGCAAAATCACACCAAGCAAGATGCTGCCCGCCGGGTGCCGCTTGCGCGAAAACAATTTTGCCAGATCCACCGACAAATGTAGGATGCCTCACGCCGGCAAAGCCGCCTCCCGGGTCGAAAATTGATTCGCCCGCTGGGCCCTTAATGACCAGTTTCAGATTCAGGTTGCCACGATTCTGTAGAAATGCGACCGTTTTCCCATCGCCAGACCATGCCGGCTCGAATTCAGAACCTGTTGAAGAGGGGTGTAGTCGTGTGTTGGCACCGCCCCCGGCAGGCACAGTCGCCAGAGCCAGAAGGTTGGGGGCCACCTGCACGGAAAATGCAACCGTACCAGCCCCCGGAACAGGACGAGGGTCCGTCTTCAGCCTCCCATCGGTGGTTAACCGGATGATCGCCATCACTACCCTCAAAACAGTTCGTGGATAAGCCTACCGCCACGCAAAACACCCAATTCGGCTCGAGCTTGGGTGTCGAAACCAAGGCGCTCCATCATGGTGGTTCCCACGTGAACAGGGTAAATTGGCTCGGTGATGGGGTCTTCGCCCCGCGAATCGGATTCGCCAATGAGGCGGCCGGGCACCACGCCTCCTCCAGCCCACATCGAGAAGTAGCATCGAGGCCAGTGATCGCGTGCCGCCTGCCCGGTAATACGTGGAGACCTGCCAAATTCACCCATGGCCACCACGAGGGTGTCTTCCAGAAGCCCTCGCTCAGAAAGGTCATCAAGAAGGGCTGGCAAGGCGCGGTCCAGAATCGGGCATAGACGGTCAGAAAGCAATTCAAAATTATAAATGTGCGTGTCCCAACCAAAGTCCGTATTGGGAGTCATGGCCTCCACATACTGGCTCCAGTTGACCTGAATGAACGGCACACCCGACTCCACCAAACGCCGCGCCATCAGGCAGCTTTGGCCAAAGGCTGTTGTGCCATAGGCTTCACGCGATTTTGTGGTTTCTCGGCTAATGTCCAAGGCTCGGCGCGCTTCGGGGTTGTCGAGAAGATTCCACGCTGTGTTGGCAGATTCGGCCCATCCTTTGGCATCGAAACCGGCACGGGCGCCATCGAGGGCACCAACAAGCCGCCGGCGGTCGGACAATGCCTCGGGTGTGAGGCCAGGCATCAAGGTGAGGGCTGGTAGATCAACCTCACCCTCAGGCGAACAACCCACCAAAAACGGATCCCAGCCCGTTCCCCAGTTCCCGCCTCCATAGCC
>Ga0255125_1000564_pt1 | contig 11307 bp, 10 predicted proteins | sample Law_Cont_RepC_8d_FD_188557 | JGI IMG/M metagenome (GOLD analysis project Ga0255125, IMG submission 188557) | Freshwater microbial communities from St. Lawrence River, New York, United States - Law_Cont_RepC_8d | ecosystem: Environmental > Aquatic > Freshwater > River | place: USA: New York...
CAAGTGGAATCATATCACCCAGTCTTCCCATGCATTGCCGGAAGCCCTGCCGCCGGGAGCGGTACCAAAAAAGTCACATGCCTCCTCACCCAAAAAGTCACTTGCCTTTTCTTGCAAGTCGGGCAATTTTTTCTTTATTCTCAAGCCGGGCAATTTTTGCATGGTTTTCTGAGCATAAGAGTGCTTGCCTTCGGCAATATCCAGCCCCATGACAACGAACTGGTCGAGGCAGGCACCTTGGTCCTGGCCAGGCCATTTGCCCGCGGCGGATATGAGCGCCAGGCCCACCATACGGCCAACCAAAGTCGGCTCGGGCTTAATGGTCCTTCCGGGATATGAACAGATATTGTTGCCGGTGTAGAGTGCCGCCTGGGACAGTTGCCCCATGGTGGAACTGTCGTTCATCAGGTCCCTTGGTGAACCCAAGGCAGCCAGTCCGGCCTGGGTGGGGTGGTTGACATAATGGGCCAGTTTTTCGAGCACCTCTTTGGCGCCAGGCTGGTTCAGCAACCTGTATGACTGCCAAACTCCCAGAATGCCGTACCACAATGCCTCACGCGGCGGCAACCAGGCAGCAATGAACCGGACTGCATCGGCCCGCAATCGCTGCTGGATGAGGGTATCCAGATACTGATCGGCTGGCAGGCTTGCAACAATGCCCTGGGCCTCGTCACTGACCCGGATATGCGCCAGGGTTACAGCGGCAGGCCCATTGATTGATAATTCAACCGGTTGCATGGTGGGCAGGGTCATGATGTCTCCAAAGCCGGGGTTTCTTCCCAGGAAAGGTTGCCCCGGGCGATCTCTTGGCCCATATTCAAAAAATGCTGGGTGCACTCGCGGTATCTTCCGGAATCGAAGAATACGGATGCCATGTAAACCACCACACCACACAGCCTGCCGCAGAGACTGGCTTCAGGCTCGATATGCATCTGGATACATGGCGATATCGACCCCCCGGAAACCCAGACAGCCATGCATAAATTCCCCACCATGCTGGTGAGACCACACGGACCTAACAGCTCCTTGCACGCCATGCGATTGGCATCGCTGGGTTCCAGAATCCAGGTCAAGACCTGGTGCATGGCGAGGGCCTGAGTTGAACAGATCTCCTTGTGCCGAATCGCCTCGCTAGCGCACAGATAAGCCCACCAGACTGCCTGGCGCCGTTCCATGGCGTAGGCCAGAACCCCCCTAGCCTCCGGCAAAAAATCGCCTGACACAAATCGCTCCATGGCAACCGCCACCGTGGGGTTGTCATCGAGCAGACGGATCGAGGCGGGCTCGAGGGTGAACAGGGCGCACACCTCCGCCGCGCGTTGGTTGAGCGCCGCTGAAGGCAGGGCAAAAGAGGCTGGTCGTGGTTCGGCAGGGGCGGATTGCCACCCATCCATCGCCCCCGGCCGGTCCAACACCGTATTCAGCAATTGCTTGTTCATGATTCTCTCTCTCGGTGGTCCTAGCCAGATTACTGGCGGGGGCCGATATCCCAGTTTTCCCAGATATTGCCAGAAACCCGCATGCCAGGAATGGGTTCCTTGAATTGCCGCAGCACCTGCAATCGCAGTTCAGCGGCGGAGAGCAGTTTGATCTCTTTCACCACCGGTTTTACGGGCGGAGGAACTGGTTTTTTGGGCACAACGGGCTGGGGCTTGGGCAAAGCTGCCAGCTTTGCGGTCAGTTCGGTAATGATTTTCCCACTCAGGGCAGCCAAGGCAGCCGCCCGGTTATTCAGGTGGTTCAGATGGAGAGTTTGGCGAGCCCTAGATACCTCTTCCGCCTTGTTTTTCACGGCGCTGTTAGCCCGGTCTACTTCAAATCGGGCTGGTAAAGCCGCGATAATTTCCTCCACCTCCTTCAACCGAGGTGACGGGTTCTTGGATTCGGCCATCAACCCACACAACTTGGTCATCTCGGAGAGCAACCTGTTTTGGATTTCCTCCAAACTAGGAGCCTCCAACGGAGTTGAAGGTGATTCAGACATGATCCATCCTTTGGCTAGGTACTTGTCAGATTTCCTTTAGGCGAGGCGAAATGTCAATTACTATTAGCAACACCCCCGACAGCAGAGTATTGACCACTCGCCTTCAGATCAATAGTGACAGCCTGCAGCTGATAGCATGAGCTGCTGTTTGTCGTTACATTAGCTGCAGTGGTATAAACCTCGCTCGGGCCGACATCAAATCTAGTCTCCACGGTTTTTAGCTGATTCATTTTATCACTCTTTAGAATGTTGCCAGAAGTAGACGACAATACGCGTGTGGTTTCTCCGTGTGTCTCTTTTATACCGTTTTCATTGAGTTCGAATTTAATTTCCCCAAAAGACAGCGTAATACCCTCTCGCGTCATGCGGATTGTAGATTTGCCAATGCTGATGTTGATCGCTTCAGGGGTGATCAAGACTGAACCGGAGTCATCTGGAGAAGAGCTGCTGACAATACTGGCCCCCTTGGCCTCCAGACGCAGCGTGCATGCCGCAGAGCCCTTTCCGGTGCCGACAACCACACCCTCCTGATTGAGATCGAGGCTGGAACCCCAGGCATCAGCGGCACTTGGCATGGTGCCAATTTTTACAATTGGCTTATCCCCGGTAGCGAATAGCGAGATGGAACCGGAATCAGGCGTATCATCTTGCCCCTTACTGGATGTTACATAAACGTTTGCTTGTTTGGTGGCCAGGCCAATGAATTTTCCAGCATCTATCGCGACTTCATGATCTATGCTCTTCAGGCCGATTGGCCCACCTTTGGCAGCCATGTAAATCGAGTCATGGCCTTGAGACCAGATTTCTGTTGAGATATTTTCTTGCGTCATGAATATTCTCCTATGACTGCCCACTGAAAAATAGTTTAAATGCAGTAAAAAAGTCGTAGCTTTACTGAAATTTACCCCGGTTATTTTTTCCTTTTAGCCAAAATTATTTTCGCAGTTTCCTGCCCCCTCCACCAACGTAATGCCCGACCCCTAAATGTCGAAACGTCGACCTCCTCTAGGTCGTCTGATTCCTTCTGGAGGCATTTGACATTCTCTTCAACCTGCATTAAGTCCGTTACAATAGCACCAATCATAACTTCAATATAAGAAAGCTGAGTAAGCGTAAAAACCTCTAGATCCGCAACTTTCGTTGTCAACTCCCCTGTGCTTTTTGCAAATTTTTTCTTGATATCATCCAGGCTTTTTTGATTTTCTTCTATACTTTTTTTGCTGTCTTTAAGTTCTTTATCCAAAGCGTCCAACTGAGCTTTAATTTCCTCCTTAAGTTTCTCAACATCTTCTTTGGTTGCCGAAGCTTTCTCAAGCTCTGCTAATTGCTCTTCAAGATTTTTCTTTAGCTTTTCTATCTCATCCTGCAATTGCTTTTCCATTTTGTCCTTATTATCCGCTATTGCTTGTGCCTGTTCCTGGATTGCAGCGGTCAATTCGTCAAATTTTTTCGTAGATGTCGCCTGCCAGATATTCAACTTATTTGCCAGATCGTTAATTTGGGTTTGCATCCTTTCCTCGAGGGCATTCAGTTCTGTTTGAAATGCTTGAAGAGTGTTATGATTAGATTCTAAATAAGCTTCCGCCCTCTCCGCGGTAGCGAGCTCAAGCAGAAATTTGCTTTCGTACATGCCTATCAAAGTCAAGGCGATAATTTGCGCAATTTGCAGTGCCATATTAGCTAATTGCCACTCTTTATTCTCGGCCAGAGACTGATCCACAGCGACAGTCACCGAGTATTGTACAAAAACTAGGGAGGTGATTAGCGCGGCCCCCCAGAGTATCATGTAAAATGTTAACAATCTTTTCTGCGTGTGTTCAAAATCTTCGGCATCTTGTATCGGTTTATTGTAGGTCAACCGATTGACAGCGCGATACACATTCAGGTTATCACCCATGTAATTCAGTTCAGCGACATCTCCGACATTCATTTTTGTAAGACCGGCCCAAACCTGTCTTCCTTCTTCATCCTTTTTTCTTTCCAGCAACCCAGTAAACACCACATATCCACCCAGTGAAGCAAGCTTCTGGGCCCATTCAAGACCCTTACTTTTCCAGTTTGGCTTATATTTTATTAAATTTGTTTCTTTATTTATCTCTATATCTTCCAGCAGCCGGATCCCATCGATGAATACTTCCGACTTCATTCCGAAGGAATTGGTCGTCTGTAAACCAAGAATATTCTGAGAGAGCGAGTTGCCCAATATACTATTGTAGGCTGAGCTAGTCAGCCCCGTCATCATATTCAGGCTATCACCCAGGTTCATTTTTCAGGCCCTTTTATTGGACGGAGATATTGCTTTTTGACCGAACGGAGAACTGCTCTTTCTCTTGGTTGGTGATCAACATGCTCTCGGCATGGATATTGATGATCTCCGAACCGGGCACATCCGACAGCGTGAACTTGTGGCAGTTTTCAGCCGCCGTGCCACCTTGCGTTTTGGTGCGGAAGCCCGAGATATAGGTGTTGGCCGGCATGACGTACGGCAGCAGATTGTTGGAGTTGTAGACACTGCCAACGACCAATGGCCTGTCAGGGTCGCCATGTTCGAAGGCCACTACCACCTCATGGCCCACCCGCGGCCAGAAAAAGGCCCCGTAACCCTGCCCTGCCCAGAACTGGGCCACCCGCACCCAGCAGGAGGTGTTACCGCCATTTGCCTCGGCGGTATCCCACCAGAACCGCACCAGCAACCGGCCAAAGGGATCGAGGCTGGCTTCCTGCCCCTCCGGCCCTGTGACAATCGCCGTCTCCACTGAACCCACTACCGGCCGGGGCAAGGGTGGCCACGGTTTCTGGTTCACACTGGCGGGCACGGCCTTGAACCGGTTGCTGTAACTGACTTTCGACGGCTCACCCGTCCAGAACATCCCCTCCTGGCTGCCCTCGTGAACCACTTCCAGCACGAGCCAGTTACCATCGGCATGGGGATGTTTGTGCAATTGAAACTGATAGCCGGGTAGCAAATTCAGACAGGTTCCAGAGCCCTCAGCCACCACCGCCTGGCATGCCGCCGCATTCGCCAGGTTTTGGGCCCGGTTTTGCACCGCATCGTAGATGTCGGACAGGGCAGATGGATCAGCAACGCCGGTCGGATTCACGCCATCAAAGTACCGGCTGGGAGAGGCCTCGTTCTCTTGCCAGGGCACCGCCGACCTTGGCACCTGCAGGGTGACGGTTCCAGCCTGCACCGCCTGCGGACCGGTTGCGGCACCGGTGAGCGACTGGTTGAACCTTTGAAAATGGGAGTCCTGCACCGCCACCTGGTTATTGACCAGTTGCTGACTGGTTTTCCAGGTCTGGATCGACTGCCTGTCTTGCGAACCGCCTTCAGCGGCATTGAACTCGCAGACACCAAGGGAAGGGGCGACGGTGGTAAGGGTGGTTAGTATCAGTTGGTGGTTGTTATGGGAATGGACCCAGTAGTGGGAGATACCTTCCTCGGAGCAGAGCCGCCGGGCAAAATCGAGATCGGTCTCGCGGTACTGGGTGCAGTAGTTGCGGCTGGCTGGGGCGGGGATGAGTTGCTGGTTGCCACCCGATACCGGCGCCAGCACCGTGGTGAGTATCTGCCCAGCCGATTGCTGCTGGAAGATACGGCTCCGCTTGTTGAGCGAGAGCAGCCAGAGGCGGGGCCGCAGCACCATCTCGTAATGATCGAGGTACTGATCACTTTTTGTGGCCGAAAAACTGGCAATCAGCCCATGGATAACCCGCTGTTCATGGCCCTCGTGCGACAGGGTGACCGTGGCACACTGGCCGAGCAATTGGCCAAACGGCACTGGCTTGCCGGTGAGTGCTCCCAGTTGTAGTGTGAATTCAAACAGCCCGGAAAGGCTTTCAGTGCCCCGGAATGACAACAACACCAACACATCGGGCCCCAACGGGGTCTGAATCTTGAAGGCAGCTTTTTCCTGAGAAAATGTGGCCATATTCCCTCAAATTTTTACTAGACCCAAGCCGGATAGCCTTTTAAGGACCCATGAAAACCGTTGGTGCACCGGGACCGACAATGGTGCCACTATGCCCCCAAACATCCCCCTGCTTGTCCCATGGGCCTACCACATGGCAAAAAATGTGGCGCTACCAAGGATCTTTAAATTAATCGACCCCGCGCAAACCGTTTCACCACCCTCGAGGATGGCAGGCAAGCCGCAGATAAAGACGGTGGACGCACCTGAACCTGTCACCGCGCGACCCAAATGAGGCACCACGCCGATGATCATTGGGCACCCATGAAGATGCCATTCAGGGAAGCGGGAATGCCCATTACTTCACCTGCATACAGACTTGAGGCTAATCCATAAACGTGATCAAAAATAATCTAGCACATGAATTTTCTTTTGAGGAAAAATATTGGATTTTCTGCTGAATAACATCATTTCGTCGATTGCTGCGATTCAGGACATGGCAAACATAACCGCAGCGCGGGGCCCTGAATGTTCGAGGCATTTTCTAATTACATTTCAACCAGTTGTTGACGAGTAGCTGGATGGGATTTGGGAATTGGTTGTTTATTGGGGTTTTGGTTAGGTTCAATTTGCGGCTTTGACGGGTTGGGGGCCTTGGAGCCATTTGCGGATGGCTTCTTGGCGGGGGCGTTCGCCTTGGTTGTAGCCTCGGGCGGGGGCGGTATCGGGCTCGGAGTCTGGGTCTGTTTCGGTGGCGAAAGTGGGGAGGTTTTGGCTGGCCATTTTGAGCCACTGTTTGCCTTGACGCTGGAAGAGGCTGAGGGTGCAGGGATAGGTGTAGCGATCGACCTGGAGGATTGGCTTGGCCCAGGTGGCGACGATTAGCCATTCGGCCTCTTGGAGATCGCAGGCTGCCCGGAGGGAAATGCCGCGCATGGACCAAAGATCGGCCAGGGCGTGCCTTTGGCCGTTGATGGGTTTTAGGTTGGCGCGGTCTTCGAGGACGACCAAGAGGCCCTCGGGTGGGATTGGCAGGCTGGTTGATACTTTTACGGGGGGATCGGTCTCGGTGGCGATAACGGCATCGCGTAGGCGTGCCTCGGTGGCGATGCGGTAGCGGAAGCCCCTTTCTTGGGGCAGTTTATTTTCGAGGTAGTCGGTTGCTTTTTCGGCAAATTCGGCGGTGCGAGGGGAGAGGTTGGGATTGTTGCGCACCTCGATTAGGCGGGCCAGCCTTTCTTGCCTGAGGCCTTCGCCTAGGGGTGGGTAATCTTCGGGCTTGTCGCGCAGCATGGCGGCGATTTCGGTGCGGATGTCGCTGTCGAGGCGTTTGGTTGCCAACTGGGAGGCAAGGCCACCCGCCTGTTGGACCACCCAGAGGGCGACCAGGGTTGGCAACAGAGTGAGAATGGTGCCGTAGGCACACTTGGCGTTTTGGCCGGGGTAGTATTTTTGCATTTGCACCCAGGCTGCGACCGCAAAGGTGATGCCGATAGATAAAACCGGGGCCAAAATGAGAGGGAACCCTGTTAGGTATAGGCCTAGCAGGGAGACAACCATAACGGCACTAGCGATGCCGAAGACTTTACGAGGATCCATGCCAAACCTTTCGCGCTTTTGCGCCTTCGCTTTAATGCGCTTTTACTTTTGAGCCAACCTAACTTGCGGCAAACGATTCGGTGTAAAATTATAGCGTGGGGATTGGACCGGGGTTCCCCGGGTTGCCCATAGTTTCATTTTAGTGGATTTACGCTGATGCGCCTGATTGCCAAATTGCGCTGGCTGGTTTGCCTGCTGTTATGCGGGGGAATGTTTTCACCTGTGGTAGCTCAGGAGGGGGTGGGCCCTGCCCTGCCTGATGGGTGGGAATTGCAGGTGGAAAACCTGACCCGGCTAGGGATGCGCTTCTGGCGTGTGCCTGGGTGTGCGGTGGCGGTGGTGCATGATGGAAAAGTGCTGATGGTTCGTGGATTTGGCACTAATAGTTTGAACGGTAAGGAGGCGGTGACGGGGGACACGGTATTTCCGATTGCCTCGTGCACCAAATCGTTCACTGTGACGCGTTTGGCGCAACTGGTGGACCAAGGGAAAGTGGGTTGGGATGACCCGATCGTGAAATATTTGCCTTGGTTTCGGCTGGCTGATGAGGAGGCTACTGGGAAGGTGACTTTGCGGCATGCGGCGAGCCACACGGGGGGCGTTGGAAGCCATGACTTGCTGTGGTATCGGTGGGGAGGGAGTTTAAGGGAACGGGTGGAGCGATTGGCCGGGGTGCCTGTTGAAACCAAACCGGGTGAGAAATTTACCTACCAGACTAGCCTATTCACGGCGCTTGGGTTGGTGGAGGAGGCTGTGGACGGGCGGCCTTGGGAAGAGCAAATTCGGGTGGAGTTGCTTGAACCGCTGGGGATGGGGAACACCTGGGCTGATCCGGGGAAGATTGGGGCAAAGCTGGAGCGGGCGCAGCCGCATCGACTGACGGCCAACGACAATCCAGCCTTGTGTGAGGGCTATCCGTTTGCGGGGCCTGACCCGGCTGGCAGCATTCATTCGACAGCACGCGACATGGCAAAGTGGGTGCAATTTCATTTGAGTGATGGGACGACCAGCGGGGGCAAGCGGCTGGTATCGGCTGCGCAAATGGATGCGATGCACACCTTGCAGATTGCGCAAACCTTTTCGCCGACACTGCGAGGGTTGAACCCGAGCGCGCAGGGGATGGGTTATGGACTGGGGTTCACGGTGTATGACCAGCGGGGCGAAAAGGTGTTGGCGCATGGCGGGGCGGTGGATGGGATGCGGGCGCAGTTCAGTTTTGTGCCGGGCAAAAAACTGGGACTGGTGATTTTGTGCAATATGGGGTTAACACGGTTGAACCTGTCGCTGACGCACCATTTGTTGGATTTGTTTTTGGGGCATAAGGGTCGGGATTATAACGGGTTGGTTTTCAAGCAGCAGCGTAAGGATGTTGTGGAACTGCTGGAGCGGGCCCGGTTGGCTGGGGAGAAGGCGACAGCGCGAGCGGCAGCCATGGATGGAGGAGAGCTTGAGGGGATTTATGTTCACCCGGCCTATGGTGAGGCGAAGCTGTTTATGCGGGATGGGGTGCCCATGTTCAAGCTGGGTGCGACGGAGACGCGTTTGCGGCTGGTTGGGCCTGCGTGTTGGCTAGCGGAAGCGGAGCCATTTGGCGGGGCAATTATCGAGTACTTGCCGGGGGGGAGGCCGAAACTTCGGGTTTCGGGTGAGGTCAATTTGGAACTGATGCGGAAGCCTTGATGGTGGTTGAGCTTAGGCGGTGTGATTTTAGGCTCGGACGGCGCCGCCATTGACGCGAAGGATTTGGCCGGTGATCCAGGAGGATTGGGGGCCGGCAAGGAAGCGGACGGCTTGGGCGATGTCATCGGGTGTGCCCCAGCGGCCGAGGGGAGTTTCGGCGAGGGCGCGGCGTTGCCAACCTTCGGGTGCTTTTTCTCCCCAGGAGGTTTTGACCCAACCGGGTGCGACGGCGTTGATGCGGACTTGTGGTGCGTAGTGTTTGGCGAGTGCCTTGGTGAGTGCCATGACGCCACCCTTGATGAGGCCAAAGAGTTGGCCGCTGTCGCCTTCCATGCCTGAATCTGCTTGATCCCAGCCCATGGTGATGATGGAGCCTGTGCCGCGGGCGCGCATTATTTCGGCGATTGTTCTGGTGGCTTCGAGGGTGCCGCGGGCATCGACCGCCCAGAGGCGGGCCAATTTTTCGTCGAAAGTCCAGTTGGGGCCTGGGCCGGTGAGGATGTCTGTGCCGGCGTTTTGGACCCAAATATCGACAGGACCGGCTAGTGCTTCGGCTTGGTGCACCAGTTTTTTGGCGGAACCTTCGGGGAAGAGGTCAGCTTGGAGTGTGAGGGGTGGGGTGTCCCACAATTGGCAGAGCTTGGCGGTTTGGTCGAGAAGGGCCTGATCGCGGCCATGGCAAATAATGCGGGCGCCGGCTTTTGCCAATTCGATGGCGATGGCGCGGCCTATACCTTTACTGGCGCCCAGTACCACGGCTGTTTGGCCTGCCAACTCGCGGGCGGCCATTTTGCCTGGGACGGATAGGCCGTCGAGCTTGGCAAGCAGCTGGGACATTGTTTGGTGGAGCGTGGGGTGGTGCCAACCTGGAACAATTTGGGCCACAGGGAAGAGAACGAAGCGGCGGTCTTGCAAGCGGGGGTGGGGTATTTGCAGGCCGGGGGTGTTGATTATTTGATCGTTGAAAAAAAGTAGATCGAGGTCGAGGGTGCGGGGGCCATCGGGTGCGGAGCGGATGCGGCCATGGGCTTGCTCGATGGCGAGCATGGCTTCGAGCAGTTGGTTTGGCTGGAGTTGGGTTTGGAGGAGGGCGGCACCATTGAGGAACTGGGGTTGGCCAACGGGGCCACCCACAGGGCTGGTCTCGCACCATGGGGAGACGCGGAGGACCTGGGTGTTGGGGATTTGGTTGAGAAGTTGAACGGCTTGGGTGAGATGGCCCAAGCGGTCGTTCAGATTGGACCCGAGTGCAATGACGGCAAGGTGGTTGGCAATGTTAGGGCTCATTCGAGCCAACTCAGGACGATGAGGGCTTGGTAGGTGGCCGAGGCGGTGGAACTGTCGCCTTTGGTTAGGCCGTAGCCGCCATCTGGATTGCGACAGGAGGCGATGAAGGCTTGCAGTTTTTGGGTATCTGGCTTTTTGCCCAGCATTTTAAGGGCACGCATGACCCGGTAGCAGGTGTCGAGATCTGATGGGGTTTGTTCGGATTTGCCCCAACCGCCTGTTGATTTTTGGCCAGCCAGTAATTGGGCTGCCACAGCGGCTTTTTCTTCGTCTTTGATTTGGACCCCCAAACGGAGCTTGGCGGCGGTGGCACCACCCAAAAGGCGGTTGTCTTGGGGGGCGGCAGCGATCGCTTTTTCGATGATTTGTAGCCAAATGGCCGAATTGGCTGGAGAGCGTTTGCCTGCCTCGAATGCGGCGGCGGCCAGGCGGATGGATTCAAAATCTGTGGCCAAGGATTCGAGGTGGGCGAACTGGGCGGGTAGTTTACCGGCAACCTGTGGACTTTTTTCGGCGGCGAGATCGTGCAAGGCCATTAGGCCCACAGCCTGAAGGGCTGGGGCGGCGGGGCCGGGTTTTTGGTCTGGCGCATCGGCAAATCCATCAGGTGTGAGGCACCCGAGAACAAACTCGCGGCAGGCAAGTAGATCGGCTGGTTGGACGCCCAACAAGCGAAGGGCGCGAACGGCCCCCAAGGTGGCGCGTAGGGAGGCTTTGGCGCCCGGGTTGGGGGCATAGCCACCCATGGGCATGGCCAGGGTTGCCAGATAGCGGGAAGTTTGGGCAACTTGCTCGGGCGGGAGGTTGGGCTTGGCCTTGGTTTGGGAGCTAGGAACGGCAGGCGAC
>Ga0255125_1000566_pt1 | contig 11268 bp, 7 predicted proteins | sample Law_Cont_RepC_8d_FD_188557 | JGI IMG/M metagenome (GOLD analysis project Ga0255125, IMG submission 188557) | Freshwater microbial communities from St. Lawrence River, New York, United States - Law_Cont_RepC_8d | ecosystem: Environmental > Aquatic > Freshwater > River | place: USA: New York...
AATTTTAGCTTCGATTCCTCTGGAACTCGTCCAAGCGCCCAGAGAAACAATTCTGTAATCTTTTCCGCGTCTGGGCGCGGATCTTTAGCGAGTAAATCGGCGCGGCCACCCGCGCGGCCAATCTTCGACTGAATCTCTTCGGAATTGACCAAATGCAAAACCTGCGCCAGATTCGCCTCGGAAACACGTTCGCATTCGCATGGGCTCAGTCGTTGCGGACGGCCAAAAACATCCAAGAAATAAGACGCAAACGACTCATCCGGTAGCATGATGGCCCTGGTGGGGGCATGCCTATCGGTTGGGACCCCTGCGAATGTTGGAGGAGTTCCAGTTACCTGATGTACGGCATCGTGCAGAACTTCGGCGGTCATGCGCTTGGGGTAATAACGAGCAAACGATTGCCTGTCGGTAGCATTGCCTGGCACGGGGTCTGACGACAGCCGATACACACTACTGGTTACTATGGCGCGCGAAAGTTGCCTTAAACTGAAATTGGTTTTGACAAGTTCTGAAGCCAGCGCGTCGAGCAGCGCAGGGTTGCTTGGTGGATTGGTCACACGCATATCGTCAATAGGATCAACAATTCCACGGCCAAAGAACTGTGCCCAGTAGCGATTGGCTACGGCGCGAGCAAAGAACGGATTATCTTTGCGCACCATCCAATCTACCAAAGCGTTACGCGGGTCTTCGCCAGGTTGAAGCGTGGTGGTGCCACCATCCAGAGGAGCAGGTACCGCTGGTTTACCTGTGCGCTTGTTGAGAACCGTGCCTGTGCCTTTATTGTAGTAGACAGATCGCTGGAGATTTTGTTGTTGCTGTCCACCGCGAGCAACCATGGGAATGTTCTTACGGCCCAGTTGGCCAAAATAAGCTGCAAGGTTCCAGTAATCGTCTTGGGTCCAGCGTTCGTACGGGTGGTGGTGGCATTGGGCGCATTGCAGACGTGTGCCTAGGAATACCTGTGAAAGATTGTCCACCATCTGATCGGTTGTTGTCAGATCTTTGTACCACACGGTGGTTGGGGACCGTTCCTCATCCCCCACGGCAGCAATAATGCGGCGGGCCATGCGGTCGTATGGCATGTCAGATGCAACGGCGTCGCGCAGCCACTGGTGGAAGGCGAACGTGCCGAAGGCTCTGTCAGCTTGGTTGCCACGTTTAACACGCAGGATATCTGCCCATTTACCTGCGAAATAGTAGGCATACTCGGGTGAGGAGAGGAGTTCGTCGGCGAGTTGCGCGTCTTTATCTGGGGATTTCGAGGTTTCAAAAGCATGGACGCGTTCGGGGGTAGGGAGCGTTCCAGTCAGGTCAAGCGCCATGCGGCGGATGAAAATGGAGTCTGCAGCGCGAGGCGAAGGCGTGACACCCAGCTCGCGCCAGCGTGCAACGACTGCTTTGTCGATGGGGTTGTGCGCGACGAAATCCGTGCCAGTGGTGCCTTGCGATACGGGAACTTGAGCACGGAAAACCTCAACCTTACCGGAGAAACGCACCATAATGGCTGCTTCACCCGGCCGTTTGCCGGCCTTGGTGACTCCAGCAGCATCCACCGCAGCTACTTCGGGATCGTTCGATTCGTACTGCGCCATGCGCGTGACATCGTCGGTTCGGCCATCGGAATAGTGCGCCAATGCCACCATCTGCTGACGGGCTTCAGGTGTGAATCGGCGCATGGGCGGAACCACTTCAAGGCGCGTCAGTGTAGGGTCGTTATCCTTCATTCCGATGGCACCTGCGGCAATCCAGCGGCGGATGAGTCGGTATTCATCGCTGTTGCTGTCGAATTTTTTGCCGCCACCATGGGCAACACCGCCGCTGGCTTTCAGAAGCAGAAGCGACCGCTCGGGAGCAGCCACCTCGATACGCCTGCCACGCACCTCTTTCGTGAGGGTGGCGTGATCAAGTTCAGGATCAAACCCTAAAAGCGACAGGCGGAATCCGTTTTGGCCGCTTTGCTTTCCGTGGCAACCACCCGAATTGCACCCGAAGCGGGTCAGAACTGGGATGACTTGATGTGTAAAGCTCACGGGGTGCAGGGTTGAGCTGCCGCTGACATGAGCCGGAATTTCTGAATTGAGGCCGCCTGCCGTGATGCGAATAGTGCCAGTTCCATCCGCGAGCGGAGTAACTCGGCCTCCGGTGAGCCGCAACCAGCCTGCGCGGCTGGCTTCGAATCGTGCGTCGCCGGTGAAGTCTTCGCGGCGACCATCGGGCGCGATGCGGGTGACCAAGATTTGCGCGGATGCATCGGAGCCAGACAGATTCAATGTGGAAGGGTAAATTTCAAGTTTGGCCGCATCCGCCGCAAGGACGCATGGTACCAGCAGAATAGTGAGGGCGAATAGGGAACAGCCACTAAGCAGGAATTTCATGGAGAAGACTCCGATGCCCTAATCGAGGCAGAGCGGAGCCATCACCATAAAAGTGACGGATCCGCCACCAGTGTTACCATGGGCGGGCAAAAGATACTGTATTAGCCGACCAGTTCAGGAATCTGATCGCGATCATCCAAGATATAAACTGGACGACCGTTGCCGTTGGCAAACGTTGTGGCAGGGTCAACACCCATGGCGTTGTACAGTGTTGCGAGCAGGTTGCTGACCTTGTAAGGCCTATCTTTTGGGCGCTCGCCCCGTGCTGTGCTGGAGCCAACGGCTTGGCCCATGCGCATGCCACCACCAGCAACAAGTGCCGACATGACAGGAGACCAGTGGTCTCGGCCGGCGTTGCTGTTGATCTTGGGTGTGCGTCCGAATTCGCCCCACATGACCACTGCCACGTCATCGGAGAGGCCGCGTTCGTGGAGGTCAGAAATAAGGTTGGCGATACCACGGTCAACTTGAGGCAACTGCTTCTTGAGGGTCTGGAAGTTGTTGCTGTGTGTATCCCATCCACCAATTGAGAGTGTCACGCAGGAAACGCCAGCTTCAACCAGACGGCGAGCTGTCAGGAACGATTCAACGCCCTTATACCGTTCACGCACGGCAGCGGCTTCCTTTTCTAAACTCAGCGCATTGCGCACCACGCCAGAGGTAACCATGTCGAAGGCGCGCGATGTGAAGGTATCGATACCACTCAACGTGCCCGAGGCATCGATGTCGCGGCGAAGGTCGTCGAACCCGGTGAGCAGGTCGCGGCGGGAGTCGAGGTTGAGGCCAGTGTTGGCTGTTGCTGGTTTCAGGTTGGCCAAACCAGGACCACCTGGAGAAAACGGGCGATGCGCCACGCCAAGGAAGCCCGGTTCTGTGCCTTTGCTCATGCCACGTAAGCTGACGAAGGGGGGAACGGAATCGCCGTCTGTCTGGCCTGACCGAATTTTCGACATCACCGAACCAAAACTGGGGTGCTGTTGAATACGGTTGGTCTGCTCGCTGTAGCCGGTCATTACAAGTGAATCTGAATGCTCGTCAACTGATACCAGCGAACGGACGACTGCAAGCTTGTCGAACATTTTGGCTTGCAAAGCGAAGTGCTCGCTGATCTGGATGCCGGGTACAGACGTGGCAATCGGGTTAAATTCGCCGCGGAATTCTTTGGGTGCATCTGGCTTGAGGTCGTACATGTCCATGTGGGAAGGACCACCGGGCAAGTAGATCAGAATGGCTGCTTTAGCTTTGCTAGCTGGGGCTCGTTTAGCACCCAAGGCCCGCTGGCGCATGAGATCTGCCAAAGTAAGACCAGTGCCCAAGGCGCCAACACGAATGAAATCGCGACGATTAACACCGTCACAGAAGCGACGCGACGAACCCCAAACTGTCAGCATGGCCAGTCCTCCAAGGCGAAGTCCAACACACACCCAAAACTAAGTACTGCGCAATAGCCTACAACCACCTTCGGAAGCGATCAAACACGAACTCAGAAAAAAAGAATCGTTCGGTCAGTGTCTTGTCCAGCTACGTCAGGCGAGGGTAGGCTGGTCCTATGACGAATCCACGTGAGGAAAGTTCCTTCCATTTCCCCGGGGTGCCCTATGAATCATTCTCGCCTTCAATTGACTATTATTCTGACCGCTGTGCTGGCAACGGTCGCAACGGCCGGCTGGGAACCTGTACCAACGTTGACACGCATTCAGTCTGCCGCTGTTTCTCGGGGCGGGAAAACAGTTATTTCTTTGACCGGAACAGGTCTGGATAAGGTCACGGGGCTTGTGTGCTCCAGATCAGATGTGAAACTAACCGTGCTGCCAGCAGAATCGCTTGAAAAGCCTGTTTCTGGGGCAAATCAGCCCACACCGCAGCGAATGAATAGTCGGGCTCCCGCTCCCGTTACGGGTGTCAGGGTTGAGGTCGAGGTTCCTGCTAGGTCACTCACTGGTTGGTGTGATGTTCGCGCTGTCACCGCTGGTGGTGCGAGTAATCCGCGCCGAATGCTCATTGTTGATGGACCGGTTTCGGTGGAAGTGGAGCCAAACAACGATCCTGAAACTGCGCAGTTGTTGAGGTTTGGCGAAACAGTCAGCGGTGTGTTGATTGGATCTAATGATGTCGATTACTTCCGTATTGAGGGCAGGCGTGGTCAGAAAATTCTTGCTTGGCTAGGTACCAACAGTACCGATAGCAAGCTACCGGGTGCCTTCGAGGTGTTTGATTCCCAAGGTAAAATGGTCGCATCGGCGCGTGATAAAGCCGCGGAAGATGCTTGGGCAGATATCGTTTTGCCCGCTGATGGCACGTACACGGTTCGTGTGTATTCGTTTGGGTATGTGCAGGGTGGGCCGGACGGATTTTATCTGTTGACGTTGGGTGTCCCTTCACGCGTTGAATCGGTATTTCCGCCGATTGCCGCGTCTACCAGACGCGATTTTGTTGTCTATGGTAGAGGTCTTCCGGGTGGCACTTCAGTTCCCGGTTCTGTGGATGGCATGGAAATAGCGCGTATGCGCCTTGAACCAAAAACTGGTTCCATGCCCTCGATTAATCCACGTGCGGCGTTGCTCGACTTGCGCGCCATGAGGCTTCCAAACGGTGGCGATGCCATTGTCGCGGTGTCCGACACCGATCCGCTTGAAGAGTCTGCTGATAACGATACGCCTGAAAAGGCCATGCCCCTCACCCTTCCCGCATTGGTGGCGGGGCGCATGGAAAAGGCTGCGGATCGGGACTGGTTCCAGTTCGAGGCCCGCAAAGGAGATGCAGTGTGGTTGGAGGTGTTGGGCGACCGATTGGGCACGGATCTTGATTTCATGATGGTTATCAAGGGGGATGGCGAATCGCAGGGGCGCGAAATCGATGAAGGTGCGGAACCACTTCATCCCCAATTCTTTTTCAATCGGAGTGAAGACCCAGGTCCGTTTCGTTTTGTTCCGACCCGAGACGGTGTCTACAAGGTGATGGTAACGGCGCGAGATGGGGAGTTGGAGGGTGGACCGCACTTGGTTTATGCGCTGAGAGTGAGCGCTGCAAAACCAGATTTCCGATTGGTGGTTATTGATGGTTTGGGGCAATTTGGGGCGCATCGGGTCAAGACTGGATCTGCTGTAAGTCTGCTTGTGTTGGCTGGCAGGCACGATGGTTTCGATGGCCCTATTGATATTTCAATTGAAGGATTACCCGCAGGCGTCCGCGCACTGCCATGCCGTATTCCTGGTGGACAAAAATCAGCAAATATTGTGCTGGAGGCGCAGGGTGTACTAAATGCCTCGAATATCTCTTACCTCAAGGTTGTCGGTACGGCTGATCTGGGTGGATCTCTACGTAAGGTTGAACGAGTTGCAGTCCCTGCAGGCCCCATTTGGCCCGGAAATTCAGGCAACAACAATCCCTATGCGGTGCGCCGTGAGGAATCGTTGGTGCTTACAACATCGTCCGAGAATCCTGTGGTGAGACTGTCAGCGGAAAAGAAAGTGCATGTTGTGCAACAGGGAGACCGGTTGACGCTCACATGGAAAATGGCGCGTGATGCCATGGCGAAAGCGCCCGTGCAGGTCTCCCTGCCGCTGAATACGCAGGACGCTTCCTATCGAGTCGTCAACGGCAACAATAATGCTCTTTCCATCGCACCCGAAAAGGATCGAGCTGAATTTCAAATCGAGGTCCGAAGCAATGCCCGTGCTTCGGAATTGGCCATTGTACCCCGTTTCCAGACGACCATTCCGGCGGAAGGTCCGCCGCCAGCACGTGGGGCGCAACAACGCACTACGAGTATTGCCGATCAGGGAGAACCTGTGACCTTGATCATTCTTCCAAAGCGACCCTTACAGGTAACAGTTGCAGGGCCTGCGCGTGGGAGACCCGGCGAACTGGTGAAATTACCCATTCGCATCGAACGGCAGGGTTTTTATGGGCCTGTGACCTTGGTTTCACGCGAAGAGGGTATTCGGCAAGTTATTGGACCAGACACCACCGAAGCATTTCTTGAGTTCAAGATTCCCGCTGATGTCCGTTTGGGTGGGCAGCGTTCAATCACCTTGCAGGCTTCATGTGAGGTGCTAACCGGGCGTCAGGTGGATCAGGAAGTTCGATTACAGTTCAATTTAGGCAGACCTTGACGAATAAATAGTCCTTATCTGCTCTGGTTGCTGTTCGCCGAATTTCGAAAGGCCATCATCAAGGCAATCTGGGAGCAGAGTTGTCATGAGGGGGTGCGGCGATGAAATGGCAGGGACGTACTGGTCTGGTAGTGGGTGTGGCACTGGTCGTTGCTGCTGGCATGGTGCTGCCAGCTAAGAAGGTAGTGGTCGACGCTGAAGTCCGTGTGGATGGAGATGCCGCTGAGGTCGTTCAGGAGAAATCGAGGCCTGATGCTGTTCCTGTATCGCGACCAGTCCGGGATGTTGCACCGGGTGTGATGCCATAATTTCATCAGGCCGTGTAAGCATATTTTTAATTGAGCAAAATCCGAGAATAATACCCAGCACTCGCAGTCCCCCGAGCTTGACATGCGCAAGTCGCTTTCATCATTTTTTCTCGATAGCTAGCCTGTTGATCTAAGTTCTTTGGCTTCACAGACTAAAATCAGATGATCGTTTATGAATTATGTGCTCTTCACTAATTTGGGAAAATAATTAAATATTTCTCGGCGAATGTAAAAAATACAAGCCTATTGATAAATTGCCGAAAAGACTCGGCTTCACAATCCTTCTCCTGGAGTAGATTCCATGGTTCGTAGCCTTGTTGCTGCATTTGCAATCGTTGCTTTGATGACTGTTTCGCGCGCCCAAGCCGAAGAAAAGACAATTGTTGGTATCGCCGTTGGCGCCGATAATTTCAAAACCCTCGTAGCTGCTCTCAAGGCAGCCGATTTAGTTGAAGCATTGGATGGCAAGGGACCATTCACTGTATTCGCACCTACCGATGCAGCTTTTGAAAAGCTTGGCAAGGAAACCATCGAAGCCGTGCTTAAGGACAAAGAAAAGCTGACAAGCATCCTCAAGTATCACGTTGTTTCCGGCAAGGTAATGGCAGCAGATGCCATTAAGCTTGATGGCAAAGATGCCAAAACTTTGTCTGGCAAGACTTTCAAGATTGAAGTAGTTGATGGTGGCGTGGTTCTTAATGGTAAGGTTAAGGTCATCAAGACTGACATCAAGGCAAGCAATGGCGTTATCCACGTTATCGACGCCGTTCTCCTTCCATGATTTTCGTGATTAGCGATATTGAATTGTACAGGCGGGACAATTGTCCCGCCTGTTTTTGTTTTAGACAATCAGGCCGCAGCCTTGATTTTTGGTGCGGCAAGCCGAGCGCGGCAATGTTCGATGTGACAACGGAAGATTTGGATATCAAGTCCGCTTGAAGTAGAACAGGCTGGTTGCCATTGAATTCCAAGCGCCCACCAAGCGTCGTCTGGTGAGGTTTCAATGGATTCCACCATACCGTCCATGGCTTTGGCCCCGACCTTGAAAGCGCGTGCCACGCGATTGGTGGCCTGCGAATGTTCGCTGTTGACGATGATTTCACCTTCACCGTAGAGCTTAGCCAACCGGCTGAATGGTTCGACTACTAGTCCATGACGGAGGCCGCGTTCGGGTGGGTGCCTGTGCTGGAGCATGTCGGGTGCTTCTAGCGGCATGTCTGTCATGGTGGTGCCACCGAAAGCTGTGTTCATGGCATGCATGCCCCGGTCGATTGCAAGAACGGGGATCGCGTGTTTGCGGCAATATTGGAAGATTTCTTCCATGTCGGTTGGCTTGTTGTAACGAGCGTCATGCCCTGTCACAACCACGCCATCAACATTGCCAAGCAACGAGGAAAGCCTTTTGGATTCCAATTTTTCAGGAAGCATAACGGCTTCCGCTTCGGCCATTTCAAGACATGCGCGAATACCTGCATCCCATAGTCCGCTACCGTGGCGGCGGTCGCCGTGGTAGCCATCGGGGCCAAAGACAGCGATACGAACGGCAAGCTTACCGGAAGTGGTGTTTGCGATCATGGTGAGGGCGTCCTTGCAAAGAGTCCGGTTCTTCCCTGAACCGGTCGGAACATCAGCTGACGTCACGAGGACGGATAGTACACGGCAAAAAAACGATGTTCCAGTGGAATTTGCTGATCTGGCGAAAATATTTTTCTGGAGCGGAACCCTATAATCTCTCATGGAAATTGAGGTTGAAAATCAATGACGAGCTTGGTCTCGGCGGATTACGCCATCCTAGCGGGCTTAGCTCGCTTGGGGCGTCGAAGCTTTCGCAGTGCGTTGCCCGCATTAAAGGTTGATGGCCCTTGGGGAATAACACCCAAGGCAGCAGGGCACGCCCGTAAAATGCTTCGCGAGATTGTGGCGCTGAGCTTTGAGGTGGCTGGCGCGGCTGGGATATATCCTTACCCAAACCCGAACGACGCAGATCATGTTATTTATGCGCCTGCATGGCGCCGTTGGGGGCCAGATCGATTGGCTTTCAAGTTTGGCCCGATTTCTATCTGTTTGGCAGGCATGAGCGTGGCTGGCGGTATTGATCCGCCTCTCCCTTTGGACGTGTGGCAAACCGGTGATGTGTTGGTGGCTTGGAGAGTGCTGGTATTATCTGTAGTTAATAAAACGCATCTCGATATTCTGTCGCATTATTCACGTCTGCTGCCATGGTTCTGGTTAGGGGTTCCGGAACGCGAGCTTACTGCTGCAAATGAACCTTTGGATTTGAAGTTCTATTTCAGGCCGCCATTGTTGGCGTTTCTGGAAGCACTTCAGCCGTGGTTGGAAATCCGGTGGTTTAATACATTGGAAAGTTGGACAGACCTGAAGCCGGCCGGACGCGCCAGTATTGTTCGGGCCTGGCGGTTGTGGCGGGATGCTTGTCTTGAACACGACAGGCCGGATCTGGTCCGTGGGATGTTGCGGGCTGCAAATAGTGCCTGCGTGCAAACGCGGTGGATGGAAAACCTGCGCAAACAGCTTCCTGCTCCGGGGGCAGTCTCCTTTCAAGAGCTAGGTTTGCGTGAATTGGACCTGTTGGCCATTGGAACCATGCTCGAAGAAATGGCCATTTTCAGGGACCGTGCAGAACAGTTGGTATATATTGACGAAACTTACGCCTCTGCCACGGCATTCAAGTCGGCTGTACCGCCTGAGGTGCGTGACCGATTGCGGCAATGCAGCGCGGACATTGGAGCCATGGGGGCATTGGGGCGTGTGGGGGGTGCCGGATGAGCATGTCATACACAATTCAGGTGAGTGAAGGCGTTGAAATCGTTGCTCGTTCTGGCGATTCCATCTGCACCAAGCTATCGTCGTTGTCCGTGCTTCCGGAACTGGAAATGTCTCAATGGCTTGGTAAGGTCTTGGTCGAAAGTGGATATGCGCCTGTCGATGGGGAGCCATCACGGTATGTGCGTGAAATTTCTGGGGCAACCCTTGAAATCGACACCGCCACGCTTCAGGTCTCGGCGTCTGTTGTGCGTGAAGAAACTGGCACTACGGGCTCTATTAAAATCCAAATAAGCGACGAAAGGTCGGAGCCTTCCATTGAAACAGCAACGGCCCGGGCCATTGCCAAATCAGCATCGGACCTAACGGCAAGCATGGAAAAAGAGTTGGGGCAGAAAGCCTCAAAGGACCTTGCCCGGGCTCTTCCCGAAATACGTACTGAAATCGACGCAATCAATCACCGGTGGCTTTCGGCTGCCATCAAGGAAAAGGCCAGTCGCCTGGGGCAAGTCCAGCGGGTCGAGGAAAACGAGTCAGCGCGTACTCTCACCATTTCCATTAAGGTTTGAGGTCCGGTTCATGAATGTGATTCGCCCGGAAGATTGCCCTGACAGCCTACAACTGACTGATGCCATTGATATTGCGTATGGTAGCGTCCTTGGCGAAGTGATTCGCCGATTGCAATCCGGTATTTCCGTGCTGATTGAGTGCGAAAAGGACTTAGGAATACCGGTATTGGTTTCGTTACGGGCCCGTTTGAAGGCACTCCAGCCGGCAATTACCACGAGGGTTATTGCCGGCCGCCCGGCAGCGGGAAGTGATGGTGGTCCGCCTGTGTCGATGACCACGGCTATGTATCGTGAACTGATGACATTTGTGCTTAATCCGGGTGATAATTTACCGGTATTGCAGCATTTGGACCTCCTGACATCCGGAATTGGTGGTGGGGTTACAGAACTTGGCCGCGACGTTGTGAACCTGCTTTATCAGGATCCAAGCCGCGTATGGTTGGCTTTTGCCGATCCGTCGCTTCCTCTTCCGGAAATGGTGGCGAACGCGTTTCCCCACCGAGTCAGCCTGCTGGGGGTTCCTAGGGAGCAAATCAGGCGGCTTATCACGCGGTCGGAGTGTCGCAAATTGGGCGCAGTGGTTCCCGTTGCCCAATTATACAAATACGTTTCCGGGGTTAATGCCGCGCGGTTGCGCCGACTACTTTCAGCCATTCAAGGTCCAGACTTGCCCGTTTCGCCCGAAGCTGCTTATCGGCAATTGCGGCAGGCGACCCTGACCGGAGCGCTAAGCATTCCAACGGTGGACCTTGATCGTGACATTGGTGGTTACGATGATCTGAAGCGGAAAATCCGGAAGGAAATACTCGACATTCTGTCGCGCCGTGACCGTGTTACCGATGACGGCTTGACAAAGGATCTTGAAAGTCTGTTGCCAAGAGGGCTTATTTTCTGGGGGCCTCCCGGCACAGGAAAAACATTGTTTGCCAAGGCGCTTGCAAGCGCATTGGGCGCAGCTATCCAGGTGGTGTCGGGGCCAGAACTTAAAAGTAAATGGGTCGGCGAAAGTGAAGAAAACCTGCGCAAAGTGTTTCTGCGCGCCCGTCAATCCGCCCCCGCGGTTATTGTGTTTGATGAAATCGACTCGTTCGCGGTGCGCCGTGGCACGCATACCGGG
>Ga0255125_1000568_pt1 | contig 11258 bp, 11 predicted proteins | sample Law_Cont_RepC_8d_FD_188557 | JGI IMG/M metagenome (GOLD analysis project Ga0255125, IMG submission 188557) | Freshwater microbial communities from St. Lawrence River, New York, United States - Law_Cont_RepC_8d | ecosystem: Environmental > Aquatic > Freshwater > River | place: USA: New York...
ATGCACGGCCTAGGAACGCCAAAGGATTTGGATTTGTTTTTAGTTGATCCAGTTTCCCAAAAAACTGCAGCCGGTGAATACCGATGAGCCAGTGGCGTATCGCAACAAAGCAATGGACAAAGTTCTTCTTTTCCATGATCACCCGATTGTTGCCTTTGAACATGGTCAGGGCGTTGTTCGAATCGAGCATGGAAACCTTGCATCTGCGTGGACCAGATTTTATTACGCGAAGATGTCTACCAAAGCGTGGCATCACAATTTCTGGATCGGCAGATGCTCCACTGGTAGCAATTAATTCACAACAAATCGGTATTGTGATTCAAGGTCCGCTCAAATTAAACGATAACTTTACTATGGAGACAGTAAGGCACTATCTTGCTTTGCCAAATTGCAAGACTGTCATCGTTTCAACATGGGATACGGAAGATGGCAACACACTTCAAATGATCAGGAATTTGGGTGCTGAAGTTGTTTTGTCTTGCGCGCCTTCCATTTCCGGGCGGAGCAATGTCAACAAACAAATTGTTTCAAGTCGGGAAGGTATTAGTCGCGCAATTGAAATGGGATGCAAGTATGTTGTGAAAACACGGTCTGACCAGAGAATCAATTCCCTTTATGCATTCTCCGCCCTTCCTGCGCTTCTTGATTTATTTCCAAGAGTAACTTCTGAATCAGAAAAACAGAAACGATTGATCGCCATTTCATATGGCACATTCAAATGGTCACCTTATACTTTGTGCGACATGTTCATGTTTGGTTTGCCAGAAGATATGATGGACTACTGGAATGCTCCACTTGATGATCAACAGTTTGATTGTCATAATTATGGGAAAAAATTTAATTGCGACTCCACAACTTTCCGCGAATTAATTTCTATATATCCTGAAAATTATCTGATGCAATCTTATATGGTAAAAATAAAGGAAGCAGTTGAAATTTCCAATTCCTGTTGGTGGAAAATCCTTGCTAAGCACTTCATAATCGTTGATTGGGAATGGCTTGACGTGTACTGGCCCAAATATTTGCCAAATGATGGACGGAGAGAATTAGTTAACAATGGTAGTATTTTGAATCAAAGCATGTATTATGCAGACTGGTTGAATCTATATTTAGCCAATAGAGACGGCCTTCAAATTAAACCTCCGATTGAACCTGCCGACTTGTTGTTAAAGCTTGCAATAAATATCAATAAATAAAATTTTAAAAAATCTTATGTGGCTACAAAAGAATTCGACAGGGTGATGTCATGATAAGTTATTCATCTTTAAATGAAGATGTTATTTTGGACCGAGTTTTTGGAAAAATAAAGAATGGTTTTTTTATAGATATAGGAGCTAATCATCCAAACGTTGGATCTGTAACTAAACATTTCTCAGATTTAGGATGGAATGGAATTAATGTTGAACCTGATCCAATTGTATTAGAATGTCTTAAAATACATAGGCCTAGAGATGTGAATGTTGGATTGGGCATTTCAGCGACTTGTGGTGAAAAAATATTCTATCATATTGTGGAAAATAACGGCTTGTCCACATTTGATGCTAAAATTGCTCAAAGACATAAAGAAAACGGATTTAAAGTGTTAGAAGAAAAAATAAAAACAATTACCCTAGTTGAATTAGTTAATCAATATGTTGGAAATCGAATGGTTGAATTTCTGAAAATTGATGTCGAAGGGCATGAGCATGAAGTGATTTCTGGTGGTGATTTTACTACGTTTAGACCGCGTGTGTTGGTGATTGAATCGACTATTCCCGGAACTAACACATTGAGCCATGAGACATGGGAACCCTTTTTGTTGAAGTCTGGTTATATATTCACTTTGTTTGATGGTGTAAATAGGTACTATATTAGAGAAGAAGATGCGCTATTAAAATATCAATTGAGTTATCCACCAAACATATTGGATGGCTTTGTGAGCATCAATGAAAACATAAATGCAATCGCAGCTGAATCATATTTGCGTCTGGGAAGACCAGCTCGTATGATAGCACATAGTGTTCAAAATGTATCTAATTTATTGAAATCGTTGGTCGGTTTTTTGGCCAATAAACAATAAACTGTAAATTCAAGTATTAAAAAAAGTATGTTAAGTAAACTAATTATATCCTTGTCATGTGATCCTCTGGCTCATGGTCATGGAGGGCAAAGACGAAGCATGCAAATTATGCAAATATTGCAACAATTTAAAATTCAAGTATGTCAGTTTCCTATAAAAACCAATAGTGACAAAGGTCTTATCGGGAAATGCACTCGATATTTGCGTGGATGGAATCGAAGCAGAAGACTATATGGTTTTCCGCGTTGGGGCATGGACAATAATTGGTGTGGTTCCCATCAATTACCAGTGATTGACGGAATTCCAGGTACATGGGTTATCGAAGACACACGTTGGCCAAACGCAATTGTTGAAGCGAAAAATCAGGGCTGGCAAGTGATTGCGATTCCTCAAAATCTAGAAAGTTTCGACAAATCTAGGAACCAAGGTTTGTCACCCGAAAAATCAGCAGGAAAATTTGCTGATGAAATCGCAGCATTGGCGCAAGCGCATGCCATTTTTTGTATTTCGAGGGAAGAACAATATTTACTAAATTGTGTTGGAATAAAAGCTAAATATTTACCATATTTTCCTCCCAATGAAGCAATACCTTCACTTGATTGGGTGCGTCAACGTCGAATTATGTTGCCTAAGGAATTCCTATTGATGCTTGTTAATGTTCATAATGATTCAAACAAAAATGGAGTTATATCCTTTTTTTCAGCTATTAGTCACGAGATTTTGTCAAAAATGCCTCCAATTGTTCTCGCCGGTTTTGGAACAGAGATGTTATCAGAAAAACTTGATCCACGAAAAGTTCGTGTTGTAGGCACATTGGACGAATCCAGTACCCAAGATTATCAATCGCGTGCGATTGCCATATTGGTTCACCAAGAATATGGGACAGGTTGCCTTACGAAAATTTGTGATTTTCTTGTTGCAGGTATTCCGGTACTTGCGAATGAAGTTGCGGCTCGTTCATATTATGATGCTCATGGACTTTATGTTTATAAAAATATTTATGACATTGTAGAAATACTAAAAAGTGGACTTGAAAAACCTCGTGGATTTTTTGATCATCAACATTATAGCAATCAATTTTTGAGAATAGTGCAATCTATGGAAAGGAAATAATTTCGAAATAAGGTTTTTAAAAATATAAGAGGGAATCGTAGTTATATGTAAAAATTTATCAAAATGGGATCATGCACACTATAAATTACTTTTACTATGGTCGCTATGCATTGTAATTGAAAAGTGTTTGCCCTGCTAGTAAATTGTCAATTTAACCTTATGAGGTGCATCTTTTGGCAACGGCTTAAGACTGGGGCATGGTGAAAACATTTTCCAAAAAAGACTCATTTCTCTTGATCATGATGGGTTTGCGCAACAGACAGTACATGCCCTATTGGGGGCAATCACTGGTTTCGATTATTTGCCTGAAGACTATGAGGTAGTCATATGGCCATCCGTAATCATATATTCGTGTCTAAAGCAATAGTTGAAAATGCGATTCAGGTTGGCAACAGTTTTTTCAATGGATTCAGCGATTTGAATGTCGCAAGAAATTTTTTGGTGAGGCAAGAATCTATTTGCATTGGCTGGGAATCACTTAGCGAGAAATTGAAATGTCAATTGTCCAATTTTTGATAAAAATACCAATAATAAGTCTTTTAAAGCCTTCTTACCCTGATCAATTAAGGTTGGTATTACAATTACCAATTATAAATTTGCTTATGCGGCGTTATAAATTTCAAGGTAATTGCCTCAATGCTGGTTGTGGTGAAGGGATGTATATCCCATTAATTAGATCATTTAAAGAAATACAGAATATTTCAAATATAGACATAAAAATTTCAAATGCCATGAAGGCAGAATTTAATAAAAATAATCATAATTTCGCCGAAGCATCATTGACTAAAATTCCATATGAAGATGATTCTTTTGAATGCATATTATGTACTGAAGTTTTAGAGCATATAGAGGATCATGATAAGGTGCTAAATGAATTGTTTCGCGTTCTTAAAAAATCTGGTAGGCTTCTTTTATCAGTACCACAAACGCCAGCTCCTTGGGATCCTGCTCATTTTAGGCAGGGTTATACAAAAAAAGAAATTGATTTATTGCTTAAGTCCGCAGGATTTAATGTTGTATCATTTCGTGATTGTTTTTTCATGTTTTCACGGGCAATAATGCATTACTGGAGAAATCCGCTGGTCAAATTTGGAAAGCATCAATGTCCTTATCTGCCTCGGGGTCTCCTTTTACTTTTGTGCTTCCTTGATTTATTATTGCAAATAGGAAAACCATGGGATATTGTCGTGATGGCTGAAAAAACATAAAACGAAGTCCATATTTGTGACCATTCTTGAAAGGCAAACTGCTTAGTGTTATCCATCCGAAACATGCTCAACAGGTTTCCATCCTATCGGATTTTTCGTTCCGTGGCACGAGTTGGGTTTGTTCGTTCCTTGGTTTGGCGTTGGCGGTTAAGGCAGATACTAAGTGCACCGGCTGTCATTAGCCGTCCTTGGGTACAGCATGGCGCGCCTTGCGAGTTTCGCATGATGACCAGTGGTGCTGATTGGATGCTTGCCATGTGGGCAGCTTGGTCTTTTTACCAGTGGGCTCGCGTAGACTGGCCGCTTGCGATTCACAATGGTGGAGGGCTTTCGCAGCCGATACTTTCTAAAATGGCTCGCTTATTTCCCGCTGCTCGTTTTATTGGTTGGGAAGAGGCAAATTGCGAAGTGGACGAAGGTCTTTCCCGCAAAGGATTGTACAATTTGATTGAGGCAAGACGTCGGAATGTTATGATCCGCAAGCTGGTGGATTTTTCCTTGATGGGCAATTCACCGTGTTTCATCAGTTGCGATTCTGATGTCCTTTTTTTCAGTAAGCCTGATCGGTTGTTGGAATTAGCAAACGGCAACGGCCCTCCATTCGGATTCAATCGTGATTCCCACACGATGTATTCAATAGATTCTTGTCAAGCCAAAGTATGGTTCGGATTGACAATGCCGGAAAAACTCAATGCTGGTCTGGGAGTCTTGACGCGGCGGGAAGTGGATTTGGATTTCCTAAACGCAGCTTTTATCCCTGGTCGAATTCCGCCGGACAAGGACGCATTCCCCGAGCAAACAGCTTGTGCCTTACTTGTAGCACGCTCTGGCAGAGATGGCTTTCTTCCAGAAAATTATTCTGTGGCGACTGGGACCCCGCCACTCGATTTGAAGGCCATTGGCTCTGTTTCCCGCCATTATGTAGGCCCTGTACGACACCTTTTTTTTGATGAAGGTCTTCCAAATTTGCTCAGCATGCTCAGAGCGCATCCTAATAAAGTCAAAATTTAATATTGTAATAAATTTGATATTTAAATAATAGTCATTTTGATGAAACACAATCGAAAAGTTGTAATCGCCTGTTCCGGCCTTGGCCATGTGTGCCGAGGCAACGAGGCTTGGGCGCACACGGTCGCTGAAGCCATTCACAATGATGGTTATCCGGTTCGCCTTGTGGGCGGCGGGCCTTTGCCCAATTTCTCTTGCGATTACACTCGGATCTGGAACATTTCCCGGGACTGGTTTGGTTGGCGGCCATTTATTTCGTGGCCGAAGCGGTATGCATGGGAACAACAATCATTTGCTTGGGCCTTACAAAATCATCTTCGCCAGAAACCTGCTAGTTTAATTCATGTTGCCGATCCTGTTCTCGCATATCGATTGAAATTGTCATCGCCATCGGCAGGGTATGAACTGATCTACAAGGACGGGCTTTTACTTGGCCCACTGTGGTGGCGGCAGTTTAAGTGGGTACAAGTTTTAGCGCCCCAGTACCGTGATGAGGCTATTTCCATGGGTGTCGCGGTGGACCGCTGCCATGTGATTCCTCATATGGTGAACACTCAGAAATTTGTTCAACCGGACAACAAGGCGCGCATTAAGTTTGAAGTATTGGGGACTAATCTTCCTGAAAATGCATTAATTGTTCTTGGTGTTGGAGATTTTTCGGCTGGAAGTAACAAGCGACTCGATTGGATTATTAACGAAGTAGATCGCACAGACCTTGGCAATAATGTTCACCTAGTTTTGGCAGGTCAGGCTAGTTTTGCTGACACTCAGCGTGTCACGAAACTTTGCCAGAAATTGGGTGATCGAGTTCATTTGCGACCAAATACACCACCCGATTCCATGCGCATGCTCTATCAGGTAGCAGATGTCATGGTTCATGCTGCTTTGCGCGAACCGTTCGGAATCGTATTGCTGGAATCAATGGCGTGTGGCGTGCCGGTTATTGGCCATTCAGGGCATTCGGTAACAGGATGGATCATCGGGAATGGTGGTTGCACTGTTGACATGACGGTTCCTGGAGAATTGTCTGCAACGCTTCGCACATGGAACGATAATCCTAAGCTCAGATTCGATTTTGGAATGGCTGCCCGAGAACGCGTGTTGGAACATTTTTCTCCGGCAATCATTACGCCTCTTTACCGTCAATTCTATTCGGTTGTGAATTCAGGCTGATGCTACGGGTTGCTTTTGTTAATGAGAATACGCTGGGCCATCGATCATATCTTAAGCCTTTGGCTTTGGGATTGAATTCGATATGTGAAACGGATTGGTTTGACGCTATCCCTTTACCGTTAGACCTTAATTGGTTTGGTAATGTATCTGTTCGTGGGATCAGACGCTGGGGGCTCGATGCGGGCGCAACGCGTTGGCGCATAGCTGCAAGTTGCAACGCACTCCGCCAAGTCAAGGCTGAGAATGCCAAAACACCATATTCTGCGATTGTCGTCAATACTCAAAGTGTTGCATTATCATTTTCTCGATGGCGTTCATGCCCTCCATTATTGGTGTGTCTCGACGCTACGTTTCAGCAACTAGCGAAAACGCCATGGTTTGCTCCTGGCATGATTGGAAGGTTAGCAGCACCGTTAATGCTGGCATGGCTTCTCAAACGCGAGGTCCAACTATTTCAAAGGGCTAAATATCTTCTGCCTTGGTCTGAAGCTGCTGCGCGATCACTTCGCGATGATTATGGAATAGAGTCCAATAAAATACGTATTGTTCCGCCAACAGTGAATATTCAACAGTCACATCCGAAGATCATGAAAAATGAACAGAAACGCCAGATTTTGTTCATGGGTGGAGATTTCAAAAGAAAAGGTGGGCAAGTTCTTTTAGAAGCTTTCAGACGACATTTAAAAAAAGATTGGGACCTGCACATTGTCACGCAATCGGATCTACAGGAAGAATCTGGCGTAAGGGTTTATCGGGGTATTACACATGGAAGTGCTGCATGGCTTGAACGATGGCAGAATGCGGATGTATTTGTGTTTCCTTCGGCCTTAGAAACCTTCGGCATTGTATTACTTGAAGCAATTGCGTTTGGTGTTCCAGTAATTAGTAGTCAGGCTGGTACCGCGAATGAAATTTTGAATAAAGGTAAAGCTGGAATTCTATTAAATGAAATTAGTATAGAATCAATTGTATCTGCCGTTCATTTAACAAATGAACAACCTCATGCCACAGCGCAGCGTGTTGAAAATGGCTTGGCTCATGCTGGTAAGCAATACAGTAAATTGGAAAATACCAAGGTTTTGTTGGAACTTATTAATAATGCCGCCAATCAATCCACTGCTGTTAAATGAAAATTGCCATTATCAATGAATGGTCTGCTACAATTGGCGGCGTGGAAACTTACATGAAACAAGTGGTGATGGGTTTGGAAAAAATCGGCAACATGGTCGCTTTGTTTACTTGTCGAGACATGGCATTTAGAGAACAGGCAAGCATAATTGAACGGATTCAAAAGTTTGAACCGGATATCGTCTATAGTCAGGGTCTGCAAAATCCTGTGGTGGAACTTGAGGTAGCGAATCGTTGGCCCACCATTGGTTTCTTGCATAATTATGCCGGAACATGTATTAGCGGAAACAAGTGGCATCGTTTTCCAGTTACAAGTGTGTGTTCTCAGGCTTTTGGCGTGTCGTGCCTGTTTCAGTATTTTCCACGAAGATGTGGTGGCCTGAACCCCCTCACAGCGTTACGTGCCTATCGGAGGGAACGTATTCGCCAGAAGGCTTTCAAAGCCATGCGGGCAGTTTGTGTTGCCAGTCATCACATGCGGGCGGTAATGCTGCAAAATGGCTTCAGTGCAGATAAAATGCACCTGCTGCCCCTATTCCCGACCCATCAAAACCCTGATCCAGAACCACCTTTGGCGCGGTCCCAATCTGGGATCATTCTTCTGGCGGGTCGCCTGACACGGCTCAAAGGTTGGACACACCTTGTGCCTGCCATGGCCATGGCTTCCAAAAAATTGGGGCGTACCCTTACTTTGGCCATAGCAGGCGACGGGCCAGACCGACTTAAATTGCTGGCATTGGCTGAGCACTACCAAGTGCCTGTGCAATGGTACGGCTGGCTTTCACCTGAAGACATAACAGCCAAAATGCGACAGGCAGATTTGCTGGCGGTGCCTAGCCTGTGGCCAGAGCCGTTTGGGTTAGTAGGAATTGAAGCTGGTTGTGTCGGAACCCCGGCAGTGGCTTACGCTGTTGGTGGCATATCCGATTGGCTGATTCCCGGTATTTCAGGTGAAATGGCACCCGCTGAAAGGCTACATCCTGCCCCCTTAGCGGATGCTATTTTTCGGGCGATTGGCAACACGAGCCATTGGCAAAATCTCAGAAAAGGTGCATACAGACAGGCTCAATTATTTTCCGCTAATCAACATATTCAGAATTTGATTGCAATTCTAGCTGGTAGATAAGCACAATGACAAGCATTATGCGAGAAATATGCTGTTGGAGTGAAATATGTTCGATTGGTTGATCAATGCGATGAGGCCTTATCAATTTAAGGGTAAGCCTCGTCTTTTTTCCCCACTTGTTCCACGTGCAGGCATAGTAAATGCTTTAGTTCATGGCTTTAAAGTTGATCTCGACTTGTCAGACCACATTCAACGCTTGGTTTACATGGGCTGTTATGAGCGTTGTGAAACGGACGTTTTCAAACGATATTTGAAGCCAGGAATGACAGTTGTTGATGTTGGTGCCAATATTGGATACTTCACACTTTTAGCAGCGCGTATGGTTGGTCGGAATGGAAGAGTTGTGGCCATAGAACCAAGCGGTTATGTGGCCGAGCAATTGGAAAGAACTGTTTTAAAAAATAAAATTGATAATATCGTTATTGTGCGAACTGGTTTAGGTCGAAATTCTGGTGAAACTCACCTGCCAATTCCTGGTCCTGGTAATCACACGCCAAGCATGCTTGACTTGGATACATCTGGTTCCACTGTGCCATTGCGAACTATGGATGAGGTGTTTGACACCTTGCAGCTTAATAAAATAGATTTTATGAAAATCGATGTTGAAGGATACGAGCCGGAAGTTTTTGCCGGGGCAAGTAAATGCTTTTCGTTGGGTAGGATACATGCTATTTTGTTTGAACTTAATCGTTACTGGTTATGCCGTGCCCATCTTACGCCCGAAGTGGTATATAAATCCATCATCAAATACGGGTTTGAAGACAAGACTGGAACTGCGTATGACAGCCAAGCAGAATTAAGTAATCGATTTTTGACATTGCCGCTTAGTAGGCGTGAAATTCAATAGTGATATGTTTGAATTTGCAGCGCATTAAATTTTATGGCTAAACACTTTTTTCTCCTCACCGGCGAATACCCGCCTCAATCTGGCGGGGTTGCTGACCACTCGGCGCTACTGGTTGGTGAATTGACCAATATGGCTGTAGAGCCTGTGGTTCTCTGCGGTGGCGATCTGGGATTATCTGTTGAAAATGGCGCATCGGTTTATCGCGTGGGCCATGCGTTTGCCCCTGTTCATCTGCGGTATCTTGCTCGTGCCTTCGATGCTTTTCCTGGGCCACGAGTGATTTTCATCCAATATGTTCCGCATGCGTTTGGCCTTCGTGGCATGAATTTGCCGCTGGTGCTTTGGTTGGCCTGGCGGGCCTGCGTGCGGCGCGATCGCCTGATAGTGTTGTTTCACGAAGTGGCATTTCCGTTTCAGAAGGGGCCTGTACGGCATCGGGTGTTGGCCATCGTTCAGCAATGCATGGCCAACCTCTTGGTGGCTATTGCGTACCGCATCTTGGTTACCACCACGGCATGGCTGCCTCGGTTGCGCGATGTTTCTAGCCGTGCGGTAATCACGTTGCCTGTTTTCAGCAACCTTCCCGAATCGGTCGATGCGCAACTTCTTGAGCAGTGTCGCCAACGCTGGCTGCAGCGAACGGGGGCCCAGAATTTGGTGGCTCATTTTGGCACCTACGGCTCGGGTATATCTGATTTATTACTGGCCACCATCAACCAATTACCAGACATTATGGTGCCCACCACGGCTTTTCTGCTGATTGGCCGCCGTGCCGGGGCCTGGTTGCAACAATCCGAGGTGCTTCTGGGCGAGCGCGCGGCACGTTGCAATGTGGTGGACGCCACCGATGCCTTGGCATTGGCTACCACGCTGGCGGCGTGCGATGTGGCCTTGCAACCGTATCCAGATGGTATCACCACAAGACGTACCACAGCGATGGGTGCGCTTGCGTTGGGTGTTCCTTTGGTTAGCAACGATGGATTATTGACCGACGTCTGCTGGCGCGCAGACCAGCCGTGTGCCGTTCTGGCGGCCCGGCCCAATGGGGCAACTTTAGCGGCAGCGCTTGGCGAAATCCTGCAACGGCCTTTGGCAGATCGCAAGGCCGCTGGCGAACATGGCCGGCAGTGGTACACCCTTCATGCCAGCCGAGCGCGTGCCGCCACGGTTGTGAAGCAGATCGTGGCAGAATGTCTGCACAGTTAAGCCGTCGGTTGAATCTGGCGTTTGTGGTGCACGATTACCATCGGCATGGCGGGCAGAGCCGCTATGTGGTGGAACTGGCCACCCGTTTTCGTTGGGATCACGAAATTCATGTGTATGCCAATACGGTAGACGATACCGATACTGCCGGCATTCAATTCCACCATGTTCCGGCGTGGCGTTCGTCGGCGCTGACATCAATTCTCAGTTTCGTGGTTCCGGCCACGCTTATGGTGGGAAAACACGACATTGTGCATGCCCAGGGTCTGTGCGGGCTTCGGCATACTGTTGCCACGGCTCATTTTGTTCAGCCGGCGTGGCACGCGGCGCGGGCGGAATTCTGTGGTTCCACCACATGGAAGCAACGCATAGCCCAATGGTTGATCGCCCCGC
>Ga0255125_1000575_pt1 | contig 11184 bp, 9 predicted proteins | sample Law_Cont_RepC_8d_FD_188557 | JGI IMG/M metagenome (GOLD analysis project Ga0255125, IMG submission 188557) | Freshwater microbial communities from St. Lawrence River, New York, United States - Law_Cont_RepC_8d | ecosystem: Environmental > Aquatic > Freshwater > River | place: USA: New York...
CTCTATATACAATCGCAGTCAGTTTGGTCGCCACTATTGGCAAGTTCGTAGCCACCCACTGTATTTTGGTAGGCACCCGCTGCCAAGCGGTTGGTAGTACCGAGGAAAACGTCCACCGTCTGGCGACGAGTGGCTACGTTTGCAAACTATCTTGCGCATCATCGTAAAGATGATCCGTTGCAAGTTGGTATTCACCAGCAGCAAATCGGTATGCATTTTCTGAAAGCTGGTTGCAACCATTTGTATTTTGGTAGGTATCCGCTGCCAAGCGGTTGGTAGTACCGAGGAAAACGTCCACCGTCTGGCGACGAGTGGCTACGTTTGCAAACTATCTTGCGCATCATCGTAAAGATGATCCGTTACAAGTTGGTATTCACCAGCTGCAAATCGGTATGCTTTTTCTGAAAGCTGGTAGTCACCCGCTGTATTTTGGTAGCTATCCGCTGCCAAGCGGTGGGTAGTATCGAGGAAAACGTCCACCGTCTGGCGACGAGTGGTTACGTTCGTAAACTACCTGGTGCATTCTCGTAACGACGATTCGTTGCAGGTTGGTAGTTATCAGGTGTAAATCGGTATGCATTTTCGGAAAGCTGGTAACCAACCGCTGTTTTTCGGTAGTCTTCCGCTGCCAAGCGGTTGGTAGTTCCGAGGAAAACGTCCACCGTCTGGCGTCGAGTGGCTACGGTTGCAAACCATCTGGCGCATCATCGTAAAGGTGATCCGTCGCAAGTCGGTAATCATCCGCTTCAAATCGGTATCCACTAGTGGTAAGTTGGTAGCCACCAGCTGTATTTTGGAAGCCATCCGCTGCCAAGCGGTGGGAGGATATTGAGTTGAAAATGGAAGACGAACTCTTAATTGAATTCATCAGTCGCTTTCCTGGATAGAATGCGCGGAATGGTTACTAAGCAAACTTTGCCAAGATGCGACGGATTTCGTTGATCAGTCGTTGGCTGGGTTGGGCGATTCGGTTTGTTTCTGGGATAGGTTGCAAGATGGGTTATTCTTTTATTGCCCGCCGAGGGGTGACGCTTGTTGAACTTCTCGTTGTTTTTGCCATTCTCAGCGTGTTGATCGGGTTATTGCTGCCGGCCGTCCAGGCTGCTCGAGAGGCTGCACGAAGGACACAATGTGCCAGCAATTTACGTCAGTTCCATTTCGATTTTCGGTCCAATGATGATTTCAAACGGGATCGATTTCGGGAGATCGAATTGGTGAATATCTGTCCCACGTCGATCAAAAGGTTTGGGTATCGGCGCAATCAATTTGCGGATTCGGACGAAGCGAAACGCAATTCAAGCAGTACGATGCAGTTTTACGAAGACGCATCCGGGGGGCAGCGATTACCGTTGAGGTATTCCGGAGGACTGTTTTCCGAAGAGAATGTGCGCAACGGGACGACACTGGCAGTCATTCAAGAGTTGATCGATTATCGGCGTCACAGCAAAAGCTTAGCGAATTACCTTTACTATGATGGGCACGTGCAAAGCATCCCCGCTGAAGCGATCGAAGAGTGGATTCAACGGAGATGGAATTTTTTAGAAGTTGGACAAGGGGCGTACAACGATTGATCGTAGGTGGGTTAGTCCGCTTTGACGATTTCAAATTGATGGGGTTGCATCGTTAAAGTTTCCGTAACTGTTGCATCCAGTTCGGCAACCTTTTGTAGCCGTTGATCGATAAGATCCTTTTTCTTCGCTTCTAGTTCTTCGCGTGGGACGGCAGCGTAGACCCAGTCTGGAACACCGGTAAGGACAATGCCGCGAAAAATTTGATCGTGATGGTAGCGATTTTTGTTCTCGACTGCTTCTTTTACTTTTTTCGCTTGGTCAGCAATTGGTCCGGTTTTGAGAACTTCGGCAGAGATGTCGATTCCTTTCGCCAATGACTCGGAGCTGAATTCAGCGACTGCGATGGAGTCGATGCGAATTTGGTAGTTGCCCGGTTCCAAGCCGGTGACTTGGATTTTGTAGTCGTTTAGCTCGTCGAGGATGGGTGTCCAAGGGAGAATGCTTGCCGCATCTTCTGGGAAGAATGGTAACGCTTGATCGAGTTTCTGGAATTTGACCCCTTTTCTAGAAGCTTCCAGACCTTCAACACTGCATTTTTCCTTCGAAACGACTTTGTTTTGTGCGGCATCGATAGAGACAGAGGCGACGAGGGTTGGGAAGTTCAACCCTTTTAAGATGGAGGCAGCCATGAGGGCTTGGCCTGGTGGTCCGGGGTGAACTGCGTCACCTGCGGTGATGCGGTTGTATTTTTCATTTTTAGAACGGGCAGAATCGAGGACACCTAGGTAGGGATGGAATTGATCTACGAATGTCCCCTGGTTTTTTTCAGCGATGGTTCTTACGCCGTCAGAGAACTTCTCCAAGGTTTGGTTGTATCCCGTAAGAGCCGTTTTGCCTTGTTCATCGTTGTCGAGGGGTTGTGGAGTTACCCAAGCGGTTCGAATTTTTGCAGCTTTGGCTTGGTCTGCCATCCCCTGCAAGCCGTCCATGTACGGTTTGAAAGTTTGATCGGAGAATTCGCGATAGGAACCATCATTCATACCGAAGTCGACGGTCATGGCGGTAGGTTTATGCAGCAGGACATCGCGAGTGAACCGGGAGTTGCCGCCGACGGAGCGATCACCACCGATACCGACGTTGCGGAAGGTGATTTTCCAGTTGGGAAAACGGGTGACTGTCCACATCTCGACGTAATTCGAGTAGAGGTGTTGTTCGGTGATACTGTCACCGATCATGACGACTCGGTCCCCGTCACGGAAGAAGAAGTCTTCGGCAAAGATGGAGTTGGTTCCAAGACTGGAGACCAATGCGAAGCAGAATGCTTGGAGGTGTTTTTTCATCGGAGATTCAGGTGGGTGGGGAATTCGCTTGGAGGCGTATTGCAGGATTGCGTGAATCTTAGCAGATCCTATGGTGGCCATGTTGTTGCGACCGACCTGAGGATGTTTTCTACGGATTTTGCGTCGTGGATGCGCAAGAATCCGATTTCTGGTAAGAGGGTTCTGGTTTCAGAATCACCAGTCCAAATTGGTTGTTGGAAGAGAACGTCACCTGAACCATCGGAGTGTTCACGCCGATAGAGGTCTTTCAGCTTTTCAGGGAAGTGGCTTTGGATGGTGGTTGATCGCCCCCCTCCATCGATCGTGATTGCTCGCTGGTTGGTGATCAGGTAAACCGTTTTTAATTGTTTGCGGTAAGCGACCAAGGGCGAGGCAAGCATTCCGATTCCAACTAGTAGGAACGGGATGCCGAAGAGGGGGAAGAAGTCAAATCCTTTATTGAACTTAGGAATTTGGAAGCCCGCCGCAGCTGTCATCCAGAATACAGCGAACGCAGTCCAGGGTATCGCAAATAAGAATGAGCCTATGCTTATGGCTGAAAAGAAGTGTGGCTTTGGCATCCCGCTCCAGAGGACTTTTTCATCGCGATCAAGTTCTCTAGAAATCAAGTCTCGCAGGTTGTGAGGAATGTTTTGGTCGAGCATGACTCAGGGCGTTGGAAGTTTAGAGGTGTCAACTTGGGAGTCGTGAAATCAGAGGGAACGGGTGCATTATGCTTATATTGGCTGGTTTTAGTTTTTAATTAGGCGCGCTCGTCGAGGTCACCGAGCGGGATGGGATCGTTTGGAGTTTTGGCTAGGAGTTTTTTGGTTTTTCGGCTTGGGCTTGCAGGTCACGCGATAGTGCTTGTAATTGTTCGAGGGATTGGTTGCTTAAGCTGTCGGCGTCACTAACTGCCACGCCAAGGATTTTCTGCAAAGCCCTGATTAACCGAATCTCCCCTTGGATAAATCCTTCTAAAAGTCCCTCTTGGCGACCTTCCATGCGGCCTTCTGTACGACCTTCTGTGTGGCCTTCTGTGTGGCCTTCTGTGCGGCCTTCAATTCTCCCTCTTTGTTTACCTTCGTTGATGAGTTGGTCGGCGATGGATCCAGGTTCGATTCGAGATGGGAGGATTTTTTGAACGGTCATAGTCAAAGTTCTCACCGGGACATTTGGATTACTGGCCAGTATATAAAAGACAGCCGCTTTCAAGCGTGCGACTTGAGCGTCCAAGGATGCATTGACGAGCAGTCGTCTTAAAATAGTTTCAAGCCTCTCGGCAAGATCTCTGCGTCGACTGTATTTTAGCAAGCTCAGGGCGCTTTGCAAAAAAGGATCACTAGCAAGTTTGTTATCGGGGATTACCGAGAGATCAAGGATTGGGAAGGAAAATCTGACGCTGTAGGGAAGAATGGCATCGGGAGTACCAAGTAGTTCATCAAGGCTTTTTGGGGAACTCCATGGGGATTCACCGTGATAGATCACTAAGGGGAAAACCGGGTAAAGGGGTATGCCATTGCGATTGGATTGTTCCTAAACTCGAACGATGTATCGAAGAAGTTGAAATCCAGTCATTCGATCGGATTGACTTTTGTGCTCAAAGAGCAAATAGACGTAGGCCGTTTGAGACTCACCTTTTTCGTTTAACCAGGGGGCTGAATAGAGCAAGTCCGCGTGGCTCTCTCTCAATTGATCATCGACGAAAGAGTCTTTTTGCAGTTCGAGTGAATCGAGATCTAGTGCCTGTGTAATCGCCGCTGGCACATGTGACTCGATCAAGCTCCGCACGGCGGAGGCGTGGGAGAACGCAAAGCGAAAAAAGTTGTTGTGGGGGGAAGGAAGGTTCGAGTCGTCCATGCATTTAATTCTAGGGCGACTCGGTTTTTTTAGTCTGATTTGGTCAAACTAATTTCTTTTGCTAGCTCTCGGGAGGGAGGGCATCGAAGCCTGGAAGAAGTAACTGTTGATGGGTTCTGGGTTTCGGAAACACATCGCGACGCTTGCGACTGCCATGCCGCTTTGCAACTTCCACTGCTTTCTCGCGAGCTTCGCCGGTTTGCCTTATCTCATAGATTTTTGCTTTCGCTTCCCTGATCGCTTGTGCGTGATCGACGATTGGGGATGGATAGTCCCTTCCAATTTCACATCCATATCGAACTTGTTCGTCCCGCGTTAGTTTGGATGGATTCCAAATCAAAGCAGTAGGGACTTGCCGCAACTCCGGAACATAGCGCCTTACGAAGTCACCCGTCGGATCTTGATCCTTTCCCTGTTTCTCCGGGGAATAGATTCGGATGGTATTGATGCCCGTGACTCCCGACTGCATTTGGATTTGTGGGTAGTGAATCCCTGGTTCGTAATCGAGAAAGTGTCGTGCAAGAAACAGCGCGGGTTTGCGCCAATGCAACCAAAGATCATAGGATGCAAAAGATACTAGCATCGCTCGCATTCGAAAATTGATCCAACGATGCTCACGCAATGCACGCATACAAGCGTCGATCATGGGATAGCCCGTTCGTCCATCACACCATGCTTGAAAACGTTCTTCGCTGAAGTCGTTTTCCCTTAATCCGTCATAGGCCCTGCATAGATTCTGAAATTCGAGTGAAGGTTCATCTTCGAGTTTCTGCATGAAGTGGCAGTGCCAACTGAGCCGTGATCGATAGGAAACCAACGAGGATTGCCACTGCTTGTCCGCCCCCCTAATCGCCTTCGTCTGCATCACAGCTTGGTAAATCTGCCGGACGTTGATGCATCCCCAAGCAATATAAGGACTCAGTCGCGAACAGTTTTCGTTCGCGGTCAACGGGCTGGACATCCCGCGCCGGTAATTCGCACTACGTTCGTTGAGAAACGTAGCGAGGGAATCATGAGCTTGCTCTTCTCCTCCCTTTTGCAGTTGCGAGATTGGTGCAATCGTTGCATCAACGGTTCGCCATCGTTGTTCATTTTCAGCTTTCGCTTCGACGGTTCTAAGTGGCTCGGGGAGCGTAAGTTGACGGGGAGCGGGAAGCAAACGGGTGTCGGCCCAACGTTGCCAATTCTCCGCCCAGCCATCGCGATTCTTCAAACGACGTATAACCCCGTCTTGGCGATATTCTTTCCAAGTGATACCGTTCTGGCGACACCATCGAACAACGCGTTTGTCTCGTTGAAATGTCCAGTCTCCACCTGTCTCTTCGTGACTTAAGAGTTCGCGAATGGTGAAGGACTGTTGTAGTTGCGAAAAGATTTCAAGGATGTCGCCAAACTGTACAACGAGATCGCTTCCGATCTCCCCCAGCCTTGATCTCAATTCACGGGCTGATTCCAGTGCAAAGTTGAAATGGGTGGAATCCATGTCTGCCGATTGCCACCATTCGGGTTCGATAACCCATAGCGGAAGAACTGCTCCATTGGAAGCTGCATGATGGAACGGAGCATGGTCGTGCAGACGGAAATCTCTCTTGAGCCAAACGATGGAAACAAGAGGCTTGTCAACCGCTTGATGCGCTAGCCTGATGGGTTGAATGTCCAGGAGATGTTTATTTTCTATCGGAAAGCTCGGCATGATGACAGAAGTTCGACGGCACCCGCGAATGAAAATCCGCTGGCGGTTGCCGTGGGACTCTAACAATTCTCTATCCCGGAGCATGTGCCAATCGGATAACAATCTGGTACAGCAGAGTACCTACAAAGCCGATCGTGCAGATATCGATTACCGCATAGATAAGGCTCATGAATCGAAAGGGGGCGCGGAGGGCTTTCAGAGTTCGCCAAACGGCTGATCCGATGATTATCACCAGGAAGAAAACTAGAAAGCCGACCGTCCAGTAGGCTGACGATTGCCCCTTATCGGCCGCTTCGAATATTTCTTTAAGTGGAATTCCGCGTCGGGCGAAGATGAACATGGTAGTTACCTCAAAACATAGATACGGGCGCACACTGGTATGAATTCATCTATGATGACCTGTCGATCCAGTCCCCATTGTAGCCACCCGTCGCCAGACGGTGGGCTGTCATCATTTACCCGATCTATTCCTGCTCCCCACCGCTTGGCAGCAGTGGCTACGGTCGAGGGCCAGTGTTCACCCCCCAACGGGGCCGTAGGTGATACCTATTACACAGATGGTGGTGCGAGGTGATAAGCCTGGTGCTTGCAGTGCCTCCCGGCCGGTTCGGGTTTCTGGGGCTTCGCCCTTAGTCGTTGCTACCCCGTAGCATGGGACTGTGTTCCCGTGCGTAGCGGTGGTTGGAGTTGCGATTACGAGTTAGCTGGTATCCATTGCGCGGTCACCACCCTCATCCCCCGGCCCCTTGCTTCCGCCAGCGGGAGAAGGGGAGACTCGCTTGGGAGAGAGTCATCGTAGCCACCCGTCGCCAGACGGTGGAAACCCTCAGAGCACGGCTGGCTGTAGCATACGTATCAGTAACGCGAAGTGTTAACGAGGTAGTGGGGGAGTGGTGTATAACTGCGTTTAGATGTCGTTATACAGCGAACGCTTTTTGCATTTGCTGACGGATGGTGGTCAGTCGTTCGACACCCCCCCCACCTACTTCGGCGGTTGTCCATCCGCTCCATCCGATGTCATCGAGTCCCTTGCGTACTTCGTCCCATGGCACGTCGTCTTCGGCAGAGGTGATGTCGACGAACTTATTCATGGCGCGAGAGAAGCCCTTCACGTCGAGCTTTACGGCGCGATATCCGAAAGCGTTGAGCCACTCGCGTGGTTGCCCGTACTTCCAGTGGTTGCCGATGTCGTAATACATTCCAACCCATGGGCTCTTAAAGCTATCGACAAAATCGATGAACTTGGTGGGCTTTTGCTCAGGTGGGGCATCGTGATCGTAGTGAAGTTTGTTCCAAACGTTTTCAATCAAGATAGGCTGTCCGAGCGATGCGGCGAGCGGTAGGAGTTTTTTGATCTCTGCATGGGCTCGCGCGTTGACTTCGGCTTCCGTTCCATCATCCCCTCGTCCGACGACGATCAGTACGCCGCTACCGCCGATGGCATGAGCGACCCGCAGGCAGTGGGCAATATTGGAGACGCCCGCTTTACGGACTTCTGGATCGGCACTAGTCAGCCGCTTATCCCAGTGAGCATGATTGATTGCGTTGTGACAGAACACACCGGACTCTTGGACCGCAGCCCGAGCTTCGTCGACGGTGAATCTACCTGCTTCGTCGAAGTCCACTCCATCAAAGCCTGCTTGTTTGGCCAGCGAGAGTCGTTGAGCGAGAGTGATCGGTTTGCCGTCGACGTCACCTTTGATCATCGAGAGTTTGCAGGACAGGAGAATTCGTTTCTCAGGTGGTGCGATCAATGGCGCTAAAGCAGGCTTCGCTTGCTCTTGGGCAATCGCTTTACCGTTCCCTACGTTGTTTGTGACGGCCAATAGACCGGCCCCTGTAGCGATAGAAGCGGAGAGGAAACCGCGTCGTGTAGAGGTTGAGTCAGTCGCGTTGTTCATCGTAGGCAGGCACCTTGAAGTTGTGGTGAGTGAGGGTGGGAATCTCTATCGATAGGTTGCGGGAATTCGTAATTATTCCGGCAACCCTGTGAAACATATTTTACATCAAAAGGTCAGCTTGCGAACGATGATTATTCGCGTCGCATGGAGAACCCGGTGTAATGGATACCATTTTCTTCGTCGACTATGAAGGCGCCGCCTGGGGCGAGGTACTTTGCAAAGACTTCGAAGGGAGGAAGCTTTTTGCTTCGGACGGCGGTGATGAGCGAGAGAAGGAATGGATTGTTTTCGGCGATCCGTTCAAGGTTGTCGATGTTGTTTGGATCGGTAGCTAAGTCGTACATCAATCGCATAGCTTCTTCAGGGCGTTGGTAAGCGAGAATCGACATTTCACTGTTTTTCAGTTGAGCCTTAATGCGATCCTGCACAAGTTTGAATTCGATCGAATCGGAGAGTAATCCGTCGCCACTGGAATTGAATTTGACGACTTCTTCGAGCGCTTGGAGTGAATCGCTTGCGACAAATTGGTCTTCAAGGATGCAGAAGCAAGGGCTGGGGATACGGATGTTTCTTTCTTCCGCGTCTGGGACTTGGATGTCGAGGTAATAGATGGTGGCATCGCCGAAGAGTTTGCTCTTCATTTCCGGGCCTCCTGTGCTCTTGATCTTCTCGACGATTTTAGGCAGGACTTCAGTTTTCATCCGCGAGGGGTTTTTCACGTGGATGGCGTATACGTTGGCTTGGCTGTTGATTTTCTTCGGCGGTACGATCAATTGCACCAGGGTTAATCGGTCGTCAACTTGAGCGATGATGTCGTTGCGAAAGTCGATGTCCAGGTTCTTGTTTGCCTCTTTGACGAATCGATTTTCTACGGTTCCTTCGCCAGCGAAAGTGTCGATGAGGTTTTCAATAGCATTGAATGTTTTTTCGATTTCCCAGTTGGCGGTGAAGTAGCTGTTGACTTGTTCGCTAACCCAGTTTTCCGGTACGGTGGGACCGGCTTTGGGGCGGAGGACTTTCATGATGCCTTGGCGGTTTGCGTTGAGCAGCAAGTGACCGTGGATGATCGAATCGAACTCATTGGGGGCGATGATCGCGCTACCGCCAACTCCTTTGATTCCGTCGACACCGAAGGTTTTCAGGCCGGCGAGAAGGGCGATGCTACCACCGGAGTTTTTGCCAGCTTCGCGGACGATTGCCAACGGATCGACGAAGAACGAAACCTGTGGCCGTTCGCCTTCGGTCCCTACGCAGCGGGACATGATGGTTGTAAAGTCGCGGTTATCTGCGAGAGGTTTGTGATCGATACCGTTGCCGGTCCAGATCATAGCGAGTTGTTCTGCGTAGTCGGCTCGGTTTGAACCAACCATGACTCCCGAGTCGATGAAGTAGTGCAAGCCGTCGCCACCACGTCGACCACCAAGGCTGCGGATCGATATTTTTCCAACCTCTTTTTCCGCATAGGATCCGCCGCTGTTTTCAGCGGCTTGTCGGCCTCGATCAAGTAGGACTTCGAGGGCCGGCATTTCTTCGCCGGCTTCGAGCATGATCACGAACGCAGGTTCAGTTTTCGTCGCAACAACGGCAACAGCTAGTTCGCCGTTGGGAACCGAAAGCAACTCATCTAGGTTCAGTCCGATGGCATCTTGCATACCTTGAAGTTGGCCGACGAAGGTTGAGTAGAAGGTTCCGAGGATGGGGGCGATTTGGGGGTCAGCCATCATCTTGCCCATTCCCGTTTCCCCCATTTTGGCTTTGAGGTCACGGGTATCGTCGATGCGAAGGTAGGCGAGCGTTTTGTTGGGCAGCAGTCGCGGTGCGCTGGGCCGTTGTGCAAAAGCCAGCGGAGAGGAAAAAATCGTCAGTAGGGTAGCAGCAAGCTGAATCTTCATAGATTTCATGTTGGTAACGATCTTGAGAGCTTTGGCGATGAGGTTTTGGATACGAAAAGAACTTCAGGTACGCAAACGGTACCGGAGATGAATTCGTCGTCTGCATTAATTTCTTGGTTTTGCAGGGTGGATTCCATAGGGATCTCGTGGAATTCACCAAGTTTTCGTCTGTTTCTTTTGCCTGTTGCTTAATTGAGGACGTATTTTGTCCGTATGGTCTTAGCTGTTCGAGACAAGTAATGGTCATGCCGATTCACTGTGCACTAGCACCGTTTCACTGTGCACTAGCATTGGCGTTGCAAGCCCGATACAGCCAAAGTGACCGCTAAACAGATGACGTTTTGTTGGGGGGCGTTGCGGAATGGTTGCGGTGCAGATGGTACTCGACGGCATCGACGAGGGCTGCCCAGCTGGCTTCGATGATATTCTCGCTTACACCTATGGTATGCCATGAGTGGTGTTCATCGGTGCTTTCGATGTTCACGCGGATACGTGCAGCGGTGCCTGCCTCGCCGTTGACGACGCGGACTTTGTAGTCGACGAGTTGCATTGTCTCGACGCAAGGGTAGAAGGGGGAAAGGGTTTTTCGTAAGGCCGCGTCCATGGCGTTGACTGGACCGTGGCCTTCGGCCGCTTCGACACAGACTTGTTGGTTGATCTTCAGCTTGAGGATTGCTTCAGCGAACTGTTGATTTCGAGCAGTATCGAGATCACCGGCAAGGATTTGGTACTTGATGGTTTCAAAGTGTGGGGTGTAGGTACCCGAGCAGCGTTTGACGAGGAGGTCGAAGGAAGCTTCGGCAGCCTCGTATTGGTAGCCTTGGTTTTCTTGTTTGACGACTTGGGCCAAGATCTGGTCTTGGAGTTTTCGGTCGACGGATGAGCCATCGGCCTGGACGAGTGCAGCGATGTTCGAGCGACCGGAAAGTTCGCTTACGAGGATGCGTCGTTCGTTCCCTACGAGGGCTGGGTTCATGTGTTCGTAGGTATGTGCGAACTTGTTAACAG
>Ga0255125_1000577_pt1 | contig 11167 bp, 9 predicted proteins | sample Law_Cont_RepC_8d_FD_188557 | JGI IMG/M metagenome (GOLD analysis project Ga0255125, IMG submission 188557) | Freshwater microbial communities from St. Lawrence River, New York, United States - Law_Cont_RepC_8d | ecosystem: Environmental > Aquatic > Freshwater > River | place: USA: New York...
TGCCGAAAGCGCGCAATCGGCATATTGGCGAGCGTCAGCAGATGGTTGAAACGAATCCCGTAGTCTGCGAACAGGCGTTCGCGATAAGTAGCTTCCAACGCCGCCTGCGCGGGCGGCAAATGCGCGCCGACCGGGTTGTAGACCAGGTCGAGGACCAAGCCGCTGCCCTCGGCCGCGTAGCCCAGCGCGTTAAGCGCTTTGATGCCTCGAATGCTCGCGTCAAACACGCCCTTGCCGCGCTGTTGCTCTACGTTCTCCGGCCCGTAGCACGGCAAAGAGGCCACCACCCGACAGCCCTCCGCGGCGAGAAACTGCGCGAGGTCGGCTTGTCCCGGCTCTTCGAGAATCGTGAGGTTGCAGCGATCGATAACCGCGATACCGGCCCGTCTCGCGCCGCGCACCAGCTGCCGAAACACGGGGTTCAACTCAGGCGCGCCGCCCGTGAGATCGAGCGTTTTAACCGACGACGCGATGGCAAATTGCAGCGCCAGATCGGCCACCTCGGCGGACATGGCTTCAGTGCGTAGCGGACCCGCTTCCACGTGGCAGTGCGCGCAGGCCTGATTGCAGCGATACCCCAGATTAAGCTGCAGGGTCTCAAGCCTGCCGCGGGTGAGCGCGGGAAATGGCGGAACCGTTTGGGAACCGGGCTGGGGCGAAGCGTTCATTGCGGTAACTCCTAAAGCATGCGGCCGATGATTGCAGCCCGGTTTACCTGACGCAACGAATTTGCCCAGCGGGCTGGCGCTAGGCGGATGCGCCCGCTAAACTCCTCGCCCTCACCTTGGGGCTGTAGCTCAGCTGGGAGAGCGCTGCGTTCGCAATGCAGAGGCCAGGGGTTCGATCCCCCTCAGCTCCACCAAATCCGAAACCCCAACGGGTCTCCGTTGGGGTTTTTTATTGCCCGTATGCGCAGACTTCGGCGTCTGGCCATCCTCATGGGGGTCAGACTGGCCCTCGCGAACTCCGCAGCCTCCCGCCACCTACCCATTGAGCCTTCACGGAGCGCCTGATTCTCGGGCGGCGAAAAAAAGCACCTCAATGCCCAACGACACCAGCCACGCCAGCGCGGGGCTAGTTTCAACACCAAGGGTCTCCGCGAAATCCAAGGCGATTCAGTGGTCAAATCCGTAGCCGAACCTGCCAGCAGTGCTGTGGGTTATCCTCCCGATGCCCGATGAAAACCTCGGCCTCCCGCAAATACGGGGCAGCGGCAGTTGAGCGTTGGCGTTAAACGGACTCTTTAGCCACGAACGAACCCAAAGGGAGGCGCTTTTGAGCATTCACAGCAGCAGTCGGCAGATTCTGGTTCACGGCCTGATGCTCGTGCTAGCCGGATTAGTGTGGGGTTTGGTCGTGCCCAATACGCCATACCCAAGGCTCGCGCTGGGCGCGCACATCCAGTTTGAAACCAACGGCCTGTTGTTCATCGTTCTGGCAACGCTGCTGCTGGCCCTGCCCCACCGGGTTGGGCGCCTGTCGGTCCGGGTAATGCTGTTAGCGGTCTGGCTGACATGGGCCATGGCCCTGTCCGAGGTTGCCAATGCGTGGTGGGGCACCAACCAGATGTTGCCTATTGCAGCCGCTCAAGCAGGCGCTACCGGGGGCGCGCCATTGCAGGAACTGGTCGTCAAACTCACGCACATCGGTGCGGGACTCTGTTTGATGGTCGCGTGGTCCTTGCTCGTCGTCGGCTTTGTGAAGCGCGCCCCTGACAAGCAATAACATGAGGGGGAATAAGCCCCCAGCCGATGGATAACTCCAGGCCAGCAAGGCGATTGTTTGGCGTAGGGCGGTGGATGCATCTGGTGGGCGGCTTTGACATCGTGCCCGGCTATATCCTGCGCTTCACGGTGCCCGGTCTTGAACGGCACGATGGTCATTGCGGTGGCCTTCGTGCTGCCGATGCTCGAATGCTCCGAGAAAGCCGCAAATGGACTGGGCTGGATTATCGTCGCCGACGGCTGGTCTAACGTAGGCTTCTACTGCTTCGGCAACTTCACGCCCAATCGCGGCCTGAGCTTTGGCGACAACCGCTTCGGCGCGGGCAATATCTTCAGCACGCTGGCGCCAGGGCCAGCGTACTGATTCGGCGTGCTCGCCCGGATCGCGCTGGCCATCATCGGCTTGAAGGCTTTCCGCGGCAGCGTTTGAGCGCTGCCGGAGACCGGGGTACGCGAGCCGTACCCCGCGTCGGCCTCGGTGCTCTTCACCAAGACCTACTGCGTTATTCTTGCGCGCTCTTGAACAGAGCAAGCCCTATGACCGATATCCGCCGCCGCGTGCTTACCGCCCTCACCCTCGAACGTACCCCAGGCTTTAACTACTCCGGCAACTTCCTCGGCGTTCGTTTCACCGACAGTTCTCCGCAGCGCTCGGTGCTGGTCATCGATCAGGGTCTGCATTGCGAAGACGAAGCGGGCCATACAGATATTGGCGCCGTGTGCCTGTTGGCGGATGTTTCCATGGGCACCGTGGTGCGGGCCAATCTTTCGCCTGAACAACGATTAGCCACCGTAAGCCTCACGCTGCAATTCACCGGCGCGCCCTTCACAGGTCCGCTCGAGGGCACCGGGACCTTCGAGAACTTTGTCGACGGCACAGACAGCCGCCAGGGGCTTTGTCGCGTGGCGGTGACTGCGGGCGGGCGTCAGGTGCTGTACGGCACCGGCGCCTTCATGGTGATGAATCCACCGCCGGGCCGCACCATGTATCCGCTGGTGAGCGCGGACCACAGCAAAGCCGACCCCTTGGCCGAACACGCGCTCGAACCGCATGAAGCGGAACTACTGTCCCGCGCCGACCGCGCGCTGGACAGCACCCAAGGCGAGCGGAATTTTCTACGGCATTTCTGGGGCTTTTTGCCCGAAACGACCGGCGACGGCGCGCGCTGCCAAATCGACAACGGCCCGCATCTCGGCAATCGCGTGGGACATATGCAGGGCGGCTTGCAGCTGGGGATGGCGATCATCACCGCCGAGGCGGCGCTGCCTACAGGCTGGCGGGTCGCCGGTATTTCGGCGTTCTTCCTGAGCGCAGGTGAAGGCAGCGGCATTACCGCCCGGTCCTGCATCGAACACCGGGGTCGTAATACTGCGGTGGTCCGCACCACGCTCACGACTCAGAGCGGGCGGCGCGTGCTGGACGCCGTGACGACGCATCTACGGCGAGAGTGATCAGGGCCGTTCGGCGCGGCGTGCTACTTCACGCCGCCGCGCGCGGGCGCTGTAAACTCAACAACCCGAGCAGCACCGCCAGCACCAGATAAGCCCCTGCGAACTGCCAGACCAGCGTTTGCGCCACGCCGCTCAGCGCCCACGGCCAGTACAGGCCACCGCTGGCTTCTACCGAGTGGATTACGCCAAACAGGCTCAAGCCAGCCGCCACCAGCAGACTCATCACCGCTGCCCGATAACGCCCGTCGATCAGCGCGGCGAGGAAAGCCCCCCAAATCATCGAAGTGATAATGAACCCGTTGCCCAAGGCCACGATGAGCGCCAGTTCGGGCAAGCCGCGCGCGGTCGAGACCATCAATTCGGCGAAGCGCGCCGGCGCGATGTACATCGGGTCCCCTAGCTTGATGGCCAGCAAACGCGCAATCGCGGGAAAAAAGCTGAACGCCACCGCCACCGCATAGCGGGCGGGCGTGGCGACAAACGCCTGCGCCGTCATCTCCAGCGACACGAACACCAGAATTGGCGCCAGCACCGCCAGCGGCAGCAGCGCGCTCACCACCGAGAGATAACCGAGCACGCCGCCGAGTCCCACAAACAGTCCGGTGAGCAAGGTGTAGCCGCTGCCCGCGCCCATTTTCTTGTAGGCCGGGTGCCCGATGTACGGCGTGGTTTGTGCCACCCCGCCAAAAAGCCCGGCCACCAGCGTGGAGACGGCCTCCACCAGCAGGATGTCGCGGGTGGCGTAATCGTCGCCCGCCGCTCGCGCGCTCTCGGCGTTGTTAATGCCACCAATCACCATCAATAAACCAAAGGGCAAAAAGAGCGGGAGATAGGGGACGGTGGCTGGCAGGCCATCGAGAAACCCGAGGCTGGGCAGCGGCAAGGCTGGCTGCCACACGAGCGGCCCCGGAGCGTGATAACCGGGGCCAGCCAAGCCCAGCGGGCCGAGCGTGTAGTAGAGCAGCAAGCCCACCACCAGCGCGGCGAACACGCCGGGGATCTGCCAGGGCAACGCGCCGCGCGCGACCACGCCGTAGAGAATCACGCCGAGCGTCGCCATGCCCACGATCGGCGCGCTCATGACTTCCAGCAGCGGTAAAAAGCCGATCAGCATCAGCGCGATGGCGGCGATCGCCCCCAGCAAGCCGGCGCGCGGCACAAGTCGCCCTATCCAGGCGCCCACAAACGACAGCACGAACTTGAACACGCCCATCACGATCATGCCGGCCATGCCGAGATGCCAGGTCGCTATCGCGGCCGCGTGAGGGTCCATCCCGCCGGCTTTGAACGCCGTGAAGGCCGGGCCCAAGACCAGAAACGCCAGCCCAATCGTGGTGGGGGTATCGATGCCGAGCGGCATCGCCGTGACGTCGTCGCGACCGCTGCGCCGCGCCAGCCGCCAGGCCATGAGGGTGTAGAGCAAATCGCCCACCAGCACGCCAAGCGCAGTGCCCGGAAACATGCGGCCAAACACCACCTCGGCCGGCATCTCGAAAATGCCGACCAGCGCGCTGGCCAAAAACCCGAGCACCGCCAGATTGTCGACCAGCAGGCCAAAGAACCCGTTGAGGTCGCCAGCGCTGAAGACGCGTCGCGCGCTATGGCTCATGGCGCCCGGTCCTAACCGCACCACCCAAGGTCGACCTCACGCCCGATGAATCGGATCCACCCACAGCACCTGCTCGGGCTTTTCCACGGGTTCGATGTTGAGATTCACCACCACGGCTTCGTTATCGCTACGCACCAGCACGCATTCGAGCGTCTCGTCGGTGGAGGCGTTGATCTCCTGATGCGGCACAAACGGTGGCACAAAAATGAAATCGCCGGGACCGGCCTCGGCGGTAAATTCCAGCTGTTCACCCCAGCGCATCCGCGCGCGACCCTTGAGCACAAAAATCACGCTCTCCAGGGCGCCATGGTGATGCGCGCCGGTCTTGGCATTGGGATGGATATGCACCGTACCCGCCCAGATTTTCTGGGCGCCGACGCGGGCGAGATTGATCGCCGCCGCGCGATTCATGCCCGGGGTTTGCGCGGTGTTGGTATCGAGCTGGTCGCCGGGAATCACTTTTACGCCGTGCAGTTTCCAGTCCACTGGCGCGTGGTCGTGGTCATGGTCGTGTGAATGCGGATGGTGGTGATCGTCATGACCCATGGGGCGCTCCGACATTAAGGGTTGAACTTTGACCCTAACGAAGTTGCGCCAGACCGACAAGGCGCGCCCTCAACTGACGCAGCGCAAGCGGCCTGCGCGACGGGCATGCGAGCCTGAGCCACGAAGCCCGCCACGGGGCGCCGATTTTCTTCGGGAGCAGCCCAATCCATGAGCATGACGGATCCCGTTTGCGGCATGGCCGTCGCGCATCCATCGCCAGACCGATCGTTCGCGCACAACGGCGTGACCTACGGCTTTTGCTCCACCCGGTGCCTGCAGCGCTTCAAGGCGGCACCCGACAGTTTTCTCCACACCACCCTCACGCCTGCGGCGCCGCCGACCGGCGCGAAGGTAAAGGATCCCATCTGCGGGATGGTGGTTGAGCGCGCCACTGCGCTGCATACGCGGCGTGGCGGACGTGACTGGTATTTCTGTGGCCCAGGCTGCCAACACAGCTTTGAGGCGCCAGAAACCGCGCTCCGCTCGATGCGGCAACGAATCACCGTGGCCTTGGGCGGCGTGTTGGTGTTGTCGCTGCTGCGGGTGATGGGCTTCATGGCGCTCGCCACCGGCGCGAGCGTGTTGTCGTGGACGCCGTTGCCGCAGCTGCCATGGTTCACCTGGGGGGTGTGGCTGTTTGTGCTCACCACGCCGGTCCAGTTCATCGGCGGCTGGGGCTTCTATCAAGGCGCCTGGCAGGCCTTGCGGGCGCGCTCGATAAACATGGATTTTCTGGTCGCCTTTGGCACTTCGGTCGCCTACTTCTACAGCGTCGTTGTGCTGTTCTTTCCGCATGCCCTGCCCATTCCAGTCGCGCAACAGGCGGTGTATTTCGAGATTTCGGCGGTGGTCATCGCCTTCGTCTTGCTGGGTAAATACATGGAAGAACTGATCAAGACGCGCTCTGGTGCCGCCATTCGCGAGTTACTCGCGCTACAGCCGCCGCAGGCGCGGGTGCTCCGTGGGGGGCTGCAAATTGAAATTACGGCGGACAGCCTGCAGGTCGGTGAACTCATGCTGATCCGGCCCGGCGAGCGCATCCCCGCCGACGGTGTCGTTAGCGCTGGACGCTCGGCCATTGATGAGTCGATGCTGACCGGCGAGTCCATGCCGGTCTGCAAAAACCCCGGCGATCGCGTCATCGGCGGCACCCTCAACCAGACGGGCAGTTTGCAGGCGGTGGCGACCGCCGTTGGGCATGCCACGACGCTGGCGCAAATCGTTCAATGGGTGGAAGACGCCCAAACCAGCGGCGCGCCGGTGCAGCGACTGGCCGACCGGGTGATCGCCTGGTTTGTGCCTGCCGTGATTGCGGTCGCCGTATTAGCGCTGCTCGCATGGTGGGCGAGCGGGAATTTCCCACAAGGACTCCTCGCCTTCATTGCCGTGCTCATCATCGCGTGCCCCTGCGCGCTCGGCATCGCCACCCCGGCGGCTCTCATGGTGGGCGTGGGACGAGCCGCCGCCGCCGGCATCCTCATTCGCGGCGGCGAAACGCTGGAACAACTCGCACAGCTCACCACCATGGTGTTCGACAAGACCGGCACGCTAACGCGCGGTGTGCCCGCGCTGACCGATGTCGAAATCACCGGCACGCTGGATGCGCGCGCTGCCCTGCAGCTGGGGGCCAGTCTGGAGGCGCTGTCCGAGCATGCGCTGGGCGCCGCCATCGTTCGTGCGGCGCGCGAGCGCGAACTCCCGCTCCTGCCCGTCACTGACTTCGAATCTGTGCCCGGCCTGGGCGTGCTCGGCATGGTGGGCGGGTGCCGGATATTCCTCGGCAACCAGCGCTTTCTCGGCGAACATCAAATCGACCTGCTGCCGGCAAAAGCCGCGCTATCGCGGCTTGAAAGCGAAGGCAAAACCGTGGTCGTCATGGCCTGCGACGGGCAAGCGGCGGCGGTGCTGGCCGTGGCGGATATGCTGCGGCCCGAGGCTTGGGCCGCGGTCACGCAGCTACGCGCAAGAGGACTGGAAATCATGCTGCTGAGCGGCGACAACCCGCGCGCGGCCGGCGCGATCGCGCGGCAACTGGGGATCGACGCCGTACTGGCGGAAGTCTTGCCCACCGATAAGGCGCGCGAGATCCAGCGCATGCAAGCCGCCGGCAAGGTCGTCGCGATGGTGGGCGACGGCGTCAACGATGCGCCGGCGCTCGGCTGCGCCGAGGTAGGGATAGCACTCGGCGCTGGCTCGGATATCGCGAAGGAAACCGGCGACGTGGTGTTGATCAAAAGCGACGTTCGGGACCTTGTACTCACCCTGCAGCTGGCCCACGCCACCATGCGCACCATTCGCCAAAATCTGTGGTGGGCCTTCGCTTACAACGTGATTGGCGTGCCGATTGCGGCGCTGGGGTATCTCAATCCCATGCTCGCCGGCGCCGCAATGGCCTTGAGTTCACTCTCCGTGGTGGTGAATTCCGCGTTGTTGAAAAGGGCTGATTTATCGCGCTTCTGACTGCCGCACGGGCGGCCGTCACCGATGCCTTCCCGAAGCGAGGGATTGCCAGCACACTTGCGGCCACTTATCGGCACCCGGCCCGCGGCGTTACGCCAACGCGCCGCCCTAATTGCTCAGATGGATCGCGTGAATAATCCGCCGCGTACGGCTTACCGAAACCTGCTTTACGCCGGCCTTTTTGTGCTGGTGGTACTGACCGTCTTCACGGTTGGCTACCGCATGGCCGGCTGGTCATGGGCAGACTCTCTCTACATGGTCGTCATCACGGCTTTCAGCGTGGGTTTTGGCGAAGTGCACCCGGTCAACACCGACTGGCTCAGGGCGTGGACGATGGCGCTCATCGTGCTGGGCTGCACCGGGGTCATCTTCGTGACCGGTACGATGGTGCAGTGGCTGACCGAATCTCAAATTAACCGGGTGATGGGTAGCAAGCGAATGGAAAGCGAGATCGAAAAGCTCAAAAGCCACGCGATCGTGTGTGGCTTTGGTCGACTGGGTCGCATGCTCGCCACGCAACTCGAGCGAGGTGGCATGCCGTTCGTCATCCTCGACCAATCCCCGGAGCGCGTGCGGGAAGCGCGCGAGAGGGGCTGGCTCTCCATGCAAGGCGAAGCCACGGATGAAACGGTCCTGCGTGCCGCCGGGCTCGAGCGGGCGCGGGTATTGGCCACCGTCCTGCCCAACGATGCCGCCAATGTGTTTATCACCCTCAGCGCGCGCGACATGAATGCCGGGATCCAGATCATCGCGCGCGGCGAAGTGCCTTCCACCGAGCGCAAGCTGCTGCAGGCAGGCGCCAATCGCGTGGTGTTGCCGGCCCATATTGGCGCCGACCGCATCGCGCATCTCATCTTGCACCCCAATGCGCGAGAGCTGCTGGGCAGCACCACCCAAGCGGGCGTTGCGTTCGAGCATCACCTCACCGAACTCGGCCTCGACATGGAAGAAATCGAAATTGGCCCTTCCTCACGCTGGATCAATCGCCCGGTGGGCGACGTTGAGCTTGCCGCCGCTGGCAAACTGATGGCGGTGGCCATCCTCCGCGCAGAGGGCGGCACTGAAATCAATCCCGCGACCAACGCCATTCTTAACCCGGGTGACGCGCTGGTGGTGTTACGCAGAGGAGGCAGAACTTGAGCCAGGACCACCGCCGTAGCGGCCCCATTTCCCCGATGAATGCCGCGTTGACGGCTTTATTTGAACGACTGCTGCGCGACAGCGGGTCGCCGACCAGCCCCGAGTGGGACGCTACCGACAGCCGGCTCGATCCGGCCGTGTATCACGATCCGGCCATTCTCGAACTGGAAAAATCGCGAATTTTTCGGCGCCTGCCGCTGTGCCTGGGTTACGCAGACCAGCTCCGCGAGCCCGGCAGCGTGCTAGCCCGTGACCTGCTGGGCCTGCCCTTACTCATGACCCGCGACCGGGCGGGCGAAATCCATGTGTTGCTCAACGTCTGCCGCCATCGCGGCGCGCGGATGGTGAAAGACGAAAACGAGATATGTCGCCACAGCGGTTTGTCCTGCCCCTATCACGCCTGGACCTACGAACTGAACGGCGCCCTGCGCGCGGTGCCGAAACCCGAAGCCTTTCCGCTCGTCGACAAGCGCCACAGCGGCTTGCGCAAATTGCCGTCGGTCGTGCGGCACGGGTTCATCTGGGCCATTCTCGACCCCGCGCAAACCGACATCGACGTGGCGAGTTTTCTGGGTGACATCGACCACGACCTCGCAACCCTGGGACTGGGCGAGCACTACTTCTTCCGCCAGCGCGTGCAGCGCCGGGCGACCAACTGGAAGTTGATGCTGGATGCGTTCCAGGAGACTTATCACATCAAAAAGCTGCACGCGCCGACCATCGCCCCGTTCTTTACCGACGTGAATCCGGCGGGCGAAGCAGTGGGCCTGCATACGCGCATTCTGGTCGGTCGCGACCGGCTGGCAGACGCGGAAAACTTACCGCCCGAGCAGTGGGATTGCCGCCGCCACGCCACGCTGACGCACGTGATTTTCCCCAACAGCCTGCTGATCTATCACCCGGATTCCACCAGCCACATGGGCATGTTTCCCACCGGTCCGAACGAGATGACCTTCGTGCATACGATGTTCATCCCGGAGGAAGCTAAAACCGGGAAGCAAATTGCGCATTGGGATCGCAACTTCACCATGATCGACGGCGGCGTATTCAGCGCCGAAGACCTGTTTATCTCCGAACAGATTCAAATTGGCGTGGCGTCCGGCGCGAACGACGCGCTGGTGTTTGGGCGGCAAGAGCATCATCTGCGGCGCTTTCACGAGCACGTGCGAGCGATGATTGAGGCCAAGGACTAGGGAGCGGCGATGACGCCGACGCATCCGGACCCTGATCGCTGGCCCGGACGCGTCGGTCTTTTCAAATCAGGCGTAAATCGGCGGCCTGCGCGAAGCCCACGGCAAGGCCTGCTCGAGTTGTCCGGCCAGACTGTAGAGCGTTTCCTCATCGCCCAGACGCCCGACGAACTGCATGGCGAGCGGCAAGCCCGCTTTCGACTGCCAGAGCGGCAACATCACCGCCGGCTGCCCGGTGGTGTTGAACAGCGGCGTGAACGCCGAATACTCGCTCATGAGCTGTCGCCACCAGCCCTGCACATCCACGCCCTTGGCGTTCTGGTTCAACTCTCCGAGTTTCGCGACATCCCGCACCAGACCAGGCGTTAACAAGACATCGTAACGAGACATCACCTGCCCAATCTGTCGCGACACACCGTTCTGCCAGGCCATGGCCTCTTCCATCTGCATGGCCTTCAGGGATTGGGCATAGCGATAAACCTCCAGGGTGACCGCTTCCACCGTTTTAGGACCAATCTTGCGACCGGTGATCGCCGCGAACTGCTCCATGAAATAGCCGAGGGTGGTCGCCCAGATTCGCATCGAGGATTCGTTGAATTGCGCCTCGTCGTATTCGAGTCGCACGGGCTCGCAGATGTGCCCCAGATCTTCCAGTAGCTGCCGGGTATCGTTCAGTCGATTGCGAATCTCCCGGGTAATCGGCACGGCGCCGGGAGTGCGATCGACCACCCCAATCCGTAGGGAGCCCGGCGGGGTGATCGCGGCGCTGAGGAAACCGCGCCGCGGTGGCGTTGCATCGTAGAAGTAACCGGCGTCTGGCCCTGCGAGCGCATCCATCAAGGCTGCGGAATCGCGCACGGTGCGGGTTTCCGCAAATTCCACCGCCAGCCCCCAGAGGAAAATGCCGCCGTCGGGCCCGGTCGGGGTGCGCCCGCGACTCGGTTTCATGCCGACCAGGCCATTGCAGGCGGCCGGAATTCGAATCGAGCCGCCGCCGTCGTTCGCATGCGCAATCGGCACCATGCCCGACGCCACCGCCGCCCCCG
>Ga0255125_1000589_pt1 | contig 11005 bp, 7 predicted proteins | sample Law_Cont_RepC_8d_FD_188557 | JGI IMG/M metagenome (GOLD analysis project Ga0255125, IMG submission 188557) | Freshwater microbial communities from St. Lawrence River, New York, United States - Law_Cont_RepC_8d | ecosystem: Environmental > Aquatic > Freshwater > River | place: USA: New York...
CCCCTTCAAAGGCTGCGCGCAGAATGCGTTCGCATCCGCGCCGTGTGAAGACGTTGGTCTGAATGGCAATTTCGGCATCGGTTCCTTGGTACATGCGTCCACCGACGGGCGCGTATTCGCCTTCAGTGTTTTCCCGATAAACCATCATGTCGATACTGCCCGGTGCCTTGTCACGCAGCGGCGAGGTGACCCCGTCGAACAGGTAGGCAGGGCGCAGGTTCACGTACTGGTCGAACTTGCGACGCATGGGCAACAGCAGGCTGTGCACTGGAATCTGATCGGGAACATCGGGAAGGCCTACAGCCCCAAAAAAGATGGCGTCGTGCCTAGCCAGAACGTCCCAACCATCTGCGGGAACCATCACACCCGTTTCCTTGAAACGGGTGGAACTCCATGGCAGGTGGTTCCATTCAAATTGGGCCTGATCATGGTGGGCCGCCTTTTCCAAAACCCTGACGGCTTGATCAATTACCTCAGGTCCAATTCCATCGCCACCGATCACCGCTATGCGGAAAGTTGCCATTGTCACCAGCTCCAAGCATCGTTAAACGCACGTTTACAGCGAGTTGCTGGTGTATCGGGCTGGGCGAACAGGTCAAGCCAAGGTTCTGGAGGAGACGGCCATGCGCACGCAAGAATGGGGTCTGGTGGCCCTGTGCGCCGTGTTGGGCCTTTCCGGGTGCAAAAACACCGCGGGAACAGGAGTTACACCCCCACCGGGAGGAAGTCTGCCTTTTTCCGGGACCAGCTCCCAAGCGCGCGCACCCGGTGTAGGAACATCTGCGGATCGTGATCCACTCCTTGGACCATTACCTTCAACCAGTTTGCCTTCAAGGGCCCCATCGCCTCCGCCGGGCGCAACCACTTCTTCTGGATGGAATCAGTCGAATCCATCTTTTGGTTCCACTAGCCCGGCTGCCATGACCACGGGTAACCAAGGTAACGGCGGTCTCCGAATACAAGGTGCTTCCAACGACCCGGCCAACGGAGGAATCACCCTTCCTCCGATTCGGTTGCAACAAGAAGGCTCATCGGGATTCAGCCCTGCACCGGCCCCTTCTCCGCCACCTAGCAGCGGTTTGGGCGCCATTCCAGCGGGAGCTGCAGGTGGATTGGCAACGGCCAGTTTCAACAGCCAGGGGACAGACGAGTATCAGGCCATTCAGAAGGAACTGGCGCGCAAGGGCGTGATTTTCCAGCGGCTTGAAATGACCAATGCCAACGACTGGCGCTTTACTTGCACCGTTGCCGACAGGCAAAATCCTTCATTACGCAAGAATTTTGATCACCGAGGCAAAACGGATATCGAAGTTATGCGCGCAGTCCTCGAAGAAATCGATGCGCCACCCCCCGGTTTTTAGGTTCGCTCTACTCGTTTCTGCTCGTTGGTGTTCCATGTCACACCATAATTCGCACGCCTCCTGAGGAGCTATTGGTCATGGATTACGCAAAATATATTCGAACTGTATCCGCTGGTGCTTTTTTGTTGTTGCCGGCACTTGCGGGATGCGGATCCAGTAGCCCAAGCGAGCCAGCAACTGCGTCTGGATCTCAACCTGCCAGTACGGTTGCGCCCACTGCCATCGCGGCACAAGGCGGTTCTGCAAATAGCTCTGCCGAAAAAGATTCGGTCGTATTGAATGCATCGGCACTGAGCCTGCCATTTGAATCAGCGGTCCGCCCGGCGGACCAGCCACCAGCAAACGCAGGCCGTCCACCGGATACCACGTTTACAGGTCTTCCTGTCTACAAAATCATGCGTCGCGTTCAGGAAGATTGGCCAGAAATACGTTTTGTGGACGATTCCGGAAAACCGCTGCGTTGGCTTGTTGACCTGAATACTGATCTGGGCGCCATCCAGATTGAAATTCTGCCGCAGTTGGCACCCAACCATGCCAGGAATTTTTTGGCGCTCGTGCGTGCTGGTTACTACCGCGGCATGAGGTTCGATCGTGTGCGTCAGGAAGAATTGGTGGATGTGGGAGGCAAAGAATCTGCACGCCTAGACCAGCTGGAAGCTGGTTGCCCACTGGGGACCGGAGAATCCGGTAGTGGCAGCCTTGGTTATTGGCTGAAGCATGAAACAAGCGAGCAGGCACATCATGTTGTTGGAATGGTGGGCGCTTGCCGTGATGAAGAGTCCGACACAGGGGGTGCTCGCTTTTTTATTCTGATGTCGGAATCACCACATCTTGACGGCCATCAAGTGATTTTCGGCAGGGTAACCCGGGGTCTTGAAGTAGCTCGTGCCATCATGATTCAGGCGCATGGAGCTGGTGCGGGAACGGAAAAGCCACCCGTTACGATCAAGGAGATTGAAGCCCGAAAAGATTAGTAAAGCGGATTCGGGCGGTATAACGGTTCAAAAAAATTCTTTTTTTTTGCGGAACTATTGCCGGTAAGGCGGTTTGAGTTCTACCATCAAACCATCGAGTTTGAGGAGTTGCCTCTCTTCCTTAATCGGTTGCTCACAATTAGTTCGTGTAATAGTGAGTAATCAGAAGTGATGTGAATTTTTGATATAAGATCCTCGTAATGCGAGGAATGCCAGTCTGGGTCGGGGCAGTGGCCTCAATCGCGATGGGACGACGCGATTCTGGCCTGATGGGGGGATGGGGACGACCTTCCATCAAGTCCCGACCCGGTTTTTTAGGGGGTTGTGTGTGAGGAATCACACACAACCCCTTTTTTTTATGGTTGGATCGGCAGCCAATACTGCATGCTAAATGCCATAACATATTATTTTATATAGTGTTGTGGCAAATGCTCATTGGAGTTTCGAAAAACTATGCAAGCCTCTTGACTGAAATAGTACGTGGATTATACTGATTGACAGACGTGATTTTGAGACTCAGTCTCAATAAGGCGGGAGGCTTAGATTATGAATCGCTTGCGCCATGCTTTCACTCTCATCGAACTCTTAGTAGTGATCGCCATCATTGCGGTCCTCATTGGTTTGCTCGTCCCCGCTGTCCAGAAAGTCCGCTCTGCTGCCGCACGGGCCCAATGCCTTAATAACCTTAAGCAAATCGGACTTGCCTGCCATAACTTTCACGATGCTCGTGGTTCTTTTCCTAGCCTCGGCCAATACGGGACTGCTCCCTCTGTTTCTTGGAGTGCCCATGCTCGAATCCTGCCCTACCTCGAGCAGGAAAACCTCCAGCGGCTGATCGACTGGAATCAACCCTACTCATCCCAACCAGTTGTTACTGCAACCCGTGTGGCCACTTTCATCTGCCCTTCTGACATCAATGACAAATCCCGCCTCGACGGCGCAATCACTCACTACCCCACCTCCTATGGCTTCAATGCTGGCACGTGGGCTGTTTGGTCGCCGACAACAGGTCAAACGGGCAATGGTGCTTTCACAATTCAGCGTGGCACACGTATGGCAGACTTCCTTGACGGCACCTCAACAACTTTGGCCGCCACCGACGTAAAGGCTTTTCAGCCGTATCTGCGCGACGCCAATAATCCAGCTGCTTCTGGTGCTGCTGAACCGGCAGGGGTGGCTGCCATGGTTGCTTTTGGGGGAAGTTTTAAGGCGGAATCTGGCCACACGGAATGGGTGGATGGACGTGTTCACCAAACGGGAATGACAGCCCTCTGGAAGCCCAATACCCGATGTGATTTTGTTTCGGGAACAACGACATTCGACACGGACTTTAATTCCAGCCGTGAAGGTGCAACCAGCAATCCAACCTATGCGGGGATAACAGCGAGAAGCTACCACTCGGGGGGCGTGAATGTACTGTTCGTTGACGGTTCCACACGCTTTATCAACGACAGCATTGATCTTTCAGCCTGGAGGGGATTGGCAACCCGTGCCGGCGGCGAAGTTGCCAATGCACCATGACAAGCAGGAATCGAGTGTCTGTTGTTGTTTCTCGTGCCGGTTCGGTTAGTATCATAAGTTAGCAGTTTACCGTGCACCCGCTTCTGGATATCCCTCCCCGGGTGCTCGGCCTCCGAATCAGGGCCAGAACGATGATCCGCCTCCCCCTTCTGCTTGTTGTGGCATCCCTTACCGCGATCCAGGCGCGTGCCGATACGCGTTACGAGTACAATCGCGATATACGACCGATACTTGCAGAAAATTGTTTTGCCTGTCACGGTGCCGACAGCGCGGCCCGCAAAGCCGACCTTCGCCTTGATCGCCGGGAAGATGCTATTGCCAGTGGAGCTATTGTTCCTGGCAAACCTTCAGAAAGCCCTCTAGTAGAACGCCTCGATCTTGCTGATCCCGTCAAGCGCATGCCTCCCGAGCGCAGCCACAAGAAATTGAAGCCCGAGCAAAAGGCTGTACTGAAGGCGTGGGTAGCCCAAGGGGCGGAATATCAGCCCCATTGGTCGTTCATTTCTGCCAAACGTCCGCCTTTACCGGCAGTCAAGCGCGCCGACTGGGTGCGCAATCCTATCGACCGGTTCATTCTTGCAGGGATCGAATCGGCAGGGCTTGAACCGGCACCTGAAGCTGACCGGCGCACTTTGGCACGCCGTGCGGCACTCGATGTGACGGGCCTTGCTGCTAACCCGAAATGGGTGGACGAATTTGTCAACGACCCATCTCCGAATGCCTACGATAAATATCTGGATAAGCTTTTCGCCAGCCCTTCATGGGGCGAGCATCGTGGCCGCTATTGGCTCGACGTGGCTCGTTATGCCGATACGCATGGCATTCATTTCGATAACTACCGGGAAATGTGGTCGTACCGAGACTGGGTGATCGGCGCGTTCAACAAAAATATGCCGTTTGACCAGTTCACTATCGAACAACTGGCAGGCGACCTTCTGCCCAACGCGACCCTCGAGCAGCGCGTAGCCACTGGATTTAATCGCTGCAATATCACAACCAACGAAGGCGGAGCTATTTCGGAAGAGTATTTGGTCCTGTACACACGTGATCGCACAGAAACAGCAAGCCAGGTGTTCATGGGCCTGACCACTGGCTGCGCGGTGTGTCATGATCATAAATTTGATCCGATCAGCACGAAAGATTTTTACGCCATGGCGGCATTCTTCAACAACACCACACAAGGCGCGATGGATGGCAATATCCAAAACACTCCGCCTGTGATTCCTGTTCCAAGTAAGGGCGATGAATCAGCCATGGAGCAGTTGCAGGGAAAGATTGCCAAGGCCAAGGTGGCAGTTGAAAACCGGAAAAATGTCAGCCGTGGCGAATTCGAAATCTGGCAAGCCAAAGCGACACCTGCCACCATATCAGGAACTGTTTCGCCAAATGGTCTGGCATTATCCGCTGCCCTGACCGAAGGCAAAGGCGATAAAGCCAAATTCGTTATTTCCGGGAAGGATGTCGATATCCCTCTGACCGGCGCTGCTTGGGTTGCTGGTCGTGACGCCACAAAAGCCCTGAGGCTGAACGGTTCAACAGCAACAGTACCCGATGCGGGTGATTTTGACTTCAATCAGGCGTTCTCCTGTGCCGCATGGATTAAACCTCCTGCAAACGCCGGGTTTGGTCCCATTTTGGCGCGGATGGAGAAACAACCAGATTACCGTGGCTGGGATTTCTGGATGCAAGATCGCCGCATGGGCATGCATCTAATCAACAAATGGCCGTCAGCGGGGCTGAAAGTTGTAGCGTCCGCTCAATTGCCGGCCAACGCGTGGACTCATGTCACTGTGACTTACGACGGATCTGCCAAGGCGTCGGGCGTGAAGGTTTATTACAACGGTCAGGAACAACCTGTGACCGTGGAAAACGACAGCTTGGCGGGTACCACCACTCGAACAAAGGTGCCGCTGCGTCTGGGCCAACGTGATGGTGGCGAACCGCTGGCCAACACCGCTGTTCAGGATTTGCGCGTTTATACACGCAAATTGTCGTTGAACGAGGCGGAAAGCCTTGGCAATAAGCTGGATGGCATTCTTGCTAAGGCGCCCGACAAGCGCACAGCCGACGAAAAAACCCAGCTCTTCAATTGGTACCTCGGCAGCCGGGATCAGACATACGGAGAATTGAAGGCCGGGTTGGTGGCTTTGGAAAAAGAGGAAATCGCCCTTCGTGGGCGTGGAACAATCGCGCACATTATGCAGGAAAAGCCGGGCGATGCCATGGCGCATGTTCTGGAACGGGGTGAATACGACCGACGCAAGGATCAAATGAAAGCAGGTACACCCCAGGTCCTTCCCCCGATGGCGAAGAACGCGCCACGCAATCGGCTTGGATTTGCCCAGTGGCTATTGGCGGCAGAACATCCACTGACCGCCCGTGTGACTGTGAATCGTTTCTGGCAGGAAGTATTTGGAACCGGAATTGTTCGTACTTCCGGTGATTTTGGCATTACCGGCGAACAACCCAGCCATCCGGAACTGCTCGACTGGGTTGCTGTGGAATTCCGGGAAAACAATTGGGACGTGAAGAAACTGTTCAGGCTGATGCTGACCAGTGCCACCTACCGCCAATCGGCCCGGGCCACGGTTGCAAAGATTGACAAGGACCCTTCCAACCGGCTGCTTTCTAGGGGCCCGCGGTTTCGACTCGATGCCGAGGTGATTCGCGATCAGGCTCTTTCTGCCAGTGGCTTGCTGGTTCCCAAAATTGGTGGACCAAGTGTGAAGCCTTACCAACCCGATGGAGTTTGGGAAGCTGTGGCCATGATCGGCAGCAACACACGTGATTACCGCCGCGATAAGGGTGAAAACCTCTACCGCAGGAGCATGTACACTTTCTGGAAACGGAGCGCACCTCCCGCCAGCATGGAAGTGCTGAACGCGCCCAATCGTGAAACCTGCACGGTACGCCGGGAGCGCACGAACACTCCACTTCAAGCCTTGGTAACACTGAACGATCCGCAATTTGTCGAGGCTGCCCGAGTGCTGGCGTCGCAGGTTCTCGCAGACAAAGCGCTTGCTTCTGACAGCGACAGACTTAATGCCCTTGCCCGTCGGGTACTGGCCCGCGATTTTCACGCAGATGAATTGGTGATTTTGTCGGAATCCCTCGCTGACCTCAGGCGCCGGTACGCCGCTGATCCGGCTGATGCTGAAAAGCTTTCAACGGTGGGTGACCACCCGGTTCAGGGTGCATTGGACCGGAAGGAACTCGCATCGTTCACCATGATGGCCAACCTCATGTTGAATCTGGACGAAGTTCTCAACAAATAACCAAATCACAGCAAGGAGATATTCCAATGCATCCTGAAACTGAAATGGGTTTGAACCTGACGCGTCGCCGATTTTTTGGCCAAGGCGCCCACCCTTTGGGTTACGCCGCATTGGCGTCTCTTCTAGGCGGGCGCGCATCAGCAGCCAACAGTATTGATGGTGGCGGAGTAACGCCGCATTTTCCAGCCAAGTGCAAAAACATTATTTATCTGCACATGGTCGGTGGTCCTCCTCAAATGGACCTCTACGACTACAAGCCAAAAATGAAGGACTTCTATGACAAAGACCTGCCAGACTCCATCCGCAAAGGCCAGCGCCTGACCACCATGACTTCCGGTCAGGCCCGGTTCCCTATCGCGCCCAGTAAATTCAAATTCAAGCAGCATGGCCAGTCTGGTATGTGGGTTTCGGAACTGCTTCCCTACACGGCCAGTATGGCCGACGATATGTGTTTTGTCCGAAGCATGAACACGGAAGCTATCAACCACGAACCTGCCATCACCTACATTCAGACAGGAAATCAGGTCACGGGTCGTCCGTGCCTTGGTTCGTGGGTTAGTTATGGGCTGGGTGCTCTCAACCATAACCTGCCTACCTTTGTGGTTATGGTGGCGAAGCCTTCCAACACCGAACAGGTTCAGGCAATTTCCGGCCGGTTATGGCAATCGGGATACTTGCCTGGCGAGCACGCCGGCGTGTCTTTCCGCACCTCGGGAGATCCTATCCTGTATTTGAATAATCCTCCGGGTGTTACATCTTCGACCAGACGGGCTTCGCTTGATGGGTTGCGACGACTGAATGAACTGACGGCTCGCGATATCGGGGACCCTGAAACCGTTACGCGAATCAGCCAGTTTGAAATGGCCTACCGCATGCAGGCCAGCGTTCCGGAACTCACCGATCTGACTACGGAACCGGAATCCACTATGCGCATGTATGGCGACGCCGCCAAACAGCCAGGTACCTTCGCCAACACGGCGCTTGTGGCTCGCAGGCTTGTTGAGCGTGGTGTCCGCTTCGTGCAGGTTTACCACAACAACTGGGACACCCATGCCAATGTCGCGGGCCGCTTGCCCGATCAGTGCCGCGATGTGGATCAGCCATGCTGGGCGCTCATTCAGGATCTGAAGCGCAAAGGCCTGTTTGAATCGACCATGGTTGTTTGGGGCGGCGAGTTCGGTCGCACCATCTATTCTCAGGGTGGTGTTTCCCAGCAGAATTATGGCCGAGACCACCATCCCCGCTGCTTCACTCTATGGATGGCCGGGGGCGGTATCAAGCCAGGCACGGTTTACGGTGAAACCGATGATTTCTCTTACAATATCACGAAAGATCCAATGCACATTCGCGACCTTCACGCGACGATGCTGCAATGTCTCGGATACGATCATAGTCGCTTTACGGTTCGTTATCAGGGCCTCGATCAGCGCCTGACGGGCGTGGAACATGCCAATGTGATTAAACAGGTTTTGGCCTGAGTCACTCGTTTTGGTTGATAAGCTGTCTGCATAGTATGAAGCAGGCAGCTTGGACGGGCTCAGATGATCGCGCGAGCGAATGAAAAACGCCTAATGGCAGCAATAATCCCCCAACTAGCCAAAAGTGTGATTGTGAACACCAACGTGGCTTTGGCAGGTGCTGGCATCTGTATTTCCAGTAATGCATATTGTGACCACACCAGAATCGCGTAGTGAATTATGTAAATACCGTAAGCATTGGCTTTGAGGCTTTCCAGAACAGGATTCTGCCAAGAACCGAATCGCTGGAATAATGCCAAAAATGTCAAGCTCACTGCCGCGCACGTGGTTGAATAAGCACATGACATTTCAAACCAGTGCTCTGGCGGGAGCCAAGGTTCTGAAAATGTGTAATGCGCGTATAATTTGTTTGAAGCGGCAAGAAGCCAAAAGAACGCCACGACCGATAATGATAGCCACAAGAGCCATAGCCGCGCCACCGAACCGTTATAGGCCAGTGCTGTTCTGTCGATACCGTAGGACCCAACAGCAAGACCAAAAACGAAATAGAGAGGGTAAAGGAATAGTCGGCTGGCATGCAGTGAAAATGGACCGAACATCCACCACCTGAATGGCGGGACCATCCATGCCATTGGGACATAAGAGATCAAAGTCGCCAGCAAAAGTACTAGAAATAGCGCGATGGGGCGATTCAACAAGGTCGCGCTTAGCCGAATCAGGCCTGTGGCAGAACCTATAAAATTGGCTGGAATGAGTTTGTAGAATATAGCCGTCAGTAAATTGAAAGCAAAAAGAAGTGAAACAAACCACAATGGCCCGCATGGCCACGGACCAACCAGAATCATTTCCCGCCAATACGCGAAATAGCCGGTAGTGGTCGGTCCGGTCCTCATGTACGATGGATAGTATTCGAGAGGGCTAAGTATCATAATCGCGAAAATAAATGGGATACCCAGCCGCATAAAACGATCCTGCAAAAACAGCCGCCATCCTTTTTTTTCCAGGCTTTTATATACAAACAAGCCTGAAATGAAAAACATAAGCGACATGAAAAAAGTGTTGTTGAAAGCGAAAAAGATATCGAAACCGATCCAACGCTGGTTATCAATGATGGGAGCTGTTGATCCCGTCAAATAATTGGCGTAATCAAAAATCGCAAATGTAGTGTGAGCGAGCGCGGCATGGAACGCCAAAACCAGTAGGGTGATGAAAACACGAAGATTGTCGATGCCTGTCGATCGTTCTGTGGGTCTTGTGGCTGTCGGCTGATTTGACATGACGAAATTACATCCTGATATTGGCTTGTTTATCGCCTTACTGTCACATGCAAGGCTGTCATTTGATATTATAAATACAAATTGCTGGAGCCACCACGCAAATGTATTGGGCCAAGTCTTGGCGCTCGCGCCAGCAATTCAACCTGATTGAAAGTATACGATATTTCGACCCGCTTCCAAGTCCACGGGAGGCCTGTTTTGCCCCAGTTGGCACTTGGATTGTTACCGGGGTATAATTAACCCATGCCCGGTTCATCGGGCTCTCTCCGATGAATAGCCTGGCTAAGGTAGACTCATGCAGGAGGAAGAGTCATGGCCACGATCGTGTCCGACCCTGACATCATGCTGGGAAGGCCGGTGGTATTCGGTACCACGGTGACTGTTGAATTGCTTCTGGAACAGTTGGCTGCCGGTGAACCGATGGAAAACATCCAGAAGTCACACCCGGACCTTCCGGAAGGCAGCCTCGAAGCGGCGCTCCATTTTGCCGCAACGACCATTCGTAACGAGTCTTACCTCAATCTTTACAGTTGAGATATCAGAACAGTTCGGCCAGAGGGCGCCCTTCATCTGGCAGCAAGGGAAACAACTGGCCTTGGGCATCTTGGTAGGTTGAGTCTAAGGGAACGCCAAGGTGCCGGAATATCGTGGCAGCCATGTCGGCTGGGGTTACCGGCCGCGTGGCGATATGTCCGCCATCTGCTTCGGTTGAGCCGATTACTTGGCCATGACGTAATCCGCCACCCGCCATCAGCGCTGAAAGCACCACCGGCCAATGGTCGCGGCCGTCGGTGCTGCCTTGGGTTCCGAGCTTTGGGGTGCGCCCAAATTCGCCTTGTGCCAAAACCAGAGTGTCATCGAGCAAACCACGTTCCGCTAAATCATCGACCAGCGTTGTCACAAGATGATCAAAAAGAGGCAGAAGCGGCTTCAGGCCTTTTGATATTCCTCCATACGGCGGAATGTTATCGCCGTGCGTGTCCCAAGTGCCGCTGGCCCCATGGTAACTGAGGTCGAGAGTCACAAACCGGCAGCCCGCTTCAACCAGACGCCGGGCCAAAAGCGCTTGTCGGCACCAGAGGTGCGGGCCAAAGCGGTCACGGGTGGAGAGAGGTTCAG
>Ga0255125_1000591_pt1 | contig 10951 bp, 2 predicted proteins | sample Law_Cont_RepC_8d_FD_188557 | JGI IMG/M metagenome (GOLD analysis project Ga0255125, IMG submission 188557) | Freshwater microbial communities from St. Lawrence River, New York, United States - Law_Cont_RepC_8d | ecosystem: Environmental > Aquatic > Freshwater > River | place: USA: New York...
GACATCTGGCAGCCATGGTGGGCCTGACAGGAGACAACAAAACACTGGATCCAGTCGGCCCATACTCAGGGGTATCGACACGCGTGCAAGCCGTGGTGGACATGTATGGCCCGATGGCGGACGACAGCAAGCGGCTCGAGCGGTTGGTTCCGATCGTGGGCGCGACTTTCAGCAACAAACCAGATGCCTTTCGAGCCTTTTCGCCCCTAAACCACATCGATGCTGGCGATCCACCCGTGCTGATTCTGCACGGAACTGCCGATACCACGGTAGATGTTGCCGATTCTGAACGATTCGCCGCCGCCTTGAAAAAAGCCGGGGCACGCCATGAGCTGGTGATTATTCCAGGTGCCCCGCATACGTTTGACTTGCAGCCTAAGCAACGCGACCTGAGGCCGCTGGTGCTTGAATTCTTCAGCAAGCATCTGAAAAACTGACGGTGTTACGCCCCGGTGAACAGTGAATTCATCGGGACTCCACGATTGAGCTGCACAGGTCGGTTTTGCCGATCGCGCATTTCCGACTCATGGTCGATTCCCAAAACAGAATACACCGTGGCTCCCAAATCATCGAGAGAGTAAGGGGTGGTGAGCGGGTATGCGGCGGTTTTGTCGGACCGGCCAATAACCTGCCCTCCGCGAACACCTCCGCCAAAGAACAGTCCACTGAAACATGCTGCCCAGTGGTCGCGGCCGGAATTTGAGGCATCGACCTTTGGCGTGCGGCCAAATTCGCCCATCACCACCACCAGAACATCGTTGATCATGCCGCTGGATGTCAAATCGTCAAGCAGAGCTGACACACCCTTGTCCAGAGGAGGTAAAAGGTCGTTCTTAAGGCGGTTGAAATTATTGCCGTGGCTGTCCCAGTTCTGCACTGGGCCCATGTTGGCTTGAACCACGCGCACACCTGCCTGAACCAGACGCCTTGCCAGCAACAGCGACTGTCCAAACATGTGACGGCCGTAGCGGTCGCGTGTGCGTTCCGGTTCGCTGTTAATTTCAAAAGCACGCGCCACACCACCGGCAGCCAAGACCTTGGCCGCGTTGCGTTGCTGGTCGTCGAGCCGGATGGTTTCGGGCAACCTTTCAAAGATGCGCTGGCCAGCATCCACCGCATGGAGCAGTGCCAAACGATCGGCCAAGGCATCAACTGTCAAGCCATCGGGCAGCCTTAAGTTGTTGACACGAAAATCGCGGCGATTGGGGTCCATGGAAATCTGCCATGGATCGTACTTGGGCCCCAGAAAACCAGCATGCTGACCGGGCCATACCAATGGCCCATCTCCAAGAAAAGTGGGCAGTGTTACAGAGGCAGGAACGCCTTGGGCACCCAGACCAAAATATGAGGCGCCTGCGCCGAAACATGGCCAGTCGTCGCGAGATAGCGGTTTGTCGAACCGTACACCGGGTTGAATGGAACCGGTAATCAGATGGTGTGTGGCTGCCGTATGGTTGTTGTCCTTGTGCGAGAACGATCGTACCACAGCCAATTTATCGGCCCGACTGGCCAACATGGGCAGGTGCTCGCCGAAGAGAACGCCGGGAATACGCGACTGAACCGTTCCAAACGAACCCCGTATTTCCACCGGGGCTTCTGGTTTGGGGTCGAGCGTGTCGATATGGCTGGGAGCGCCAGTCTGATTGACAACAATGACGGATTTTTTGGAACCTGAACTATTAGCCCCACATAGGCTTGCCAAGTTCAGACCGAAAAAGCCTGAGGCTCCGGCCTGAAGCAGCACGCGGCGGTCGATGGATTGGGGCAACAGCGTCATACTTGAATTCCTTGTAACACTGCTGCCAGCATACACCACTTCCATCCTCCCGGGCAATTCAGTTCCAGTAACTGGATCAGGCCACGGAAACTCCGCCCCGGAACGATTCTTCGAAGGCAAAGTAAGCATCGATAATAGCGAAGTTGAGCCCGTTCAGAATACTGACAGCGGGCTGTGCACCGGGCCCCGCGCCAACAATAATGGCGAGTTGGCCATTGTTGCGGTAGTTAACAACACCGATATCGATCTTCCCGGTGAACCCTGGAAACACCGAAGTCTGCCTCACCTGCGCTGGGTTCAACGGATTGAACACCTTGACGGTAGCTTGAACCCCACCATTGGTGGCCACAATCAGTTCCTGCCGGCCATCGTTATTCAGGTCTCCAGCGGAAAGGTTGATGCCTGCGGTGTAGTTAACGCCAAAAGCGTAAAAACTGGCAAGGGTCTGCATTCTGTCGTTGAAGACTTTGACGTGAGGCGCGACACCCGCACCGGTGCCGGTGGCAATTTCGTACTTCCCGTCGCCGTTGGTGTCGATGGCTGTAACGCTCACAGCACCAAGGTATTGACTGCCATAAGGATAGAAATTAAAGAAGTTGCGCGTGCCCTTGCCATTGAAAACACCGACAGTTCCGGGTGCAAAACCATTGGATGCGGCAATGATCTCGTTGGATCCATCTCCATTGATATCGCCTACTGAAAGATTGATGCCGCCCTGATACCCCGGGAACACAATGAAGCTGGAGAAAATCCCGCCCGTGCTGCCACTAATCACCAAGATATTGGCGGAAGCGTTAGCCGACGGCGCAACGATTGTGTCGTAGACGCCATCGCCCGTGACATCGCCTGTGGCGAGCACCAGTCCACCCGTATAGCCTGGAAATACCGGTGTCTGGAAGGTAATGCCCTGTGCCGTTTTGGTCGTAATCAGGTTTTGCCCGTTTATCAAGTGACCTTTACTAGCACCGGCCAAAAGGACATTTGGCGACCCAAGGGGTTGATAAATGGCAGTTGCGGTAACCGACGCGGTGCTGCTGCCTGCGAAATCGGTGAACAATCCAGATAACGCTTGAACAACAATCGGACCGCGATTAGCTGGATTGATCACGGTAAGCGTGGCCTGATACTGCGTCTGGCTGCCAATAACGGCTGTCAGGGGGCTGAAAACAGATACTCCGGAAACAACAAACCGCAAGGCATTGGCGATTTGCGTGGGTTCTGAGGTATTGATCGTCACCACGAAACGGGATTGAGAAATAGTACCAGCGGCATTGGTAGGCAATACGATCGAGGCAACGGGAACAATGGTATCGTAAGTGACCGAGGCTATATTGGAGGCCTCGTTGGGGTTCCCGGCAAGGTCCCGTGTCACACCTGCGGCAACCCTTGCGGTCACCAGCCCTTGGACAAGTGGGTTGATGACCAAATCGTACTGCTGCGCCGAAACCACCGTAAACGACTGAAGCGACCCATTACCAATAGTCACACCCGAACTAGTGAACGCGCCCGTTGGCAGTGCTTCTGAAAACGTAACACGGAATGCGAGAGACGTGCTGGAAGAATGTGTGCCGGTACCCGTGTAGGTCACGGTTGGCACGGGCAGCACTGTGTCGTAGCTAATGGTGGCTGGAACCGTGCCTACCAAGGGGTTTCCGTTCACATCGGACACGGCACCCTGCGCGATACTGGTGGAAATACTAACCACACGGGCCCCGGTACCCGTTGGGTTGACTACGAAATTGTAAGTAACAGAATCAACCTGCGACAATTGAGACGCGGTAGCGCCGGTGAGTGTAAGCTTGGTGAGGTCAAAACCAACAACCGGAGTGCTGAACACCACGGTGGCCCCGAAAGGTGCCAGATTGGTGGGCGACGCTATAGCGTAAGTAATGGTTCCAGTTGGAGCAATAAAGTCGGCAACAATGGATCCGACCGTCTGTGTCGGAAGAGTGTTTCCCGCCAGATCAGAGACTCCGGTCAGCACAAAGTTGTAGGTGCCCAGAGGACCGTCCAGGAAAGACGATGTGATCGGGGTAACTGTGTAGGTGGCAACACCGGCGCTGAAACTGTTGAAAACGGCATTTGCCGCCGTCGTTGAGTTGGAAGCCAGCAGCACGGAGAGAGAACCGGTAAGAGAAGCCTGATCGATACCCGCCAGTCCGCCATCAAGCGGTACGGTGACCGTGAACGAGGTCTGGGTGGTAAGAATATTAAGCACCGTCAAGCTGCTGACAGCGGAACCGACAACGGGCGGGAGAATATCATAAACACGGCTTGCTGATGCCGCACCCGATGGATTGTTGCCGGCGTCGACTGCGGCGCCCGAAGCAATCGCCACCGTTATTGTCGCTTCGTCTGAAGACGGGACGACCGAAAATGCGAATGTTTTACCGTCTATATTGGGGACAAAACTACCCGCGACAAGTGTGGCCCCGGTTATTGAAAGCGCTGAAGCTCCAAACTGGAAGACAGGCTCCGAAAAGGCCAATGTCAAAGGCAATGGGCTGATATTGGTGGGAGTTGACCCGGTATTAAAGACGATGCTTGCTGTCGGTGCCACAGTATCGGCTAAGAAGGTGCCGATTGTTGTGGTTGCGGTCGGGTTGGCGGCATTATCGACAACGACACCCGCAAGCGCGATGGAGTAAGTGCCTTGAATGGGTGAAGCGCCCAATACAAGCGAGTAGGTCACCAACGACCCAGCGATCGACGAGACCGTTGGAATCAAAGCGGGTCCGCCACCGGGGGGTGTGACAAGAATTCCGCCATCAATGGACAATGAGGTTGCATTGATACCAGACCCGATGTCGTTGTACTGCACGGAAAACGTGACTGGGCTCGAAACATTTGCGGCGTTGACAGTGGCCGGAGCAACCGTCAGGCTCCCAACAGGCGCGACAAAGTCCGCGGTAAAGGCAACAAGATTAGATGCTGTTGAAGGATTACCAACAGCATCCACACCTGCGCCTGAAGGGATCTGTATAGTAACACTTCCCGTGTTCAGTGGTGTCACCAGAAACGAGAAGGTGTTGCCCGCACCAGGAGTGACCACGCCGATGGTGGCATTGGTGGCAACGGGTAGCAGCACAAGTGAGCTGCCGACAGATTCCGAAAACGTTACCGTTGCCGTAAACGACGGGGTATTGCTAGCCGCGCCTGGGTTTGGCAGTAACGCCAGTGAGGCCGTTGGCGCAACGGTATCAACAACAAAACTTCCGGAAAGTGATGTAACCAGATTCCCTGCCTGATCACGCACAGGCAAAGTTCCCAATGAAACAGTGTAGGTTCCCTGAGTGCTGTCACCCCATGACGCGCTTGGAGCCGTGATCGTGTAGGTGACTTCATTAACATTGGCGGAGAAGCCCGTCACTGTAGCCCCATTGCTGACAGCAATGTTGTCGATTCCGAAGGTGGAAACATCAATTCCCGACAGGCTGTCCCCATAGGTAACGGTGACGATGGTGGTCGTTGCCGCCGCTTGGGTTGCATTGACATTGGCGGCGACAACACCGCCCACTACAAAGGGATCGGTAATATCATAAATAGGATTCAGGGTCGCGCTGGCGATGTTGGTTTGAATTCCGTCAGCAAAACCACCGGCAAGTAACTGAACACCAACAGGGCCTGGCAAAACAGGAACTACTTCAAATATAAAACTGCTGGCGCTGGATGCTGGAGTAAGTGAACCGGGGGAATAGTTGGCGTTGGTCAATACCAAGAAAGATGTAGGGCTGATAACGAACGAAGCCGGATCGACCACAGACCCAAATGTCAGTGTGATGGTAATTGGGCTGATATTGGTGGCATTGGCGGCACTCAAAGTAGGCACAGGCCTATTCAGCGAGAAATTCTGGGTGGCCAGTGCTGAAATCGTGTTACCGTTACCTGCCACATCCATGACAGATGCCGCCGGCAGCACCAATTTAAGATCCGTTGATCCCTGTGTCTGCGGGGTGGCTTCGAATGTGTAGGTTGTACCTGATCCGAGCAAATTGCCCAGCACAAACGTTCCCGTTGATGTTGAAATATCAATATCGGAAAGGGCCAAGCCAGTGACCGGGTTGCTGAATGTCAGCGTGACCGTTTCCACGGAATTGGTTACTGTGCCAGAGGTGGCGAATGTAAACGTAGCGGTAGGCGCCGTGGTCTGGACCAGGAAAGAACCTGACAGTGCTGTTACCGCATTTCCGGCAAGGTCGAGAACGGGTGAAGTACCCAAGCCAATTGTGTAGTTACCCTGAGTGCTCGCGCTCCAAGAGGCGCCGGAAGACTGCACCGTGTACTGCACGGTGGATCCAACGATGCTGAATCCAGTAACCGTGGCACCATTATTAACGGCAATATTCGCGTTACTGACAGAAGCAGGATCAATCCCAGACAAGGAGTCGGAATATGTTACCGTGACAATGGTCGTATTCGACGCGGCTTGGGAAGCATTGACAGTTGGCGCCGCAACAGCGGATGTTGGCGCAGTGCGGTCTGAAACAAACGTAAACACCTGGCCGGTGGAAACATTGCTGGCAGCATCAGTCACCGCGCCCGCAAGGACGTTGATGGTGACGGTACCATCGCCCGATGGGGTTACCGGAAATGAAATCGTCCCGGCACTTGGGAGCACACTGAACATTCCAGCCATACCGCCAGAAACGGAAATTTTACTGGTATCTGATAAACTGAACGGCTCGCTGAAGGTGAGTACTACCGATACAGGATTGGCATTGGTAGGATTTGACGGAGTAATGCTTACTGGAACAGGCGCGACCGTATCGACAACGAATGTGGCTAATGTTCCAGCAACCACCGCGTTACCAGCCAGATCGCGAACCTGATTGATGGCGCTGGAAATGGTGTAGGTGCCTTGCGTGGAGGCACCCCACGTTCCGGATGGCGCCGCAATGGTGTAGGTGACCCTATTGGCATTCCGTGTGAAACCAGTCACCGTAGCGGAAGTCATGCCATTGGTCACCACGATATTGCCTGACGCGTAAGTGGCCGCATTAATGCCGGTACCACTGTCCGCGTAATCAACCACAATGGTGGCTGTCGACGTTGACTGAAGGGCGACGTTGATGGTTGGTGGCGAAGTAACCGTGACGGCCGTGGGAGCGATGGAATCGAAAGCCACAATAACGGTATTAGAGGCAGTGTTGTCAAATAGGGCAGCATCCTGCACCTGACCGGCCGGTAAGCTAACAATGACAGACCCTTGACCCGATGGAGTTACGTCAAAGGTATACGATGCGCCGCTGCCTACAAGGTTGCTGGCAACCCCACCTGAGACAACCAGATCTGTCAGGGCCAATCCTGTTACAGAGTCAGGATTGCCAGACGAGGCATTTGCGAAATTCAGCGTGAACGCAATCGGCGAAACGTTAGTTGCACCATTCAAAACAGCGGGAGCAGCCAGTGTTGGCGTCGGGGCTTCCGAGTCCACAATTATGGTACCGGCGCCAACCTTGGTGAACGAACCTCCTGATGTGGAAACTGGCCCTTTCACAATCAGGGTGCTTCCTGCTGGAGCTGTCAACACGGTATTGGTGGCGCCCAGACTGACGGCACCGGAAAAAATCACCGTTCCAGAAGCTGCTGCGGCAATAGTGCCACCGGTCAATGCGATGGGCTGGGTGCTGGTTGTTCCAGCAGTAGCAGTCAGTGTGGCACCGCTGGCGACAGTCAAATTTGAACCGGTAAGGGCCTGATTGCCATCTAGAACCAGTGTGGATGTGCCGCCTACTTGCACCTGCGGGGTACTCTTCAATGAAGTCGTTACCGCGACCGAACCCGATACCGTGAGGCTCGACGCACCAGTCAAAGCAAGCGGTGTGGCCGTGGCGCCGGAGATGGTCACCTGACCACCAGAAGTTGCAAGTACGGCATTCCCGGCGAATGAAATATCCTCGGCATACGTACCCGCCACGACCGTGACGTTTCCACCGGACGATGCCAGCGACAAGCCATCGCCAATGCGGCTACCCGCTTGGACCGTCACCAAGGGAGAAGTAACACCCGATCCGCCAGTAACAAGCTTCGCACCAGACAACACAATTGCGCTCAGAGAAGCTGCACTCGATGCCAGTTTCACATCGCGTGACAGTGTCAATGTTTCCGCATAAGTGCCTGTGGCAAGATTCAGGGTGCCGCCAGTCGCAGTCAAGGTCGCCCCGTCCTGAGCCAGCGCGCCAGACGCGACGTTGACCACGGACGCAACCGCATTGGCTGTACCGGGAAGGATGCCAGCACCGGAACTGATGGAGAAAGATCCCACGGCAACAGGCGCGCCGGTAGAAGCGTCGAGAGCGCCCGCCACAACCACTGCCCGGTTGATGGTTACGTTTTCCAGCGCGTGGTTCCCGAGAATAAGCACGCCGGAAGTATTCTCTGCAAGCCCGGAAGCAATGGTGGCACCGGTTCCGACAATTGACAGAACCGATGCGCCGGTTGTGAAGGAAATGGCTTCAAAACTGCTGATGGAGTCGGTACCATCATTCTGGCTACCGGGACGAAGGTCGGTGATGACAATCACACCCGAGGTGGAGTTGAAGGAGATCCTGTAGTCGGTTATCGCACCACTATAAACAGCCGTGTCAAATCCAAGGCCACCCGTAAGGATGTCATTACCCCCGGCTCCTTCGATGGTGTTGTTTCCTGAGTCACCAACTATGATATTAGGGGCGGCGTTTCCAATGAAGTTGATAGGTGTGGTGCTGGCAATCGCCGCTCCACGAGCGGAGGTCACCGATTGGGTGTAGGGAACCGTTTGGCTCGGAGCCGTGAATGATGAGAGGGTGAGCGTATAGCCCGCGACAGGAATTTCATTGAATTGGATGGTGAGGCCGTCGCCAGTGAGTGTGTCGGATGAAAAGTCAGGATTGTTGACAATCACAGTATCGCCTGGTTGGGCAGGCGCGGAATTCGCTTGTCCGCTCGTAATGAATTGCTCGACGCCACTGCTGAGGTAGGCAATTGCTGGAACGATATTAAGGCCAAAAGCGCTTAGGGGCGGAGGATTATTAAGATTTCCTTGATAACGGATGGCGCCACCTGCGGTAACCACATAAACACTGTCATCGATTGTGTTATTGGCCAGCATGGATGTGACGTAAGAAAGCGTGGGTGCCGTCAGTGGCTGGGTGAAGATTGCGGCCAAGCTTGTGGCGTTGCCAATGGCGGGGGTTGTCGAATCGCCGGCTAAATCTGACGTGTTGATAATGTTATTAACAATGGATGGCAGGCCGGTATCGTAAATAGACAAGGTATTGGATGGATCATTCAGGTTGCCCTGAAGGTAAATGGCGCCGAAAAGACCCTTGGTGATGGTGTTATTGGAAATCACTAGGCTGGAAGAAGGAGCACCGAAGCCGGCGCCGTTCTGCAAGGTCACCATGCCGCCAAGAATATTGTCGCTGATAGTGAACTGCTGGATGCTGCTGGCAACTATCTGCTTGGAGGCGTTCAGCGTGGGATCTGGATCAAAAAAGGCCACAGTGGCAACGGCTGTCCCTGCCTGCCCCTGGGTATTCATGTTGGTCCGATTAAGGTCTATCGAACTATCTGCCAGTGCAAAATTGTTGTTCAACACAAACATCAACAAGCCGCTGCCATCGACAGGGTTGGCAGCGTCTGCCGTACCTACGGTAAATTTGAGTCCAGTTATAGTGACATTGGCAGCGTCAACCGCCACAATCGCTCGGGAATTGATGCCTTGGCTTTGGCAGGCAATGGTAGCCTGAACCGCTGCTGCGGAATTGATCAGTACACCGGTAGAGGTAACACCCTGAATGGTGAGTGGTTTGTTGATGTAAAGGCTGATCGTGTCGCTATTGTCAGGCCATGCCACACCTTGCGCAGATTGCGTACCGGGCAAAACGCTGATGGTATCGCCTGCCGATGCCGCATTGATGGCAGTCTGCAAGTCGGCTAGGGCCTGACCAATGGACGCACCTGTGTTGGTATTGAGGCCATTGGTTGGGTCCACAAACAGGGTGGCAGGCACATCGCGGGCTTCCAAGATTTCGAGTGCCAAGGAGCGGGAGATCCAACGACGCAGTCTGGAAAGTCGGGACACGGTAAGACTCCTTTGTTCCAATCCAACAGATCTATCGTCGGTAAAAATGAGGTCTCGACTAAACAAAATGCGCAAACCGTCAAAGCCCAGCAAATACCCCATTTTACAACACCTTGAGAGTGTAGCATATTTTTTCAACCCATGACTGCTTTCATCGTCACATTGCAAATATCTGATTCAACCGGATCAGCCTTGGCCTTGATCCGTTCAATGGGTTATTGACAATGACTATGATGGATGCGTCGAGGGATTTGCTGATGTTTACTCCTAGATTTCACCTGATTGCGCTGCTTATCTTCAGTTGTGGAGCCTCACATGTTCAGGCCCAAGGCTGGGCTGAAAAAATGCTCAAGGAAGGCGTCACACACGATTTCGGCACCATTCCCCGCGGAGCGCAGCTGCTACACCGCTTTCCCATCACCAATATTTACGCCGTACGGATGGAAATTACTGCCGTTCAAAGCGGTTGTGGCTGCGTAACGGCGTCAGCAGCCAAGCGGGTTCTTGAACCCAAGGAATCGACCACGATCGACGTCCACATGGATGCCAGCCGATTCCAGGGGCCGAAATCTGTGGGTGTCCGTGTGAGCGTTGGACCCGAGTTTGTTTCATCAGCAGAGCTTAGGGTTTCCGCTCAGAGCAGGGCCGACCTTGTCTTTAACCCCGGCCAAATACAGTTCGGGGTGGTGAACGCAGGATCAGGCGCCACGCAAACAGTTGACGTTGAATACGCTGGGGCCCAGGAGCTGACCATCTCGGAAGTTCTGGTGAACAACCTGCCCATCGAAGCCAAGCTATCGGAGCTTTATCGCAAACCAGGACGAATCGGATACCAGGTGAAGGCCACGCTAAAGTCTTCCGCACCTGCCGGGCTCATCAAGGATCTGATCTATCTGAAAACATCAGACCCTGGAATGCCCATGGTGGGTTTGCTGGTGGAAGGCACCGTGCAGTCATCTATGAGCATCTCGCCATCAAGCTTGAGCCTAGGTCAGGTGCAAGCTGGCGATGCGTTGACCAGACGCGTGGTTGTACGAGGCCAACAGCCTTTCACCATTCAAACGGTCGAAGGCATAGGCAACGGGATTGAACTTGCAACACCTTTAGGT
>Ga0255125_1000607_pt1 | contig 10754 bp, 6 predicted proteins | sample Law_Cont_RepC_8d_FD_188557 | JGI IMG/M metagenome (GOLD analysis project Ga0255125, IMG submission 188557) | Freshwater microbial communities from St. Lawrence River, New York, United States - Law_Cont_RepC_8d | ecosystem: Environmental > Aquatic > Freshwater > River | place: USA: New York...
TTTCAAGCAACCCCCATTCATGAAATCGCTCAGCTCAGACTTGGCTCCCGCCCTGCGCGACGGGGATCAGCGACCGCCATCGAAGAACTCCGGGCCATTCCTTGGGTATTTTCATGGATGCAATCACGCCACACACTTCCCGGGTGGTATGGGTTGGGTTCGGCACTGATGGATGCCTCGCAAAATAATCCTGCAGCCTTACCTATTTTGCAACGAATGTACCGCGATTGGCCCTTTTTTCATGCGCTTATCGACAATGCACAAATGATCCTGTCAAAAGCCGACATGAACATAGCCCGGCTTTACGCCGAAATGGTTACAGAAGACGACCTCTCCAGAAGAATCTTTGGTGCCATCCAGCAGGAACACCAACGAACAGAGCAAGGCATCTGCGCCATCACGGAACAGAAGACTTTGCTTGAGAAAATGCCCATTTTGCGAGATTCAATAGCCCGGCGGAATCCATACGTGGATCCATTGAGCTTCATTCAACTGGTTTTGCTACGCAGATTGCGGGCCGGGACAGACGATAAAGCCGCACTGCTGGAAGCCGTGCTTGAGAGCATCAACGGAATTGCTTCCGGATTGAAAAATACTGGCTGATCAACAGCAGTAATATCGGAATGCGACTGCTCATGCACTCAACCAAACAGTTCGCCCACCACGCGACCGCCATCCACCAAGGTCACTTCCCGACCTAAGTGGTCGGTCAGTCGCGTTTCCGGGTCGTATCCCATGGCGTGGTAAATGGTGGCAGCCAAGTCTTCTGGCGACACAGGCATGCTGATTGGATGTGCTGCATCTTTATCAGATTGTCCGAAAACTTCACCACGGCGCGTACCAGCACCGGCAATCAGTGCCGGGAATAGTGTGCTCCAGTGGCCGCGCCCCCACTGCGCATTGGCTTGAGGGGTTCTTCCCATTTCCCCGATGGCCACCACGAGGGTTCTTTTCAGCATTCCGCGATCTTCAAGATCCACAAGAAGTGCCGAAATGGCTTGGTCAAAGGTTGGAAGCAGATGATAGTGAACATCTTTTGAATGTGTGTGCGAATCCCAAGAATAGCCATCAACACAGTCGTAGTGGACCGTAACGTAACGCGCCCCTGCCTCCACCAAACGACGGGCAGTGAGGCACGATTGTCCTAGTAGATGGCGCCCATAACGGTCCCTAACACGTTCATTTTCCCTCCGCACATCGAGGGCTTCTCGGATGGATCCAGATGTCATGAGTGCCATCGCTTTTTCACGGAAACGATTAAGATCAGACGATGGCCGATCATCAAATGCACGCCGTGACCTGTCGATCTGATCCAAAACAGAAACACGGCCAGACAATCGATCGCTGGCCATTCCCTCGCCAGGAGCCAATCCATCGATCTGAAACGTCAATTCCCGATCGGAGCAATCCCGCCAGTAAGGGTTATCGGCAAGATCTTTTTTATCGACTGTCGTTGTAATGGGGTTGTGGGCGCGACCGATCCAGCCGGCATGCTCACCTGGCCTGCGGTATTGCCCAGCTTCCTGAAGCCTTCCAAGGCTGTTGGGTACAACAAAATAGCGGCCCGGACTGACCGGCCCCCCTGCCCGCCGCGAATCCATCATATCGATAGCGGAACCCATTGATGGCCAATCACGAGGGGTTGGGGCAAATCCGCCGCCAATAGGCACATGCCAGCGCTTGCCTGTCTGTAGGTAATGGCCGGCACCAGAATGATCGTTATAGGAATGCGTCATGGTCCGCAGAATTGAATAACGATCAGACATGGCCGCCAGATGAGGCAAGTGCTCGCATATGCGAAGACCAGAGGTACGGGATTGAATGGGTTTGAATGGCCCACGGATTTTTTCAGGCGCATCTGGCTTCATGTCAAATGTTTCAAGCTGGCTGGGACCACCAAACAAGAAGACAAAGATGACGGAGTCCGCTCTGAAGCCTGCTTTCAATCCGCCAGATTCAGCAGCCAATGCTTTGGAAAGATCCAGTCCCAACAATCCGGCACCCGCGGAAAGGACACGTCTCCGCGAAATGGTCTCAAATGCAAGCATGGTGTTATCCACTAAGTGGAATTAGGCGAGAAAACAATCTTAATCATTTTCAGAAACCGACGCAACCTATTGGAATTTGGGGCTTAAACAAGCAGTCAGACTCTTCCGAGGCGCTTACCTAAGCAAGCCTTTGCTTGAACCAAAAAATGAAATTGCGAACGAGGCAATTGGTCAGTCTTGAGATTTCCAGCCAACGCATATACCAGAGGCCAGTGATCGCGAAAAATGCTTGCGACACAGCGGCACATAACGCTCATTGCCACCAATTTCGACCTGAGCGCCTTCACATTCCACAGCACCATCGGCGGCAACCCGGACTACCATCGTAGCCTTTCGACCACAGCAACAGATCGTTTTCTGTTCGACAAGGCTGTCTGCCCAGGCCAGAAGGGCGGCACTTCCGGTAAAGAGTTCACCGAGAAAATCAGTACGCAATCCATAACACATGACAGGAATATTAACTTCGTCAACCAGATAAGCCAAATGCCTAACCTGCTCCCCTGTCAAAAACTGGGCTTCATCTATCAGAACACAATCAGGTTCAAGCGATGGAACAATCAAATCGAATCGGGTCATCGACGAGAAACCAGTGGCATCGGCGCCAATGCCAATACGCGATTCAATACGACCTGTTGGGGCACCATCGGGGCGGTACGTGAAAAGAACCGCCTTCATGTCCCGCTCGGCATAATTGTACGCAGCCTGCAGCAGCGACGTGGATTTGCCGGCATTCATGGTCGAATAGTAAAAATAAAGTTTGGCCATAGTAGATACTATATCGGTTGGCCACTACCATCGGCAACGATTACGCGCTAATCGGGTACACCCGAACAGCTCCCCCCTGAAACGCAACAGCAATTCGTTTGCTATCTGCCGAGAGCGCCATGTCTCGCACGTTATCCGGAAGCTTATGGGCAAAAAGTTCAGCCTGCTGGTCAGGCTTCCAGAACCAAAGCATGCCGCCGTTACCTCCAGCAGCACCAACAATGAACCCAGCGGAGTTCCAAGCAACCCCCCACATGGTGCCCTGAAAAGCTTCCTTGGGTTTTAGGTCGATGCGAATCTTGCCCGTGGTCCAATCTGCAACCACAATCAGCGGATTGCCCACTCCCGCAAAGGCATTTGATACATTAGTGATACCGGCACAGGCAATGCCGGCGCCATCCGGGGAAAATGACCACGCGCGGACACCACCTATATCAGCACGAAAACCGGTGTCGTATTTATGCAACCCCGGAATCACAAATTCACGGATTAGTCGGCCATCTTTTTCCCATACTTTAACTCGGCCTTTATGGTCGCCGCTGAGTATTTTGGTCCCGTCCGGGCTGAATGCCACCTGGTATACATGACAGTCATGTGCCTGCCATGCCAGAACCTCACGCAGATCATTGGCATCACGGATACTGATCCGGCCGTCGTTTCCGCCCGATACCAGACGATTGCCATGAAAACCTAGCGAACGAACCCAGCCATCGTGAGCACGCACCTGACGGTTCGGTTCGGGTTGAGCCAATGTGAGCTGCCACGAGAGAATTTGCCCGTCGTATCCGCCCGAATACAAGGTCTTGCCATCGGTACTGAAGGCTAAAGCACGCACCCAACTGGAATGGCCCGCGAGGTCAGTTTTCTTTGATGTACTTAACTCCCAACGCTGGAGACCGTTGTCCTGAGATGCGCTGATTAGCCAATTGCCTGTAGGGTCGAACCTGCACGCTACCAGAGGACTTGAATGTTTCAATTCAACCCCTGGCTTCAGTACCGATAGCTGAAAGCCCGGATAGGGGGATGCCGCTGGCGGAGCCGCAGGTTTGGCTGCTGGGACCGGCTTGGGTTTATCCTGTGTCATGCCAGGATTTCCGCTATGGGAGATGCTGCCGGATCTGTCATGGGAATAGGGCGTTGATCGATGTAGTGCTTCTTTGTTGGATCAAGCCCCAATGCCTTGAAATATGTGGCAAACAAATGACCGCCATTCACCTGCCGATCTACAACGGCCGTTCCCTGAGCATTGGTTTTACCCGTCACAGCACCCGGAACAATGCCCTGACCAGCCAAGGCGACCGACCATGCTTTCGACCAATGATCGCGACCATAATTACGGTTGATATTCGGGGTACGCCCAAATTCAGATATCACCATTACCAACGTGCTTGACAGGAGACCACGTTGATGGAGGTCTTCGAGCAGTGTGGCGAATGTGCGATCGAATTCACCCATGCGTTCAATATGAAAATCAAAATTCTCATGGTGTGTGTCGTAATTGGTATGAGTAACCTTCACAAAAGGCGCGCCGCCCTCAAGCAAACGTCTGGCAAGCAGGCAATGCCTACCAAAATCGTGGCGGCCATAGCCCCCCGCGAGGCGATCCGGCTCATTAGTCACATCAAATAGCGCCTTTTTAGCCATCATTTGTCGAGCTTGATCGTGCGTCTGGGTATAAGCTTCAGTTTCCGCGGTGTTGCGGGTAGCCAAGAATCGCGCATCCGCCTTGCGTCGCATGGAATGCCTTGAATCGTCGCGTGCCTGAGTCAGGCCATTTGGCAAGTCAATGTTCACCGGAGGCTTGCCATCGCTGATATTTACCGACCCGAAACGTGGGCCAAGGAACGCCGCGTCACCAGCGCTCGATCCACCACCGCCACCGGGTTGAACATGCAAATAGCCGGGTAGAGGATTATCCGGTTCAGCAACCATTCTGGCAACAAGAGACCCTAAATGAGGATAAGCGACCGATGGCTCCTGCTTTCTACCCGTGTGCATAATGTAACTTCCCTTGCCATGGTCGTCTTCGGCGGTGTTAATGCCACGGACAAGGGCCAATCGATGCATCTGCATAGCCGTATGTGGCAGCAATTCAGAAACATGCGTACCTGTAACCGATGTCGGAATAGCGCGGAATGGACCTCCTGTAGGGGCACCGGGCTTGGGGTCCCATGTTTCCAGTTGGCTGACACCGCCTGCCAGAAAAACCATCAGCACACGCTTGTTCTGATGAGTCAGTGGAGCCGCAAGGGCATTTCCATTGAATGCCATCGCGCTACCAGCAGCCAATACTCCCATTGCAGCACGGCGGCTGATGGTATGTTCAATAGACCCACATCCGCGCAGTTCACCCATGATTGCAAACTCCCCATGAATTCCCGCTAGGAGACGAATCGGAATTCCGCCGATGCCAAAAGAGCCCAAATAAGATCTCGTACAGCCACACTTCGGTCCGCTGATTGAAACGATGCCGCGACATCCCCTCGCTCGCTCTCATCGGGAAGCCTCGCAAGAACAGATAGATAAAGCTCCTCTGCTGCCTTGCCAGAGTCTTTCTGCGCCAGCATTCTTGCCGCCAGATTGCCGTCTCTCGGCGACAAAAACTGTTGAATGTGAGCATGATTAGACATGAACAGGGCTTGCTCAAGCCTAGGCTCAAATCCATCAGGATTTCCCGCTGGCGGTGCAAGTGTATTAATAAATGGGCGCGCGGATGCCTCTCGCTTAGCCTGAAGCGCTGCAGGAGTAGCTTTGGTGCCAAGTGCTTTGGCTTCAGCCTCGTCGTACCCCGATGCTGCCAAAATGGAATACCCCACTTGCTCAGGATTGAGCGGCCTAAGCCGCGCCATCAGCAAGCGGTCTTCTGCCTTTTTCTCTTTTCCCCGTGGCATCGACGAACGCTGGTATGCATCGCTCAGCACAATAGCACGCAGCATCGGACGGAGTTTGAAACCGCCATCCAACATGGCCTTGGTCATGATCTCCAGAAGTTCCGGATTAGAAGCCATATTATCGCCATGAATCTGGTCGAGTGGATGAATCATCCCTTTGCCCATCACCTGGGCCCAGATCCGGTTAGCCAAATTACGCGCCATGGGTTCACGGCCGGCAGTTACCAGATCGCCAGCCAAAAGGGCGCGCCGGCTGTGTTTCGGAATCCCACGGACGTCTTTGGCTGGAGCTGAAACATAGAGTTGCTCTTTGGTCAGCATCGGATCCTGACGTTCAGGTCCGTTTGGAAGACCGGGCGATCGCTTGCGCGTCACCTTCTTGGGATCGAAGACCGACTGAAAAGTAACATCACCATCAGCCTTCTCACCCAGAACTTTCTTTTTGAGTTTGGGATCATCGAACAGATAGGTGCGATTGAAATAGGCCATTAAACCATGAAAATGCTCTTGTTTGTATCCGTCTATTCTCGGGTGGTCGTGGCATTGGGCACATTGAAGATTGGCACCCAGAAACAGCCGGCTAATGTCGCGTACAACTAGCGTTGGTTCCATGTCACGGTCGAGCAGGAAACGAGCCCGCGCGCGTTGGGCTGGATCCACACCATCTGCCGCGACAATTTCCGCAACAAGCGCGTCAAGACCTTTGTTGGCTGCAAGCGATTCGCGAAGGTAAGTTACCCAGGCTGAGGCATCGGTATTTTTCCCGGGCAGGCGCTCCATCCACCAGGCGTCAAGAACCTGCGCCCAGTACCAAGCATGATCCGGATTAGCAAGAAGGCGATCTACCCACTGGGCCCTTTTATCGGGTTGTGTGGCTACCAGAAAAGTACGCACTTCGCTCGAAGTGGGAACACGGCCAATCAGGTCTACTGATATCCGCCGAAGGAAGGTGCCATCGTCACATCGAGAGCTCGCCAGATCCTTGAATTTTGGTTCTGCGCGCTCTATCGCACCATCCATTGCTTGCGAAAGCGGTTCTGCAGCATTCATCAATGAAGTGAACGTGAGGACGGCACATAGTGCCACACCATTCGCTAATCGGATCATGGTCCAGTCCCAAAGGCAGGTGAAACGGGATGGATAGAGTCAGGCAGGTACTAAAGTGTGCCTGACTTTAGCAATCAAGTCAACGATTACCTTGGATTAGCAGAGGATTTCCTGCACCACATGGGCTTTTTTCCCATCAATCAAGCGCGACACCCGGCCATTGGCATGGAATTCAAGTCGCTCATGATTGATTCCCATCAAATGCAGCACAGTTGCCTGAAAATCATTGGGATTAACAACATTATCAACGGCCCTGTGACCGACATCATCCGTGTTACCGTATGTCATCCCGCCTTTAATGCCTCCACCCGCCATCCAGATGGAAAAACCTTGGCCGTTATGGTCTCGGCCAGCATTGGCATCAAGGGCCCCCTCACACACTGGCAATCGGCCGATCTCCCCTCCCCAATGAACCAGCGTGGTATCGAGCATTCCAAGCCGCTTGAGATCTGTTACCAAAGCAGCAGCAGGTTGGTCGGTACGCCTACAAATAGCAGGCAAACCATCCTTGATGGTTGTGTGGTTATCCCACGGTTGCCCGCCCAAAAACATTTGAACAAACCGTACACCCCGCTCCACGAGGCGGCGGGCTATGAGACAACGGGTGCCGTACTCACGCGTGGCATCATTGTCTAATCCATATAGCCGATGAACCTCGGCAGTTTCCCGCGAGACATCGAGTGCATCGCTTGCCGATAATTGCATGCGGGCTGCCAGTTCATAACTCGCAATACGCGAATTAAGATCTGGTTCTGCAGAATATTCGGTAGCATGGCGCTTGTTCATCTCGGCAAGCAGGCCAAGGTTGCGCCGCTGTACAGCCACTGAAACGCCAGTTGGCCTGTCTAGGAATGGAATACGTGGTTCTTTGGGCCGCAATACAGTTCCCTGATACAGCGAAGGCATAAAACCACTGGACCAATTATGGGTGCCATCTACTGGATGGCCACCCGGGTCGGACAAAACCAGATATGCGGGCAAATCTCGCGATTCGCTTCCTAATCCATAAACCATCCAACTTCCAAGGGTTGGCCTCCCTGTCACGCCAGCTATGCCACCATGAAAATAGCGAATCGAAACCTCGTGCCCATTATGCCCCGTTTGCATCGAGCGGATCACGCAAATATCATCCGCCACCCTGGCTGTATAAGGCAAAAGCTCGGAAATTTCGGTACCGCTGCGGCCATGCTTGCTAAATTTCCATGGAGTGCCGAATAATTTCTTGCTGGCACGGTTCACAAAACTGAAATGGACATCGCCCTGATAATCTGTCCCGGTGAATTTAGATAAGTTTGGCTTGGGATCCAAGAGATCCACATGAGATGGGCCGCCATGCATGAAGAGAGAAATCATGGCCGTGGCGCGTGGCGCATGGTGCCCGGCACGGGGGGAAAGACTAAGGGGCAAGTTTTCCCCAGGTTTGGATGGAGCTGCCACAGAATCTTGCGACAATAAACTGGCCAATCCCATAGCGCCCACACCAAATCCAGTTTGGCATAAGAGGTCGCGGCGGGATGGGACGAATGAATTAGGGTGCATAGAGGAACTCGTTGGAGGTCAGGATCTGTTGGCAGAGGTTGGTCAATCCGGCCTCATTGACATCGCCCTTAAATCCTTCTGTTTTCAGAAGTGCTGATTGATCAGCCATGAATTGCATCAGCATGCCTGCCTCTCCAGCAAATGGAGGCCGGCAGAATCCCAACTCAATTGCCTTGGAAATCCGAATCGATGGGTCGGCACCAGCTTCGGTAATCACTCGTTTGGCCATCGCCGCGGACTGATTACGAACAAAATCACCGTTCATAAGCACCAAAGCTTGCATCGCACTCGTGGCCTGACTGCGGCGATCGCAATTCACCGCTGCACCTGGCGCATCAAAGCTCGACAGCATTGTTTCAGGCCGACTGCGGCGCACTTCCAGATAAATGGCGCGGCGACTGGAGTTGCTGTTCAGCAATCCTGCTGCATCCTCAGCCGTAACCACTGCCGGGCCAAACCGTGTTGCATCTAATTGGCCGCTAACGGAAAGCATGCGGTCTCGAATGACTTCAGCTTCAAGTCGTTTTACCGGAAACCGGCTGTACAAATTATTGGAACGATCTGCAGCCTGCACTATTTTTGAAGATTGACGATAAACAGTCGAGTTGAGAATCATCCGGTGCAACGATTTTGCTGACCAGCCAGAACTAGCCAATTGACAGGCCATCCAGTCGAGCAGTTCCGGATGCGATGGCGCCAGGCCCAACTTACCAAATTCAGCAGGTGTATCGACAATTCCTCGTCCAAAATGGCCCATCCACAATCGGTTTGCCAATACCCTGCCCGTTAAAGGATGCGATCCCTTGAAAAGATGACGCACCCATGCCAAACGTCGTCCGGTTGTTGGTATGGTAGGGTCGTCGTCTGAAATATCGAAACGACTGCCATCCGGAGAAGCAATCGTCAGATCGCCAGGCACTACCGGTTTGGTGGGTTGTCTTGGATCGCCTCGATAATGAATTTTCGTTTGAAACGTCACACCAGCGTCTTCAACGAGGCCTGCCACAAACGATTCCACGGGCTTGCGTGAACGAATTGCAGCCAATGAATCATCAAGCTTTTTAAGCTCTTCCACTGCCTGTGGGCTGTACTGGTAAAGCACACCCGCGCTGATGGCTAACTTAGGATTATCATCCACCAGTTTTTTTTGTTCGGGCGTTCTCTTCTCGGCCACGGTCTTGAAGGCATCGCGCAAAGGGACACGCTGAGGTTCTGGAAACTTGGCTATTTCCAGCTCAAACACGCGTCCTATCCACTCTTGAGCTTTAGCCTCCCGCCGCATCGAGGCCTCGCGTTCCTCAGCTTCAATCTTTGTCCTTTCTTGGCGCTGCTGCTGTGTCATCAGAGAAACAACACGCGCCCCTGGTGCTTTCCACGCGGAAGGATTCCATGCGGGATTGAACACCGCACGCAGCCGGAAATAGTCAGCATGAGAAATGGGATCATATTTGTGATCGTGACACTGAGCACAGCCAACAGAAACCCCAAGCAGGCTTGCAGAAATAATTTTCAGACTATCAGCTATCGCCTGATCGGCATTGAGAACCGCCTCACCGCCAGCCGCTGTGGAGTCTGGTCCCATCCGAAGAAAACCAGTGGCTGCTAGCAATTCAACTTGAGCTGGGCTTAGGTCGCCTAATGGCCTTGGCAATAGTTCATCGCCAGCAACCATTTCTAAAAACATCCGGTCCAGAGGTTTATCTGACTCCACTGAACGAATCACATAATCGCGGAATCGGAAGGCATATGGGCGTTGAGTATCGGCGGTGCCATCGCCATCGGAATCGGCGTATCCAAAAACATCAAGCCAATGCCGAGCCCACCGTTCACCGTAAGCAGGAGAAGCAAGATACCGATCGACCATTTTTTCGTATGAGTCATTGCCACTATCTGCGAGAAATGCCTGTATTTCTTTTTCTGCAGGCGGAAGCCCGGTGAGGTCTAGCGCCACTCGCACAATCAGGGTGCGTTTGTCTGCATCAGGAGCAAAATCAACACCTTGTGACTTCAGCCGTTGAAAAACGAAAGCGTCAACAGGAGACCGAACCCTGTCTTTGGATGCCGGCATTGGCACAGCAGGCCGAACAAGCGGTTGGAAAAACCAATAGTTGCGCTCCTCTGCCGTTATCCCTAGTCCTGAATCCAGACGATCAGGCTCAGCCCGGCGGGTAGGCGCACCAGCCTTGATCCAACGATCGATCAAGACCACCTGCGCTTCAGGAACCTTCTTCTCCCCGGGTGGCATCTCGCCAGACTTCATCCGTTCAACCATCGAGCTAGCAGAAGGATCGCCTTGTTTCAGTGCCGGGCCATGTTTCCCGCCCTTGATCGCCAAACGCACCAGCCGCAAATCCAAATTGCCAGAGAGTTTATCATCTGCGCCATGGCAGTCGAGACAGTAAAC